>Ga0255047_10003163_pt1 | contig 10466 bp, 29 predicted proteins | sample JV7_2_1_MG_FD_183640 | JGI IMG/M metagenome (GOLD analysis project Ga0255047, IMG submission 183640) | Seawater microbial communities from Jervis Inlet, British Columbia, Canada - JV7_2_1 | ecosystem: Environmental > Aquatic > Marine > Inlet | place: Canada: British Columbia | collected 2016-10-06 | reverse complement strand
AGTACAACTCTAGTTTCAATCAAGTACAAACTACAGTACAACTCCAGTACAACCATAGTACAACTCTAGTTTCAATCCAGTGTTACCTAGTTCTAATTCAGTGCACCTATTTTTTACGTTAGTAAAATGTGTTGCTGGTGTGTGAAAATAACAACCCTATTTTTTCCAGTTGTTACATATTCTCAAAAAATAATGACCTACCCCTATTAAGGGCAGGTTCTTAAATGGGGGTCTAGCACCCCTTAGGGCTACGCTAGGCGTTCGCTCCCGTGTATGTTTCTAAGAGCATCAAGATTTTTTGCGTACATTCTTTTTCCTTTCCTATCTTTATCCATATAGTACCAAGAATTTTTCTTTGCACTCCACTTCAATCCTTTTGATTTGAGAAGCTCACGACCTTCTGCGTCTGCTCTATCTGTTTGGCTAACCCATACCCAAGTACCTATTCTTTCTACTTGCCACCCTTTTACTAGAGCCTCTACTTGAAGCTCTGCTGTAATGTTCTCTGCGATTTCTGTGTTAGATAATGTAGTCATAAGATTTCCTTTGCTGTTGGTTATACTTATTAGTAGTTTAGGTTGGTAAAGTGGACACAAAAACGAAAGGGCTTAAAGCCCAAACATTTCGAAGTAATCTACATAAGTTTGAGCCTCAGCTTGATTAAAGAAGCGTTTAGCGTTGTTATAATCGGGTTCTTGACCTTTTTTGAACGGCACGAACTCCCAAGCCGTTCCTTGTATCTCAAAGTCCCCGAAGCCTGCACCCTGCAAGACTTTTAAGCCATTGCCACCCTTATAGGTGATTGTTAGAGCGTTGTAGCTACCTTTGTCGGTTGATGATACATTGTCAAGGTTGATTAGATTGAAAGCGATTTGATTAGACATAAGATTTCCTTTGCTGTTGGTTATACTTATTAGTAATACATACTTGCAAAGTGGACACAAAAAATACTACTAGGGAATTTGTGTCCACTATTAATAACACTACTACTAATAAGTATAACAACACACTAAGGAATTATTATGACTACTACAAATCAAACTGCAAAGCAAGTATGCGAAATTATCAACGAACAATTTTCTTGGGTAATGAAGGTGGACGGTCAAGTTATACCTTTTAATGGCTTTGATGTTGCCGATTATTTTGAGGGCTTATATACAAAATTAGGCTATGAAGTAAAAAGAATAGACAACAGCTTATAATCAAAACTTGTGTCCACTTTACATAACAATACTACTAATAAGTATAAGCAATGATGCTTAACAAAAGGAAATCTTATGAATACTTCAACTATCAATAGCACAATCCTAGCAAAACTTCAAACTATCAAATCTAGCTTTGTTGGGCTAACAACTGAAACAATCCCAAAAATGCAAGTAAAATTGACTAAAGAGCAGTTTGGAATGCACCCAAATGACTTTGGTAAATTGGTCAAAAAATCGGAATATGTGGGCTTAATCGGAACCAAAATTGACTATAAGATGTTAGTCAATAACAAGCTCTTAAAAGAAGCTGACCTCAAAGGGCTTGAAACACCTGAGGAATTTGTTACCAAACCTAGAGCTTGGGGACAAAGAGTAAATGGTGTGTTACTGACACACACCAATAAAGATGGTGTTTATAAGGAGTATATCACGGTGCACCGTGTGGCTGCAAATAAACCAAAGGTAGTATATGAACTTGACGGCAAAGTTTGTGATGCCGAAATGGTTGAAAAAATTAAAAAATGTTTTGGAAAATCAACCTCTCGTCAAGGCTTAGACAAACCTGTAATCCCAAATGACTATGAAGTATCTAATATCAAAGCCATAAGAGTTGGAGGGGCTGAAATATTGCAAGATTAATTTTTAAAAAAGACTGCTTGTAAAAGCAGTCTTTCTTTTTTTTTATTTTTTTTTATTTGTGTCCACTTTACATAACAATACTACTAATAAGTATAACCAACAACAAAGGAAATACAATGCTTACAGGAAATCAAACTCAAATATTCGCTCTTAAATCAATTCTTAAACAATGGGAAATGAAAATTGTAAAAAAGATGCAAGTTGCACAGCTCAAAACCCATAAGCAATTCAAAGCTGCGGCACTGGGTCACATGAAAAGCTTGTTTAACATTGACGATAGCTTTGACAAATTGAACAGCAGAGAGTTGTATAATTCAATCGTAGGGGCTTTAACTGAAGCCAAAGTGATTGAAAACAGCTTCCTCAAAGAAGCGTACACCAAAAAAGAGTCACTTAAACTTCAAAGATTAGGTCAAAGAATAGACGATATTCATATCGTTTAGACTATCTTTAGCCTTAGGAGGGCTATGTTATGTCTAAGAAAAAAGACTACCTTAAAGAGTCGGCAACGGCTCGCAGGGAACGATTAGCTTTGAGTGGTGTAATGACCACCAAAGTAATCAAGGATAAAAGTAAATATTCACGCAAAGAAAAGCATAAATCCAAATCGGGTTTATGCTTTTCTTTTTTTTTAATTTCATTTTTTTTGTGTCCACTTCTGTAAACTGAACTACTAATAAGTATAACCAACAACAAAGGATTTTTTATGTCTTCTTTTATAGTATCTAACAACCACATCAACTACATAGTTTCATACGCTTTGGTAATGGACTTTGTATCAACTCAAGAGGAAGCACAAAAGCTAGGGGAAAAATTCCTTAGAGCTAACCTAAAATCTGTAAATGCAAGATATTCTGATAGTAATGTTAAACTCAAAGAACTGAACTACAAGTTTGAAAAATTGAGAGTTACCGAAATAGGTTGCCTTGCCGTCCGAAAACTTATGGGTTGCCTAGATTACCAATCTTGTGACTATGAAGGTTGGTATAATTCAAGTGCCAATGCTTTCCTTAAAAGGCTCTGTAAAGACCTTGAGAAGGGCTTTGAGCTTATTTATAATGTTCCTTATCATAAGACCAAAGAGTATGAAAAAGCTCTTTGGCGTATTGATTAAGCACTTTACAGCCCTAGCATTAATTTGCTAGGGTTTATTTTTTTTGGCTTTTTTTATTTTTATTTTTTTTTTGTGTCCACTTCTGTAAACTGAACTACTAATAGATATAACCCACTACAAAGGAAATCTTATGAACTTATCAAAAATGACAACTTCTGAACTTAAAGAAGCCGTTGTATCAAAGAAGCGTTTATCATTAGGCTTTAAAAAGATGGGTGATGGTATTGGTAGCTTTAGCTTACTAATGTTTAATAATGCTATGGATAATATTGAAAAGTTATCTGAAAGTGAACAGCATAAACATTACACTGAATATTTGTCGAGTCATAGAACATAATAGAGCTTTTTGTGTCCACTTCTGTAAACTGAACTACTAATAGATATAACCAACCACTAAGGAATTATTATGACTACTTTTAAAAACATCAACGGCAACGCAAAGACTTTTTTCGGAACACGCAAATCCGATAACACTAGAATCCAAATCTCAAAGCCTTCTTGGGACTGTGGTTGGTACTGGGGCTTTGGGTATCTTGGAAATAGGAATGAGCATTATCACTTGGATTCTTATCAATCAGAAGATATTCACCTAACAGACGACAAAGGTAAGTTTCATATGTTTACTCAAAAGCGTAATATCAATATGTATGACGCTTTGCTTGAAGACTATGATTTAGCTCCTAACATCAAAAAGCACCTTTGGACTTTCTGTGAGCTTGTTTTAACTGCTTATGCTCTCAAAGATACTGCTGAAACGCTAGGTCGTGGGGGTTCGCATATGACTTCAAACCCTTGCGCCTCTATCATTAAAAACACTGCTGAGGTAAAGCGTATCAATGAGATATGTTTGCCTGCTATCTTTGAACAGCTTAACGCAATCTATGAGGGAACTTTTTAATTTTTAATTTTTAATTTTTAATTTTTGAGTCAGTAGCTATTTATTAGCTACTGACTCTTTTTTTTTGTTTATTTTTTAGCCTATTTTTTGTGTCCACTTTCTAACAATGAACTACTAATAAGTATAACCAACAACAAAGGAAATCTTATGTCTAAACTATCAATTATTGACACTATTATCAAAGCTCGCAAAGGTCATTATGTTCACGCAGTAGAAGTTGAAACTGCAAGCGATTTAGACCTAGAGGGGCTATCAGATAGCATTTACGATGAGTTTGCAAGGACTCACACAAAAGAGGAAATTATTGAGTTCCTCTCAACGCTCCAAATCTATGTCTTAGACGACTCTAAAAGCGATGCCCGATACTTTGACTTTAAAGAGTATATTGAATCTCTTTAACGGCTTAAAAACGCTCTCAAAGGGAAACCTTTGGGAGCTTCTTTTTTTGTGTCCACTTCCTATCAATGAACTACTAATAAGTATAACCAATAAGGAATTTTTATTATGAATGTTGAACACTACACTACACGCAATGATGCCAACCACGATAACAAACACGCTAAAGTAAATGGTATAGAGTTTGTTGCAATGCCTTTTCAACCTTATCTAGCAAGTGTTACAAATGTAACTGCAAAGGTTTATCATCACCCTAAGACAGATGTTGAGGTGGGTATGGTGCTATATAAGGGCTTGCCAAATGGTTCTAATGAGGTAATCTTTCAAGGGGAATTTAAAAGCCTTGACGATGCTTTTATTAGTGCAAGTATGAAACTTAACGGACATAGATATATACCTTATGGGGACTTAAAATGAACTTCTTGTAAATCATTAGACGGCTAAAAAATGTGTCCACTTTCCACCTATGAACTACTAATAGATATAACAATTAAGCAACTTAATCCAAAGGATATTATTATGACTGAACTTAAATGGTTTTACGGCAATGGCGAACTTAAAGGCGAACTTCCTCAAGAATGTGTTGAGGATTGTTCGGGTTCGGGTGATGCAAGTGCATCAGTTGATTACTGGGTTAAGGAACTTGAGTTTGTAGTTGATAGAAAACAAGCTATCAAGTGGCTTGAGGAATTTGGAGCTTGGGACACACTTGAGACCGATTCAATAGAAGATATTACACAACGGGTTCTATGGCTCGCTTGTAGTGATATTTCAGAGCAAGGCGAATGGATTGGATTGGTTCACTAGCCTTTAGCCCTTAAGGGGCTTAAAAACGCTCTTAAAGGGAAACCTTTGAGAGCTTCTTTTTGTGTCCACTTTGGATAAAAGAACTACTAATAAGTATAACCTAACAACTAAAATATTGGAGTAATAATATGTGGAATGCAATGAAAGAACTAGCAAGTAGTTGGCACGAATTGGGAACTGAGGTAGAACTCTATGGTGAAGAGGGACTTTGGACAATCTATGGACACGAGGCTTGCTCACGCTTCCATATGGCAATAGCCAATGACCAAAACGGCTCAATCAAGTTATTTGTTAATAAGAAAGAAGTAACTGAACTCACTGCTAATGAAGCTACTGAACTTCGTAACAGCTTTGGATTCCATCACTCAGAAGCACTCAGTGACTACGATTTATTTATGGGTAAATGTGGTAATAAAGATTTCGTTGAACCTACAACCTCATTCATTATAGGATAACAAATTATGACTATTCAAACCTTATGTAACATATTCGGATTCAAAGCAAAAACATCAATTGGTAATGTATCACCACTAATTAACAACAGAGCTGACAGAAGAAGACAACGCAAAAATAAAAAATAAAATTTAAGTGAGTAGCCATTTTTTGGTTACTCACTCTTTTTTTTTGTTTATTTTTTTAGCCGATTTTTGTGTCCACTTCTGTAAACTGAACTACTAATAAGTATAACCAACAACTAAGGAAATCTTATGCACAATATTTGGAATAAATTCAAAGCAGTATCTCCAATGATAGTTATCGGCTATTCACTTTATGTAATCAATGAACACTTTAACCTAATTTCAATCAATCTCTAAGGAGTATTTATGTTAGTTCACAAATTTATCAAACCCGGAATTTTTCAGACCACTGAAACTATAATGTCGTGGAAAGGTGATAAGGTTCAAGAGTTCTACAAAGTCCGATTTAACGGCACTTGGTTCAATGTACACGATGATAGACTAGAAACAGCTATCGCAGTTACAAAGGGCTTAAAACCTAAGTATGTTACTGAAATGACTCAAGGTCAGTTAGATTGGTTTAACAAGTATCATTTACCCCATTCAGAGAATTCAGAGAATTCAGAGGAGAGCGTCCAATGGTAAAGTTCACAATGGGTATGAGAGTGTTCTATGAAAAAAGAGGTGTGGTACTTCCTAAAGAAATGACACACAACGAGTTTAAACGCTTTCTAAGGGGTAAATAATGAATGGTGGTATATTCAGAGGTGGGTTCAGTCCAACCTATTACAAGTCTACAATAGGGGACAAAATTAATTCAGCAAACCGACCACATAAAAGAAAGAAAAAATAAGATTTTTTTTGTGTCCACTTTGGGCAAACAAACTACTAATAAGTATAACCAACAACAAGGAAAATACAATGGTTGAAGTTGATATAACAATGGTTCATATTTTTGAGATGGAAGTTAATTTAGATGTATTTAAAAAAGAAATGGAGTTATTAGATGATTAAAATTACAACGACCTATCAAGTAGTAAGCCCAGAGTCAGCAGAACACGGAGAATTTGAAAACCAAGGTTGGTATGACCAAGAGGGAGAAACTTTTGAGACACCAAAGGAAGCCGCAGAGTTCCTTACAGATAACTATGCTTATCACCCATCGGAATCGCCTTCAACTAATGCCAAATCATGGTCTACTGAGGGTAACACCGATTTTATCACGGGGAATGAAAAGTCCTATACTTACCACATTGAAACCGACACCGATACTTTGAAAGAAGTTAATACAATCTTAATGGGGCAATAGCCCTTTTTTGTGTCCACTTTCCAACTATGAACTACTAATAAGTATAACCAACAACAAGGAATTATTATGCAAGTATCAAAAGTATCAAATATCTCAGGTAAAGAAAACTCAATGGATTTGAATGTAACACAAGACCAACTTGACCAATACGCTCAAGGTGGTGTGCTTCTTCAAAATGTATTTCCAAACCTTAAACCTGCCGAGCGTGAATTTATCAAGACAGGTGTGACACCAACCGAGTGGGACGAAATGTTTGGCTCTTGTGAAGAGGACGAAGACTAATGTTTGACAACCTACCAAAATCAAGCGTATTCTGTTTTGGAATGGCTTGTGGTACTCTCCTTATGACTATTGTTGATATGGTGATACAATAATGATAGCCGTAGGTAGAGCCATCAATGGTATTTCAATCAATGGATTGGAGTACATATTGGATGGTGACAGTGAAGTAATGCTATTCAAGTCAGTAGAAGAGGCAAAGGAGTTCCTTACAGAACACGGAGCCGATGCCGAGTGTGAAAGTTTCTTCTATGAAGAGCAAGAGGAAAAATAATATTTTTTATTTTTTGTGTCCACTTTTCGAAACAGAACTACTAATCAGTATAACCAACAACCAAGGATAAATTATGAAAATGAAACCATTCACTAGATTTGATGACGAAGACGATGACGGAGATAATGGGTATGACCAAGAATGGCTAGATGAAATTGCTGGCGAAAAAAACTCTGAATGGTCAGAGTTTTAATTTTTAATTTTTTAATGTAACACCAAACCAACAACAAGGAGAACATTATGTTCAAAGGCTTATTTCTAATTTTACTATTGATTACAGGTGCAGTATTTGCAATCAGTAAAGGTTATCACAACAATATTGCAGACTTTGGCAATTCAGCCAAACCATTTGCAGACCTTGCAGTAGACAAGGTTGAGAAGTCAATCCAAGGAACTAAAGAGGTGACTAAGAAGGTCACGGACGAAGTTCATAAGAGGACAAACTAATATTATAAAGTCAAGGTTATCCGAAAGGGTAGCCTTGACTTTTTTTTGGCTTATTTTTTTGTTTACCGATTGACTACTAGGAGGAATCCGTTTAAAATTTTTGTGTCCACTTTTATAAGGTGTACTACTAATAAGTATAACCAACAACAAGGAATTATTATGAGTATTGCAAAAATCAAAATTGAAACAGCTTTTAGAAAGTTTGAAGATGGAGAAGTTATCGCCTTATTTCCAACTGAACTTTGGAATAGATTTGACAGCACGATAACTTCCTATATGCACATAGGACAGCACGGAGGGGCACACCCCGACTTATTGGAAGAGCTTGACAAAGCAAGCCCAGAGGAATATTCAGAGCTTAAACAAGAGCTTAGTAATGTAGGCTATGAAGTGGAGGTAATTTAGTGTTAGAGGAGGTCTTGAAATATGGAATACTAGCATCATTATTGGTGTTAGTGTTCTTATTCTTATCACTTGCTTGGCAAGGTGGTTTAACTAAACCAACAATTTACAAGGACTATTAATGGAACATATGACAGAATCAGAAGCATTACAAGATTGCTTAGGGTATGAAGACTTCAATGAAGACAATGAGAGCCACAGAGAAGCCGATTTAAGCAACTTAAGTAAGAATCCTACTCAACTATATCAATCAAATAAAAAGGCTCGTATAGGGGCTGAAATCAAGTGTCCTACTTGTGGGACTATGTTTAAAAAGAAAGTAAAAGGGCATACTTTTTGTAACACCAAAAAAAGACGAAGTATTTGCAAAGATACCTATCATAATTCAGTAGATGAAACTAGACGAAATAGAGCTAATATCTATACGGGGTATCGTAGATAATTTGTGTCCACTTTCCTATACTATGCTACTAATAAGTATAAGACAACAACAAGGAAATTATTATGAGCTGTTATGGAAATTCAAGTTTTGATAGATGGTTAGAGGGTAGAGCAGACGAGCATTATGGTTGTAATGAGGAAGAGGGGGAACTTTATAACTTCCAAGGGCAATCAATCATAGCAGAAAGCATTGAGGACGCTTTTGATAAGGTTAATCTTTCTCTAAGTGATAAGCCTATTCTAAAGAATGGTAAACGCTCAAGAGCTAAGTTCACTTTCTTTAGCCCAAACGAAAATATCGGTTGGATAAAAGTTGGTAAAACAACTATCGGAACAATAACACTAGAGGAATAATCCTCTAGTTTTTTGTGTCCACTTCTTAAACCTTTACTACTAATAAGTATAACCCAACAACAAGGAATTATTATGACTACTTTAAACACTACAAAACACAACGGCAAGACTATCAATATTGTTGCCGATTACGATTCTGAAAGCCCAAGAGAATGGGACAACTTAGGGAAAATGATTTGCTTCCATAGAAATTACACACTAGGTGACAAGCACGAAATTAAACACGAAGACTATGATGGTTGGGACGAAATGGAAAGCCACTTAGCAAAAGAATATGATGCAGTTATCTTGCCGGTATATTTGTATGACCACTCCGGAATAACAATTAACACGACTGGATTTAATTGTGATTGGGACTCTGGACAAGTTGGTTTCATTTGTGTATCAAAGAAACAAGCAAGAGAAAATTATGGTTGGAAAAACATTACTGCTAAACGCAAAGAACTACTTGCAACTTACTTAATAGGTGAGGTTGAAACTTTTGACCAATATCTAAGAGGGGATATTTGTGGGTTTGAAATTTTAGACTCAGATGGAGAAGTTGAAGACTCTTGTTACGGCTTCTATTCAGAAGAAGATGCAATGGCAGAAGCAAAAGCGGCTGCTTAACACTAGAGGGGTGTAACAGCCCCTTATTTTTTATTTTTTTTTAATTGGAGTAACACAATGGCACAAATATCTTTTTTCGGACAAAAAATTAATTTTTCTTTTAATGAGTACAACAAGAAGACCAAAAAGAAAAAGCAAATTTCAATGGACTTAACCGAAGCCCACCAACACGAAATTATGCGACTAATGAACTCAACAGATATGGGAACATTTTTTGAATTTGAAGACAACAAGAAAATTGTCAATGGCTTTTTTTATTTTGTTGAGGAATAGGTATGGGACAGCGTAACAGAACTAGAAGCACCAAACTACCTCGTAAAAGAAAAAAATCTTTTATTAAATTTCACAACAAAGTACCTTGGATTAAAGCAGATGATAGCACTCTTGGAATGGGTAGCACTCACTATTTCTCTATGAGAATGGTAAATGAAGTATTTGATAGAACCAAGTTTATAAAGGATATTAGTACAGAAAATCCTATGTACCCTAGAGCTATATCTTTTTGGTAATTTGTGTCCACTTCTGTAAACTGAACTACTAATAAATATAACCAAGGGGAAACATTATGTCAAGAGAAATAATTGGAGTAGCAGAATTAGTTCATGTACAATCAAGCCATGGAGATATTTATTGTGACCAAGATGGAGTAGTTCAAACGATTGAGGGTATTTGGGAAGAAGACCCCGATGGACGAAGCTACATTGAAACTATAGCCAAGTTTGACTTCAAGGCTTGTGAGATGTATTGGGGTGGCAAGTCAATGGATTGCTTTGACATATTGGAACTAGGTGGCATCAACAAAGATGGGACAACTTTTGAACCCGATTATCAATG
>Ga0255047_10003162_pt1 | contig 10467 bp, 10 predicted proteins | sample JV7_2_1_MG_FD_183640 | JGI IMG/M metagenome (GOLD analysis project Ga0255047, IMG submission 183640) | Seawater microbial communities from Jervis Inlet, British Columbia, Canada - JV7_2_1 | ecosystem: Environmental > Aquatic > Marine > Inlet | place: Canada: British Columbia | collected 2016-10-06 | reverse complement strand
CCCGTCGGTTGCAGGAGATGGGGCTGACGGATCTGCCGTTGGAGTCGTTCGCCGAGGTGTCGGTGGCTGGGCCCGTCGACAAGGTAGCGAAGACCCGCGAAGTGGTGGCCAACTTCCTCGCACGCAGCGGTTCCGGGGCGGAGGCGAAGGAGTCGCTGGTCGCCCAGGGCGTGCGCCCCGAGGACGCCGACACGCTCATCGCCGAGGCTGCTGCTTCGTTGCAGGGGCCGGTCAAGCCGGAGCCCAGCGCCGCCGAGCCCGCCTTCCTCGACCCCGACTTGGCCGACGCCGCTCGTGCGCTGTCGACGGGGCTCGAGCCTCATCAGGTCGTGCGTTCTCTGATGAACGGCGGGGTGGACAAGGCCGACGCGATGGCCCGAGTGGGCGCCGTGGTGGAGGCGAAGGCGAAGTCGGCGGAGGAGTTCGCAGCAGAGCAGGACGAGGCAACGGTGGCTCGGCGCTTCGACGCTGCCGCCCGGGACGCCAGAGACTTCGCACAGGTGACGGGACTGGCTAAACTGGCAGATACGCCGGAGAAGCAGAAACGGGTCGTCGACCTGGCGCAGAGAATGGCCCGCCCCCGCACGATCAACGAATTGATATTCCCGGCAGCGTTCCGTATCCAGGTGGCGACCGACATGGAGCGGCTGTTCCCTGCGGACCCTGAAGACGCCGAGCTTGCCCGCCTCGTGAAACTGTCCCAGATCGAGGACCGCAAGAGCCGTGGTGCTCGCCGTGAGGTGTCGAGCGCCGTGCAGGTTGCGAAGTTGCCCGGTGAACTTGCCGAGACCGACGTTGACGTCCGCACCGCCGAGCAGAAGCTGAAGGAAGCGCGAGACACAGAGAATGCACGCACCGCACAGGTCAAGGCCGTCTCGAGCCAGAAGGTGGAAGAGGCCGCTCAATTCCTGCGAGGCGAATTCGACCTCGAAAAGGCCAAAGGCGACTTCCGCGACGACCTGATCCGCGACCAGAAGATGCTGACGGACTCGGTCGACATCTTCCAGCGCGCCGCCCGGGAAGCCGCGGCCATCGTCGGAACCGCCAGTTCGGCCGGGGATACGTTCAAGGTTCTCACCGAGCAGTCGGGAGTTCGCACGGAGGCTGCCGAGATCGTGGCTGCCAAGTACGGACTGCTCAACATGACCGCTCCGGCCGCACAGGCTCAGTTCGAGCAGGCCGCAGCCGCTGCGATTGCTCAAGCAGACGTGATCGGAGATGAGCTGGACGTGCTGAACGGTGTGCTGGATGGGCCAAGTTTCAAGGTGTACCTCGCCAACTTCGACCTCTCTGCGTTGCGTGAGAGGAAGGAGGCGGCGGGCACCGACGCCGAGGCCAAGGCGAAGGTCAAGGCGAAGATCCGGCAGGCTAACCCCTGATGGCGGAGCCCGCCACCGGCCTCAGTCCACCGCCCGCCCCCGCACCGGCAGCCCCGCCCGATGCGACGGGCGTAACCTTCGAGCTCAGCGACCAATTCCGAGACTTGATCCTCGAGGCCCGCGCCGCGGGAATGACAGATCAGGACGTGGTCGCAGAGATGGTGAGCAACGACCAGATCCTGTCAGAGGATGCGGAGTTCGTGCTGGAGCGCATCCAGGAGGTCAGTGAGACCGAGCAGCTGGGCGACGAGCCCGGTATAGCGCGTCAGTTCCGTGACCAGCTTGACCCGTTCGCGCGGTCGAAGTTCGCCAGTGCTCAACGGATCGGGTCCACGCAACCGCCCCGCGCATTCAAGCCCGCGGGCAGCGGCATCGGGCCGGAGACCCGAACGTTTGACAGGTCGTTCGTGCGGGAGTTGCCACCGCTGGTGCAGCCCTTGCTCGACCGCTACGAGCCTGGCAGCGCCAAGGAGTTCCTCGTCTTCGAGATGCTCAAGCGGGCGGACGACCGTGGCGTGGACTGGGAGGACAGCGACCAAGTCGACCCCGTGCTGTCAGACATCATCCGAACGGTGGACAACCCGGAGATCCACGAGCGTATCCGGCACATACCCGCCGCCGTCGTGGGCTCACTCGGGATGATGTTGGGAGCAGTGAGCGAGTTCGCGATACAGCGGCCGGGTCGCCGCCCCGGTGGCCCGTCGCGTGCAACTGCGTCCGCCGCGCTCCAACTGGTCGGTGCAGACGTCCCGCCAGATGAGGGCGCAGACATCATCATGACAGGCATGAACCCGGCCGTAGCCGACCTGGCCAGGCAGATCAAGTCCCAGACTCCAGAGATGGCGAAGCTGACAGAGGAGGATCTGCAGAAGCGGTGGGAACGGCTGACCTCCGCAGGCACTACGGCCAGTGCGCCCACGCTCATCCGTGCCGCCGAGTTGTTCGTGTCCGACGGGATGGACAACGTACACGGGTTTTTCGACATCCTGTCGTTTGTGACCTCTCACGGCATGTCCGACGAGGCGTTCCGGCTGTCGTTCGGCGACCACATGGCTGCGCAGTTCGGTTACGGACGGGAGTTCGGTCAAGTGATGGTCGGTGGCGTGATCGGCGGTTTGGGCGAGATGGCACAGCACCCGATCCAGACGCTGACCACCCGGCCGTTTAGCTCCGCCTTGATCCTGTCTGGGATGTTCAAGGCGTTGCGGTCGGCCGGCAAACTCCCTGGCCGCTTCGAGCGGATGGCAGGCGCGGCGGACGACATCTCACAGGCCATCGTTCAGGACATGACGTCGACCGCCAAACTGTCGGCCTTCGTCGCGAAGAACCTATTCCAGGACACCGTACGCCAGCGTCGCGGGCTGCTGAGTTCGTTGAAGAAGTCCAGTCGAGTGTTCGGCGACGCCGTCAAAGGCGGCGGTGTCGCGGGTGAGCCACTCAACATCTGGACCCCGAAGGAGTGGGCGGCGATACAGCGCTGGGTGCTGGATGCCATGTTCCAGTCCAACCTCAGCGAACAAGCCATCGTCAACAGGGTGCTCAAGCATCCGGCCGAGGTTGAGGCTGAGGTCCATGCCATCGCGGCCGAGACCGAGCGCGCGACGGCACAGGGCAGGCTGCGCCCCGGCGACACGCTCGCCGATACGCCCCCACCGACGCCCCGAGGTGGCGAATACTTCGACGTTGTGCGTGCCTCGATGGACTCCGTTGACGCCGCCGAGGCGTTCCGAATCGTCCGTGACGAAGTACTGCCTGACATCGCCGTCGGTGAGCCGGGGCAAGAACTGGTCAGCGAGGCGCTCGGCCGCATGGTCAAGCGGTCGGAGGACATCCAGGCGAGGATACGAGGCGACGCGCCCGAGGGCGCGGAGCCGCCCGCTCCGGGCGAGAAACTCAGCCTCCGCCACCAGCAAGCCCTACTCGACCACCTCATGGAGCAGGCCAACGGCATCCTCAACGGCCTGGACCCTGCGCTGTTCGGACCCGAGGCCGAGTTCCTGGAGACCCAACTTCTGGTCAGCTTCGACAAGTTGCCGGGTGACACGGTCGACACCCCGAAACTGCACACCGAACTGATCGAGGCTGCAGAGTCGTCACCTGAACAGCTCGCCGCTATGCGTCCACTGCTGACCGTCACCAAAAAGGAGTTGAACTCCCTGGCGCGACTCTCGCCCCGGGACGAAGCGGCGGTCCTGGACTATCAGGGGGCTGTCATCGACCCGATCCCCACCCACCCGATGCTCAACGTGTCGGACCTGGCGCTGGGGAAGGACCTCAAGGTGGTTCGGCGCACAGAGTCCCCACTGCTGTCCACGGAGTTGGCCGAGACCACGATCGGCGAAGTGGCCGACATCATGGAACAAGTCGGTTTCAGCGTTCAGGATACGCAGTTGGACCCGGGCAAATTCCCCGGCCAGCGGTCGCAGGCCCAGGTCACACGTCGCAGCCTAGGCAGCACGCTGACTAATGATGACAACTTGGCCATCCTGACCACAGTGTTCCGTGAGTTCAGCGGCGACCTTCTGCGCGCTGAAGGCTTCCGCGAGAAGGTGGCTGCGGCCATCAGCAAGAAGTCCAACGGAGCCATCACGGTCAAGGGAGCCCGCGAACTGCTCAAGCAGCAAGTGGAGTCGACGCTACTGCCCGAAGCTCTGACCATGGAGGTGACGGCCCACCCGGCGACCGGGCCTCCGATCACCCTCAACTACACCAACGAGGCATTCAAGGTCTGGACCGAGTTGTCCGACACCCAAAAGCAGGCGGTGCGTGGTGCCGCCGCCAGCCGCACCATGGGGATGGTCTCCGAGATCGTCACGAAGAAACTCCTGCGAGAGGCGCTGGTTGAAGAGGCCAACCGCGGGCGACTGGTGGGTCCCGACGGGAAGATCGGGCTTGCGGTAACCCGGCTGGTGGACATGGTGCTGGTGGACGATCAGGCGCAACCCCAGATCCTGTCTGGATTCAAGCCAAGTGAGTACGCCCGCCACCTCGGCGGCACGATGGACAAGCACATCGCTCGTCTGGTTGAGAAGGGCTGGACCCCCGAGCAGGCGAAGGCGGCGCTCGAAGAACTCAAGCAGGACGTCAACTTCGGCTACGTGGAGCGGTCGGAGGCGCTCGCGCAGATCAAGTTGGCACTCGGCGACTCCACGCTAGACCCCGAGATCGCCTCCGGTGTCACCTCCATCGCCAAGGGCTTTGACACGTCGGTTCAGTGGCACTTGAAAAGCGCGAGGGCGGTCAACGAATACGAGACGGTCTCGGCCAACCTTTCCCGCATGTTCAAGGGCAACGTCACGGTCTTCAACCTGCCCACCCAAAAGAACAACTTTCTGTCCAACCTGGCGCTCATGGGCATGCGTCGCGGGATCGGCCCCACCGCCGCGATGACCGAGTTGGTGCAGTTCGGAAAGCTGTGGAAGGCGTACCGCAACGGCACCCTCGAAGATCCCATTATGATCGCCGATTTTCGAGCCATCGAGCGCGCCGGCACGTTCAACACGTCCCTGTTGGACGGCGAAATGGGGATCCTCGATGGGGCGGCAACCCCGTCAGCGGCGACCGGGCGGCTGCTCAAAGCCATGCAGGCGAAGGCATCCGCGCTGTATCAGTTCGGCGATAACATCTTCAAGGGTGCCGACGCTCTGCACAACATGAAGTTGGGCCGTGCGCAGTTGGAGGCGTTGCAGCCCGGCCGGTGGATGCGCCTAGATGGCGAGTCGGGTCGGTCGACCTGGCTGATCCGTGACGGGGACGGCAGTATCAAGGCTGTGGAGACGCAACCCAAGGCGTCGCACAAGACCAACCGCGTCCTCATGGACAAGGACCGCCCCGCCGAGGAGTTCTTCAGGCCCATCGGTCAGGACCGCATCGACTCGCTGCTGGCGGACGCGGCCACGAAGCCGGGGCAAGCGATCTATCTCAACTACAACAAGGTCCCGGTGTACTTGCAGGCGCTGCGGTCGATGCAGAGCACGGGAGCCGTCTCGCCGTTCCTAACGTACTCCTGGAAGACCCTAGACATACCAGGCGTCAAGCGGGGGATGGTCGGCAACATGATGTTCGGCGAGTCGCAGATGACTCCGGTGACGAACTCGCCCGCCATGAACGCCCTGCACGTCAACAACGCGATCGAGATGTCGATGCGTCGGGCGACGACGATGGCGGCGCAGCGGGCGAATCTGCTCAGGGCGGACGACGAGCAGATCAAGCAAATGCTCAAGTGGAAGCAGAGCGACCTGGGCATCATCATGATCAACGAGGCCACGCACCCGGCGTACACCTCGTACGATTCCCAATCCTCGATGAACTCCATGGCTCCGTCCATGACCGCGCTAATGCTGGGCGTGCAGGCGTTCATTCACATGGCCGACGTGCTGTCCGAGGACTGGTCGGACGACAACATGTTTGAGTTGCCAGAGGACATCAACAACTACGATCCCGAGACGTACAACCCGAAGGAAGATCCGGGACAGTTGCTCAACGTCGACAGGATCATGAAGGTGCGGGGCGTGCCCAGGCACGTAGCCCAGGACGTGGTGGAGCGCAGGAAGATCACACTGGCGGCTAGGCGTGGCGAGTACGGCGGCGCGGCTGACGCCCTTGGGTTGGCGGGCATCAACGGTGCGTTGATCCTCGACTTGATCAAGGACGCCACGAACAGCAAGGGAGGCCCCATCAACGCACAGCGCATGTTTCGTGACCACGGAGCTTTGTTCATCGGCGGCACCCCGAAGCGGATCATGGAGAACATCGCCGTGGCCTTCGACCCGCTGACGGACCTGTCGCATTACAACTACGCCATAGACCCCGACGAACGTGTGATGCGCACAGTGGCTCAGTACTTCTGGAGAGCCCACACCGGCACCGGGTGGCGTGAGTTGCACACGGCTTCGCAACGCAGGAAGTGGCTGGGGGAGATGCGCACGGCCATGGAACAGTCGTTCATCGGCGACGCAGACCGCCGCATCGACCTGATCTCTGACCAGATGCAGGCGAGCAAGGACGAGCGCCAGCGCAAGCACTTGGGAGCGCAGCGCCGCGGCTTGGTGACGGTCCGTCGTCGAGTGCTAGGCTTCATCGACGCTGAGATCGAGCGAATGCACGGCCCGTACTTCAAGATTCAAGACAAGTTCGACAAGGCAAGGAACAAGTAATGGCATACGACCGAGACGAATACATGCGGGTGTCCAACCCGATCCTCGGCAAGACGTCGGAGATCTGCAGCGTGGCGGCGAACGCCGTGGGCGGCACGGCTGAGCTGCTCAACGCCGAGCTGACCACGGCGGGGATCACGGGACTCGGCACCGTCGTCGGGATCCTGTTCGTCAACCCGAGCACGGCGGCTGCGTCGATCTGGTTGCGGGACATCAAGGCCGACCTCGCTGCCGCCGACACGCTCGAGGGCATCGAGATCCAACCTGGCGAGAAGTACTACGTGGGCGTTGAGCTGGACGCGAACGACCTCTACATGGAGAACGCGCACAAGGTCTTCCTCGCCGTGTTCAAGCGGGGCCCAAGTGGCTGAGGCTAGCTACGTGATCGTGCCTGCCGCCCAGGTGCGCAAGCACTTGCGTCGGGCGAAGGAGACGGCGAGCACCGTGCGGTACAACCTGAAGCGCACCCACGCGATTCTTGAGTTCGACGGGGCTGCGCCTGGTAGTGCTGGGCGGGCTCACGACCGGAGCGCCATGATCGCCAAGCTCACAGCCGAAGACGCAGCCTGGAACGGGAACCCGCGGGAGTAGCCATGTCGATGATCTTGCCAGCGCCGACGTACTACTGGAGGACCCGGGAGAACACGGGCACCACGACCACGTCACGCTTTGTGGCCAACACCATCACGCTGGCAAACGGTGCGACGTGGGGCGTGGGCATCAACGGCAGCGCCATCGAGTTGGACGGCGTCAACGACAACTGCACGCTGGCCACCACGATCACAATGGGTGTCGGCGACTCGCTGTCGTGGTGGATGAATTGGGACGTGATCGCGAAGATGTCGTGGGGTGCGAGCACGAACGCGAACGACTACGTGTGGCACGAGCTGACCAACACACTCACGGTGAGGGCGACGGGCACGGCGGTCAACTTCACCATCCCTGTGCAGATCGCCGACACGTGGTATCACTTCGTGCTCACTCGGCACAGCACCGACAAGGCTGACGTGTACGTCAATGGCGTGGTGTCAACGACAGGTTCGGGAACGCTCGGCGCTGTGGACATGGCACTCAACCGCTTCGGTTCTCGAGGCGACGGGACGTTCCCCTTCAACGGACAGGGTACGGAAATGGCGTACTGGAACGGGACGGTGCTGACCGCCGCCCAGGCCGTGCGCATCTATAACAACGGCGCGCCCAGCGACCTGACGAAGATGGGGCGCAGCGACCCGGCGAGCATCACCGGCCTGATGGACGGTCGGGTCTGATGGCGGGCGTTCCCCGCTTCGACAATGCGGACACCCGGTACAACCGGGATGACACGTATGGGAACGTATTCCACAAGGTGCGGGTGTGTACTGCGGCGAGCACGGTGTACCAGTGCCCCAAGAGCCCGCCGCTGGGCAGGCTGATCGTGTACGCCGACCCTGGCAACACGGGCACCATCTACCTCGGCAACGACAAGAACGTCACCGTGACGACTGGGACGAAGCCCGGAGCCCCACTGGCCCCTGGAGATTCGCTCGACTGGCCATTGTCCCAATCTGACAAGCTGTGGGTCATCGCGGCCACGGCCGGTGACATCCTCATTCTATTTGGAGCGGCGGACTAATGGCCTATTTCCGATGCGGAACCTGCGACGAACCGCAGGCTGTGCTGATCAACAAGAAGAACCAGACACGCTACGTGGCGCATCAGCGAGGCGACCAGCCCTGCGAGAACAGCGGCATGCGTGTCGACAACCGCCCAGCTCGCAAGCGTGGCGACGAGGGCCGGCGGTCGTCGCTGTCTCTCGAGGCCGTCGTGGCCGCGGAGATGGGCAAGGATCGGAAGCCCGATGACTTCATGTGCCCGAAGTGCAAGGCGTCGCCTGGGTGGCCGTGTCGGTCGGAGGCTGGCAACCCGGTCAAGACCCACGCCGACCGCAAGGCGCTGGCTGCGCCCGCGTGAACGTCGGATCCCACTTGCGGGCCATCGGCTCGCTTTTCATCGACGGCTTGGCGTTGGAGCTTCCCCGGACTGAGCCCGTCGAAGACATGCTCAAGGCGTGGCAGCTGGACGACAGGTGGCCGTTCACCATGTCGGAGATCGCGTACCGCAAGGGAGACCGCGTGTGGATACCGCAGGGCGTACACCTAGCGGCGAAGCTCGACTGTCTCGTTCACGTCGTCGGCCCGTGGAGGCTGCGGCGCGGCGTGCCGTTCACGGTGCCTGCCGGCGGCGGGTACGACCCGATCGAGGACGTGCGCACCAGGCGGGTGACTCACCGTCGGTCGAACACCTCGCAGCACCAGGGCGGCTCAGCGTGGGACATCCACCCGAAGGGCGACACGCAGCCCAACGAGGATGACATCGGCTGGCTCGAGGGGCTCGATCTGCCCTTCAACCGCAAGGTGTCGGTCGGTGTCTACTACCCGGGGCGCGGCAACTTCATCCACGTGGACGTGCGAGCAGGGCGTCCCTGGCGGTCGAGGCTAAAGTGAGCAGCTCCTCCACCGGCCGCTCGGTCAACGCCCTGACCGACGCGCAGTTGCGGGCGGAACCCGTGGAGGTGACCGCGCCCGAGGGCGACCCGCTCGAGGCTACCGTGGTCGGGCAGGAGAGCCTGCTGCAAGGCATCGAAGACCAACTCAAGATCATGAACCTGCACCTGGCATCGATCACCGGGTGCACCTTCTCGGCGAACGACGGAGACTGACATGGCATTGGAGATCAAAGACGCCACCAGCGGCGACAAGATGAAGGTCGGAGATGACGGCCGCGCCCACGTCGAAAGCAAGACGTCGAGCCGGCTGGACCACGCGAGCCGCGACGATCACAGGTCGTTCTCGATCGTGTCGTTCGACACGGCTGCCGCGGCCGAGTTCAACATCTACCTGCAGAACGACGACACGGAGCGGGATCTGGTCGTCGACAGCGTGAAGGTGGGCGCCGTCGTGACGACGCTTTGGAAGTTGCACGAGGTCACCGGCACAGCGGCTGGCGGCTCGGTGCTGACCCCGAAGAACCTCACGGTCAACCACACGCGCGGTGCGACGGTGACGTCCCGCGGCGACGGTGCCATGACGGGGCTCACGACTGCCGGGGTGCTCGCCACCGTGCGGACTGTCGCCAACGACCACGGCATGCTGTGGGAGGGCAGTGGACTGCGCCTGCCCGAGGGGCGCGCGCTGGCGGTCGAGTCTGACACGACTGCGGGCGGTCTCGAGGAGATGGAGTTCCTCTTCCACTTCGAGGACGCTGCGTCGTAGCATGGGCGTTGACGCCGAGATCACGGGCCGGTCCGGGGACAAGGCCGACGTCACCCCGAGTGGTCACCTGTGCACGGCTTCCTCCGTCGGTTGCGTTGGTGTGGGCGAAGCGGGGTCCGACGCCTTCGGCCACATCGTCTACAAGTTCCTGACGTGGGAGTCAGGACCTGTAGGCGGAGACACCGAGGACCTGATCACCATCTCGGGTGTGGCTGCACCTGCGCCGTCGGTGTTCATCTACCAAGTACCCGAGGGCAAGATCTTCTATATGTCTCGGATCAACTTCCTGATCACCGACGCGAACATCCGCCCTGACCTGTTCGGGGGTATCGCTGCGCTGTCGGTGGGGTGCCTTGCGAAGATCGTGAACGCTCGCAACGAGGTGCTGATCAACTTCTGCGACGGTCGCCCGATCCAGTCGAACGGGCACTTCGCATACCTGGCGGGCGCTGACATTCAGCAGGTGGCCGGCACCTCGACCGACACGCTTCCGATCCGGTGGTCGTTGTTCAAGGCGTTCGCTGGTCGGGCGCTGAAGCTCACCGCCGGCCAGAAGTTCCAATGGACCAACCAAGACGCACTGACGGGGCTCGACGAGTTCCGGGCGATGGTTCAGGGTTGGCTTGTGGACGCGTGACCCGCGACAGTTTCCGCCGTCGCACTGTCTAGGGGGTAGGCAAT
>Ga0255047_10003161_pt1 | contig 10469 bp, 14 predicted proteins | sample JV7_2_1_MG_FD_183640 | JGI IMG/M metagenome (GOLD analysis project Ga0255047, IMG submission 183640) | Seawater microbial communities from Jervis Inlet, British Columbia, Canada - JV7_2_1 | ecosystem: Environmental > Aquatic > Marine > Inlet | place: Canada: British Columbia | collected 2016-10-06 | reverse complement strand
CTCAAGCTCTTCCGTCTGCTTTCTTTCTCTGAAAGCCCGCTGTAATTCAAGATCTTCTTCCTCGAATTTAACGCGCGATTCATCACGGACATTTCTTTGAACTAAAGCAATAAGCCTCTCGTTTTCTCGTTCCTTCTGCAATCTTGCCGCGATATCATCGTCAACTTTGATCTCAGGTACGGCGACCGGAGCGACCTTTTTCTTACCGAAACTATCGAATGCGGCTTCCACTTCAAGCTGTAATCTAGCGATAGATCCTAGCGAGCCTTCCGCCTCTTCTGATAAGGTGATAAGTGATAACTTCGTATCCTCAACCGGCTTCGGGTCAAATGCGTCACCTAGCTCACCTTTAAAGGTTCTTATTACCTGCTTAACGCCCTCAATTATAGGGTTTAAGAGCCCTATGGCCCCAACCAGCAAAGCGCCCTTAGTCGGCCCCAAAAGAATGGCCCCTATCAATCCGAGGGGCTTCATCCACGAAGGCAAGCCATTGAATATTTCAATAACTGAATTTATACCATTGGCCGCAACCCTGAAAATCGGTTCAAGTGCATCTCTGATGACAGCCGCCCCAAGCAGTACTCTTTTCGCCGCGTTGAGCATCGTATCCCCGACGCCTTTGCCCCACTCCCTCAAAGCTCCTGAGTCCCGGAACTCACTCAATTTTTTAATCCCCACCGTGAGCCCGCCCTTCACCAAAGAAAACAAGCCCCGGTCGGCTGTTGCAAATTCGTCTTTTCCTTGACTGATCTGATCCATGAAGTTCGACCATAGGCCGGTGAAGGTGGTCATGTTTGCCGCCGCCGCCCCGGTTGCTGAATTACCCATTGCATCAATCAGCAACTTTATTTGTTTTCTCCCTAGTTCACCCTTCGTCGCCATTGCTTGTATTTCTGCTGACGATTTACCCATTGCCTCGGAAAGAAGATCCCAAACCGGGACGCCTCGCTCAATGAGCTGTAGTGCCTCTTCTGCCTGTAGCTTCTGTTTCGTCCATGCCTGGCCCACCGCCGTCACAATGCCGTTCAGCCTGTCCTGACCTCCGCCCAACTTGGACGATATATCGACAAGTGAGAGCATTGTCCCGCCCATTGGATCAAGGCCGAAAGCCTTCGCCTTCACAAAAGCCTGAGTCACGCCCTCAAGGGAAAGAGGGGTTTCACGGGCAAAGTCCCTGACCCAATCCATAGCGACCCGTCCAGCTTCGGACGATCCTTCTAGGGCTTCAAGCTGTATGCTTAGATTTTCAAATGAAGAGCCCGTCGAAATGAGGCTTTTTGCCAGAAACCCAAGACCAGCAAAGCCCGCTAGAGTTGCGATGCCTGATCTCAGGTTGAACATCTTTCTTTTTACAGTGTCGAGCGTGCCGCCGAACTTCTTCATTGTCCGGCTTGCTAGATCCTTCGCGGCAATAACAATTTCAGTTTTGAAGGAAGAACCCATTATTTTTTCATCGCCTCTTTTTCTTTTCTACGAAAATGCTTCTGATATTCGTCCGTTATTACATCAAAAGCCTCCACGATGCTGTTCGGCTGATCGAAGACGCCCCCGGAGTAAAGAAACGAATCCCGGACTACACATGCCGAGGCATAACCGATTTCGATATGATGACAGCTCCAAAATCTGTCGATATACCATGATGAAACCGGATCAATAAGCGAAACAGGACATTCTGTGACGAGCATCCCGCCGGGTAGTTCATTGTCTGCATCATCGAAAGCATTTTCGCAATTCCTCATCACGTTCAAGCCATCCGCTTGACATTCATTGCAATCCCAGTTTAAGGAACTGACGGCATACCGGACAGCTATACGGAGTTTTTTTCAATCCCGTCCCTCAATACAGAGGCGTCTTCCATTGCCTTCAATAGTTCCTTGACCAGATCCCACATGCCCGGAGCCTCATATAACTGCTTCGCGCCGGTGATTTTCTCCCCGGTAAGTAGATCGCTCAAGCCGGTTATCTCGCCGATATTATCAACGAACTGCTTCTTTTGGATCTTTCCGATGTTTGATTCTTTTTTGTTCCTGAATCCCTTGACCGGCTTTACCTCGATCAAGTCGCCGTAACCTTGAATGTCTCCCGCCGAAAGAGGCGTGATCTCTACGGTATAAGGATTTTCAGAGTCCCTATTGTCATCGAACTCAGGCTTATAGATGTAAGATGGTATTTCCATTCGAATTCCTTTCTAGTCGAGCGTTGCGACAAGCTCGTTTTCGTTCGCTGTTGGTTTTGCCACCCCGGATATTTGGATAGTTGACGGAGAATCGTCAGGGCTCTCAATCGAGGGGATGGTTATTTCCGCCGCTGGCATATCAAGACGGAGCCTTCGCCCTGCAACGCTCCCGATTGTAAACACAAGGGCTTGCTTCGTCTTCAATACCGCGTGTCCGTATTGCTCGAAATTGTCTTTTCTGAGCCTCATTGACATCTCAAAAGTGACTTGCCTTTGCCCAATAGAATCAAAGCCCGTAGCGATGCCGTCACCGAACTCATCGTTCCTGATTTTCGACGGATCGGAGATTTTCACTGAACCCGAAAGCAATTTGATTGTCTTCCCACCCAAAGAAAACGAGCCCTCTGTTTTTGTGACGACTTGCCCTGTTGTGATCCCGGTCGGTTGATGTGGCTTTATTACCGCGTTTGTGGCAAGAATTCCAGAAAGAGCCGGGGCGAATACGATAGTGTCGCCCGTGACCAATGATATTGTCCTATTTGTATCCGTCCCAATATCAACGTGTGCATCCTTTGAGTATTTCGGCCCATCACCTGCCAAAACGTCAAACGTGGTCGCCGCACTTGCCGCCCCCAATGGGACAGTAGAAGTCCCGGCGTAAACAACTGTCGTCGCCTCTCCTGATGCCTCGAATGTTGCGTGAGCCCCACCCGATCCAGTAAACGACAATTCATTGACGATACAATTCACCGCGCCCGTCATCATGTGGCCGCCAAAATGGAAAATCGTCAGGCCGTTAAATACAGTCTCAAGGTCTTTTTCAAATGCGTATTGCACATCAGCCCCAACCGTTTCTGTCCCGAAAATGCCCTTGAGAATCGGGGATGCGTCCATCAGTACCCCGGCTGAACCTGAAGGGAGGAAGAAGCCTGAAATGCTCCACTTTGCCGAACGGCGACCGATGATTGTTGCGCCCTCAGATCTTGTTCCGAAAACGTCTGTTCTGGCTTCACTCTCATCATCGTACTCGATTGAAATTTTATCGAAGATCATCGCTTCCGTCGGAACCGGGAACTTCAATGTACCCCATGCCGATTGTTCCCCGACGAAAAGCTGGCCCTCTCTCCTCAAGTAAGTTTGTAAAGGCATTATTCAGTTCCCCCTTTCATCTCTTTTGCTGGCTGTAATTTCGCCTTGTTTTCAAGTCCTGTGACTCGGAACATTTTGTCATGCCTAAATTCCCATGCGGTAGCGCGAGAACATGGAAGCGGCTTGCCTTTGACCAAATCCCCGACCGAATGCAAGTCAATATTCGTTTTCCCTAAAAATTCAATCGTGCAACCTTCCATAATTCCCCCTTACTGAAACTTCGTATAAATAATTGTCATTAACTGCCTCATGACGATATCATTTTGCGTCTTAATCTCAAACGGTTGCGGGCTGTCCACTCTCTGAACTTCTGATTCGTCATAGCCCAAACTTAGGTCCCTATGAACGATAAACTTCCTCAGATCATCACTCATTTCTAGCACGCCTTTTTCGCCCGGAGCCCCAAGCAATGCGTCTTCCGTTTCCCTAAAGTAACGATAGGCCGCGACCTGAACAAACTTTGTTTCATCGGTAGTATTTGCCGGAAGCCACTCGATATCAAACACACCCGGAGACACAACCACGCAAGGGCAAGAAAACGACGGAGGATAGAACGACGCGCTTGACGTTTCGACCGTAATATAAACGCGGCCCTCCAAATAAGAAAACAATTCATCGTCTAAAATTGCCGACCTTATGGCTTTTAGCAGATCCTTCAATTCTCCTCCAATAACTTATGGAGCAACACTTCGATTCCGTCGACATCTTCCTTCTGAACCAACAAGAACGGCCTCTTCGGGATATTGACCCGGCGAGTGCTTGCCGCCGTTGTCACGGTTTCAGATCTGCGCCGTTTACTTTCTTTTCCAGACTTTGTTGTGAAAAATCTCTTCACTGTCCTGCTTCTTGCCGGGAGAGCAACCAGCCCGCGAAAGCCCTCCTGATGCTGTTCGGCATACTCGACCGGCGTGCCTATAACAATTCCGTCATTGCCTACCAACTGGCCCCACCTTATCGAAGCCCGAAGACGCCCCGTATCGACAAGCGTTTGCCCGTCCTCATCTGCCGCTCTTAGAGACTTCTTCCACCTCTTAGGGCGTCCGCCATCCCTGAAATTCTTCTTGACGGATCGCTCCATCTTGATTCCGACACGATTCCAGAAATCGCCAGGATTGTTCAGCTTGGCGATCATTTTCTTGATCCCTTTTTCTGCATTTCCACGAATCTCGATGCCGATGCTCATACGTTGATAAACCTGTAAGCCGACAGAAGGTTTCTTGCTATCATCGGGAGCCCTTTAATCTCTTTCTTGTTTATGACGCCTTCTCGGTTCTTATAAAAGAAACCGACAGATTGAAGGATCGCTTGCTTTATATCTGCCGGGACGTCATCCCTTAATCCATAACCTGCCACAAATTGCACCACAAAAGAATTCACTTGTCTTGCTGTAATACTCGGCCATGATGCGCCATCACTCAAAACGATCCTTCCCGGATCTGAGGCTGTATCTACAAAGAAGCTGGACGACGGAACAAGTGTCGCGCCGTTTAAAACATCAAAAGCGTGAATGCTGACGATGGATTTCAGGGGCGAACGAGGTATTTCAAACATATTTACAACCGGGACATCGTCGTATGATGCGCTCCAAGTCTGGTCTATTATTGCCCGGTTTATGTGAGCCTCTACTTTCTTTGTGACTGCCGAGATTAGGGACTGAAGAAGGTTGTCTTCTCCAGTCCCTACAATGCCCCTCAAATGCCCCTTGACATCCGATAGAGTCACCGGCTCCACACTAGGAGCGGCAACCAAAGAAAGCCCCTTTATGATCGGCGGGTCGCATTTTGGAAAGACGGAAAGCATTTTATTCGTCCTCATCCTTTGTTGTTGTATCTTCGTCCGGGGTTGCATTTCCCTTCACTTCCTTGCCCCATTTTTCGCTGACAAAGACGGAACCCAAAGAAACCGGCATGTCGTATGTCTCATCCTTTTCAAAGGTTTTGACGTTTACGCCATCCGGCGACCCTTCGTGGCTTTTACTGACTTTGATTTTCATCTCATTACCTCAATAAATGTTCAGTTAAAGCCAAACAACCGCCCCACGTTACTTATGAGGGCTGATGACGACCGAAGCCCTTTACGACTGTTCCAGAGCATGGGAGGGAAGCACCGGCCCCGGAGATCGCTGATATTGCAATCCTGACAAACTGCTTTGACCCAAGATACCCTTCCTCAATAATCGTATTGTCAGTTGATGGCGTTATCTGGACTGGTTGCGCTCCCGACGCGAGATCACCCGGAGCAATCAGGGTGTAACCCGAACCCAGTAAATCCGACTCCTCAAACTGAACCGTTGCGGTCGGTGTTGTTCCTGCAAAGGTTCCCAAGTCCACCTTAAACAAAGCTCCTTCAAAACCAGCCAAATCGACACCAGCCCCATTAGCGGTCGCTGTTACCAAGGCCACCACGATTGACTGAGCAAACGCTAAAGCACTTCTTAAATCCTTCATTGATAAATCCTCCACTTAATATTTCGATAAATGGGGAGCCTTTCAGCCCCCCACATAATCAACCATTAGCCCCTAGACTGCAACCTTCTGCACTCTAAACGCCGCCGACTGCACAACCTGACCACCGACCCGTCGCCTTGCGTAGAACTTAACAAAAGGCTTGGACGTCAAAGCATCCCGAAGGATCGACATTCCGGCCCGGTCGACAATCGTGTATCCGGCCCTGAAATCACCGAACAGGATCGCGAGAGCGTTTGCCGCCACGACTGGCATGTCAATGGCTTCCTGATAGGTATGGTTTTCAATGGTCGCTGGCGCGGCCCCTGCGAGCCCCGGACGCCAGATATACTGATTATTCGCGTCGGTCAATTTTCGGATATCTCTGACCGTTGAACGCTTCATAAGGAACGAGGCATTCCGAGCATAGAAATCAGGAAGAGCATAAATCAGATCAAGCAAGCCATTCGCAGTCAAAGCACCGGCGGCCCCTGAATTCACCTCGACGATTCCGTTCCCTGTGGCAAGCAAGCCTTCTGGCTGGCCGACTCCATCACCCAAAACAAAAGCCGTTCCTTCTCGCTGTCCAAACTTCTGAGCAAGTTTCAAGCTGATCCAGTTTTCAAAATTACGAACCGGATCATCAAGGCTTTTCTGAGTTGCGCGGGGCTCGGCCCACTGGTAATGGGTAGGAATCTCTTCCCTGCGGAGCTTGCCGGTCGATGTTTCGGTCGGGGCTGTTCGTTCTGTTCCCCACCCGGAGCTGAACTGGTTATTTACGTCGTCGCCGTCGATCTCAAGGGAGTCGCCCTGTGAAATTGTCTCAACGGTCGCTATTGATCGGATAGGTGAAATCTCAATAAGCCCCTCAAGGAATCTCACACTTCGATTCACCGGCATTGCATAGCCGCCATCCGGGTCACTGTCGGTCGAAATGGCCTTCATCTCCTCCGGGTTCATTACGCCCTTCAAAGACTCCATATCGCTATCATCAAGTGCCCTGACACCTTTACGGATCATCTTGAAATAGGCTTGTTCACCGGCCTTTTCGGTCAGGTTCCCGCCGTCAAGGTTGCCGGGTAACATGGGACGATTCAACTTTGTTTCGACCTTATCAAGCCGAGATTTTTGATCGTCTAAGACCTTCGCCTGATCTGCGATCTCATCAAGCCGAGCATCGAGTTTTTCGATTGCCGACTTCACGGTGAAATCATTGCTGTCGGCCCGCTCAAGGAAATCGGTCTGCTTCTTTCTGATCGACTTCATTTCGTCGAGTAGTTCATCAACTGGGTTTGCCATCGTTTTTTCTCCTTAAAAAAATGATTGAAGTGCTTTCAATTCACTCAACAATGACTGAACGGAGTCCGGGTCAATGCTGTTGCTACTCGGCGGCTCGCCATCCTTAACGAGTGCCATATTTTTGATAAATTGCTTCATATCATCCGTCATCAGCGCGGCCTGTATATCTGGAATAAGGCCCGCCATAGACTTCACGGCCTCGACCTTTGCCTGAGTATTCATGCCCCAAGTGACGATTGAAAACTCCCACAACTTCAATTCCTTGATGTGGCGTATCCCTTTGTCTTTATCGAAGTGAGATTTCAGGGTATTAAAACCGATTGACATTGCATCGAGAACGCCGTCCCTCATCAGGGTCAAAGTCTCTTTTCCAAGCTCGGTCTGTGAGATAAAACCCTTCACAAAGAGCCCCCGGTTGTCTTCTCTCATTTCCAAGGGCTTACCGATCAACTGCAAGTGACCTCTCAAAACCTTCACCATGTCGGAGTGTTCCTTGAGCGTTTTTTTGAAGGCCCCCTTCTCGATAATATCGCCGCCCTCGTCAACATTGCCAAACGTGGAAGCGTACCCGGAGAAAGTGCCTTCCTTGAGGTCGACATCATCGGCTTTCACCTCTAATTTGAGTTCTTTATATTCTAATTCCATCAGCCTTCACCCTCGAAAAATTGTGTGCAACGGCAATTTATAACGTCGCCCGCCGCCGCGCCTAAACTTGAGTCAGCCGGAAACATCAGCCGAGAGCCCGACGCAAGCACGAAAGCCGCATCAATCCCGACCTTATCGCCGTCGATTATATCGTGGGTCGTCCTCAATCTCCCGTCACGGGTCGAAAGCCAAACCTTCTTCAAGTTCTGGATGCCTGTTGACTTTGCCCCGATAAACGACCCGAAGTTGCTCGCCTGTATAACCTCTGTTCTTGCTATTGTTTTTGAGCGGCCCGCCATCAGCTTTTCAAGGTACAGCGTGTCGATCCTCTTCGCTAACTGCTCGATTCCTTCGCCTAAAATAACGCCCCGCTCAAGCTCATCTCTAAGCAAGACCAGTGTCGTGTCTAAAATACCGACAACTTTCTTCCCTGATTGCCCGTCAATATAATCAAGTATCAGAGGGTCGATTATCAGTTCTTCTTCCGCCGTGAGAGCCTTGCGCTCTGTCGGTGCATCATGCTTCAAACTATCAATGACATCGAACGCCAAAGACCGAGCCACCGGGACATAAATATTTTTAATTGTTGCCTTCCATGCCTCATGGTTTAGCCTCACATCCTCAAGCACACTATCGACAAGACCTTGAGGCGTCAAGGCGTTACTGGCTGAATCAATAAGGGTTCTCAGCTCATCCTTGAAGGCTGATTTAACCAGCCTCAATATACTTATGACCCACCTATTCCGGGCTCTGTTTACGGCCTTCCATTGTTCCACCTTATCGGCTTCTCTTTGGAGATTGAACGATTTTCGGCTCTTAAACTGTACTTGATGAAACTCAACCAGCGATTTATTGTTTGTCTGTTTTAAGCCTGAGAACATTATTCTTCCTCGACTCCATCAGTAGGGTTGTTGTGGATTCCATTAAACACCCTCCGGAAACTCCTAAAACATCGCCAGTTGCCGGGTCTGTTCTTTAAACCTTGCCCGTGCTGCATCAAAATAATCTTTGTCGATCTCCATCCCCACAAAGTCACATCCGAAATAGTGGGCGGCAATTGCGCTTGATCCGCTTCCTAAGTGGGTGTCGAGAATCCGCTGGCCGGGCTTGGCGTAGTTAGCTAGTAGCCAATCGTAGAGCTTCACGGGTTTCTGGGTTGGGTGAATACGTTGCTCTTTGTTTTTCATGTCGCCTTGAAGCATTCCTTGCCATTGAAAGCGGTAAATACGAACTGCGCTTGTAAACGAAGTGTAGGCCAATTCTGCGTCTGCGAAGTCCGTTGCTCCGTTCACCTTGTCCCAAACTATCCAACAGCTACTGTTTCGCGCTCGAAAGTGATTTGCTCCCCATATTATTTGATTGTTGCTCACGCGCTCTAATTCTGTAAAATATTCTTCTCGCGGCGCGTTTGTGTCACCTCCTGAAAACGGCTTATAATTTTTGGCCTTTGCTAATTTGCTGCGCGTGTAATTCGTTGCACCGTCCTCACCTATCCCATAAGGCGGATCAACAATCGCCAGATCGAAGTGATTGTCGGGTGTCCTTGCCATATATTCCATGCAATCCTCATTTAGTAGGGTTGTTGTGGATTCCATTAGTGCAAGTGGCTCAGGCACCACTTTGAGCCTCTTAAAGCCTGCCCATAGCTGGCGGCTGATTGCTGGCGTTAAACGGAAACGATACACTTCCGGGCCGCTTTACGCCAATCGCCTTTACAAAAAACTAAAACATTCTGGTGTGTCTTGCACATCTTGCGTCCTGAGTTAAATTGCTTTGTTACTCGCATCGAAGCAGAGCCAACAGAAGTTACAAGAATCGCCTCGTTATAAAGTTTCGCCCCGCACAATTCAAAGGCGTTAATCGTTTCAGAAACAAAGTTCCGGCAAAACCCCTTCTTGTCCCTAAAGTCTCCGACAACAAAACAAGCAAAACTATTTTCTTTCATACGCTTAACGCTTCTCAATATTATCCGTTTGTATGCATCGATAAACGTATGAAATTCCATATTGCTCAAATCTCCCGGCAAGTCGGAATACTTTTCAAGGTCGCCGTACGGCGGGCAAGAAAAAACAAGGTCAGCATCCGGGGCATTGTCAAGCTCTGTCATTGAATCACCGCAAACCCACACAGGTATGTTGTCGCTATCTCCACAAAGTTCATTACCCTGCTCAGCATTCGCCGCTATCTGCTCCTTTCGCAAATCGCATCCCCAATACTTCCTATTCGTCAAAGAAGCCACTATACCCCTCACAGAGCCGCCAGCAAACGGGTCAACAACTTGCCCTCCTTCCGGGCAAAACCAACGATAAGCAACCTCGCACATCATCGGGTCGAAAATAGAAACATACTCAGCAGAATTTTTTTCCACGCTTGTTGTTCCCATGTGAATAACTGTCGAATCTCTTCCAACCTCTCCCTTTATTCCTATTCTTTGCCATGCTCTTTTTCGTTGTTGCCAGTCACCCCCCCTTGCATCAAGCACAGAAAAAGGAGGAACTAAAAACTCATCAGCAACCGGACCAGAAGTCTTTAACTTTATTGGCTCACCAAACAAATTAACCCCGTTTAATCTTGCTTCTATTATCCTATCAAGGCAATCACCTTGCATTAAACTAATCATCCTCAATCCTCATTTCCATCAGTAATGGCATCCAGAGCAACCATGCCAACACGGACAAGAATTACGTCGCCGCCTATGACCTCACCTTGCCCGGTAAGCAATCTTTTCTCGTTCACGGTCAAATGGTTCGCATCGT
>Ga0255047_10003160_pt1 | contig 10477 bp, 10 predicted proteins | sample JV7_2_1_MG_FD_183640 | JGI IMG/M metagenome (GOLD analysis project Ga0255047, IMG submission 183640) | Seawater microbial communities from Jervis Inlet, British Columbia, Canada - JV7_2_1 | ecosystem: Environmental > Aquatic > Marine > Inlet | place: Canada: British Columbia | collected 2016-10-06 | reverse complement strand
GGAGAGCGCGGTGAGCGCAGAGGTGGACCGACTCGAGCAGTTGTACTCCGACGACCGGCTGCTGCAACTGGTGAGAACCAAGGGTGTCGATCAGGATCAGGCGGCGGAGGTCCACTAGTGTACGCGGTACGCCGATGGTCGGTTCGGCACGCGAGATTTCTGGAAAGCCTGTACGACCTGTTCGAGGGGTTCATGAACGCACTGCACCCTCTGTGGCTCAAAATTGGCTACGACAGAGTGGAAAAACCCATAACCTTCGTTGAACGCAAGGTGAAAGGGTTTATGTTCGATTGTCAGATGTGTGGCCAATGTGCGCTTAGCAACACGGGTATGTCCTGCCCGATGAATTGTCCGAAACAACTGCAAAACGGCCCCTGCGGCGGGGTACAGGCCAACGGGAACTGTGAAGTCATTGCGGATATGCCATGCGTCTGGATCGAGGCCGAGGCCGGTAGCCGGTTGATGCGCAATGGTTTGGGAATTGCGGAAATACGCCGGCCTGTCGATTACTCCAGGCGAGGCAAATCATCCTGGTTGAGGGCGGTGCGGGATAAGCGCGACCAACAGTTCTACGCCAGGGACTAAACCCGTGTACTTCGAGGACGAACCTGTACCTGGATTCAGCCTGCCGATTCTGCCGGGGCACGTTTCTCCCGGGCGCCTGGAACGCGTGCTGCGGGCGGGAAATTTTGCGGTGACTGCTGAAATCGCGCCACCCGACTCCGCGGAGGCGCACGAAGTATACCGGCGCGCCAGAATTTTTGACGGATATGTAGACGCCATCAATGCAACCGATGGATCCGGCGCAAACTGTCATATGTCCAGTGTCGGTGTTTGTTCACTGCTTACCAGAATTGGGTACGCCATGGTTATGCAGGTGTCTTGCCGGGACAAAAACCGTATCGCGATTCAGGGCGATATCCTTGGCGCCGCAGCGATGGGGGTATCGAACATTCTGTGCCTGACGGGTGACGGTGTGCAGGCGGGAGACCAGCCGCAGGCAAAACCGGTATTCGATCTCGATGCCGTGTCCCTGGCGTCCACGGTTCGCATCATGCGCGACGAATCCTGTTTTTTAAGTGGAAGATCGTTGTCCTGCCCGCCGCGTGTATTCATTGGCGGCGCTGCAAATCCGTTCGCCCCTCCCCGGGACTACCGCGTGCAAAGACTGAAAAAGAAGATCGACGCCGGTGTCCAGTTCGTACAAACACAGTATTGTTTTGATATTCCCTGGCTGCGGGAGTACATGAAGCAGGTGTGTGATATGGGACTGGATAAAAAAGCCTTCGTCCTGGTTGGGGTGGGGCCTCTCGCATCCGCTCGCGCCGCGGCCTGGATCCGTGATCATGTGCCGGGGATCCATATACCCGACGAGGTGATAACCCGGCTCAAGGGCGCCGACAAACAGAAGCGGGAGGGTGTCCGTTTGTGCATCGAACTGATCCAGGAAATCCGGCAGATAGAGGGTGTTGCGGGCATCCATGTAATGGCTTACCGGCAGGAGGAGAGCGTGGCCGAAATTGTAGATCGCTCCAGTGTGCTGGGAGGCCGTGTGCCGTGGTATCCGAACGGGAACCAAGCAAACGAAGTTGAGCAGAGTGCATCGTAATGACTGATACCATCGTAAGTTCCGCCACCAAAGAACTGGCCATCGGGTTTAAACGGCCGTTTACCATCATCGGGGAACGGATCAATCCGACGGGGCGCAAGATTCTGGCCGCGGACATGAAGAGCGGGGATTTCAGCCGGGTGGAGGCTGACGCCCTGGCTCAGGTTGACGGTGGCGCGCACATGTTGGATGTCAACGCCGGCATTCCCCTGGCCGACGAACCGGCGTTGCTGGCCCGGGCTGTTAAGTTGGTACAATCGGTCACCGATGTTCCGCTGTCCCTCGATTCCTCTATCGTCGATGCGCTCAAGGCCGGGCTTGAGGTATATCAAGGCAAGGCGCTGGTCAACTCGGTCACCGGTGAGGAAGAGCGTATGGATTCGGTGCTGCCCCTGGTCGCCAGGCACGGTGCCGCCGTTGTTGCCATCTGCAATGATGAAACAGGCATTTCGGACGACCCCGATGTGCGTTTCCAGGTGGCCCGCACCATCGTTAATCGTGCCGCTGACTATGGCATTAGGCCGGAGGATGTGGTCATAGATCCATTGGTCATGCCGATCGGTGCGATCGGACAGGCCGGCCGTCAGGTCTTTATGCTGGTGCACCGAATCCGGGAGGAATTGAAATGCAACACGACTTGTGGCGCCTCCAACATCAGCTTCGGGTTGCCCAATCGAAACGGGATCAACAGCGCGTTCCTGTGCATGGCCATCGGCGCGGGCATGACTTCGGCCATCACCAATCCCCTGCACGCGGAGGTACTGCAAGCCGTCATGGGGGCGGATGTGGTCAACGGCCAGGACCAGCACTGTGTGCGTTGGATCAACCGATTTAGGGAGCCTTCCACCCGTGATATCCAGGCACCTTCACGCCTGCGGAGCCGTCGCCGTGCCATTCGCCGGTAGCTGCCTGTGCGGTGCCGTTACGTTCGAAGTGACCGGTTCGCTGCGTCCGGTGATCAATTGCCACTGTGGCCAGTGCCGGAAATGGACCGGCCACTATGTCGCAGCCACTGCAGCGTGGAAGCAGGACCTGCATGTGCATGATTCCCGCGTTGCGCTGACATGGTACCGGTCTTCAGACCAGGCACAGCGCGGATTTTGCAAGAAATGCGGATCCAGCCTGTTCTGGCAGCGCGACGATGCCGATACCATTACTATACTTGCCGGATCTATCGATGGCCGCACGGGTCTCGCAACCAAGGCGGAAATTTATATCGATGACAAGGGCGACTACTATAATCTTGAATTTCCGCAGGTCGACACCTTCAAACAAAGCGGCCACAACGTTCGCCTGAGCAGAGGCGGATCATCGGAATGAGCGAAGGCGCAAGCCCGGTGGGCTCTGATTATCGAGCTGTGTTTCTGCCCAGCGGCAAGCGGGGCACGTTTGCCACTGGGACCACTCTGTTACAAGCTGCCCGTTCACTGGGGGTGGACATCGATTCTGTGTGCGGCGGCCGGGCTATGTGCGGTCGGTGCCAGATTCTGTGCAGCGCGGGTGATTTCCCCAAGCAAGGCATCTCCTCGCGCACCGAACATCTGTCGAAATTTGGTGTGGTGGAACAGCGGTATTCCACCGAACACGGCTCTCTGGGAGATCGAAGACTCGCCTGCCAGGCACGCATTCAGGGCGACGTGGTCATTGATGTGCCGCCCGAAAGTCAGGTCCACCGTCAGGTTGTGCGCAAGGGTGCGCAAGTCATCGAAATCGAACTGGACCCGGTCGTGCGCCTGTATTATGTCGAAGTCCAGGAGCCGAATATGCACGACCCGACCGGTGATCTGACACGGCTCAAAATGGCGCTGGAATTCGAGTGGGGATTGACTGATCTGCAGTGCGACCTGGGTCTGCTGCAGGGCATTCAATCGGCACTTGCCCAAGGCGAGTGGAAGGTCACCGTCGCCGTCCATGATGAGGAGCGCATCATATGCGTATGGTCGGGGTTCAGAGACCGCGCCTTCGGTGCGGCCATCGATGTCGGGTCCACAACCATCGCCATTCACCTGTGTGATCTGGCCACCGGCGAGGTCACGGCTTCCGGCGGCGCAATGAATCCGCAGATCCGCTTTGGCGAAGACCTGATGAGCCGGGTATCGTACGTTATGATGCACCCCGGTGGGGATGTTGAGATGACGCGGGCCGTGCGCGGCGCAATCAATCAACTGCTGCGTGAAGTGACGGCCCAGGCGGAGGCCACACCGGACGATGTGCTTGACCTGACTTTTGTCGCCAATCCGGTTATGCACCACCTGTTGCTCGGAATTGACCCAACCCAGCTCGGAGGAGCGCCATTTGCACTGGCTACCGACGAAGCGGTGGCCGTATGGGCTAACGAGATCGATATGGAGGTTAACCGGAACGCGCGAACTTATGTTTTGCCTTGTATTGCCGGTCATGTCGGCGCCGACGCCGCCGGCGTCATCCTGTCGGAACGCCCATATCTGAATGACGCCATGACCCTGCTCGTCGATGTCGGAACCAATGCAGAAATCGTGCTGGGGAACCGGGACCGCATGCTGGCCTGTTCCAGTCCCACCGGGCCTGCTTTCGAGGGCGCCCAGATCAGCGGCGGACAGCGTGCCGCACCGGGCGCCATAGAACGGGTGCGCATAGACCCCCTTACCCTGGAGCCGCGATTCACCATAATCGGCAGCGAGCTGTGGTCGGATGAGGATGGGTTCCACCAGGCGATCGGGAGCACAGGTGTTACAGGTATCTGCGGATCCGGGATCATCGAGGTCGTTGCAACCATGTTCCTGGCCGGTATCGTGCGAAGCGACGGGACGATAGACGGCGCATTGGGCGAGCGCAGCAGCCGGATTATCCCTGACGGCAGGACGTTTTCATATTTATTGTATGATGGTGATATCAGGATTTGTATCACCCAGAATGACGTGCGCCAGATTCAGCTGGCGAAGGCCGCTTTATACGCCGGGGTGAAGCTTTTAATGGATTACATGCAGGTCGACAAGGTCGAGCGCATCGGACTGGCGGGGGCGTTTGGCAGTCACATAGACCCCAAATACGCCATGATATTGGGATTGATCCCGGATTGTCCCCTTGGGCAGGTGGCCTCGATAGGCAACGCCGCCGGTAACGGAGCACGCATCGCCCTGCTCGACCGGAATGCGCGACAGGATATTGAGCAGACCGTCAGGCGCGTGCAGAAGATCGAAACTGCGGTCGAACCGCGTTTTCAGGAACACTTTGTTCAGGCCATGGCGATCCCGCACCGCAGCGATCCTTACCCGGAACTGGCTCGGGTGGTTGATCTACCCGCGCCCGCCGAGATGGAGGCCGCCAGTCCACCAAAAGGGCGCCGGCGGCGCGTACGCCGTTAGTGCAGTGGCTGTCCGATGGCGGCCCGCCGCCGTTCCTCCCTTGGCGGCACACCGAAGATGAGCCGGTAACACTTGCTGAAATGCGGGGCAGAGATAAAACCGCATGCCAGTGCCGTGTCAACTATGGGCATACTGGTTTGCAGCAGCAGCTGACGCGCCCGCTCCAGTCGAAGCTGGAGGTAGTAACGGGTGGGCACGCAGTTCAGATATTTTTTGAACAGACGCTCCAGCTGTCTCCGCGATAACCCGATGTGCCGGGACAGTTCGTCCAGGGCCATTGGCTCCTCGATGTTGGCCTCCATCAGGGATACGGCTTCCATCAGTTTGGGTTGGCCCGTTCCAATGCGGTGACGCAGTGGAATGCGCTGACGATCGTGGTTGTCGCGGATGCGGTCGCAGATAAACTGTTCAGAAACGGCCGTGGCTAATTCGGAGCCGTGCTGGCGGCGAATCAAATGCAGCATCATGTCCATTGGGGCGATTCCACCAGCGCACGTATACCGGTCCCGGTCGATTTCGAACAACTCCTGGGAAATGATCAGTTCCGGGTGCCTCTCTCGTATACCGGCAAAGTTTTCCCAGTGGATGGTGCAGCGGTATCCTCGCAGCAATCTGGCTTCCGCCAGCAGGTAACTGCCGGTACACAATGCGCCCAGTATCACTTTCCGGTTGGCCATCTTGCGCAGCCATGGCAGAATCTGCGGGTCGTACGACCGGTGGATGTCTACGCCGCCGCATGCAAAAACTGCGGTAAACAAGCCGTCATCATGGATTGACAGGTCCGCCGAAATACAAACACCGCTACTGGAGATTACCGGTTTGGCATCGACACTGATGGCATGCCACTTGTACAGTTCTGCGTTGCTGAGCTTGTTGGCCATGCGCAGAGGCTCTATCGCGGAAGAGTAAGCCAGTAACGTGAAGTTCGGTACCAGGAAAAAACCGTAGCTGCGCGTCGTAGCGCCCGTGTTTAAGTCTGACATATACATCGCCCTCTGATGGTATTGCCATGGGTCTGGTGCCCTTTCGTGATATCCTAATTGCGACATTGGTGTCGCCCTCGGACATATTAGGTGACAAATAGGTGTCGTTTCAAGAAAAATATGAATATTCATGTCCGCTGACACCACAGCCGCCAACAAACTGATGGACAGATTCGACGACCACGAGCTCGTGTGGCTGTTTGGCTATGGGTCGTTGATATTCAAGGCGGACTTCACTTACCGGAGCCGTCGCCCGGCCAGCATCAGGCACTGGGTGCGGCGGTTCTGGCAGGGTTCTCACGACCATCGCGGCACCGAGAACGCACCGGGCCGGGTGGTTACTCTCATTCCCCAGCGGGGGGCGGTTTGTCAGGGCCTGGCATATCTCATCACCCCGCAAGTGTTTGATCATCTCGATCTTCGCGAAAAGAACGGCTACCTGCGATTCAGCACACAGATGAGGTTCACGGACAATACCAGCACTGAAGGGCTGGTTTATATTGCGACGGAAAAAAATCATGCGTTCCTTGGTCCGGCTTCTGCGTACGAAATTGCCAGGCACATTGCGGGAGCAGCCGGCCCAAGCGGAAGCAACGCTGACTATGCGATCGACCTGGCGCGAGCGCTGAGGGCGCTGTGCGCCACCGACCCGCATGTGTTTGCCGTGGAGGAATGCTTGACCCGGATCTCGGATTAGCGTGCCCCGGGCGGATTCCGCCGCCCGGTGGGTTGGTCCCTTAACGCAAGCCGCGCACAACACACCAGCACCGATAGTGACTATCCGCCCGGGAGACATGGTATGCTTAACGGTTGAGTAAGTGCGTTATTCCATCGCCCGGAATTAATTTGGTTCTGAAGCAACCAACGGCTTGACACCTCGGAGCAGGCAACCCTATGCGCCACCCCGGCCTTCATTTTTTGCAGATCCCTGGCCCTTCCCACGTTCCCGACCGTATTCTGAGGGCCATGGATTATCCGGTTATGGACCACCGTGGACCCGCGTTTGCGGAATTGGGCCACAAGGTGCTCTCGGGGATGCGTTCGGTGTTTAAAACCAGTGGTCCAGTCATTATTTACCCGTCTTCCGGGACCGGGGCATGGGAAGCAGCCTTGGTCAATACACTGTCGCCAGGTGATAGAGTTCTTGTGGTTGAAACCGGGCATTTTGCCAGTTTGTGGTCAGGGTTGGCGGTGAGGCTGGGCGTCGCTGCAGAATTGATCCAGACCGATTGGCGAAGAGGCGTGGAGCCGGACCTTGTGGAAGACCGTCTCAGAGCGGACAGCAGCCATTCGATTAAGGCACTTTGTGTGGTGCACAACGAAACATCAACTGGCGCACTGTCACGGATAGGCGAGGTCCGCGCCGCCATGGACGCCGCGAACCACCCGTCTCTGCTGCTGGTTGACTCTATTTCCGGGCTGGCCTGTGCCGATTTTCAACACGACGATTGGCGGGTTGATGTCGCTATATCCGGGTCACAGAAAGGCCTGATGTTGCCTCCGGGCTTGTCGTTCAACGCCATCAGCGAAAAAGCGCTGGCAGCCTCCAGGTCGGCTTCATTACCCAGGTCATACTGGAACTGGGAGGAAATGTTGAACAGCAACAAGAACGGCTACTTTCCTTTTACTCCGGCGACAAATTTGCTTTACGGTCTGGCCGAAGCACTGGATATGTTGCACGAGGAAGGTCTGGACAACGTATTCGCGCGTCACCGGCGCTATGCAGAAGCCACGCGCCGGGCAGTTCGGGCGTGGGGCCTTGAGATACAATGCCTGGAGGAAAAGGACTACTCCCCTGTGCTGACGGGCGTGCGGCTGCCGGATGGTTACGATGCCGATTCGTTTCGCGCGACCGTGCTCGATACTTTCAATATGTCCCTGGGTAACGGTCTGTCGAAGATCGCAGGACGGGTGTTCCGTATCGGGCACCTCGGGGATTTTAATGACCTGATGCTGATGGGTGCGTTGTCCGGTATTGAAATGGGGTTAGATATTGCAAGCATTCCACGCCATGGCGGAGGAGTCGCCAGCGCCATGGATTATCTGAAAGCCGAAACTCAAGCCGCGGGCAGGGACAGGGCCGCCTGACGAGATTCGATCGCCAACAACATCTTTGGCGGATTTGTAACCGCAACCGAGGCCGCGGGTCTGGCGGTGTTTGCGGCACTGCTCGTTGGTCTGTGGTATCGCGAAGTCGACTTCAAACGATTGAAGATAGCAATGCTCTGAAGGGGGCATGCAGACGCAGTGGTGATTCTCCTGGTCGCCGCATCTGTATTGATGGGCGGATTTTTTCTGCACTCCGTTGCGGCCATCATCCTCGTCATTCCCATTGTAGTGCCACTGATTCAGCAGGCGGGCATCGATCCTATACATTTTGGATTGGCGGTTACGTTGAATCTTGCCATTGGGCAGCAAACACCTCCAGTGGCTTCCGTGCTGATTACGTCGTGCTCAATCGCCAAAGCCAATATCTGGGACGTATCAAAAGTCAATGTATACTTCGTTGGCGTGCTCCTTGTGGTATTGGTGATGTGTACTTACATCCCGGCAATACCCATGTTTTTGGTGGAATACTTCTACAGGTAGACGAATGGCAGACAGTAACGAAATTATATTGACCACCGAAGACGATATCGGCTTCATAACGTTCAACCGGCCCCGTGCGCGTAACGCCCTGACCTTCGGCATGTATGCCCGGTTGTCCGAAATATGCACGTCACCTCCAAGCCCGATCAAGGTGCTGGTTATCAGCGGTGCGGGAGACAAGGCTTTCGCAGCCGGTACCGATATCACTCATTTCAGGAACTTCCGGTCTGCCGGTGATGCCATCGACTATGAAAGCCGGATCGATGCGGTCCTGACGTCAGTGGAGAAATGTCCGCTTCCCGTTATTGCAGCAATAGCGGGGGCATGCACCGGTGGGGGGGCGGCCATAGCCGCAGCCTGCGACATACGCTTGTCGACGATCGACCTCAAGTTCGGTTTTCCAATAGCGCGCACGCTGGGCAATTGCTTGTCAGCAGCGTCTCTTGCCCGGTTGTCGGCGTTGCTCGGCGCCGGTAGGGTTCGTGAAATTCTTTTCACCAGCCGTTTGATCGAAGCCGAAGAGGCCCGGGCCGCCGGTTTGGTATCCGAACTGCTGGCGGACCGCCAAAGTCTTGATGACCGGGCCCGGGAACTGGCGCGCCTGTTGATGGGCCAGGCTCCCCTGACCCTGCAGGCGACCAAGGAGCTGCAACGGCGGCTTGCGCGGCAGCAGATTGACGATGAAGACCTGATCGCACTTTGTTACACCAGCCGTGATTTCCGTGAGGGTATTGAGGCATTCTTTGCGAAGCGGAAGCCACGATGGCGGGGTGAATAATATGAACGGCCCATTGACAGGCTGCCGCGTCATAGAGCTGGCGCATATTATGGCCGGACCGGTCACTGGTTTGATGCTGGCCGATATGGGAGCGGATGTCGTAAAGGTCGAAAAAACGAGTGGGGACGATACGCGACGCATGGTGCCACCGACGTTAGGGGGTGAAAGCGCGGCCTTCATGATGATGAACCGGAACAAGCGCGGCATTGTGCTTGATCTGAAGAGCGATAGGGGCAGGGAGGCGCTGCTCAGGCTACTGAAAGACGCCGATGTAGTCACCGAAAACTATCGCATGGGCACCATGGAAAAGCTGGGTCTGGGTTACGATGTGCTGCGCCAATTGAACCCGGGGCTCATTTACTGCGAGATATCCGGATTTGGTCGTACCGGGCCCTATGCGAAACGGGCTGGTTTCGATTTGATCGCACAGGGCATGTCGGGGCTGATGTCCATCACCGGTGAAGAGGACGGTCGCCGACCGGTCAAGGTAGGCGCGCCGGTAACTGATATAACTGCCGGTATTCTGGCTGCCATGGGGGTGGCTGCGGCCTATGCCAACAAGCTGAAAACAGGCCAGGGTCAAAAGGTAGATACCTCGCTGTTCGAGGCCGGTATCACCCAGACCTACTGGCAGTCCGCAATCGCGCTGGCGACTGGTGATTCGCCCGGTGCCATGGGAACGGCGCATCCGCTGAACGCACCATACCAGTCGTTCGAAACTTTAGATGGCTGGATCAATATCGGCGCGGCGAACCAGGCGAACTGGGAACGCCTGGCCGACCTCAGCGGTGCCCCTGCGCTCAAGCGCGACAAACGTTTCATTTCCAATGATCGACGTATGGCAAACCGCCAGGAACTAGCGAAAGAACTGACCACGATATTTAAAACCCGTACTACCGCCGACTGGCTCGCCCGGCTGGAAAAGGGCGGGGTGCCCGCCGGCCCGGTCCTTGGCATCGGAGAAATGCATCGGGATCCACAGGCACTGGCAAGGAATATGATCGTAAATACGCACCATCCGACAGCGGGCACGGTGAAAACCATAGGCTTACCCGTCAAGTTTTCGGAGACTCCCGGAGGTATAAGGCGCCCGGCAGCCCTGCTGGGGCAGCATACCGCTGAGGTACTCGGTGAGATCGGGTATTCCGCCGAGGAAATTAGTCAACTGGTCTCA
>Ga0255047_10003159_pt1 | contig 10480 bp, 11 predicted proteins | sample JV7_2_1_MG_FD_183640 | JGI IMG/M metagenome (GOLD analysis project Ga0255047, IMG submission 183640) | Seawater microbial communities from Jervis Inlet, British Columbia, Canada - JV7_2_1 | ecosystem: Environmental > Aquatic > Marine > Inlet | place: Canada: British Columbia | collected 2016-10-06 | reverse complement strand
TAAGTCGTAAAATTAATTAAAAAGGATTTCATAGTATGAATTGGTTAGTGACTGAGGATATCTTCGAGGCCATGGAGGCCGCGAGGCACGGGGAGAACGCCCCAACCGCTGCGGAGCTCCTAGCGTATGAAGAGCGGAGTGTGGACGCGGCAGGGCCTGACGACGCGCCGAGAATTATGTCGATGGTGGGAAAAACCGCGTCAATTAACATTAATGGTGTACTAACTAGCCGCCCTAACTTCTTCGCGCAGTTCTTCGGCGGGGGTAACACCACTTATTCAGAGATTAATAAAGCCGTGGCCTTAGCCGAGGCGAACCCGGACATCGAAGAAACTGACATCTTTATAAACTCTGGCGGCGGCGAAGCATCTACAGCGTGGCTCGAAACTATGGAAATAATCGCGGCGACTAAAAAACCCGTCAATGTATTTGTGGGGGACTTAGCGGCGAGCGCTGCGTATGGTATCGCCAGTCAGGCGGACACCATTACCGCCCAGAACAAACTTTCTAAGGTCGGAAGCGTTGGAGTAGTTCAAACTTTCCATGTGAATGAGGGCGTTACCTCAGTCACAAGTACGAACGCGCCAAACAAGCGCCCAGACATCAAAACGGAAGAGGGTCGCGCGACAGTTCGCAAGGACCTGGACCAAACCGAAACAGTTTTTATAAACGCCATTGCCGAGGGTCGAGGAACGACTGCGGCAGACGTTCAGGATAATTTTGGCCGCGGGGGCGTAGTATATGCGCTGGAAGCAGTTGAAAAAGGAATGATCGACGGCATGTTAGAACCTACGGCAATTGCCACGAAACCCGCTACAAACGGTAAAATAAAAACGGAGGCCCTCAACATGGACCTAAACGAACTAAAAGCTAAACACCCCGATTTGTACGCCCAGGCGGCAGCAGCGGGTGCAACTGAGGCTTTAAACTCAGAGAAAGAACGCATCGAGGCGCACCTCGTACTAGGCGAAGCGTCTGGAGATATGGAAACCGCAATGGCGGCCATTAAATCCGGCGATCAGATCACGCCGCTAATCACTGCTAAGCACCAAGCCGCCGGCATTAAAGCCACTGCAGCAGCTGCCCGCATCAAGGACGAAAACGACCTCGACACTGGCGACGCTGGTACTAGCCAACCGAGCGCCCTAAGCGAAGAAGACCAAGTTTTCGAAGCTTGCGCGAACTTATCAACTGACGCCGGAGAATTTTACGAATGAGTGACCCAACGATCACAAATAACGACAGCTCAACGCTTGTCATAGGTTCTACTGGAAACGCAAAGTATCGCAGCGGAACATTCACCGCCGCGGGTGCTAAGACGTACCCAGCTGGGACTATCCTAGCCCTCGACACAGCGACGTTTAAGTATATCGCATATGTCAAAGGCGGAAACACTAACGGAAACGGCGTACCAGTTGCGCTCATGGGTGTTGAAGTTGTTAGCGCTGGCGCTGGCGACATTTCAGTCAGACCGCTTATCTCTGCGACAGTTAACAAGAATTTACTTGTTATCGACGCTGATGGCGACAACTCTAACGTTGATGAGGTCGTGATTGCCGAGCTCAGAGACTACACAATAATCGTTGAAGATGTGAACGAACTTGCATCGCTTGACAACCAATAACAGGGACTAGAAAATGTCACTAGCACAAAAGAAAATGTTAAGCGCTTACTTTCAGTCTGCGTCTCCGCTATTCTTCCTTATGAGCTTTTTCCGAGCTCCTAGAGAGAATTTTTACGAAGGTGAGTCCGTTGAGATTGACATCCAGCGTACTGGCGAATCTGTATCTGTGGCCCTGTCTGACATTAGCCAAGGCTATAAGCAGAACACCGTCGCACTTTCTACTAATAAAGAATTCAAGCCACCAGCCCACAAAGAAGCTATATCGCTTAACAGCTTTTCGCTTCTTAAACGCGAAGTCGGCCAAGATTCTTATGAGCAAGTCGGCTATCGCGCTAAACTCCTTAACAAAATTCTGACAAGTACGCGCCCAGTTGCTGACAAAGTAATGCGCTCTATGGAATGGCAGTGTTCACAGGTTCTACAGTCTGGCGTGGTTTCGCTTACTGACGAAGCTGGTGCGGCGACTTTTGAAATCGACTACAGCCCTAAAGCTGCGCATTTCCCGACAGCTGGCACAGCTTGGAGCAACCCAGCGGCACCTATCGCGAATGACTTGTTATCTCTTTGTAACGTCATCCGTAATAACGGTAAAATGCGCCCGAATATCGCTATTTTTGGCGAAGCTTCGTATGAGGCTATGTTCGCGAATACGGCACTAATGGAGCGCCTAAACTTCAGACGCGCAGACACAGCAGCTATTACGCCGCAGAGTCGTAATTCTGAAATGGGACTTTTCCACGGTGTTATAGAGCTTGGTAATTCAAGACTCGAAATCTGGACGTATGACGGTCACTACGAGAACCCACAAACTAAAGTTGTTACGCCTTTCGTGGCTGACGATAAAGTTATCTTACTCGCTTCAGGCGGTAGACTAGACGCTACTTTCGGCGGCGTGCCAAACATCGGCCAAATATTGGGCGTTGCTGGTAACAGAGTTCCAGGCGTTGCTTCTATTCCTCGCTTAAGATCAGTGGGCAACATGACTGACTTACATGTCAACGCATGGACAGACAACAGCGGCGAAAACCTTACGGTTGGCGTAGCGTCTAGACCGCTAATGATTCCTACAGCTATCGATACATTCGGCTGTATAACTACTGGAGTATAAGAAAAATGGGTACTAAAACACTAGCAGCATGGAAAAAGGACGCGAAAGCCCTTTGTAAGAAAGTAGGCGTTGAATGCGTAATCGCAGAGGACGCGTCTATTTCTGACGTAGAGAAATACTGCGCCGAGCTACAGGTAGAGCTAGCGAAAGCCGACGAAGACCTTAAAAAAGCTTCTGAAGCGAAAAACCCTGGCGCTGAGTTTGAATACTCTATCGCGCCGGGTAAGTCAATCACCTGCGTGGGCGCCCCTAAGGGGATGCTACACGCAGGGCAAGAGGTTACGGCCGACATGTTAAGCCTCCCAGACTTAAAACGTCTGATCGAGTGCGGAGCAGTCGCACACAACCCGAAAGCTACAAAATAGAATGAACCTACGCAAGTTAGCAGAGCAGGACCTGGCCGTTACCCTTGAGGATAACGTGTCCGGTTTTGGCTGGCCTATAAAAGTTACTGACCCTAGCGGCGCGACAAATAGCGCCCCGCTTTATGGCATGAGTAATGACATCGGCCTCGTTATCGACCCAGACACCGGCCTCGCCGTGTCAGGTAGACAGGCGACTGTGACCTTGCGTATCTCTTCGCTCGTAGCCGCGGGTCTCTGTGGACTCCCGCGCGCTATTTCTTCGACAACTTCAAAGCCGTGGGTAATGTCTTTCGACGACGTTAACGGCAATACCCACGATTTTAAAGTTTCCTCGTCTATGCCAGACCGAGGCCTCGGCATTGTTACTGTAACGCTGGAGTTTTATAAAAAATGAGCGGCATAACACTAACAGACCACCTACTCGACAAGCAGGACTCTTTCGAGATGGTTCGCGACCAAATCGCGCTTATAATTAAATGCAATATCGATTATCAGAAAACGCTCGCAGCCGCTGCGTCTCCATATCAAGACCCCGCAGCATATGACCTACGGGTATTTATTGAGCGTGCCAACCCCTTCGAAGAATTTCTAAACGACCCAGACACGAGCGCGCCGATTGTTAACATATGGTACGACTCGCAGAGCTTCGACCGGAGAACCGGCAACGTTTCCCGACAGCAGCAGGGGACCGCCATATTTAACATAGATGTATACGCTAAGGGTGTATCAGAGTGTACCCGCGAAGGACACGCCCCGGGAGATAAAGACGCCGCGCTCGAAGCGCAGCGGGCCGCGAAGCTTGTTAGAAATATCATAATGGCGGACATAAACACGTATTTACAGTTGCCGAGGGGCAAGGATGCCGGCGGGTATTTCGGCGGCCGCTGGATTGACTCGATACAAAGTTTTCAACCTGAGATTGACAGCCGCCCCGCGCAGCATGTCCAGGGTATGAGAATCGCATTATCAACCTCTTTTGTGGAATTTGCGCCACAGCAAACAAACGAAACTCTCGATATAATTCACACAACCGTGAAGCGAAAAGAGACAGGCGAAGTATATTTCGAAGTGCAGGAAGATTTTTCTTAACGAACCCCCGGCAGTGAGCTGGGAAACAAAGGAGCTATAAAAATGGCTATAACACCAGGGATTCCCAACTCCGCCCGCGCTCAGGGGTTCGGGATTAAATCCACACGTAAGAACTTGCGGAAGGGTAATATACTATTGTTACCTCAACGCGTCGCGGTAATAGGTCAGGGCCTAACCGGCGGAACGTACGACCTAGTAAAAACGCAGCTTTCAAGCGCGCTTGACGTCGCCACTAAATATGGCTTCGGAACTCCGCTACATTTAGCAGCTCTTCAGCTTTTCCCCTCAAATGGTGATGGACTAGGGACGCTCCCTTGTACATTTTACCCCGTGGCGGACGATGGCTCGGGCGTTGCTGCAACCGGCGACATCGCACCGTCTGGCGCAGTGACAAAGGCCGGCGCCTTTGAAATAATCATTAATAACATAGAATCCGCCCCATTTGTGGTCTCTATCGGTGACGCCGTCGCGGACATCGTCGATAATATGAAACTCGCAGTTGACGCGGTTTTACAAATGCCTGTAACTACTACGGACAACGCGACAGATTTAGGCCTGACCTCAAAATGGAAAGGCACTAGCGCAAACGACATTTTTGTTGAGGTTTCAGGACCTACTGACACCGGCGTTACTTTCACAGTGACCCAGCCGGCAGGAGGACTCGTGAACCCTAGCGTGCAGGCAGCCCTCGACCAGTTCGGCAACGATTGGGAAACCGTGGTTGTTAACTGTTTGGAGTCTACGGACACCGACGCCCTTGATGAGCTCAGCACTTTTAACGAAGGCCGCTGGAATCCACAAGTGACTAGACCGTTTATCTCTCTCGTAGGATCAAGCGAGGCTGTAGTTAATACGGCGATAGTTGTTTCGGACGCTAGACCAACAGACCGCACAAATTCGCAGCCGATGGCTCCAAGTTGTAACAATCTACCTTTAGAGATCGCAGCGGCTAACGCTTCGAGAATCGCGGTACTTGCTGACAGCGACCCAGCTTTTGACTACATCAAACAGAAGCTTACTTTTTTAACGCCGGGAACTACCGAAGATCAGTGGACCTACGCGGAAAAAGACCAAGCTTTAAAAGCCGGTGTTTCATCTTCGGATATTGTCGACAATCAAATCGTAATTTCGGACTCAGTGACTTTCTACCACCCAGAAGGCGACACAGACCCGGGTTATAGATACCTTGTGGACATTATGAAGTTAATGAACATCATGTATAACATTTCGCTTATCTTTGACGCTGACGAGTGGCAGGGCGCGCCGTTAATACCAGACGACCAGCCAACAGTCAACCCCAACGCACGTAAGCCTAAATCGGCGGTTGCTGCGGTAGCGACTGTGCTAACGGGCTTGGGAAATCTCGCGATTATAAGCGACCCGGACACGGCAATCGCTAACACCGTCGCGGAAATAGATTCGCAAAACCCTAAGAGACTGAACATTGAAACGACTGTGCAGTTATCTGGAAATACTAACATCAAAGATTTCGCCTTAAATTTCGGCTTTTTCTTTGGTCAACAAACGTTCATAGCGTAAGGAGCTGGTAAAATGACAGCTGTAGGCGGATCAATTGAATCGGTAGGACTAAGAGGCCGAGAGTTTGCAGTCGGGGCGGAAGCCGCGGCAAACCGTAGAATAGGCGGTAAGCAGAACGAGGTCAGAATGAACGGTAATAGTAAAACCGGGCGCCTAATACAAACGGTTATGGCCTGGCTTATTTCGGGGCTAGCCCTCGAAATAGATGATAGCCGAAATGACCAAGAATTCCTGCAGGAACTCGCGGATAGCAAGGACTTTTTCCCCATCGAAATAACGTGGGCGAGTGGTTCAACTTCGCAAGGAACTGGGCAAATTGTGGAAGAGATAACCCTCGATACGCAGGACGCGACCGCAACGGTCTCGTTAAGTGGTCCAGGTCGTTTAACTCTTCAATAAGGTATACCTGCGCCGTTCGGTCCACCCTTGCCTTTAGCTCTTCGGAGTGGGCGGCGCCTTTTTATAAACTAGGGAATAGGTATAAAAATGAATAAAGACGTAATTAGTAAAGAACAGGCTGAGAAGGAATTAGATAATTTTTTCGAAGAGATGGACATCGATTTAGACCTCGAAAACTTCAACAAAGAGGAAAAAATCCGCTATGAGTCTATGCGGGCTATTATCGTCAGGGCCTCGATGGCAGGCCGCTTGACGTACACGGCAGCCGGTGAACCTGTGTACACTCCAGCGAAGGGTGAATTTAAACCCATAACTCTGCACGAGGTAACGGGTGCGGCTTTGATGGCCGGCGGAAAACACGAGAACCCTATCACAAGAGATCACGCCATATTGGCCGAGATGTCAGGACAGGCCGCGGGTACTTTCGCGAGGATGGTCAACCGTGACCTTAAAGTACTGAGGACTTTTTTAACTTTTTTTACGGTCTAGTACGGTTTAAGCTTGTCGGGGGTGAGATTCAAGGCGGAAATTTCCGCCGACCGGTGTACCGTACGGCATTAAGAGAGATTTTGGTAACAATACCGAGCCTACCCGACGCGCGGACGTTGAAATGCTCAGATATAAGATTTTTTTATGATTTAATAAGGCCCGTAATTAAGGTGAGAAAAGATGTCAGCCAATAAGTTTGAGATTCAGTCGATTTTTGTGGGGGTAGATAGGTTGTCCCGACCCGTCGGAAAGATGGGCGCATCCATCGAAAGGTTTCAAACTCGCGCGTCTGGCAGCTTTGGTAAACTCTCGAACGGGTTTAACGTTGTCGGAGCGGCCGCGAAGGCCGCTACGGTATCAATTGCGGCCATAGGTGGCGCGGCCACGTTTGCGCTCATCGACGCAGCCAAGACCGGCGCACAGTTTGAGCAATCGCTGACCAATGCTACTGCGAAGTTTCCAGGGCAGATAAAGCGCGGAACCGCCGCATTTAGAGAGCTTTCAGACGCAGCGAAAGAAACGGGACGCTCTACAGAGTTCACCGCCTCGCAGTCTGCAGAGGCTTTAAACTTTCTAGCCGCCGCAGGATTTAACGCAAATCAAGCTATATCATCCTTACCCGGCGTCGTGGACTTAGCCACCGCATCGAATACGGACCTAGCTTTTGCCTCTGACGTGGCGACCGATTCGCTTAGTGCGTTTGGTTTAATGTCCGAGGATAGCGGGAAGCTGACGAAAAACCTTACACGTATTAACGATGTTTTTGCAAAAACCGTGACGACTTCCAACACCACAATGGAAACCCTTTTCGAGACTATCAAGCAAGGCGGCCCCACGATGCGCGCGGCCGGTGCGGACGTTGAGACCTTCGGCGCCCTTACGGGGGTTATGGGTAATGCCTCGATAAAAGGTAGCCAAGCTGGTACGACCCTAAAAAATATGTTTGTCCGACTTGCTAAACCTGTGGGCGAGGCCGAGGTACTTCTCCGCCGCCTGGGGGTCACTACCAAGGACTCTAAGGGCGACATGAGAGATATGTTTGACATCGTAGAAGATTTAAACAAAGGACTAAGCGGCAAAGGCACCGCCGACAAGCTCGCGGTCATAGAAACTATTTTCGGAAAAATTGCCTTAAGTGGCGTTAACGTAGTACTCGCGGAGGGCGCCGACGGTTTGCGTAAGTACCGCGAAGAGCTACGAAACGCAGACGGCGAGAGTAACCGCATGGCAACCACTATGAGGGATACAGTAACGGGGAGCTTTAAGACCTTTGCCTCCGCTGTTGAGGGTGTCAAGGTTGAGCTATTCGATCTAAACCGCGGCGAGCTTAAAAAATTCATAGACGACGGCGCGACGTGGGTTCGAGAGAATCAGCCCGCTATAATAGCGGGCTTTAAAGACTTCATTACCGTTTTGAGAGCCACGGCTAAGGCGATAGGTGCAGTGGTCTCAGGGTACCAAAGTCTCATGAGAGTGTCCCGTCAGAGTGACATTGTGCAGGGCCTTGGAAACGCCGCAGAAATCGGCGGCCGCATAATCCCGGAAGCGCTAGCAGGGGCCATAAAAGGCGATTTCTCCGAGCGTATGGGCGGCCTATTTAAAGGTAACCCGCTCTTAGGTGCCGGTGAGGCTGACAACCGCGTTAGAATGGAGGAGAGCCCCGAAATAAGCAACGGGGTAGTTTTTGAGCCTATGACTTTAGACGGTGACCCCGCTTTCACAGGTGCCGGAACGACGACCACGTCGAGAGAAGAAAAAACAACCACTACGAGAGTTATAGTCGAGCCAGCGGCCGGCACTAAAGCCACCGTCGAGGGCGAGGCCACAGATAACGTTCAACTCGCGCCTACTGGAGGCCTTTAAATGACTTGGGAAGAAAGACTAAAACCCGCGGCGTACACATCGCCGTCAGGGGTTAGAATAGAATTTGATTACGAAGACGTCTCGCGGGGCTTCGATAAACGTACGACGGCTTTCGAAACTTCCGGCCGTGACGGTACGTATGTTCAGGACTCAGGGAGCGGCGGTCGGGTTATGCCGATAACTGCGTTTTTCTCAGGGCCTGATTACGACCTCGTCGCGGAAGCCTTCGAAGCGGCCCTTCGTGAGAGAGGCCGCGGACGTTTAGAACACCCTATGTATGGCACTTTTGACGTCGTGCCCTTTGGTCGTGTCACACGAAAAGACGCGCTAGTCTCCGCAGGAAATCAAGCGGTTATATCTGTGGAATTTTTCGAGAGCACTGGACTCTTCCCAACGACGCAAGGAAGCGCCGCGTTTCAAGTCGGCGAGGCCATAGAAGATTTTAATACCGGCGCGTCCGAAGAGTTCGCGGAAGTATTAGACGTCAGCTCGGCGGTCGAGGAATCCAGCCTCGCGGATGAGTACAACGCAATTTTAACAGTAACGGATAACGTCCTACGCGGCATTGCCGAAACGCAGGAAGATGTCAGAAGTAAATTTAACGCCGTAAAAACGAGTATAGACCGCGGTCTCAGAATATTAATAGGAGACCCTTTAACACTCGCCCGTCAGACTATACAGCTCGTGCAGCTACCGGGGCGCGCGGCAGCATCCATAACGGACCGCCTAGAAGGTTACGGCAACTTATTAACCGGATTGCTTGAAAGTGTGGGTATACAGGACGCGAAAGCTAATGACAGCCGCACGTCTAACTGGTTTCACACTGCGAACTTGTACGCAAGCGCATACGTTAGCGCCTCGGTCGTTTCGGCCGTAAATAATGAATTCGCAACGAAGCCCGACGCATTAACCGCGGCGGACTTAATACTCTCACAATTCGCCGCGCTCGTTGAGTGGCGGGAACAAAACTATTGTAGCCTTGGAGAAGTTGACACCGGCGCGGGATACCAAGCGCTCCAAAAGACGGTAGCCCTTTCGGCCAGTTTCCTTGTGGGGTTGTCTTTCAGCCTAAAGCAAGAGAAGACAGTCACACTCACACGCTCGCGTACGGTAGTAGACTTAGTCGCGGAGCTTTATGGGACAACAGACGAACAGCTTGATTTTTTCATAAACAGTAATGATTTAACCGGCTCGGAAATATTAGAGATTCCACGCGGTCGAGAGATTGTTTATTATGTCTAGCTACACGACAGTTAAGGGTGACACTTTCGAGAGTATCGCGCGTAAATTTTACGGCAATGAATTACAAGCGACTGCCATCGACGCCGCTAATCCCGGCGCGCAGGAACCTCTCAATGCGGGGACGCCCTTAATAATTCCAGCGGATGTCACGGCGCCACGAGCGCCACGCACGGCGGTAGCTGGAGCGGATGAGAACGGCGTTACTATCCAGATAGACGGCGAGGAGTTCCTAAACTGGTCGCGACTTAAAATAGACACAGGGTTCGATAAGATAAGCACTTTTTCTTTCGACGCGCCGTTCGAACCGGCTGACGCGCAGTTCAGAAGAGTGTTCAAGCCATTCTCATATAAAACCGTACAGATTTACATAGGTGATTCGGTGGCGTTCACAGGCACCATAGTTTCGACTATACCGACCTCAGAGCCCGGGTCTAATACGCTTTCAGTTTCAGGGTATTCACGGCCGGGAGTCTTGGCGGACTGCATGCCACCCGCTCCAGGCTCAGCGTCACCTTACGAATTTTTAAATCTAAATGTGGTTGAGATCGCCTATAATTTAGGCGTCCCGTTCGGGGTCCAGGCCATAGGCGGCTTTGGCGCACCTGGCGCACCCTTCGAGCAAGTTTCAATACAACCAACCGAAAAAGTCTTACCATTCTTAGCGGGTCTCGCGAGACAGCGCGGCATGGTAATCGGCAGCGACGCAGACGGCGAGATGGTTTTTCGCAAGGAGAAGAGCGCGCCGGGTGCAGAATTAACCGA
>Ga0255047_10003157_pt1 | contig 10481 bp, 8 predicted proteins | sample JV7_2_1_MG_FD_183640 | JGI IMG/M metagenome (GOLD analysis project Ga0255047, IMG submission 183640) | Seawater microbial communities from Jervis Inlet, British Columbia, Canada - JV7_2_1 | ecosystem: Environmental > Aquatic > Marine > Inlet | place: Canada: British Columbia | collected 2016-10-06 | reverse complement strand
GACGACCGCGAGCGACAGCCCGGTGCCGACAGCCAGTTCGGTCAGCCCGATCGGCATCGGCGCATGCAGGCGAACAGCCGGTCCCAGCAGCAGGATCTTTTCGGCCCACAGGCTTGCGAGGACCGCGATCGAGAGCAAGGCCAGAGCGCGCGGTGAGCTCTTGACCTTCGCGCTCAGAAGCAGGACGAACGGAGCCAGGAAAGCCGCGGCGATGACCAGAAGCCCTAGCACGGCCCAGCCGGATTCAGCGCGGCGCAGCCAGAACTCCGCCTCGCGCGGGAAGTTGCCGTACCAGGCGACGAGGTACTGGGACCAGAGAAAATAGCTCCAGATCATGGCGCCGCCGAACAGCAGCTTGCCGAGATCGTGTGAGGCTGCCGGCGTGAATTTCGCGGGCCGTGCCAGGCCGCGTACCGCGACCGCAGCCATACCCGTGTACAGGGCGCCGACGAAGAAGTAGGCGCCGAACAGCGTGCTCGTCCAGCCCGGCTCCAGGGACATGATCAGGTCCCAGGCCAGCAGGGAGCCGATGGCCGCCCAGATCATGGCCATGGTCACCGCACGGCGATAGCGTTGCCCTGGCTTGCCCCGGAGTAGCCACCGAATCGAGCCGCCCAACACCAGAACCGCGACCGCGTCGCGGGCGAGCACCGACGCTGGCGCGAACCAGACCTCCAGGCCAGGCAGGGGACCCTGTGCCCAGGGGTACAGGTGGGCCGCTCCGAGTGGCAACGCGGCAAGTGCGAGCGCCGGCATGACGAATAGCCGGGCCCAACTCTCGGCCTGCTCCACGACCCAATCGCTCCACGTGGCCCCGGTGATCTCCAGCGCGGCGACGAACGCGGCCGCGCCGGCGCACAGGCTCAGCCAGAACAGCGTGCTGGCGGCGTAGGCCGCCCAGAAGCGAGCCGGCGGTGCCAGCCATCCGGTGACGACAACCAACGCGATCCCCGTCAGAGTACTCAGGGGTCGCTTCATTGCTGCAGGCTCCGGAGGTACCTGACCACGAGCCAGCGCTCTCGAGCCGATAGCGAGCCACCCAACGCCGGCATCGCGCCGCCGCCATCGCGGATCGTGGCGTAGATGTAACCGTCCGCTTGTCCCCGAACGCGCGCGGAGGTCAGGTCGGCGGGGGGCCGCTGGGTGAAATGGGGTGCCACGGTTCCGTCGCCCTGCCCCGCCGTGCCGTGGCACGGCTGGCAGTAGATCTCGAAGAGTCGGGCCCCGGACGCCCCGGCATCCGCGTCTTCCGATAGTGGATTATGGAGGCTCATCGCTGCCTGGAAGCGGCTCTGAGTGACTTCGCCTGTGGTCGACAGGCTGCCCTCTGGCGGCATGAGCAAGCTTCCTTCGTCGGCGTGCCGGGCAGGCGTTTCGACCATGTCGGAGGTCCACGGCAGCGTGCCCGAACAGCCCGCCGCCGTGAGCGGGGCGAGCAGGCAGATCAGCAGCAGTGACGGCCGGTTCATGGGGCCGCCTCCAGGACTTCGCCGCCACAGTTCACGAGCGCATCGCGAATCGGCCCCACCTGTTCTGCTTCGCAGCTGACGAGGACATCAAAGAGATCGACACCGGTCGCGACCCGGTAGTCCGGCGCCGAGCGCCGCGGCAGGCGGGCGGCACGCAGGAAGCCGACCAGCCCGGCCAGGGCGGCGAAGAGGATCGTCAACTCGAAGGCGATCACGAAGAATGCCGGCCACGAGATGATGGGCTTGCCGCCGACGCGCAGCGGCCAGGCCAAAGCGGTCCCGATGGTCAGTGCCCAGCCGCTCGCGAAGCCGGCGAGCCCCCCGGCCAGAACCCAACGTCGAACAGGGCTCACATCCGCTTCGTGCGGTGGCACCGGGCTGCGGACGCGCTCGATTCGTCCGCCGACCCTCGCGGCGGCCCGCCGGCCCTCCTCGAGAGCCTCCTCGGAGCTGAAGGCGGCGCGCAATTCGACGTTCATCGGCCGAGTTCCCCATGCAACAACGCCTCTTCCTTGACCTCGTTCAAGGGAACGGGCGGGACCACACGAACGAACGTCCAGAACATCAACAGGAACATCGCCATGCTTCCCGCGATCACCAGAAACTCGGTGGTCGAGCCCGAGTAGCTGCCCCACGCCGCCGGATCGAAGTCGTGGGAAAGACTGGAGGTAATCAGCCAGTAACGCTCCAGCCACATGCCGATGTTGACCAGAACCGACACCGTGAACAGCCACGGCAGCGAGCGGCGGCAGCGGGCGAAGAAGAACGTCGCCGGCGCGATGCTATTGCCGAGGAGCATGACGGCGAACATCACTCCATACGCGCCCGTGGCGCGGAACGTGAAGATGTCGATCTCGATCGAGTCGCCGCTGTAGAACGCCATCAAGTACTCGACCGCGTAGCTGTAGGTGACGATCAACGAGGTGAATAGCAGCAGTCGCGCCAGCTTGTCGAAGTGTTCGATGGTGATGTAGTGCTCCAGGCACAGCCAGCGACGCAGCGGGATTCCGAGCGTGAGCACCATCGCCAGGCCGGAAAGAATCGCGCCCGCCACGAAGTAGGGCGGGAAGATGGTCGTGTGCCACCCCGGCAACACTGACACTGCGAAGTCCCAGGAGACGACGCTGTGCACGGAGATCACCAGCGGCGTGGCCAGCCCGGCCAGCAGGACGTACAGCCCGCGGTAGTGGCGCCACTGCTGATCGGTGCCCTCCCAACCGAGGGAGGCGAGTCCATAGGCGGTTCGCTGCCAGCCCGTGGACCGATCTCGCAACGCGGCGAGGTCGGGGATCAGACCGTAGTAGAGGAAGCACGTGCTCACGGTCACGTAGGTGGTTACCGCGAAGACGTCCCACAGCAGCGGCGAGCGAAAGTTGGGCCACAGCATGCGTTCGTTGGGCAGCGGCAGCAGGTAGTAGAACTTCCAGACCCGACCCAGGTGGACCAGCGGGAACAACCCTGCCGTCATCACCGCGAACACGGTCATCGCTTCGGCAGCTCGCGAGATCGCCGGGCGGAAACGGGCGCGGAACAGCAACAGCACAGCCGAAATCAGAGTGCCGGAGTGGGCGATTCCGACCCAGAACACGAAGGTCGTGATGTAGATGCCCCAGCCGACGGGGTTGTTCAGCCCCGTGACATGCAGCCCGCGGACGACCTGGTCGAGCCACGCGACCCCGCCCACGACGAGGACCGCCGCCAGTGCGGCCAGCGCCAGCACGTAGGAACGGCCCGGGCGGGCGACGGGCGCCAGCAAGTCCTCGTGGATCCGTCCGAGGTCGACCGGGTGCACGCGAGATCCGCTCACACTTCCTCCTCGGTCCGCGTGTTCACCGGGAGTCGGGTTCGTGCGAGGTAGCTGACCGCGGGTCGGGTGTTGAGTTCTTCGAAGAGCGTGTAGGCGCGCTCGTCACGCTGGCCGGCGGCCGCCGCGCTGCCCTGATCGTTCAGGTCGCCGAACCGGATCGCCTCCGCAGGACAGGTTTGAGCGCAGGCGGTGGTGACGTCGCCGTCCATCAGATCACGGTCAGCCAGCCGGGCGTCGCGTTCACCTTCGCGAATGCGTTGCACGCAGAAGCTGCACTTCTCCATTACCCCGACGCTGCGCGGGGTCACATCGGGGTTGAGCTGCAGGTCGAGCGGTTCGCGCCATTCGGTGGCCTTCCAGTTGAAGCGCCGCACCTTGTAGGGGCAGTTGTTGGCGCAGTAGCGCGTGCCCACACAGCGGTTGTAGACCATGGCGTTGAGCGCATCGTCCGTGTGGTAGGTGGCGTTCACGGGGCACACCGTCTCGCAGGGCGCGTTGTGGCAGTGCTGGCAGAGGATCGGTACGAACGCAGTGCCGTGCTCGCTCTCGAACCGATCGATGCGAATCCACGACATCTCTCGCCCACCGGCAACCGCCGTCGGTCCGACCACGGCCAGATTGTTTTCGGCACTGCAGGCGACTTCACACGCGCCGCAACCGACGCAGGCGTTGAGGTCGATGGACATGCCCCAACGGTGCTCGGGGTGATCGTGCTCGGGGTAGAAGCCGTCGTTCTGGTGCTGGGCTTCGTGCTCCACAGCCGTGGCGGGCAGGGCGACGAACCTGGCGATTTCGCGATCATGGTCGTGGGTTTCCAGCTGCGTTCGGGCCCGTCGAGCAGGTTCTGTGCGGTGCAGGAGCACGCGGCTCGTGGTTCGCGCCAGCGTGCCGGAGGCGTCGTCGATAACCAGCGGCAAAGACTCGACCGGGTTGACGCCCCGCCCGGCGGCCAGCCGTCCGAGCGCTCTGTGACCGTTGCCCAACGGGACCGCCACGGCGCCGGGACGGATTCCGGTGCGGAGGACCGCGAAGGTCTCGAAGGCCCCGTTCTCGCCCTCGACCCGCACGCCATCGCCGTCACTCAAGCCGAGTTCCGCCGCAGTGTCCGGATGCAGCTCGAGCCAGCTGTCCCAGGTCACTTTGGCAACGGGATCAGGCGACTCCTGCAGCCAGCCGCGGTTCGCCCCACGGCCGTCGTGCAGGTGGATCGTCGGGAAGACCAGCAGGGGTAGCCCGTCGCCGGGTCCCTGCAGAGGCATCGCGGCCGCGGCGAGCGGCACCCGCGGTGGCAGCAGCGTCGGCGGCGCGAGCGGGGCAATCCCCCCGGATTCCTCCGAGCTCGGCGGCGCCGCGAAGTGCCCGCCGCGTCGCTGGCTATCCTGCCAGAAAGTATTGGCGCTGCCGCCGACTCCCGAGGCTGCATGCAGTTCGTTCCAGCGGCTGCGAACAGCCTGCTGCATCGTCTCGGGCGAGTCTCCAGGCAGCAGTTCCGAGAGGAGATCCCCCGTGGCCCGAGTGTCGTGCAGCGGCTGCATCGCGGGCTGTTGCAGCACCACCCGACCAGCGCCGATCTCGTGATCACCCCAGGATTCGAGCGGCGAGTGATCCGGTAGGACCAGGTCGGCAAGCAGCGTGGACTCATCGAGCAGCGAGGCGAAGCTGATCACGGGAACCGCCTCGAGTGCCTCGCGCGCCCCGGCAGCGAGCGGCAAGGCGTGTACCGGGTTGGCGTGATGCAGGAGCAGGGCCCCGATCTCGCCTGCCTTGGCCATGTCGAGAACCTCGAGCAACTCGGCATCGGAGGAGAGCGCGGAGAGCGGTAGCGGGCTCTCGGGGAACACGGTGCGTCCAGTGGCGCCGAGGAGCAGATCGAGCAGTCCGACGGCGGTCTCCAGGTCGGCGGCGGCCGCCGAGCCGAGCATGTGACCGCCGCCGAGCACCACCGGGTTCGAAGCCGAGACGAGCGCGCGCGCCAGCCCACGTACCTGCGCGGTCTCGATGCCCGCGGCCGCGGCTGCGGCCTGCGCGTCGACGTCGCCGACCCAGGCGAGCGCGAGGTCACGCGTTTCCGGGTCGAGACGATCTCCGAGTTCGGCTGCGACCTCGGCCGCGAGAGCTGCTGCAACGGCCGCCTCGTGGCCGGGCTCGATCGAAACCCATTCGTCGGCGTTGTCGCCGGTCAGGCCGCGCCGTGGGGAAATCTGCACGAACCGGCAGCGTTCGCCCTGCTCCACCTGACGGGCGGCTGCGAAGCCGCGGGTCATGGATACCGTTCCCAGCCAGGTCTCCAGGAAGTCGGCTCCGAAGGTGACGATCATGTCCGTCTCCGACAGATCGACGCTCGGCACTACCGCTTGCCCGATAAGCCGATCCCAGGCGGTCATCGACGCGGCGTAGCCGAGCGTCTCGAAGCGGACCCGACGCGATCCGGGGTAAGTAGCCAGCACGTCATCGACCACCGCATCGAGCGTGCCCGTGATGTGGTGGCCGACCCATCCGACCGGGCCGTCGCCGAGCAGTTCGCGCAGGCGCGCCATCGCCGTGTCCCAGTCCGTCGGTCGCAGTTCGCCGTCGACGCGAAGCAGTGGTCCAGTAATTCGATCGGGGTCGTAGAGTCCCTGCAGGCCGGCCTGGCCGCGCGGGCACAGCGCGCCGCGGCTTTCCGGGTGCTCCGGGTTGCCCTCGAGCTTCACGACGCGCCCCTCACGGACTCGCGCCAGAACTCCGCATCCCGAGGGGCACTCGCGGCAGGCCGTTGCGTACCAGGTCGGGACCCCCGGAACGATGTCGTCGGGGGGCACCAGGTAGGGAATCAACTTGCCGCCGTCTACGGGTGTGCACGAAGCGGCCGCGGCCCCGGCGGACCCGGCGGTCAGCTTCTTGATGAAATCGCGACGATCCATGTCAGGGCTTCAGTAGTGGCACGTCGTGCAGTCGAGCGGCGCGTCGTTGTTCGAGTGACACTCGACGCAGAATCCCATGCTGTGAGTCACTTCCCGCTGCGCGGTTTCCATCGACTTCACGTCTCCGTGACAAGTCGAACAATCGACTCCGCGGCTGACGTGTGCGCTGTGATCAAAACGCGCGTACTCGGGCAAGTCGTGCACCTGCATCCACTCGATCGGCTCCTGGCGCTCCCAGGCCGCGTGGATGGGCGCCACCAGTTCGCTGTCGGGTTTCACCACCAGATGGCACCCGCGACAGGTGGCCAGCGGCGGCAGCCCGGCGACGGTCGAGCGCCGGGCGGAGGTGTGACAGAACTGGCAGTCGAGGCCGACCTGGTCGGCGTGAATCCGGTGTGAGAAGCTCGCCGGCTGCTCGACAGGATCTTCGGTGCCAAGAGCCAGCACGGCGCCGACGCCCACCGCCGTCACGGCGACTGCCAGCGCCACGACGAGGCGCACCGAGACCAGGCTGACCGGCGGTTGGCTCACGGGCGGCTCAGTGCGCGTGATGATGCGGGGCGTCAGATGTGGCTCCGGCGTCGGCCATACCACCGGGCATCGACTCGGCGCGGGCCTCGTACATCATCTGCAGCATGTCACCGCTCATGGGGTTCACATCATCGGCGTTGACGCCCGGGATGTTCCCCTGGCCCGCCTGCCAGCCCAGCAGGCACTCGCCGCAGACACCCTCGCCGTTGGCGGCACCGTCACCGCACGGGCACATTCCCGTCGCCAGGGCACAGAAACTGCACGAAGGGTTGATGCAGCAGCTGTACATGCCGAGTTCGGATTTCACTCCCACTAGGTCCGCGCGAATCGCGGCGAGCTTCTCGAAGGTGCTCTGGCCCGGCGCCGCCGCGAGGGCTCCGGCCGCGAATCCGAGGATGGCCACGGCGACAACAACAAAAGACAGGGCTTTGCGCAAAGGAATGTCCCCCAAGGAATTAGTAATGGATACAGTGTCCGCAGCGAACCTACGGCACTCAACAGGCTTTCTCCAGGGGCTGTGAGCGCGGTGACAACGAGTCTGTTCGCCGCGGCCCGGGAGCTGGCAACGTCAGGCAGCCCACGCTCCGGCATATTTCTGTTGGCCCCCGGACCGTGGGAGGTTCTACGGTTAACGAGCCATCGTCCCTGCTCGGAGAAGACTCGATGTTGACAGTACCGAAACCGATTGCGTTCTCTCGCCTCGCGCTGGTCGCGGCTGCCGGCCTCCTGGTTGCCGGGTGCAGTGCCGGACCGACGATCCCCGCTGCTGAGGCCACGGCACACATTGCCGCCTGGCTTCCGGGTGCTGAAGTAAGTGTCGTTGGCAGCAAGGCCCAGGCGGGCGGGGCTGTGGTGGATGTCGACGCCAGTGGCGAAAGCCTGGAGTTTCGCTTCAGCCACGGAGAGTCCGGCTGGAGCCCCGAAGGCATGCTCGTGGACGGCCGAACCCTGGACTTCGTCGAAACCAAGGCGGCCTGGCTGGAGATAGTGCGGGCGCCGCGGGAGGTAACGTTGGCGCAGATGGCTGCCGGCGAGCGCCCGCTGGCACCCATGGAGGTCGTCGTCGTGGGATTGCGCGTGGTGTCGGTCCAAGAGGAGCGCATGGAGCTCGAGTCCGCCTCCGACTCCGGCGTCGGCCACGTGGTCTTGAACGGCCGGCATTTCGACAATCTGCCGGTGGAAGTAGGCCAGTCGGTCGCGATCCAGCTGCAGACGCTTCGCCGCGAAGGCGACGATTGGATGCCCGAGCGCCAGACAACCGCGAACGAGCTGTTGGTGGAACTCGATCCCATCGACGTCACGTTCCTGGCGCTGCTCAAGTTGCGGTTGGACGGGCAAGTGGTACCGATCCCGTACTCGATTCCCGACATGGAACACGACCACGGCGAAGGCGACGACGCGATGTCCGGCATGGACCATGGCGCGGGAATGGGCGGCTAGACTCGGACGAATTACCTTGCGGGTCATCGTCCGGCGTCCCTTGCGGTTATATCTATCTGCTTGTATAAGATATGGATGCCCAAAGGACAACATCTCGCTGAGTTCGAGCAATACGTACTCCTGTCGCTGGTTCGCCTAGGCGAGAGCGCCTACGGCGCGGCGATCCGTCGTGAGATCGAGGAGCGTACGGGACGGCCGGTTTCGATCGGCGCGGTCTACGCTACTCTCGGTCGCCTGGCGGACAAGGAACTGGTCGAGAGCTGGATGTCGGACCCCCTGCCGATTCGCGGTGGGCGTTCGCGCAAGCACTTTCGGCTGACGCCGCACGGCGAGAGTTCGCTCCGCCACACCGTGAGCATGCTGTCGCGAATGCTCGACGGGCTCGGGCTCGGTGATGCCGAATAGAATCCAGCCCGGCAATCCGGGCCCGCTGCCGTGGCGGTTGCTGGTCGCCGCCGTCGCACCGTCAGGAGACCGCAGAGCGATTCTCGACGACTTGACCGAGGAGTACCAGGAGCGGATCGCGCCTGACGGTCGTGCCGCGGCGCGCTGGTACCGACAGCAAGTGCTTCGATCGCTGCCCTGGCTGTTGTCGCGTCGACTTCACTTGCTTGCCCGCAACTTCTCGCCCGCATCCCTCAGGGAGATTCTCGTGTCGATCTTCATTCACGACGTTCGCAGCGGCATCCGCAGCCTCATGGGGGCGCCGCTCCTTTCTGGCCTTGTCGTGGCCGTTCTTGCTCTGGGTATCGCGGCCAACACGGCCATCTTCAGCCTCATCAACCCGATTCTGTTGCGCACGCTGCCGTACCAGGAGCCCGAGCGGCTCGTGCATATGTTCGAGAGCGACCCGAGTATCGGTAGCTTCGGCTGGGACATGATGCGGCAGTCGCTGCCAACGCTCGACGCATGGCGGGCGGCCTCGAGCTTCGAGGAAGTTGCGGCGTACGTGTACATGCCCGTCGCGCTGCGCTCGCCCCAAGGCGAGGCGCGCTCGGTGGACACGGGCTATGTCACAGCCAACCTGTTCGCGATGCTCGGTGTGGAGCCGGCGATCGGCCGCAACTTCTCGGCCGCCGAAGACGTGCCGGGCGACAATCAGGTCGTGCTGCTGTCCGACGCCGTGTGGCAGGGGCAGTTCGGTGCGGACCCTGAGATAGTCGGTGCCAGTGTGTTCGTCGACGGGATCCCGCACGTTGTCGTTGGCGTGATGCAGCCCGGATTCAACTTTCCGTTCGGTGAGATCCGCATGTGGAAGCCAGCGGCGTTTGACGCCGAGCGCTGGGGGCCTGACCGGCAAAGCATCCTCACCCTCGGGCGGCTACGCGAGGGCGTGTCGAGGGAGGCCGCGCAGGCGGAGTTGAGCACGATTCATGACCGGCTAGAAGGAGAGTATCCGGAACAACTCGAGGGCCACGGAGTGCGCGTGATCGAGTTGCGCCGGGCGCTGGTCTTCTTCCACGACCAGTTGCGCGCAATGATGCTGGCCCTACTGGTGGCCTCTGGGATGGTGCTTCTGATCGTCTGTGCCAACGTCGCGAATCTCATGCTCGCCTGGTCCGGTAGCAGGCGTCACGATATCGCCATACGCGCCGCGATTGGGGCGGGACGCGGGCGCATCGTGCGGCAACTCCTGACCGAGAATTCACTCTTGGCGGTGGCCGCCGCGATTGCCGGCGTAATCCTGGCACGCGCCGGTATTGGTGCCGTCGGGCCGGTGGTCCCACAGGCGCTCTATCGCGTGGGTGAAATCGAGATCGACGGCGCGGCCATTCTGTTCACGGGGGTACTGGCGGTGGTCACGGCGCTCGCGTTCGGTCTTGCGCCGGCCCTCCGGGCGGCGCGGGTGAGCCTCACCGAGACGCTCAAGGACAGTAGGCCCGGGGCGTCGGGTGTGGCACGGCGCTTCAGCCGCGCCCTCGTCTTTGCGCAGGTCGCGGTGGCTACTTTCCTGTGCGGCGGCGCGGCCATCGCCATCGGGCTCGTGCAGGAGTTCAGCGGCGCCGAGCTGGGGTTCGATCCGACGGATGTGGTTGCCATACAGGTGACACTGCCGAACTCGGACTATCCGGCGGCCGATGAAGTGCTGGCATTTCAGGATCAGGCGCGCGCGGTCATCGGTGTGCAGCCGGGAGTCGCGTCGGTCGGATGGATCGATATGTTGCCGTTGGATTTCGCTTCGGGGTCGACGACCTACCGCTTGCCCGAGGAACCCGCCGACGGTGATGCCGCGCCGCACCGCGCCGACCTGTCAGCAGTGACACCGCAATACTTCGACAGCATGCGGATTGCCCTTCTGCAGGGGCGCGACTTCGACCTGCGCGACGGCCG
>Ga0255047_10003155_pt1 | contig 10484 bp, 12 predicted proteins | sample JV7_2_1_MG_FD_183640 | JGI IMG/M metagenome (GOLD analysis project Ga0255047, IMG submission 183640) | Seawater microbial communities from Jervis Inlet, British Columbia, Canada - JV7_2_1 | ecosystem: Environmental > Aquatic > Marine > Inlet | place: Canada: British Columbia | collected 2016-10-06 | reverse complement strand
TAATATTAAAGTTTATATGATAATCCTACATTGAACGAACCATCCTCATCCTTGCGAGTATAGTTAGGCTCTGCATAGAAATTGTCCCAAATGTGAACTGACATCCCTACTCCATATGTAATATCATCAGTAGAGTTTTCAGTAGGCATTTGTAAAGATACATAGAGATTATTAGATAGAGTATATCTACCTATTAAGTCATAATCATCCCCATTTTGTTTTACGCCTATCATAACATCATCATTGATTTGGTAGCCGATTCCTATATTATTAGTAAAATTATCTATTCCCCAGCTTCCATCTTCTGCTGGCTCTTGCACATTACTCATAATTGTATATTGTGCTGAAGCACCAAAAGATAGTGCTGTTATCATCATAGCTAAAATTGTTTTTTTCATTTTTTTTATTTTAAGTTTTGTAAATTAATTAATAAGTCCAAATAACCTTCGTTGGTTTTTCTGGTTTTTCTTGTATATCTATATGAATAAAATTAGAACCTACCCCTATCCTTTGTATTCCCAACTGGATAGCAGCTTCTATTATTGAATATTTTTGTGAGCTTGTAGTGGCAGATATATCTACTGCCTTCCCTTTAATATGAGCTGAGTTTTCTGCTCCCCCTATTTTTTTATTATATTCGGAGCTTCTATATCCTGAATTTATTTTATAAGGTATTCCTGATCTATGCCTCATATTATCTAAAATCATTAATAGATTGACATCCATATATTCTTTGCCTGAGCCTGGCAATCCAGGCTGATCAAACTCCGACAGCTTAAAATAGTTTAACTTGATATTAAATTCTATTTTTTTTTCTTCCATATTTTAAACTCGTTAGCAATCCTTAAACTAGTCCATACTATTGCTACTAGATAAGAAATGATTTTGAGTGAAATCTCTACATCTGTCATACTCATCCCTATTGCGCCTACATTTAATACTACTGTAGTAGGGCAAAACTTCCCTATAATTTCATTTATCATTTTCGTGTTCATTTTTTTATATTATTAATTACTAGCTCGGAGATGAAGTCCTTACTAGCGTAAAAGTTATTCCTCCTCTAAAATCGTAAGTCGTACCCCCAGATGCTGCAGCGTAAACGTGAGGGATGATCATATCTCCCTCTGCAATAGCGGCTGTTGTGCCAGCTGCAAGATTTGCGGTTTTTGTTTGGGAGTTTCCAGCAAGTGCGATAGTATAAGTTCCTAAAAGAGTCATTGCTTGATTAGATGTAGAGCCATCTACAGGAGTTGCTTTATATAATTGTATCGCTATACTCCATCCTGAAGTTCCACTCGCAACTGCTTTTCCTGATTCTATATTATAAGTTCCATCCGCTATAAAGCACATTGATTTAAAAGAGCGTTGTGTTCCTATATTTGCAGGAGCGGATGTATTAGTAGGCTGAAATCTATTGCTCCTAGTTTGATCCTCTCCATTGAATACATAATAAGTTCCATCATCCAAATCATCTCCCTCTACTCTAAAAGACATAATATTTCTTCCAACACTTGCGGCACTATCAAAAGTAGTGTCAGTAACTCTCATCCCAGCTATAGTTCCTTTAGTTTTATTTTGATATTGAGCAATCAAATCCTGAGTATCAAAAGAAATAATATCTCCTACATAGATAGGCCTATTAATTACTTTAGAGGTTACGCTCAGAGATGTAGCTCCTGCAGCTTGATCGGCATCCAGTACAAAAGTAATTGGATTATATGTCCCTAGAGTATCTTGTAAAGGAGGCGCACTTCCTAGAGTCTGAGTCCCTCTAGATTGAGTTTGCAATACTATAGTATCTCCAGATTTCAAAATAGCAACTGGCATCTCTTGTACCGTTAAAGAGGTAATAGTCTGAGCCAGAGATGTCGCTCCTGATGCTGTGATAGACTGATTTGCAGATACAATGGCTATAGGTTTTACTTGAGTAAATTGTCCTTTATTGAGTAAGTTGGAAATAGCTCCTAAATTTTGCCCAGTTGGAGGGCCTACCATTGCTCCTATACCACCGCCTGCTGGGACTGCCACATTTGGCCCACCATAAACTCCTGAATTTGTTCCAGTATTCCCAGAGGTACTGCTAGTGGTAGTAGCCGCATAAAACGCTTGCTCATAGAGTTTCCAATTCCAAGTGTCCGCTTTAGGATGCCAAGTCCCAGTATGCATTATCCAAGTTGTTGCAGGTGTCCCAGTACCATAGTGCTGTAGAGTCTGCCATTTTGTTCCAGGATTTGCAAATCTTGGACTAGTAGCAGTACCATCATTATCGTAGATGGATTCTGCAGGATTTGTCGTAGAGGAAACGTCAAAGGTTTTAGTGCTTTTCGCCTGAGTAGCTAATACATCGTGAGCTAATTGCTGAGTAAAAGAATTGTCCCCAGTCAATACATCTATTCCCCAGTCCCCAGCAATATCTGTCACTTCCCAATCAGATCCATCATATACTTGCAATGTACCTTCTGAAGATATAATACCAGTATCTCCAAACATAGTTTCTCCCATCTCCTCTACTACAGTATCTGTTCCAACTTGTACTAGCTCATTAGTAATTGACTCCATCCCTACAGATCCATCAACTACAGGCGCAAACTGAGAGGAATATAGCCCTGTCTGAGAAACGGTGGGATTTGTATATTGTATTCCATAGGCATAAGAATCACTTCCTAAAGGCTGCCCTGGGCTGTAGATCATTCCGTGGGACTCATATGATTGATTTAGAGTAGTGCCTGGGTAGTGGTAAAAGTTGGATTTGGTGTAATATGCAAATTCCCATTCTCCATCAGTAAATACTGAAGCAGGACAATGAGGAAAAGACATATATTGCCACCAATTAGTCCCAAAAGAGCCTGGGTATTCTAATACATTAACGGTAGTAAGCCCTGGGGGGATATTAATTGACAGTTGATAACTCGGATAGACATAGGGAGTACCAACAGACTGGGACATAAAAGTAGCATCTTGAGGCCAGTTAGCCTGTCCCAGCCATACTCCAGCTGGAGTTGAGCCAGGCGTATTTGCGAAATACATATGAGTCCAACCATTTGACTCAGGACTAGCATCTGTTACATTAGAGCCTGTCCCAGCAACTCTAGCAAATAATCCAAAAAACATAAAAATGTCGGCATCATAAACCGAGTTATTAGTAAAGTTAAGTATTATTCTTTGATAAAAATCTTGATCATTAGTTCCATCAAAACTGAAACTCCCTAAAGAACTCCAGCTAAAATGATCTTGCGGCATAGTACCTGTAGGAGCAGCGGAGGGGGCAATTGGAGGGAAGAATGTAAATCTATTTACATTATCTAGAGCCATAAATTTTATAGTAACTTTCTTTAGTGCTGGTAATATTCCATACTGGCCGCCTGCTATTTTATAGTTTCTTGTAATTCCTCCTCCTAAACTATTTAAATACAAGTAATAAGTACCCCATTCGGTACTAATAGAATCTGAAGCACCAGAAGTAACCCCAGCCATAGAGTAATTATGAGATGATACATCATCAGGAGCTGCATAAGTTCCTGATTGAGTGTTTCTATATTCGTTAATCTGTATGAAATACCAAGTATTTTTCCATAAATATAAGCGCATCCCCCAGCCTTTACAAAGGCCTTCCAATATATCATAACAAGATCTGGCTTTATATTTTACTATATCTTCTAAAGGCCAGTCTTGCTCGGCTAGAACTTTTTTCTCATAGTATATATCTGGCTTCATTCTAGTGGTTACTAAAGGATCAACTGTTACATTAGCGTGCAAGCCATTATACCACCTAGCCGCTGTAGTGATAATAGGATTAGTAGTAGCTCCTGTTGCAGTAGTATAGTGTCCTGCATATCCCATACAAAGACTTATCAAATCTATAAAAGTTCTCCATACATCAAATTGTCCTCCTGAGTTATTTACATCTGAAATAAAGGTATCTCCTCTATCATAGAGATGATCTGCAGATTGAGTAGTAGTGCTAGGGACAAAATCATAATATTTCAATGAGGCTAATCCATCTATAAACTTTAAAGTAATAGGAAAAGGCTTAGATATATCAGGATCTTGAGATAAATCCAGCAATAAAAACCCTCCCCATACTGGACTGGTAGTAGGAGTAGCAGTTCCTAATACTGTTTCTCTGTAAAGATAACCATAAACTTGTCTTTCCTTTCTATTGGTTCTTAGCTGGTTTATATATCCAGCGGAATTTGTATCAGTAACCATATACTCTAAAGTCATTGTAGAGGGTTTAAATTCCGCAAACATCTCTGCTCCTGTTGAGCCATAACTAAGCTCTACAGCTCCAGCTCCTAAAGTCCCTTCTTTATTTTGAAAAGCAGCAGTAGCTACATCATCAAAAATCTCCACTCGATAAGTCAAATCCTGATCGGAGATAAAATTAAAATAGTAAGTTCTATTAAAAGCCATTAGATATATCTGGGCCTTTCGTTCATAGTGTTTTCATTTGATAAGTAAATATCATTCCCTTTAACTACTCCCCCTACATTTAGTTCAACATTCATTTGACTTGCTAGCATATCTTTAAGCTTTGATAGGGGAGCTACTACTTCAGGATTACTAGAAGCTCCTGGGTATTCCCCTACTAAAGCATTAGTTGGCCCAAAGGCAATTCCCCCTTCCGCCATTGGAATAGGAGTAGAGGCTATAGCTGCTATTTGAGCCGCTCCAAGTACCCCCATCATCATCGCTAGAGGAGGCCCTAAAATTGGCCCTAATTCTAAAGCCCTCATAATTCCTACAGCGGTAGACATAACAGCGTTCATTATAGCTAAGTCTTTTTGATTTCTAGCATTTCTAGCCTCAGCAATTTTCTTTTTATTATCAAATTTTTCATCCATAGCAACCTGAGCATCTCCATATTTCTGCTTTATCTCAGTTTCTGCAGCCGCTCTTTCTTCCGCTGTTAATATGCTATTTTCTAAAGATTCTAATTCCGCTTCCTGATCTGAATCTAGTTTCTCTTGCTCGGCAGTTTTCTCATTGTCTAAGATAGTCATTGTTTTCTGGTGTTCTGCAGCCCATAAATTCCCTATCGCACCAATTACCATACTAGCGGCAGACATCATATCTTGATAGTTATTTTTAAAAAACTCTCCTAAGTTAGCCATCCCTGATTTCACGCTATTCCAATAGCTCTGCCAGATTCCTATTTTTTGATTTGTAGTTTTTTGTAATACTTTTATCTCCTCTCCTCCTTGATCTCCACCTTCCCCTCCACCTGGCTCAAGATTAATTCCTCCTCCTCCCATAAAGGATTTCATCATATCACGAACTCCAGCCAGCTTCTCTTTAAACCAGTTCCCTATATTATCTACATTCTCTTGAATATCCTCCTCAGTAATGAACTCTACTTTATCTTTTGTAGTGATATTATCTGCAAAGTCCTGTCCAGCTTTTTTAACAGCATCTACAAATTCCTTTGTATTTTCTTCGATTTGCTTTTTGCTCTCCGATATTCCCATTCCTAGGGCCTCAGCTACAGCTGTAACTCCAAGCCCAGTAATGACAGGATTCTTACTCAACGCTCCCTTTATCATAATTCCTATCCCAGCAAATAACTTGCCCATACTTTTACCGAAGCTACTAAAATAAGCCCACATATTATTAACTGATAATTTAGCAGTTTCCCATAAAATCTTGAAACTTAAAATAATTGTTTCAATCACTATTCTAAAACCTACACTCTCATTGTATAAATCTATAAAGTAATTAATAAAATCTACTAAAAGTTTTTTAGTTGTACCCCAGTTGTTATAAATAACATAAAACAATGCTCCCAAAGCTACTACTACTAGGCCTACTGGAGTTAGAATTAAACTAAAAGCTTTCACTAACCCTCCTGCTAAAGTCATTAGAGGGCCACTTAAAGCCACTACTGAGGCAGTTGCTACTACTATCATTTTCGTGCCACTATCTAAAGAAGTAAAGCCTCTAGCTAGCTTAGTGGCTAGACTTGCAATTTTAGTAAATATAGGAATCATAACAGTCCCCAAATCTTGAGCCGCTAGCTTTAAATCATTAAAAGCTTTTTGCATCCTAAAGCCTGCAGTTTCTTCTAAAATTCCAAATCCATCATTTACATCAAAGGAAGCTCTTTCCAAATCATTTAATACTCCTGCATACTCTGCAGTCATCTTGCCTAAATTTCCAAAAACTCCTTTTAGGGCTTGAGATTTACTAAAGAACTCACTCAAAGGAATATTGTTATCTTCAAAAGCAGTTTGTATATCTACTAGAGTTTGCATTAGTCCTTGATCGCCTAAGCTTGCTCTTACAGAATCGCCTGACATCCCTACTTTGTTTAAGGCTTTTTCCATCTTAGGAGTAGTCTTAGCTAGGGACATCATCACTCCTCCGAATGAAGTAGTAGCTGCTCTCGCATCTCCTGTTGTTTTTGTGTAAGTAGCTATAAAGGCGTTTGTTTCTTGAAAAGAGATTCCAAGAGAAGCAGCCATTCCTAATTGAGTTCCTAATACTTCAGCTAGATCTGAAGCTTCAAACATCCCAGCTCTTACTGAACCTCCAAAAATATTAAGAGCTTCAGAAGCTGATAGCATCTCCACTCCATAGGCATTTTGAGCGGCTGCAGCTACCTTAGCTAAGTCGGTTTGCTCTCCAAGTCCTATTGCCACCCCTTTAGAAACTGCCTCTAAAGTTTGCATTGCATTCGCACCTCTTAGTCCTGCAGAAGTTAAAAAGAATAATCCCTCAGCTAATTCCGCTGGAGCTTGAGCAGTTTGGCCTGATAGGGACATTACCCCTTCAGATAATTTTTTAATTTCTTTACCTGAGATTCCAACTAAGGTATTAATCTTAGTCATATTCTTCTCAAAGTCAATAGCCATTTTAGCACCTGCAGCTCCAATAGCAGCAAAAGGCAGAGCAAAGGAATGAGTAATAGATCTTCCTACTGCTTGCATTTTAGCTCCAAACATTTGTAATCTTCTGGAAGCTGTTTTTAATCCTCTAAATAGAGGAGCAGTTACTGCATTGATAACTACATTTAAGGAGGCTAAGGCTTTTTTAGGCATCTTTCTTTTTTATTTTTTGCTGGACTTTATCATCAAAATCCGACTCTTTCATAATCCTTTCAATATCTCTTTTAACAGATTTCGCAGTTTTTTCAACTTTTTCCCAAGGGAAGGTAGTAATTTTTTTAGGATCTACAGGCCTTTTCAAATGGGGATTAATTATAACACAAGCCATCCATCTAGCTCTCTCCCACGCTGCCTGATTATCCTGCTCATACAACCTTCTCTTACCCATCTGAGCGTTGATAAAGTTTCTAGGTGTCATATTATATAATTCCTCTACAGTCATATTTAATTCTCCAAAAGCCATTTGTTCCAAAGTATCAAAAGTTATTGGCTCTATTTTTTGCGGCTTCCCTTTTTTTTGCTTGCCGCTGTTGCGTTTCCCATATTATGTCCCATTTGCTCTCCAAATATTTCCATCGCTCTAGTTAAAGCACTCATATCGGTATCAAGCATATCTCCTAGCTCATCTATACTAAGAGTACAGTCTTGGCCTGATTTTCTACATCCTTCCTCTATCCCTACCAGTACTAAAGTTAAGGCTTGATCTAAATTCATATCCTGCCCTAAGTTCATTAAATTATTTAGAGAAGTTCCTGTTAATCCACAGTATTTTCTCAATCCATTGAATCCAAAAAATATTGGATAATTTTTTCCTCCTAATTCTATTAATTCGTATTTCATTTTTTTATTTTCTTAAAGGTTATTAAAATAAGAGTTTCTCCAAGCCACCCCTTTAAGAAATAAAAAGGCAGCAAGGAGTCCCTCTCGTTTATTATGATACAGCTGATTGTGTTAAAGCACCAGTTCCTGAAAAAGATCCACTCCAAGTAGAGCTATCTTCATTTGGAGTATCTAAACTTAGAGAAGTAAGCCAAGCTGTACCACTCCATTTTAAATCTCCAGTTATTTCTGTACTAAACATAAGAGTAAAAGAAGTTCTGTTTGATCCTTCCATATAAGTTGCATATAATTCATTTACAGTTAAGTCAGATATTGCAGAACCTGCAGTATCTACAAAAATTACCATTCCTTCTACAGAAACTTCCCAGTCCCTTTGTCCTTCCATTTGATCTCTCCATCCTGCAGAGTCCTTCGTTGAAGTATCTCTAAGGTTGTGATTCATAGATATTGAAGCTGAGGTAGCATAGCCAATTTTAGTGCCAGCTGCATAAACTCCAAATTTTGTTCCATTGATTACGCCATTTGTTGCCATTTGTTTTTATTTTTTTAATTAATTAATTTATTTTACTTGTATTTTATTTTTATCTCGTATTTATTTTTTAATGACTCACATCTTGAGTTAATTCCCCTGCTCCTGCAAAGCTTAAACTAATAGTAGAACTATCTTCATTTGGAGCGGTTATATTTACTCCTGTTAAATAAGCTTCCCCTGTAAAATAAGGAGTACCGCTTTCAACAGGATAAAGAGCGATTGTGAATCTATCTTGATCCATATATCCTTCATCAATAACAGTATCTAAAGAAAGAGAACCAATCCCTGTATGCACAGGAACTAAAGTCCCATCTGCATAAACATAAGCGAATTTTCCTTCAAAACCCATACTCCATCCTCTATCGCTTAGTAAACTTGTATTCCAGTTATCAGTTTCTCTGCAGCTAATATCTTTAAGTCCTTGCTCTGTTTGTATGTTTGCAGTAGTACCTAATATCACATACTCCCCATTAATTGTTAATAGATAATCCTGTCCGTTTATGATTCCATTTAGAGCCATTTATCCAATATATAAAATTGCTATTTTCACATCTGTAGTAGTACTCAAAGTAAAACTCACTAGAGAGTCCGTATCATTGTAAGCGGTAGTAGAAAAAGCACCCATTAATGAAATTGAGTTTGCTGTTACGGTTTCTACAGCACTTGATTTGGTTAAATCTCCATAAAGATTATTATCTACAGTAGTAACTCTTGTAGTAACAGTACAAGTCAAAGAAGATTCGCTTGAATTTTCTATCAAGATAATCTCCTTCCCTGTATTAGTAAAAGTATTCGTTACCGCTCCTGGAGCTGTTAGCGTTACTGACAGTCCAGATTCTATTATTGATTGACTAGCTATTAGAGCCATTTTCTTCTATTTTTTTAGATTTCTTTTTAGTTTTTGCAGGAGCTTGTTTTTTTACAGGCTCACATATTCCAGCTTCAGCAAGTTCTGCAGCAAATCCCCAAGTAACATTTATTTTAGTACCGATAGGAAATGTCTTTGATCCTCGGCTGTATTCTTTGATTGTTGTAATTGTTGGCATTTTATTCTATATTTATCCAGCCGTTTGCTGGGTTATTAATTAATTCTAGGATTTCTGAATGCGAGTAATCAGTAAAGCCCTCCAAATCGCTAGGCTTAGTTCCAGAATATTTTACTATAAATTCGCTATTATCTATTTTATATCTAAGTGTATCTTTGCTTTCCAATACATTTATAAAATTAATATCATTAATTTTTGTAGTAGGTATTATGCAATATCTTTTTGTCATATCTATGCAGGTACTTGTGTATTAATATCCTCGGCCGCCATATTTGTCATTACGCCCTGATTACTATATTGAGGAGAGGCATCAGGAATATTAGGGAAGGTAGCACCATCTCCATTTCTCCAAAAGCCTACCAAATAATCAGAAGCAACTGGGTATCTATTAGGATCTCCTGTAGCTCCACTTCCATATAATTTAGACACATCATCTGCCGATAAGACTTCATCCCATATAGAGAATTCATCTATAAACATATTAGCATAGTTTGTAGCTCCATTCTTTGCCATCAAAAGAGGGCAAATTGTATTTGAGGGAGTACCGTAGCTTCCTGTAAGTGTTGCGGTAGCTCCACCGTTAGTAGTATTTTTTAGACTGTTATTTATGTAAAAATTAAAAGCAGTTATTGCAGCTGATAAATCATATGTCAATACTATATGAGTCCAAGCATCATCAGCAATTGCTTGAGCGGTAGTAAAGGTAAGATAATCCGTAGCACTATCTCCAAAATAAACTATAAACTTTACATAGTTATCATAGGAAACTTTAAGCTCATATTCATAGTGATAAGCTCCAGAGCCAAATTCATAGTTTTTATTGATTATATATTGAGCTGCAGCCTCCTCCTCTGCTGGCCTTACCCATACTGACATACTAAAGCCTCTATCTCCTCCTGAAGAATTTATACTCCATAAATCATTATCTCCAAAAGTAACATAGTCATCCACTCCATCAAAAGCTAAAGAGTAGGTATTCTCCCAAGTGTTAGAAATATTTAATCTATTTGCTCTTATAATGAAATCTAAGTGTTTTATGAATACCCCACTATGGGAAGCATTATCATCATAATCATCTACAGAAGATTCAAATACTATAGAATCTACATAAATATCATTTTCATATGGAGAGTTTACAGTACCCCACTCTCTATCTAAAGCTTCCCTCACTTTTACAGCTAT
>Ga0255047_10003154_pt1 | contig 10487 bp, 10 predicted proteins | sample JV7_2_1_MG_FD_183640 | JGI IMG/M metagenome (GOLD analysis project Ga0255047, IMG submission 183640) | Seawater microbial communities from Jervis Inlet, British Columbia, Canada - JV7_2_1 | ecosystem: Environmental > Aquatic > Marine > Inlet | place: Canada: British Columbia | collected 2016-10-06 | reverse complement strand
CGCGACCTAAACGGGCAGACGGCGTCTACGACGCTCGAGCTGGCAGACCTGGTGCTCGAACAGCTCAAGGTGGCATTCGTGCCCGGCGAGGCGTTCGGCGCCCCCGGATACGCCCGGTTCAGCTTTGCGCTCGGCGACGCCGACCTGGAAGAGGGCATCGGGCGGATTGCCGAATTGGTCGGCTGAACCGCCGGTGACCCCTTCGTGAGTGGGGACGTGGGGTAGAACGTTGCCCGTGCGAGACAGTGCGCGGTTGAACGCCAAGGCGAACGAGTGGGCCGACAGGCTGGTCGATCGGCTCGGGCCCGATGAGGTCGCCAGGCTCTCGCAACGCTTGCTCGACGCGATCGATGAGGTGTCGAGCAACCGTTGGGAGGCTGCAACGCGCCGCGCCGCAGCCTTGCCCGACGGGATTCGGCCCGAGAAGATCAAGGCTCTCACCGACTCGTTCGCCCGCCAGCTCGGTGTGGCCGGTGCCGCGGCCGGAGCCGCTGCAGTCGCGCCGGGGGTCGGTGCGGCGGCCACGATGCTTACCACGACAGCCGAGCTTGGGTTGTTCACCGCCCGCGCCGGCGATCTGATCCTGACGATCGCGGCGACCCATGGCCGGCCGGATCCGACCGTTGACGAGCGCCGGGCGTGGGTGCTCGCCGTGCTGATCTATGGCAGCTCGGCCAAGGATGGCTTCGCCAGCGCTCTCAATGAGGCCGCCGTCGGCGTGGCGCCCGTGGTCAACCGTCGAGTATCGCTCGCCACGCTGCAGACGGCCAATCGACTGATGAGCAGGTCGCTGCTGCGGCGCTACGGCTCGCGGCGGGCGGTGATCGCGGCGGGCCGAGTAATTCCGATCGGGATCGGCGCGTTGATCGGTGGCAGTGCCAACTATGTGGCGATCCGCACGCTGGCCCGCAACGCCGATGAGTTCTTCGCCCGTCTGCCGTACTCGGCGATCGACGTCGATTCGACCGACCTCACCGGCCGCCAGCTCGAGCCCTGACCGAGCGGGAAGACTTGGACCAAGTCAGCTGAGAGCTCGCCGTTGGCGCATGTCCGAGATGGTCTTGCCGGCGCCCCAGTCGTTCTGTTCGAGCGCAAGCAGCATCGCCGCTACGTTGCGGTCGCGAATTCGTTCGAGTTGGCGTACTTCGAGGTGACCTGACTGTTCGTCGCTCTGGGTGGCGATCGTGTCGATCAAGTCGTCGGTGAGTTCGGGCACGTCTGTCAGCTTGGACCACGGCCACGACAGGCACTCGCCGAACTGGCCTAAGAAATGGTGCATGCCACCCAGTCCGCCGGCGATCCGGTTGGTCTCGAACATCCCCATCTGGGCCCAGCGCAGGCCGAACCCGTAGCGGATCGCGTCGTCGATCTCTTCGGTCGTGGCGATGCCGTCGTTGACCAACCACAGCGCTTCACGCCAAACCGCTTCCAACAAGCGGTCGGCGATGTGGGCATCGATCTCGGCGCGTACCAGCAGCGGATGCATGCCGAGCGAGCGATACAGACCGATCGCCCGCTCGATGAGGTCAGCGTCGGTGTCGACGCCACCGACGACCTCGACCAGCGGGATCAGGTAGACCGGGTTGAAAGGATGGCCGATCAGCAGGCGCGCTGGGTGCGTGAGCGGCTCGGCGAGCACCGACGGCTTGAACCCCGACGTCGAGGAGGCGATGATCGCCGTCGGAATCGACGCCTCGTCGATCGCCAGAAGTGCTGCGTGCTTGATATCCAGCCGCTCGGGCACGCTCTCGACGATGAAGTCTGCGTCGGCGACGGCGGCGGGGATCGAAGCACACATCGTGAGCGCCCCGATTGCCTCTGGGGCCGGCTCGAGGTTGAGTTCTCGCCACGCTTGCAGGGCGTTGTCGTGTACGTCGGAAATCACGTCCAGCGCCGCCGGCGAGAGGTCGTGGGCGCAGACATCGATTCCGTTCAGCCGCAGACGGGCGATCCAGCCCGCACCGATCACACCGCACCCGATCGCCGCCGCCCGGGTCACGTGCGCCTCAGCCATGCTTGGTCAGATTCAGGTCGGAACGCACCTCGTCGGGTCCCTTGATGCCGTACCCGATGCCGCCGAGGATCTCGACAGCCCGCGCTACAAGCTCGGTGTTGGTGGCCAGCCGGCCACGTCCGAGATAGAGGTTGTCCTCCAATCCGACCCGCACGTTGCCACCCGCGATCGCCGCCAGCGCCACGTATTCGAGTTGGCGGCGGCCGATCGAGAAGGCGCTGAACGTCCATGAATCGGGGACGTTGTTGATCATCGCCATCAACGTGTTGATGTCGGGCGGCGCGCCCCACGGCACACCCATGCAGAGCTGGATCATCACGGGGTCGTCGATCAGGCCTTGGTCGACCAGCGACTTGGCCAGCCACACGTGGCCTGTGTCGAAGGCCTCGATCTCGGGACGCACTCCCAATTTCTGGATCTGGCGGGCCATCTCCTTGAGCGTGGACGTGGTGTTGGTCATGATGTAGTCGCCCTCACCGAAGTTCATCGTGCCGCAGTCGAGCGTGCAGATCTCGGGCATGATCGTGCGCACGTGATCGAGCCGCTCGGTTGCTCCGGCCATGTCGGTACCGCTGTCGTCGACGGGCAAGGGCCGCTCGACGGAGCCGAGCGTGAGGTCGCCGCCCATCCCGGCGGTGAGATTGATAACGACGTCGACGTCGCTGGCGCGGACCCGTTCGACAACCTCGGCGTACAGAGAAGTCTCACGCGCTCCGATACCCGTGATCGGGTCGCGCACGTGGATGTGGGTCACGGCGGCACCGGCGCGGGCGGCGGCGATGCAGTCGTCGGCGATCTGTTCGGGCGTGACCGGCACCTTGTCGCTCTTGCCTACGGTGTCGCCGCTGCCGGTGACGGCGCACGTGATGAACACGGAACTCATGCTGGAACCTCCGGGGTGCTGAAGATCTAGGTGGACGGTTGATCGGCGCCGCGACGCAGAACGCGCAGACGAGAGTGGAGGTCGTCGAGGTCGCCGTAGCAGCCTCGCAGGTGACGTGTGCCGCTGCTCACGGACGTGCCCCTCTCGTCATGCGCCGGATCATCGATCATCATGTCACAGCGCGGCGGCCTGCCCGTGTGGCGACGATCTCGACGCCGACCACCAGCACACAGCCGGCGATCGCCATCAGCACCGGTACGCCGACATCGCCGGCCGGCCGCGTGAGATCGGTTGTCTGCGTGCCGTGCGGCCACGGCCACAGCACACGCAGCGACCCCAACATCAGGCCGACCATGGCGGCCATCACCAGATCGTGATGGTGTTCGAGTGCCCAGTTGAGCACCGTCGAGAACAGCGCCAAGCCGACGATGCAACCGACGGTCGTGGCGGCCAGCGCAGTCAGATCACGGTCGTTGACGGCGCCGAGCACCTCGGTGTACATCCCGATCATGACGAGGATGAACGACCCCGAGATACCGGGCAGAATCATGGCGCAGATCGCCAACGCGCCCGAGAGCAAGAACACCCACCACGGCTTCGTGACTACTTCGGCGGCGTTCGTTGCGACCTCGGTGTCACTGCGCAGTCCGAGCACGAGGAACAAGGTGATGGCGACGACCACGACGACACCGATCTGCGCCGCCCCGACCGATCGGATCAACCGCCAGGCCACTGCGAGCGAGCCGACGACGAGCCCGAAGAACAGCGCCGCCATGCGCACGGGTTCCTCGTCGAGCAGATTCCCTATCACCGACGACAGCGCTGCGATCGCCGCCAGGACCCCTGCCAGCAGCGACAGCAGCCAGATCCACTCGACCTGTCGAACGATTGGTCGGAACCCGTCGAGGTCGCCCTTCAACAAGATCTTGAGCGAATGTGCTCCGGCGTGCACGTTGCGGATCAATCGTTCGTAGATGCCGAGCACTAGAGCGACGGTGCCGCCCGACACGCCCGGCACGATGTCGGCGGCGCCCATTGCGAATCCGCGGGCGATCTGGGCGGCAGGGGTGGGAACCGGCACGAGGGGCCAGGCTAGCCGTGCCCGTCACATGCACAGCTCCCAGGGGCCGAGCTTGGCGACTGCCCAGACGCCGACGATCGCGTAGGTGATGGCGATCGCATACCAGACCTGATCGTTCCGGGAAGCTCGCTTGGCCAATACACCCGCCGTCAGCGGCATCGCTACCCACAACAGCGTCGCCAGCGAAAGCCAGATGCGGGCCCGGCCTACATCCACCTTGCCGTCAGGACCGGCGTAACGGCAGCTGTTGAGGGTGATATTTCCGGCCAGCCAGACGACGACGAACGTGATCGCACCGACGACGCTGCCGATCGCACCGACCACGATCGCGGCAGTTCCCGTGGGTCCCCGGGCGGGCGCTGGATCGGGTGTCGGTTCGGGTGTCGCAGGAGCGGGCCACACGGCAGGGTCGGGTTTGTTCGAGGCGACCGAATCTGTCATGCGATCATGATGACGAATCGGGCAGGATCCCGAAATCGGGAGAACTCCCCGCCCCTGGTGGGTGGATGCGAATGTGACCAAAGCCTTTCGATCGGAGCGCGTCAGCGGCGTATTGTCATGCCGGGTTGGTGAACGGCCTGACCTGCGTGATCAAGGGAGGAACACCACGATGTCGACGGCGATCTCACTGCGAAACGTCGTAAAGACCTTCGGCCCGACCCGCGCCCTCGACGGGCTCGACCTCGAGATCGCGACCGGTGAGGTGCACGGCTATCTCGGTCCCAACGGATCCGGCAAGTCCGTCACGATCCGCACCCTGCTCGGGTTATTGCGTCACGACAGCGGGGAAGTGCGGCTGCTCGGTGGTGATCCGTGGCGCGATGCGGTCGCGCTGCACAACCGTCTCGCCTATGTGCCCGGCGACGTCAGCCTGTGGCCAAATCTGTCTGGGGGAGAGATCATCGACTACTTCGCCCGTCTTCGCGGCGACGTCGACAAGGCCAGACGCGACGAACTGATCGAGCGCTTCGAACTCGATCCTCGCAAGAAGGCCGGCACCTACTCCAAGGGCAACCGCCAGAAGGTGGCGCTCGTGGTCGCCCTGTCGTCGAACGCCGAGTTGTTGCTGTTGGACGAACCGACCGCTGGACTCGACCCACTGATGGAGACCGTTTTCCAGGAGTACATCCTGGCGCTCGCCAAGCAGGGCCGCACCGTGATGCTGTCGAGCCACATCCTCGCCGAAGTCGAGAAGTTGTGCGACCGGGTCACGATCATCCGTCACGGCCGAACAGTGCAGACGGGAACACTCGACGACTTGCGTACGACGACCCGCACCGCCGTAACCGTGTCGACCGATCGCAAGGTTGAAGGGTTCGAGACGACGAGCGGTGTGCACGCCGTGAGAACGCAGGGCGGCTCTCTTCGTTTCGAGGTCGACAACGATGCCCTCGGTGAGGCCATGAGTCGCCTGGCCGGCTTCGGAATCCGAGCGCTGGTCAGCCAACCGCCGACACTCGAAGCGCTGTTCCTGCGCGAGTACGGAGACGACTTGGACGAAGTGGACCAGACGCGATGACGACCTTGCTGAGTGAGCCGACATTTGTGAGCGGAATCCGCAGTGTGCCATCACGGCGTCGGCCGCTTGCGGGGTTTGCCCATCTGTTCTGGTTCATGGTGCGCCGCGACCGTCTGCGGGCTCCCGTGTGGATGGCGTCGATCATCGGACTGATCGCGGCGTCGACGGCCAGCGTGGTCAACATGTTTGAGACCCCGGCCGAGTTACAAGAGTATGCGACCCTCGCTCGGGCGGACGCCGCAGTCAAGGCGTTCGCCGGCCCGGGCTACGGGCTCGACGACCCCACCCTGGGAGCGGTCGTCATGAACGAGATCTTGGTCTACACCCTGATTGTCGTGGCCCTCATGTGTGTGTTTCTGCTGATCCGTCACACCAGGGCCGAGGAGGAAACCGATCGGGCCGAGTTGGTCAGGGCCGCCGGTGTCGGCCGCCTCGCAACGATGGCTGCGGCGTGCGTGTGGGTGGGGATAATCAACGTGGTCGTCGCGACCGGATTGACGCTGAGCTTGCTCGCTTTCGGTCTCCCGGTGACCGGCACGCTGGCCTACGGCTCGGTGACATGTGCGATCGGCATGGTGTTCATCGGCGTGGCCGCCGCCGCCGCGCAGATTGCCAGTAGTGCCAGGGCGGCGACGGCCGCCTCGGGTGCGACGTTGGGGGTGTTCTTCGTGATGCGGGCGGTTGGCGATCTGGGGACCGGCTGGGTGACATGGCTGTCGCCACTCGGGTGGGCTCAGTCGGTTCGGGCGTTCGCCGACGAACGATGGTGGGTACTCGTACCGTTGGTTCTCGGTGCTGCGGCGTTTACCGCTGTCGCCGTGGCGCTCTCGACACGACGTGATCTGGGGGCCGGATTCTTCAAGCAGCGTCCCGGCCCGGCGGACGGGAGCGATCATCTGGCAACCCCGCTTGCGATGGCGTTCAGGCTCCAGCGGACGTCGCTGATCGCCTGGACGATCGGTCTGGCGATGCTCGGGTTCTTCTTCGGTATCGTCGCCGACCAAGCCGAGGCGATGCTGGAGAACGAAGCGATCGCCGACTTCTTCGCCCGGGCGGGTGCCGGAACTCCGACCGAGATGTTCCTGGCGACGACGGTGTTGATGGTCGCCCTGACCGCCTCTGGCTACACCGTTTCGACGGTGCTGCGGCTGAGGACCGATGAGATGGCTGTTCGGGCTGAGCCGGTGCTGGCGATGCCGGTCGGTCGCGCAACCTGGCTGATGAGCTATCTGACGGTCTCAGCCGTTGGGACGATCGTGGTGATGGTTGTCACCGGGCTGGCGATCGGGATCGGCAGCGCCGCCCAGTTGGGCGACGGTGGCCAGATCCTCGCCGTGCTGGCCGCCGCGTTGGCGATGGTTCCAGCCCTGCTCGTGCTGGCAGCCCTGACGGTCGCTCTGATCGGCATTCGTCCGAAGTGGGCGCCGCTCGCATGGGCGGGTGTGGTTATCAGTGCGGTCTCGGGCCTGCTCGCAGAGACTTTGAGCTTGCCGCAATCGATCCGCAACATGTCGCCGTTCGAGCACGTACCGGCGATGCCCGCCGCTTCGTTCGAGTTGGTTCCGATCGCGCTGCTTGTGCTGGTCGCGATCGGGCTGACGTTCGGCGGACTTGCAGCGATCACCCGACGCGATATCGGGTGACCGCGTCGGCGTTGATTGCCGCCGCCGTTGTTGCTGGTATCGTTGTGGGCGGCGAAGGGGAGTAGCTCCTCGCTGGGAGATCGACACGCTGGGTGATGAGCCCCGGTCCCCAGGCCCACTTGTGGGTGAGCGAGACCTTCGGCCAGGCATCAATCGATGCCCGGTCGAAGGCGTACCACCTTCCTCCGGGCCACAACTCCGGAGGACACATTGGACGCATTCCTGATCAGCTTTGGGATCATCTTCGTCGCCGAGCTCGGCGACAAGAGCCAGCTGATGGCGATGACCTTCGCCGCCCGTTATCGAGCGACGACGATCCTCATAGCGATCACTGCCGCCACGGCACTGGTCCATCTGTTCAGCGTGCTGTTGGGTGCGGCGGTCGGGGTCGCCCTGCCGACCGACGCGATCTCGGTCGCCGCCGGCCTCGCGTTCTTGGCGTTTGCGGCGTGGACCGTCCGAGGGGATCAGCTCGACGAGGACGAGGCGGCGCGTGCGAACCGCACCGACCGTTCGGTGTTCTGGACTGTCGCGGTGGCGTTCTTCCTTGCCGAGCTCGGCGACAAGACGATGCTGGCAACGGTCACGTTGGCGACCGACAACGGCCTGTTCGGCACATGGATCGGGTCGACGCTCGGGATGGTCGCCGCCGACGCATTGGCGATCGTGGTCGGCCAGCAGCTCGGCGCCCGACTGCCCGAACGGACGATCAAGATCGGTGCAGCGATCACGTTCGTCGCATTCGGCGTCTACCTGATCCTCGACGGACTGCTCTGATCGGTCAACCCGCGCAGCGCCGGGCCCCATACTCCTCGACGGACTGCTCCGATCGGGCAGCCCGGGCAGCGCGGACCCCATGATCCTCGACAACGGGTTGTCGCATTCGAATCGAGGAGCGGCCACTACGCTGCCCGGCCATGGCCGTGGCGCACGTCGCTGATCAAGACGCCTCCGGGATCGGCGCCGTCGTTCTCGAGCGCTCGACGCTGCTGACGGCGGCGCTGGCGGTTGTCCTCAGACTGGCCTGGGTGTTGGCGTTCGCACGAACCCCTACCGGCCTGTCCGACCCCAAGATCTACCACATCGCGGCGCAGGGGATCGCCGACGGTGATGGGTATCGGTCGATCACAGGCGAACTCACGACCTATTACCCGCCCGGCTATCCGTACGCACTCGGCTGGCTGTACCGAGTGGCAAACGCGGTAGGGCTCGATGACCGGCTGCCTTATGTCGTCGGGGCGGTCCAGAGCCTGCTGTGGGGAGTTGCGGTGATCGCCGTCGTGATCATCGGACGCCAAGTCGGCGGGCGAGCGTGCGGCGTGGCCGCCGGGCTGGTACTGGCGACATGGCCGAATCTCATCACGTACGCCGGCGCACACTTATCCGAGTCGCTGTTCGTTGCGTTATTCGCCTGCGCGATCGCGGCGATCTGCGTGGCGACGGTTGCGAACGGAGATCGATTCACCAGAGGCTTCGTGATTCCGATCGGGGTCGCCGGGGGGTTGATCGGATTGGCTGCAATGGTGCGACCACAGGTGTTGCTCGTCGTGCCGGTCGTGGCGGCCGTCTGGTTGTGGAGCCGGATCGGTTCGGCCCGCAGTGTCGCCTTGATCGTTGCATGCGCGGTCGGCACCGCGATCTTGGCCGCCCCGTGGGCCGTTCGCAATGCTCGCGATTTGGGAGAGCCCGTGTTCATCGCCTCGAACTCCGGCGACAATTTGTGCCTCGGTTACAACCCTCAGGCGACCGGAGGGTTCGGGATGTTCGAGGCCTGCGAGACCGGCGAGTTCTACGTCGATGGACCCGACGCCGAGCTGCGACGAAACAAGCAGAATCGACGCAAGGCGTTCGATTACATCGCCGACGAACCGATCTCGATTCCGGTCCTGGCGGCAAAGAAACTGTGGATCACGGTGAAGGCCGACGACGATGGCCTGCGCGCCAACGAATCGTACGGCGCAACCGAGATCATGTCGCCGCGCTGGCGCACCGTGTGGCGGTTGCTCTCGCACCTGGCGTATCTGCTGATCGCCGCCGCCACCGCTTGGGGAACCGGTCTCGCCATTGGGCGCATCCGCCGGGCCGGCCGCGGCGAGCAACCGTTGCTGCTCTGTTTGGTCGCTCTGGGTGCGGCCGGTCTGGCCGTGCCGATGCTGATCTTCGGCGACCCACGATTCAAAGTCCCGTCGACGCCGATCTTTGCCGTCATGGCCGGTCTAACAATCGCCCAGTTAGTCGAGAGTTACCGCAGGTGCCAGGCACCTGCGGTAACACTCCGGCGATCGGCTCAGTAGTCGATTCCACGCATCGCGCGGACGCCCTGTTGATAGGCGTGCTTGATCTCGGTCATCTCGGTGACGGTGTCGGCCACGGCGATCAGCTCGGCCGCCGCGTCGCGGCCGGTTACAACGATGTTGACCCGCTCGGGCCTACCGGTAATCGTCGCTATCACGTCGTCGAGATCGACCCAACCCCAGGTGCACAGGTAGGTCAGCTCGTCGAGCACCACCAGTTGGTGTTCACCGGCCTCGATCAACGCCTTGGCTTTTGCCCACCCGTCGCGGGCATGCGCGATGTCGTTGTCCAGATTGTCCGAGTCCCACGTGAAGCCGTCGCCGAAGGCGAACCAATCGACGCCGAGTTGGCGTCCGATCCTTTCTTCGCCGACCTTCCAGTCGCTCGACTTGATGAACTGGGTGACGGCGACGTTCCAGTCCGCTGCCAGCGCCCGCAGCATCACACCGAAGGCCGCCGAGCTCTTGCCCTTGCCGTTGCCCGTGTTGACGAGCACGAGCGACGGCGCCGATCGCAGCCGATCAGGCCGCGGGTCGTCGGCGGGGGCGTCGCTGGCGGGGGTGTCGGTGGTGGGGGTGTCGGTGGGGGAGGCGGTTTCGTCACTCATCAGGCGGGAGCCTATTGGGAATATCGGATTGCAAATGTAGCGACCCCCGCCTGACGGTGTAGCGTGCCGGTTGCACAGTTGGAGCGAAGTCCGGTGAGATCCCGGCGCTGTCCCGCAACGGTGGTTCCCGACGAGTTGGACAACTCGATTTGGACGAGCCCGGTCGACCCGGCGGTGCACGACATCCAGACCCTCGAGGCAAGGGCGGTTCGCGAATTGGGAGCCCGATTTCGACCCATCTTGTCCTCCCAAACGCGGAGGATTTCCATGAAACATTCCAGGATCGTCGGCTTGATCGCCGGCTGTGCGCTGATCGTCGCGTCCTGCGGCGATGACTCATCCGACCCGGTTGCCGACGATTCGATCGTCACGACCGGCGCCGAGCAACCCGCAGACGAACCGGCCGTACAACCCGCCGACGAACCGGCCGAGCAAACCGCAGACG
>Ga0255047_10003152_pt1 | contig 10494 bp, 8 predicted proteins | sample JV7_2_1_MG_FD_183640 | JGI IMG/M metagenome (GOLD analysis project Ga0255047, IMG submission 183640) | Seawater microbial communities from Jervis Inlet, British Columbia, Canada - JV7_2_1 | ecosystem: Environmental > Aquatic > Marine > Inlet | place: Canada: British Columbia | collected 2016-10-06 | reverse complement strand
GCCAGACGTCACGCTTGCGAAGCGCCTGAATTCGTTGCCATCCATCTTCATGTTGGCGTCATGCAAAACGAGGCGAATACTTGACACCCACTTTACGCGATCGTCCTCAGCTGCGATCTTAAAAACCACAGGCGTGGTTGATCCATCCGCCGCAATGTCGGTGCTCCCTGCGTCTGTCGTCATAAGCGCGCGTAGCACTTTCTTCGCCGTCAATACGCCCTTTGGAAGGCAGCACGCGGGCGCGTCGATCTGCGATACCTGCAGCGTGTTGCGCGTCGTCACGCCAGCCACACACCCGCTGCCCGTGTCGCGTACATGGGTGGGTACACTCATGTGATCAGCTCTTGTACAGCGATGATGGTAACACCAACGTCACAGCTCGCGGAGGGCTTGCACTCGAACCCCACCGCATCGTTTGGGCCCAGGAGAATTTCGCCGTCGTAGATATCTACGTTTCGACCGATATCGCTGGCCCACTGCTGCATGATGGTCCCGTCGGTAAACGTCTTGGCGTCTGCCCCTTTGAACGCGCTTGCGGCCAACGTGAGCGATGATGTGAGGTTTGCGTTGACCTTACTTGCAGCCGTTCCATCATCGATAATGGTCCCCGCTGTAGGCTGCGCGAGCAGACGCCACTGGTGCGTGACGGTGCTGCTCGCTGTGACGCGGTGCAGAAATATATTGTGCGTCGATGAGGTATTTTTAAGGTAAGCAATCGCGCTGTAGCTCGCCGTTGTTGTGAGCGCAACAAAATCAGTCGCGACAAAAAATAAACGCCCCGCCGCCCGAGACTCGAAGGCCGCGTGCGTGATCGTCCGCGCGTGCGTGAGCAACTCGTGGGCGGCACTTACGCCCGCCGAGATGCCGGTACCGTTGCCGTCGTTGATCAACATCACTCATCCTCATTAAGCATCAGGAAAGACACGCGCGCTTGCACGATGCCAGCGGTGTGGTCGCCTGTGTACGTGATGTCCATATTTTGCCCAGGCCCGACAACGACCGATCCGCCCTTTATGAACGTCTCCATCGCGCCATCTGCAGACACATACCAACGGTCGAGCACCAGCGCAGTCCCTCCAACGGTCGGCGCGCTGTCGTATGCTGTGACATCTGTGGCAGTCTTGGCGCTGCCTTGATAGGCGTTGATGGGGGTCACAGATGACCCCCCAGAGGTGTATGTCCGGCCAAAATTTACGTCGAAATAATTTCCAGTATCAGGGACGGCCGTTCCGCCTGTCAGCCCCACCGCTTGCAGCCTCAGGTAGGTAATAACGAGCGCCTGCGTGGTATTGCCGTTGTTGATGTGCAGCACCGTCGCAGAGCCTGAGACGGGCGTTGCCTCCCCCCGTACCTGGAATGCGCGCTGGTGTCGATGGGAGATGTCATGCTGTAGCGTGTGCGATCGTGAATCAACATACAGCCTATTGTTGATGTCAACTTTTGCCGCGTATCCCTTGCCGGTGCCGTCCTTGATGGGAGTGCTCATGCTTCTATTTCCTCGGGCGTTATTGTGGAGCCCAGCGCCTCATCGAGAGCCAGGCGCATTAGTTTGAGTTCAAGCAAGACGTCGCGCAGCAGGATATGTAGCGTCTCATCATGCACCAACGCAGCGACGCGATTACCATCTGTCTCGCTGTCGAGTGAGGTGCCGTCGCCGTCCTTGAGCGTAACGCTGGCCGCGTTTGTCGATGACAGCAGTCGATATGATGGCCCGCCCCCGCCGCTCATTATACCATCCTGTAGTAGGCAGTAAGGAGGATGTCCGCGCCATCGAGACAGCGCAGCCGTGGCACTGTCAGTCCATTTCCTGTCCACAGATAGGGGCCAATCTCCATAACGTCGCCGACCGCGACCACCGTGCTGGTGAGGGGCTCTGTCTCCCCGGAGGGTGGACCATCGAGGGTAGCGCTGGCCACGAAATACGCAGCAGCTGTGCCCCTGTTGTGTGCGTGAAAAAACACCTGCCCGTTTCCTCCTCCTGCGCGTGTGGGGAGGATCGCCAGCGCTGCATCGACGGCGCCATAGCTGAGCGCGCCGCTTCCGATGGCGTCTGTAGAGCTAGCGCCATCTTCCAAATTCCAGGCTTTATCGTCTCCGCTTGCGGCGTATACGATCGTTGAGCTTTCAGTCCAGGGCATATCGTCCTCTCTTCTTACGGTGCGTTGTATTCGATGAGCATCATGGTGTCGTCAAAATGCGCATACCAGTTGCCGCTCACCGGCTGCGGCGTCCAGCCCCAGCTCTCGCGCGCTAGGACATAGGTCGAGTAGCCCCACGTCTGCGGCGAGGCTGCGAGCGCGTTGCTATAGGCTACAGTGACGGTTTTGTCGGGGTAGAATCGGAACGGTAGCCCCGTCTCCGCGAACGCCCGAAATTGCGTGTATTGATGGTACTCGTTGTATGTGTCTGCGTCCGTTCGCGGGAGCGCGTCCTTGAGCCTCACACCCAGCCTGTGTTTGACCACAGACCTGATTCGGGTGGTCGTGACGTTGCCGCCATCCGAGACGGCCTGCGCGCCCCTGGGCTCGCTCGCTGGCAAGTCTTCCATGTAGATTCTGGAGGGATACATACCAAACGCGTGGGCGAAGGAGCCGGAGAGCGTTCCGCCGTTCGCGGAGATACTCCATAGGTCCGTTGACGTGTCGTTGAATAGCGCCTGCCGCAGCGAGAGGGAGGCGTCTGTGCTGCCACCTGTGGGATCACTAAACCACATCTCGATGTCATCGGTAGCGTGTGTGTTGGTGAGCGTGACAATCCCAGTATCCTGGTCTACCGCTGCGGTCAGGTCTCCCGCAGGATCAACGCGATCGTAGAAAAGATTGATAAGATCGTCGACGGCGTCGTTGCTCTCGGGGTAGTAAAGCCCAGCAGCCCAGCCGCCACCCACGAGTGTGGTTTTTGTCCACGCGCCAGCCGGGGGGTTGCCCTTGCGTGTCCAGACAGCAGGCCCATCTTCGAGCCTGTACGCGCCTATGAGCTTGTAATCCCTGGACATTTAAGTCACTACCCCTATCTGCTCCATGGGCTCCACCAGAATCCCCATTGACCATAGCACAAAGTCTGCCGTGACTCCTGCATTGTCGCTGCCTGGTGTGACGGTGACTGTAACGGCCAGGGCGTCGTCGCTGTCGGTGTTGTCTCCTGCGCCGATGACAAACGGAATCATGTGCTCCATGTCCCCTATCGCCGAAGGGGAGCCCGTTGGGATACCCGTCGCAGTCTCATCGTGGGAGGTATCCGACACCACCACACGCACGCTCATATAGCTGCGTGAGTCTGAAGCGGACACCCACAGCACGAGGTTTGCGTTTTGCGTGTAGTTCTCTCGACGGATGAAGAAAAACCACTTCAGAGCAACGGTGCTCTGTATGTAGCCGATGGGGCCTGGGATAAATATCTTGCGACTGCCCGCGAGGTGTAGGCATGCAGCCTCGAGCGTTTCGATGGGATCGGAGCTAGCCGCGTGCCCGTTGCTAATCCCCTCGCCTAGCGCGCTAGGAAATCCGCCGCGAGCGCCGTCCCATGGGATGTTGTATGGTGTCGTTGTCATAAATTAATAACTCGCGTCTTGGCAGAAAATACAAAAACTTTGCAAGACGAAATTCCTACCTGCAAACGAAATCCTGCGCCGGGGAGGTATCGCGCCATCGGTCGGCGCTGCGATGTTAAACGTGGTCCAGGCGGCTGCAGCCATGCCCGTGACTGTGGCAGTCTCAGCATTATCGAGGTCGACCCAGACCAGATCGCGCGTACCCGCAGACACGCCTGATACATATATATAAGCCGTCCAGCCTGCGCACCCGTGAGGCGCAAAAAGCGTCGCGAGGGCAAAAACGCTGCGCGTTCCTCCGCTGGGGATCGTCGGTGGAGGAGTGGGGGGGCTGGTCACGAGATTATACTCGAGCCCGCTGGTGTAGCACATCCCCGTTCGGCGCTCGTAGATATTTTGCACCATATCGGTCATCTGCTTGAGGATGAATGTTGACGCGGGCGCTTCGTCGCCGAGCTGCGAGATGTCCGACGCAACAACACCCGCCGCACCATTGGCGAATGCACCAGTGTCCAGCGTTGCCTGCACAAGGTAATGCGTCACGAAGATGCCTTGAATGTAATTGCCAGCATGGCCAGAGGAGACGTATTCGATCCTGACGTCTGTCGTGTCTGTCGTGTCCGCTATGCTGTAGACGCCAGCGTTGTAGAGCCCCGAAGCCGCGATCGTGAGCGCAGCGGAGGAGGTACCGCCGATATGAACTTTTACCTGCCACGTTGTGGAGTCGTATACCGCGTCGAGATAAACTTTAACGTGGGGGCCTGAGTGTCCTGCATAGTGCGGCGTCTTGATCGTGTAGCGCCGATCTCTCGCTTCGACAGTCCCCAGCACGCCATCCGCCGCGACATATCCACAATCGGCGACGTGCTGCCCTTGCTTGGACCACCATAGACTGTTAATCGACTCGCCGAGCACCGCGAGCCCACCTCCGGAGGGGAGAGACACGGCTCTGATCTCAGTGCCCGGCAGCGTCGTGGGAGGCGGCAGAGGCGGAGGATTGGTGACTGTGTTTGCCATCGGGGGAGCCTTAAATGTAGTTGAACGCCCGCGCAGCGCCCGCGTTGAGGGTGCCATCACCGCCGCTCATATGCGCGTATGCCTGCTGTGCGGGCAGTGACTCAACGTCGTCATAGTCTACGAGACGAAAGACCACGGGGTTGGTATAGGTGACGGTGGTGTTGAGTGTGATCGTCGAGGCGTCGGGTGTGCTTAGCGTGATGGTGTCAATTTTGCGCTGAAGTTTTAGTGGTTCGTTGCCAATCTCCCACACCTCAACATACCACTCCTCAACAAAATATTCGATGTCGCGTGGATCGCCGTCGCCGTAGAAATCATCATCGATCGCCCATGTCTTGCCGCCGTCGCTGGTGCTCAGCCCATACGCGCTCGGAGCCCAGTCGCTGTTTCGAGCAGCCTTGTAGGGGTGAGCGATCAGCGACAGTGCGGAGTGGATTTGCGACTCCCCCGACCCTCGGCCCATAAAGAGCGACTCGCTGCCCATCACCACGCACGCCATCGTTGCCACACCTCGCGTGGCTGTCGTGGTCGCAGGGAGTGCATCGTGCGTGAGGCTAACGGCGTCGCCCATCTGCCAACTCCAGGGTACGCGCGTGGTGACGCCCAGGCCCTCAATAACCACATAGGGGTGGCCGTAGCGGTCGAAGATCCGCTTGGCGGTGCTGCGCGCTATTTTGCGGTTCTCGCCCGTTGACGCTAGCCCGCGAACTTTGATTGATAGCGCAGGGTGAGCGCCGTAATTTGCTATTGAGTCGAGGGATTTATTCTTGATCTCAAGCGCATATTTGCCGGTGCCATTGTTGTAGCCTGCCTTGATGTCAATCGCGTTGACCAGGCGGACACTCGATGCATCAACGCTCAACCCTGAGCCCGAGAGGTCAGTTGATAAATTTTCTTCATGCGTCAGCGTTGGCACGCTGGTTAGTCGCGCTTCGAGGGCCGGGCGTATCGCGACACAGTGCAGCTGCCCTTCGTGTGCGATAATCTGCCATTGGCAAATCACCAGCTCATCGTCGAAAATATCTCTGGCCTTATCCTTTGGGAGGATGCACCAGTTGTCTCGACGCGTCTGACCTGCTGCTTCAGCGTGAGCAGTGAGGAAGCTGGCCGCGTTGATAAATCTCTCGGGGATATGGAAGCCCACCCCCTCCCAGCCCTCGTCATAGGCCGAATTTGTGGCCGCGACGCCCGTTGATCCATGCAGGAGGTAGAGGAACATCCTGGCAACGTTGACGTCTGGAAAGGCAGGGATACGCAGCACGGTCGCATATTTCTGCTTTGAGCGCGCAACCATGGGGATGTACACCTCCTTGTTGCCCCAAGAGCCCATAACGCCGCGCGCCACGGGCTTGATATACCCACCGCCGTATGTGGCATCGACTGTCCAGGTACCGTCACACTCGATGATTTCCTTACCTGCTACCTGGAAAAATTGGTTGAGTGCCGTGCCATCGTCATCTGCCCACCCATCGATCGCAGTAGCGCCGATGTTGTCGGTGTGCCATGTGCCGGGCTCGTTGGGCCACAGGTAGAGCTTCGGCGGTGTGCCTTGACCCTGCGCAGGTAGACGAAATTGTGCGGGCGCCCGCTTGGCGGTGAAGTGAAATATCGCAACCTCGCTGGTATCAGTACCCAGCTCGCCGTTGAGCGTCTCAGCCTTGAAGCCCAGGTCTCTCAGGAAACTTTCATTGGGTCCCTTCGAGGTAAAGAGGGTGATGTCCCACAAAGAAACAATGTCGCCAGGAGAAAAGATAAGGCTCAAGCGCGTGCGCCGCTCCTCGCGTTCGTCGGTGTCCTCCTCAAAGGTGATTGAGGCGTTCACGCTCACAATACCGTCGGTGTTCTCCAAGATCGTATCGCGGATATAATTCTCTAGACGACGAATGTCCACGCGTCCAGCTGGAACATCTTCATAACCACCCACGCCGTCATCGCGACGCAACACGCCTTCGTAGCTGTAGCCGTCGACAGAGGAAACCGTTGGTGATGTATAAATTGACGTATCATCTACCGAGAGCGTATCTGTTGTCGAGGTGGTTCCGCCGCTCAGGAATACGCTGTCATTTCTGTAGCCGTAAAACCAATCTGACGACACACCCGCCGTGGTTGAGGAAGCAATCGCGGCATCTAGCCACTGTGCTGTGAGCCATGATTGCTCATCAAGCCCGCTTCCTCCCGTCCCGTCGAATACATAAAAAAACGTGTCATTATCTGCGCCTGGATAGGGGCTTGTGATGCTGCTACGCACCACACCAGTCATGGTATAGCCGCCGACCACCAGCGTAACGGTGCCCGCGCCTATTGCGGTAATCAGCGCAGCCACGTCCTTGATCGTAATTCGCGCGCGTTGCTCATCGTCAAAAATTATAAAGTCAAAGTTGTTATTGTGGCTGTCGACATACACGGCAGCAGGAGCACGCACGCCCCAGTGGCCAGCGATAACAGCGGGCGCTGCGTCAATCATGCCTGCGCGAAACGTCGGGTACCGCGTGACCACTGGCCCCTCGATAAGTTTAATCAGGCTCTTGGATTCGACCACCACGCCCATCAGATCAGACGTCCATCCTGTGTGCCCGATCACGCCAGCGTAGACCAGTTGATGCTCAGGGTCTGACATCGCCACGAAGGTCTCGAGATCCCCATAAGGTTGGAACCCTTGCCCCAACACGCTCGCGATCGCGGGCGCTGTCACAGAGCCGTGCTGCGTGGTGTACATCTGCCCCGTGATGATCCACAACTCAATGTACCTGCCGTTGAGGGAACGCGGGTAGTCGCTGATCACGACGCCTGCTGCGATCTGCTCGCTCTCCTCGATGACTGTGGCGCGGTGATGCTGCACCTTGGAGCCATAAGCGCCGCGTGTGCTTGGGGCTTTAAGTTCTGCGGGAGACGTGGTGGAACTCGCCGTTGACCCTGTACCCGTGGTGATGATCGTCTCAGTACCGACGTAGAGCGTCTGCGCGTTTGTGCCCCATGGATTTAGCGCTGTATCAATGACAGTCACTTCATCGACCGTGATATCACCCACGAGCGTGGTGTAATCCTTGTCTGCGCGCCCCAGCGTCGTTGTCATCAGGTCGAGCCAGAGGTCGTTGGTGATATCGCCGCCCGTGCCTTCGGTCTGGAACTCGAAATTAAGCCCACCTGCCTCGCCTAATCCTCCCTTGGGCTGAATTTTCTGCGCGAGGGCTGCGAAGTCATCGCTGACCATCAGAGTAGCCGACCACGTGTATGTTTCGCTCTCGAAGCTCACCGTGCCAGAGCCCCACCCTGGAGGCGGGCCAGCGTTTGAAAAAAGATAGGGAATGCCTGAGATCCGCACCACGAATTGAATCCCAAGGTCTGGCTGTGCGAGGCGATCAGCGTATGCCATGGGTCAAAGCTCCGTGCGCGTGACTGAGTTTTTGTTGAGACGGCTGTCGAATTTGATGGTGTTGTCTTTCGACACAGCGCCGTTGGCTGATCTCACGATTGCCTGGCCTGATAGCGGATCGACGAAGATATTGAGGATGGTGCCTGTCTGCGCTTGCCTGCGAAGAGGGAGGCCACTGCCACCGGTGCTCTGCGAGGTGCGTTTCGATTGTCTGTCTTTGGTGTTGCTACCTGCGCCACCACCTGATTTCGAGAGCGTCGCCTTGCTACCTCCACCGCCAAGGGCAAAGAATTGAGCACTCGAGGCATAGTGCGCCGCCGCCTTCGGCCAGAACACGGGGTTGATGATCGCCTCTGCCGTTGATGAGAGAGCCTGTGCAAGTTCAAAGCCACCCATCACAAACGCCTGCGCCTTCTTATCCTTGACGACCCCCTTCGTTGTGCGCCCCACAGCGCCGAGAATGGCAGTGGTTGAGCCTGTCGCAGCCTCAGCGGCTGACATCTCCCCGTCTGCCATCTTCGCGAGGTTATCAATCACAGTATCAGACGCGCCGCCCATTTCATTTAGTGCAAGCTCTACGCCCTTGAATGCGTCAATGGCCGCTTGTGTCTCCTCATCATACTGAAAGGATGCCTTGAAGCGCTGCGCCTTTTCGTCGCTCCCTCGAGCAGCAAACGCGGCGTCTTGCGCGTCTGCCTTGGCGTCTGCTGCTGCCTGCGCTTCAGCCTGGAGTCCAGAAGCAAAATCATCACCGAAGGCGTTGACGCCCGCAATCGGCTGGAGGGTATCGCGAAGCATGTCAGCTTTCGTCTTTTTGATTCCGCTCCAGAAAGCCTTGGATTCTTCCTTGTCTGCCTCGCGCTCCTTAGCCTTGATCTCTTCGCGTGCCCGAGCAGCCTCCAGGTCGAGGTCGAAGATGGCGTCGTTGAAGTCGAGGCGAGCGCTCAGCTCCATGGCTTGATTGCCCTTCGCTAGCTCCATGCGCTCCTCAAACGCTCGCTGTGCTGCGTCGCGCTCCAAGGCTGCGCGCTGCTCAGCGAAACTACCACCGCCCGCTCTGATGGCGTTCTGCGCGTCGAGGGCTTGGGCCTTTAGGCGCTCAACCTTTGCGGCTGCCGTTGCTTCTATTCCAGCCTTCTTGGCGCTATCCCATATCCTTTTTCGCAGGTCGGCGTTTGCTGCCTCACTGATCCCCATCGCGGCCGCGATCAGCGTCTCATCTCCGCGCGCAGTCTTGAGATCCTTCTTTGTCTGGCGCTGGATTCGGATCAGCTCCTTGGAGACATCACCGAGGCCTGCAAGCTCTCCGCGCAGGAGGAGGTCGCCTCGACCGCCGTCGCCGGATTTGCCTGACTTCTTCTTCTTCTCAACCTTCTCCCGCGTTGCCAGCGCCGAGGAGAGCAAACGCCCACCCGATGCCTCATTGATCGCCCCAGTAAGGCGCTCAGCGATGCTCAGGAGCCCACCGAAGCCAATTTTCGCCGCCCCGATCTTGATGTTGAGCCGTTCCATCGCGTCAACGCCGCCGCCGAACGTCTGCGCAAGCACCACGCGACCAAGCGCGTCGTTGAATCCCTCAGTCGTTTCTGTCGATCGTGAGATTTCATCCGTCACGCCCAACACTTTTTGGCGTAATTCCAGCGCCTCGCGCTGACTTTTTGTGAGCGTCGCGGCAAATTCTAGCTCAACATCGACCTGCGCCTTTTGTTCTGCGAGTGTTTTTCGCCTGATTACGCTCTCTTCGCCTAGTTTTGACTGGAAATCATCGTAATTTTCGGATTGACCGGCGATTAGGGCTTCAAACTCTTGCGCAGCGGCGTTCCTGCTCTGCTCGATGCGCTCGGTGCGTGTGAGACTTTTATTGATGGCAAGCTGTTGACGCGCTGCAGACGCTTTGTGTATTCGCGTATCTTTGGCTACTTTGAGTGCTTTTGCGTTAAAGGCGAGCGCTGTTTTTGCCAAATCTCCCGAGGTGGCAGTATTCACCAGCTGCTCTGCCGTCGCTTGACTGAAGCCGTCAAAGGTAGAGAGCAATTCGGTAAGCGCGTCGAGCCTATCGCCGTCCGCGTCGTCTTGCGCTGAGTTTATTTCTGTTAAAATGCCTGCGAGGTTTTGCAGCGTCTCAGCGCCATCACCGCCGAGCTGCTCGCGCAGTTCCTCTTGCTTGATGACAGCGGCCTCAAGGCTAGTTATGAGCGCTGCAGACTCAGCGGCAGCAATTGAGGCGATAGTGCCTGTGATTTGCTTATCGAGCGCGGTTAGCTTCTCATCGCCCTCAACAAGGAGCCGATTAATTGCATTATTTAGGTCCGCGCGCTCAAAGACATCCCCCAACCCTGAGCCCTCGTCAGTGACAAAGCTCTTACTGGGGGCGTCTGACGCTCCGCGTTGGATGGCTATCATGCGCAAGACGTTCAGCTCTGACTGAGTGCCTCCTGTTGCGCTCTTGCTCTCTATGGATACAAAGGCGAGCCGCTCTGCAAGCCGCTCGTCAAATTCCACCTGCGCAGCCGCTAATTTCTCCGCGCTTCCTCTGGTGTCGCTCCCCACGTTC
>Ga0255047_10003150_pt1 | contig 10499 bp, 9 predicted proteins | sample JV7_2_1_MG_FD_183640 | JGI IMG/M metagenome (GOLD analysis project Ga0255047, IMG submission 183640) | Seawater microbial communities from Jervis Inlet, British Columbia, Canada - JV7_2_1 | ecosystem: Environmental > Aquatic > Marine > Inlet | place: Canada: British Columbia | collected 2016-10-06 | reverse complement strand
TACTGACGAGTCCAGGTCGATATCGAAGTCGGGCGTTGCCGTCTTGAACCCCACGTCCCCGGTCGCGTCTTCGACGAGGATCGCATTCGCATCACCCGCAGCCGCGACGTGGAAGAGGTCGGTGGCCGCGCCCGTGATCCCGTCCTCGATGCGGACACCACCCTTGGTGATGCGCATCTGCTCGGTGCCGGTCGTGGTGGTGTTGTTGCCTGCCGTCCAGAGCGAGATAGAAGTCGCTGCGTTGAGGGCGCCCGCCCCTCCGCCAACCTGAATGACGTTGGCGGAAGTCGTGTTGACGTTCACGATGCACGCGGTGTCCTGTTCAGCCAGCAGGAAGTGCCGCGTCTGAATATAGAACTGCTTGTTGACCGAGTCGGTCGTGACGTTAGTTCCGCGAAGCTGCTGTGCTCCCGTCGCGACGATGTCGATCGCTGCGGTCGGAGCGGGTTCGCCGAAGCCGACGTAGCCGTTCGAATCGCGCACCACCAACGCATTCGCATCACCCGTCGCCGCGACGTGGAAGAGGTCGGTGGGGTCTCCACTGACACCCGACTCAACACGGAGCCCCACTGAGGTCATCCTCGCGATCGACGCGCCGGTGACCGTGGTGGTGTCCGCAGCCACCCAAAAACTGATCTGCGTAGCTGCGTTGAAATTGCTGTTCGCCCCACCGATAGCCACGATGTTATCCGTAAGGCTGTTCTGGACGTGGCCCATCACCACGGGCTGCTCGGCACTGGTGTAGTGCGGGACCTGGATAATGCCTGTCTTCGTCGTGGCGTTCGACTCTGAGTCGGTAACCCGAAGCTGCGTCGCAATCGCACCCACGACGTGGAGATGTGCGAGCGGCGTGAGGATGCCACAGCCCACAAAGCCGTTTGAGTCGCGGACGACCAACGCGCTGGCATTCCCCGACGCCGCGACGTGGAAGAGGTCGGTGGGGTCTCCGGACATCCCGTCTTCGATGCGGACACCAGTCGGGGAAAGACGCAATTGCTCGGTCCCTGACCTGAAACTCATCACATTGCCTGTATGGGCAAAAGTGATGCGCCCGGGGCTCGAGCTCGTCTCGTCCCCGAAGAAGATGTTCCCGGTGTTCGCGGCCGGCGTCATGATCGTAATGCCGGCATCACCAGACCCCTCAATAACGAGGTCGTCTGCCACCGTGAGCGGTGTGGCCCCACCACTCGCCCCCGACTTGACGTGCATCAACCCCAGCAACGCATCGCCGCCGGTCAGCCCGACCGCCAACGTCGTCAAGTACACGTCGAACGGCACCGCCGTCGTCCCGCCGAGCAAGTCCGCCGCCGTGATCTTCTTGCTCGTCGGCGTGCCGCCGACGTCGTCCACCAAGTAGAGAAGGTCGGTCGACGTGACCGCAGTAATCGCCGCGAGGCCAGTGAGTTTGATGTCCGCCATTTTCTGTCACTCCGCGATCAGGTGGTCGCCGACCTCAGTCGTCAGGAAGTCCCCGGACTCCGTGAGGATGGCGCCAAGAATCGAAACCACGGAACTCACTCCAGCGTTGAAGTGCCGTGGCCTCTGACCGTCGTAAACCGTGACGGGCGAAATCATCGCCGCTCCAACGAGCGTGATTTTGTCGCCTGCCGGGATGCGATCGCTCGCCGTGCCGGAGACCTCGCCGATCCCCCCTGCCGAGTCAGCCGCCCATCCGTTCGGCAACGGCGTCGTCGCCGCTGCGTCTCTATCGCGGAGCTTGCCGTTCACCCACAGGCGGAACTCGCCCGACCCGGGGATCACAGAGAACACCACGCTCGCTGTCTGGCCGTCCGTCTGCAAGACGTTCGACGCGGTTGACGTTACGCCGCCCGCTCCGACATCGCCGGCGCACGCCACGATGTCTTCGTTGTTGCCAGCGATCCACAGAGCCATCCCCGTCGTGCCGTTGCCGAACTCGATGATGATGCCCCGCGCGGTACTCGCCGTGCGCTTGACCTTGACCGCCACGGTGATCGCACGAGCTCGGTTCGGGAACGCGTCACCGACGTCGAAGCCGCTGTCCGCGGCTCGGAAGGTGTGCGTGCCCGCAAGCCCGAGCTTCGGATCGGCGTGAGCCAGGGCGCGACGGCGCGCATAGTACCAAGCCGCCGTCGTACTCCGTGCCGTCCGAGCCATCGTCGTTTCGGTTCCTCCGGGTCAGACTCAGTGAGGGATGGGAGCGCGCTTCTGTCGGGTCGCGGGTCGCCCCATCGCCTGGTCGATCGGTGCCTGGACCGGTTCGCCCCCGGTGACCTTCGCGCGCGCCGCATGGCGACGAGCTCGGGCCGCCGTACTGGCGCGGATCACGGCCATGCGTGATTCCTGGTCCGCCTTGTGGTCGTAGCCGGTGCGCGGAGCGAAGGCCGCCCAGCACGCCTGTTCGCTCATCGCATCCTTGAGCCGTTGCTTGCACTGCTCGAGCTCGTGCTGCGCCTCGGCCACGGCATCGCCAGCCGCGGTGTACCTGGCCGCGCCCTCAGCGAAGTCCGGAGCGACCACAACCGGGATGTCCGGTCCGGTCGTGGTCGCTTCGGTGGCTGTCGTGGTTGTCGTTGCAGGAGAGCTGGGTGTCTCATCGGCGGCAGGCACCATGGGGTGCGTGTCGCGCGTGAAGTGCGGATCGACGTTGGTGATCTCGGCGCGCGCAACACCGCGGCCGACCATGCCCGAAACCACGTCTACACGTGGGGCGCCATCGCTGGTCCAGTGATCGTCGACACTCGCGTCGAGTGCCAACAGGGCTTCGGAAATCTCCATCGGTGTCCGTTCCTTCGTGGCTAGTCGTCGCCGAGGACGACGTAGTGGATGTAGAGCTCACCGGTCACCGTGATGACCGAGTCGACGCCGGCGATGTTGGCGTCGTCGATGAGCAGGTTTACGTTGAGCTCCAGAGAGCCGTCCGTGTTGTCGTGGATCTCGCCGCTGTCCCCGTTGGCAGAAATGCCTCGAGTCTTCGGCGACACCTCAGCCGTCGCGGCCGCAAGCGCCGTCGAGACGACGATGTCGATCTCAGTGGTCGCCAGCGTGTTGTCAGCGGTCGCCGTCGTACCGATCGAGTAGTCGCCTTCCCACGTCGCATCCAGGTCGGCATCCGACCCGGTGCCCGAGAACTGAAGGTAGGCAACAGCACCCAGGAACAAGATGTTCCCGGCCGGGAAGTCGCCCATGACGACCGTCCCGAACCCGTCGGTGCCCGAAGCATCGACGGTGATCGTGGTCCCCGTCGGGACCTTGATCAGCCCGCTCTTGCTCGCACCGCCAACGAAGGCGCCGCGTGTGTGTCCTCTTGGATAGCCTTTGCCCATGGTTCGATTCCTCTAGCTCAGGTGACCTGCGACGCCGTCGATTGCAGTCGCCCAAAATTCGGCGATGTTCTCGTCGGCTGGAAGAACGCGGACACCCGGAGAGGTGAGCCGTGTGATGACTTTCTCGAACGATTCGGAAAGCGTCTCGACGGTACAGACGCGCGTATGGACGCCGGTCCCGGCGTCGGCCAGCGCGACCGCGGTACCTGCTTCAGCATTCGCGACCGAGGTCGCAAAGGAGTAGGTGTTCGCGTCGAGAGCAATGATGTAGTAGTCGGTGCCGTCGGCACCGTTGGCGAGGAGAACGCCACCGCCAGCCCACGCGCCCGCCGAGGCTTCCGCCACCGCGATCGCATCGCCGACCGTTGCGTCGAGCGTCTTCGCCGAGACGGTGCAGACGTCACCAGCGGTGCGCGCCGTGACCGTCGCGTTGCCCGTCATGGAGACGCCGTACGCCGTGGATGCACCCGGACCGAGGTTGATCGCGTTGGCCAGGTTCTCCGCGGCTGTGGCATCGGTCGCGTTCACGTCGACCTCCCCGTCCGCAGACGGCACGTTCTTCCACGTGTAGACCTTGCCAGCGATCGTGACGGTCTCGTCCTGGATGTCGGTCGCCGGCGTGTACGCGAGACTCGAGTGAACGGCCACCACCAAGCCAGACGGCGCGTCCGCGTTGGTGGTCATCACCTTGTACGGCCCTGCCCCCGTCTGGAGGCCGTGCGCCGTCTCGGTGAGGATGTTCCCGGACGAACGGACGAACTCCGCCACCGGGCCGAGCGGGACCTTGGCCCCGCCCATCGCTGTCTGGAATGCAGCCTTGGTGCTCATGGCTCACGCCTCCCGAGACAACAGTCTCGCGAACTTCACCTGCTTGCGCTCCGGATAGACCCGGTTCCAAGAGCCGGCGTTTTGCATATCGTTGGCGCCGGCGCCGTTCGCCGGACCACCGTTCGCGGCGGTGCCGGTGTAGGCGTGACCGACAGCATGCATCGCCCACTCAACGCGGTTGTAGAGGACCGACTGGCCGCCACCGTTGCCGCCACCGGGCAACCGCTGCGTCTCGGTCGCCTCGAGCGGCGTGCTGACGCCAAGCTGCACCGCACCGGCCCCGAAGAGCCACGTGTCGTACACGTTGGTCGTGACCGGCATGCCGTCGTCCACGATGACCTCACGGCCCAGGAACGTCGGGATCTCGATCTCACCGCGCGCGTCCGGGATGAAATCGATGAGGTTGTTCTTCTGCATCCGGGCGAAGACCACAGAGTGCACGAAGCACGCGGTCAGGTCTTCCATCGAGTCGCCCATCGTGAGCGCGGTGTCGATGAACGCCTCGGCAGAGAAGTTGGTGACGCCATCGACAAACACCGCGCCGCTGATGTCGTTCGTGTAGTCGCCCGCGTCGTTGGCGTCGTTGTCCAGGACGACACCGTTCATCGTCGCGATGAAGATCGCCTGCAGACGTCGCGTCCAGTAGTAGGCGACGCGCGCGCCGATCGCGCTCATCGGGTCCTCGCCTGCCAGAGCTGCGGCCAGGTCGGCGGAGCTCCAGGAGTTGTTGCGTGAGAGCCGGACCGCGACCTCGGTGTCGGTCTCGATCTTGAACGGCGTCGGCGCGATGGTCCCGCCGGTGAACTTGTCGCTCGACGTGTCTGTCGAAACGCGGTCCGCGTCGTTGTCCAGATCACGGAACGATGGCACGTTGAATGTCAGACCGCCACCAGCGAGGAGCTGGTCCATGCGCGCATTTCGCCCGGCCACGCCGGACTGGATGATGCGTGCCTTCTCCTCGGTGAGCTGTTGCACGTACGGCGTGAAAATCTCAGGGACGACGACGTCCGTGACTTGGGTAAGCGGTCCTGCGGCCATGGTCGGCTCCTGCTTAGAAAAGCGGGGTTTCGGTTCGGTCGGTTACACCGGATCCGAGCGCCATGGCTGGCTCCGCGTTGCGATCTCTTCGTGACCGACCGCCATGCGGAGCCTCGTCCCTATCGCCTGCGGGACCGGATCGCGACGCCATGCGCCACGATCCGTAGGCAAAATCCTGTCACGTCAAGCCCCCAGGCACAAGGGTCACGCCTTCGCTGCGGCCGGTTTTCCACCGATGGTCGTGCCGGCGGCCCTCGCGGCCTGCTCTGCACGCTCCGGTCCGTGAGCCTTCAAGAACTGTCCCTGCTTGGTCATGTTCCAGGTCTTCGCGGCCCACGGGTTGACGCCACCGAACGCCGACGCGTTGCCGTCCGAGCCCCGAGCTCCACCACCAGAGCTTCCCGGCCACCAGTGCCCTCGCGTCGGCTGGAGCTCCGTGAGCCAGCCCTTGGGGTCGTTGCCAGCCGAGATACCTGGCACGCCTTCGCGCGTGATGATCGCCCCATCCTCGGTGATCTCGAAGTGCCCCTGCGCCAACATGACGGCATCGAGTCGCGCCGACTCCACCACCTTGGCCTCTGCCAAGACCGCGCCGATCGCGTCGCCGATCCTGCGCCGGCGCTCGGTCGTCCTGAACCCGTCGTTCTCGGCGGCGAACCCGTCGCGCTCGGTAGTAAGCGTGGCTACCTGCCGCTCGAGCGGCGCGATCGTTGCACGGATCTTGGCGTCGAACCGCTTCGTGACGATCTCGTCGATGGCCGCATCATCGAGCTTGCCATTCGCAGCGGCCTCGAGCTCGGGCATTCGGTCGAGCTTGCCGACGACGTCCTCGTGGTCCAGGTCGCCCCAAATGTTGAGCTTGCCCTTGGTGGCCTTGTGGTCGGTGCGCTCTTTCTCGAGCGCCGTAGTGACCCGTGCCACGTCCGCGCCTGACTTGACGCCTTGGATTCCGCTGATCTCAAACTTGCCGTCGCGTTCCGTGTAGAGCTCTTGGTAGTGCGCGTCGATCGCGCCGTGCTCTTCGGCCGTCATCGTGTCCTTGAGGACCACCATGGGCACTCCTTCGCCGGGGACCATGCCCGGACGGGTTATGGGTTGGTTTTGGCTTCTACGCGGAACGTTGACCCGTGAAGTCCGCTGGGTCAAGCCCGGCGGCTCGGAATGCCGACGCGTCACGGACCGCGAGCTCGGCCAGCGTGAGCTCCCGACCCTGCGCTGTGACGAAGCGATCCAGCGTGATATTGCCGTCCCGGAATAGCTTCGCGCGCGTCGGCCCGAGGATGTCATTCTGGAACGCGGAGCTCTGGGAACCGAGCCACTGCTGGTAGGTAGTCTTCGCCGGGACGCGCCCGATGAGCTCGCGCACGCGCACGCGCGAGAACGCGTCGAACTTCCCCTTGTGCCCGCGCGGGAGCTGCGCCCGCTTGATCGGCACACGCTCAAGGCCGTTGGCTGCGGAGTACTCTCGCAACAGCATGCGCTCGGTGGTCGGCTTCATCGGGCGTTGTCCGAGGATCTCACCATCGAACACGGGGGACCGCAGCGACCTGCACCGGAAGTGCAACGGAGGGATCGGACCCTTCCCGATCGGGAAGATGTGACCGTCCCACCGTCGACAGATCGGCGTCGTGCTCGCATCGAGCGTCGCCGTGTAGAGCTCTTGGCTGAGGATGTCGTCGTTTTCGCGGTAGTACTCGCGCCGCGCCTGGTTGGCGATGTGGTTGTTCGCGGTGAGGATGATCGACTGCGCCTGCTGCCGTGTGATCTGGGTGACGCCGTTGCGGCCGCGCAACCTGGCTGAGCCCACTACGCGCCGAGCGATCTGCGGTGGCGTCTCCCCTTGGATGAGCCCGATCCGGATCTGTCCCTGGATCCGTGCGATGTCGTCGCGCTCGAGTTTTTGCGCCCACTTGCGCAACACACGTCCCTCGAACGGCCGCCGCGTGACAATCGCGCGGAGCCGACGCGCGCCGGGGAGTTTGCTGTCGATCTGCACCGGCAGCACCGTCTTCATGATCCGATCGATAAGGTCGGGCTCAGCGATCGCGAATTGGAACGCCTCGCCCAGCATCACCGAGGTCGCATCCGCCCATGCTGGTCCACGGATCGCCACAACCTCCGCCAACAGCGCCTCGAGTCGGGTGACCTGAGCCGAACTCTCGAATCCGGCAGCTCCGACGCGATCGCGGATCGCTCGGCGGAGGTCGCGTTCCGTGGCGTCGAGGATCCGGTTGACGGAGCGCCCGACACCAGATGCCATCCGTAGCACGCCGGTTTGGTGCCGCACCATGGCATCGAAGATCAGATCGTTCGCGGTGAGCGGCTCAATCGAGAGCTGCGTCCGTCGCTGCTTGCTACGTTTCCGGCTGGCCATCGTCATCCCCGCATGGGGTCAGCACCTTGTACGAGCGCTGACCGAAGCGACGCTCGAACACCGCGCCGCACGCCATCGTGTAGCGGTTGATCTGGCCCACCGTGTAGATGCGAACGGCGACCGCGTCGCAGCACGAGCACCGCGGCGAGAGTACGGTCCCGACGACCTTTGTCTCGCCCATGAATCAGTCCTCCGAGTCGTCGTTCGGGTCAGGCTCGTCCTCGGGCTCGCCCTCGCCCTCGCCCTCCATATCTTCCTCTTCTTCCGGATCGCCTTCCTCGGTGTCCGGCCCGCGCAAATTGAGCGCCTCGTCCTCGCTCTCCGCCATGAGCCGTTCCTTCTCTTCCTCAAAGCTGATCTCCGTGACGCCTTCCTCCTGCGCGCGCTCGTGGATGGTCTCCCACGAAAGCGGTGCGCCGAGGGTCTTGGCCGTGGTGAGCTCGACGATCGTCTTGGAGCCCGCCGACGCGACGAAGTCCAGGTGGGGGGTGACGATCACGGCTTCGGCGTCAGCGCCCATCCAGCGCGCCAGGATGCGCAACAGCGACTGCAGTCCGAACGCGCCAGTAATCGCGATCTGCGTCAGCGTCGCAGTCGATGCCGACACCCGGATCCGCAAAGCTTCGCCGCTCTCAGCCGGACCGCCGACCGTATCGAGTAGCTGGCCACCACGCTGCGCGGCGCGGTCATAATCGTTCTCGAGCGCCGAGCGCATCTCAGGCAAGCCGTCGGACTCGACACCGATGTACTTGGCGTCGCCAGCCACGTTCGGGATGTTGATGTGGGCGTTGGCCCCGACCCGAACCTTCTCGCCATCCTCGTCCTCGGCGTTGGCGAGACCGATCGTGACCAGCGTGTCCTGGCCTTGCATAAACAGCGCTTGCCGGTAGTCGGCTTCGCCGCGATAGATCGCGAGGCACAGGTTCGCGAGCCCGAGCATCGGCGGGGCATCAGGCTGCGGAACGACGTCCTTCGTGTTGATGAACACGAACGGGATCTCCTCGGACGTGCGCCCTTGGATGTTCGGTGTCTGGATCGATGAGGGATCGAACGTCTCACCGTCGTCGACCACGGTGACGCCGTACGGACCCTCCGGTGCAGGCGCGTCACCGTCCTCGTCGGGCTCGATCGGCTGACCGTCGCCTAGCATCAGGACCCGGTACTTCTTCTTTTCCTCCCACGTGAACGTGTCAACCCGCTCCTGCGCGGTCTCGTCGATCACAACCAGTTGCAGCTTGTTCGGTTCGTCCGCGTCGTTCGCACCTTCATCCCAGTTGATCGGCTTCTCGCCGTGGTACATGGCGACGTAGAGCTCGCCCTCGCGGTCGCCTGTCCCGATCACGTCACCGATCAAACCGACGCGCCCCGTCGTCAGTTGCTCTTCGTTGATCCGGCGTAGGAGCATATCCATCGACTCGCCGCGGATCGTGATCTTCTCCCGCATGTCTTCCATCGACTCAGGGAGCTCGATGGTCGGCGGCTTGCGGTGCATCACGCCGAGCAACGACTCGACTGCTTCACTCACGAGGTCGGGGTAGCGCGCGCGCGACCGGTAGGCGTCGTACGCCGCCCACCCGGGTTGTCCGACCAGGATGCCGTCCTCGATCATGCCCGAGGTCGGCTTGAGGTACGTGGTGCCAGCAGCCTTGATCTGCCGTTCGCCTTCGACCGCGTCGCGCATGATCTTAAGATCGGGCTCTCGTGCAACGAACAGCGGATGCTGGGTGTCAACGCCTGACGTCATGGTTTTTCGGGCTCCTGGAGTCGCCAACACCTTACCCGCGTGTCCTAGAACATGCCTACGGTTCGACCGCTCTTCACGCCGCCGCCAACCATCCGCGCACGGTAGCGCGTCTCGTCTGCAATATGGTCCTCGGCCGTGTCGGCTACGTCGTCGAGGTCTTTCTCATCACGCGGAAGGCTGATAACCGTGCGTAGGAATTGCTCGCACTGCTCGCCCACCACGAACAAACCGGGCGTCTCGCGCGGTCCATCCTTGGGGGTGGCGGCCGACATCATCTTGCGCATCATCTCCCAGCCGCTCTTCCTCGAGCCCGGTTTTTTGTCAGCCGGGACCCACGAGACGCCGGGATAGATCGATCCGTTCACGCGGACCGGCTTCTCCATGTCCATGGCGATCGAGACGCCGTTCTCAACCGCGAAAATCGACGAGTCCGCAACGCCGGGACGAACCCGGGACTCACGACCGCGACGCCAGCCCCACGCGATCTCCCGCTCGATGATGCCCGCAGCGATGTCGACAGCCAACATCCGAAGCCCTTCGTTGGCCTTGCCCGTGAACCCGTACCATTCAGCCACACGGAACAGGTCACCACGCACCGTCGACAGCCAACGCCCGTCCTTGAGCTGCAAATCGGTGCCGTCGGACTGAGCCCACCACCCCACCGAGAACGGTGCCGCACTCCCCCAGTCGAACGAGCGGTCCAGCTTCCACGAGCTCGGCACGTCGAACGCGGGGACCACGTTGCGCTGCGGGTTCCACACGTCGCCGAACATGCCTCCCGAGACGATGTCCCACGAACCCTTGAGCCAAGCCGCGGCCATGCTCTTGTTGGTGGCGGCGGCCGCGATGCGATCCATGTAGTCCGGGTCGGCTTCGGTGAGAATCTTGTTCTCGGCCACGTCGCCGAAGATCGCGCAGCGCGGCGGCTCGATTTTGCCGGCCAGATCCTTCGAGTCGGTGGTCGTGATGGTTTTCCACCACTGGCCCGCGAGTCGCCACCGCTCCTTGCACCACGAGTGCCCGACGCCGTATGGGTTGGTGGTCGCGCGCACGATGCGCGGCACGCGCTTATCGCTCGAGCGACAGCACGCGAACATGACGGTGTAGCAGTCGGGCGAGGACCAGTTGGTGAGCTCCTCGAAGCCGACGAACGGGAGCTCGTGGCCGTGGTAATTCCAGTAGTCCTCCGGCCGGCTCATGTGCCGAAACA
>Ga0255047_10003149_pt1 | contig 10499 bp, 14 predicted proteins | sample JV7_2_1_MG_FD_183640 | JGI IMG/M metagenome (GOLD analysis project Ga0255047, IMG submission 183640) | Seawater microbial communities from Jervis Inlet, British Columbia, Canada - JV7_2_1 | ecosystem: Environmental > Aquatic > Marine > Inlet | place: Canada: British Columbia | collected 2016-10-06 | reverse complement strand
TTAAGTATAGAGCTTCAGCATTATTGGTTAAATATCAGCCCAAAAGTAGCTTAAAAGTAGGCAATATCAATGAGAAACCTTTACTTGTTAAGTGGCAAAAGTAATTAAAAGATAAACAATATCAATACTTTTAGTTTGTTTTGCTCCTACCTTTGTAGACAAAGTTGCTTTGCAACCTATATAAAGGGTAGAAAAGAAAAAAAATAAACTTAAACTAGAATAGTTTTAGTTTAGATCCAGATTATTAGCGTTATGCTTTGTTCTGGTAACTTGAAGATTATCAGTACAATCTCAAAAAGAAGGAGAAAAGCTAAGACCCAGCCGTCAAATAAAGGCATACCAGCGTAGGAAATTGGCGTTCTTTAATAGCGTTATTAGGAGGTACACACAACTAATTTTAAGAAAACCATGTTTGATTTTTTAGACAAAAGCCACATTTCTGCCATAGTTCTGATTTCTGATAAAAACCAGTCTGTTAGTGTTCATTTTACAGGATTTGAAAACTATGACCATGCCAGGCATTTTAGTTATTATCTTATGGATGAGCTTGGTATTGAAAAAGCTGAACCTTTTAACTCCTTGCAAATCCCACCTAATACAACTATTCATTAAAGGATGGGGGTTTTGTTTTAAATGCAAGAGGTAATTATTCCTTACAAGCCCAGAGGACTTCAAAAATTTTTGCACAACCAAATTCCTAAGAGCAGATTTAATGTGATTGTTGCACATAGGCGGTCTGGCAAAACGGTCTTGTGCATTAACCATCTGATTAGAGCCGCTTTAACCAATCCTCAGCCAAATCCTAGATATGCCTTTATTGCTCCTACTTTCAAACAAGGCAAAAGTACGGCATGGGACTATATTAAAAATTACAGCAGAAATATTCCTTATATAAAATTCAATGAATCAGAATTAAGATGTGATTTTCCTAATGGAGCTAGAATTACTATACTTGGTGCCGAAAATGACCAGGCGTTAAGGGGTATCTTTTTAGACGGCTGCGTTTTTGATGAGACTCAAAGCATTAGTCCAGCCCTTTTCCCAGAAATTATCCGACCAGCTTTAGCTGATAGGAAGGGTTGGTGTATTTTTATTGGAACTCCTAAAGGTCAAAACTACTTTTACAAACTTCATAAACAGGCAGAAACAGAAAATGGCTGGTGGACTGAAGTTTATAAAGCCTCCAAGACTAAAGTGCTAGATAATGAGGAATTAACAGCAGCACAAAGGGTAATGTCTAAAGATTTGTACGAACAAGAGTTTGAATGTTCGTTTCAAGCAGCTATTACTGGCTCTTATTATGGAAAAATTATTGAAGAACTGGAAAAATCAAACCGAATTACCGAAGTTCCTTATGATGAAAATTTAAAAACTGAAACATGGTGGGATTTAGGTCTTAAAGATTCTACTGCCATCTGGTTTGTTCAAAGGTTACAAAACGAATTAAGGGTAATAGACTATTACGAAAATTCTGGAGAGGGTTTAGATTTTTATGCTGACATCATAGACTCAAAACCTTATAAATATGATAGACATATAGCTCCGCATGATATAAAAGTAAGAGAATTAGGAGCTTATGGTAAATCAAGGTTGGAAACGGCTTTGGAATTAGGTATATCATTTGATGTGTCTCCGAAACTTTCAATTGAGGATGGAATTGAAATGGTGCGAAAAACTCTACCTCAATGTTATTTTGACAAAAACAAAACATATCAGGGAACCGAAGCGTTGAAGGCCTACCAAAAAAAATGGGATGAAAAAAACCAATGTTTTAAAAATAGGCCCACTCATAATTTTGCAAGTCATCCCTCCGATGCCTTCAGAACAGGATGTGCTTTTTTTGGAGGAAAAGTTAGTAACTGGAAAAATAAAATTAAAGTTGATACAAGCTATATAGTTTAATCATGGCAAAAAAAATTCTAAAATTAGAAGACCCAACATTACGAAGTATTCTTCAAGGACAAATTAATAATTCAATTGGGTATCTAGGCGGTCTCCTTTCCGATCAAAGGGAAAAATCTTTAAAATATTATCAAGGAGATCCATTAGGAAATGAAATGGATGGTAGAAGCCAAGTCGTTAGTACCGATGTAGCTGATACGATTGAAAGTTTATTACCTAATTTATTAAGAGTTTTTACCTCATCAGATAAAGTAGTAAAATGCGAACCAGTTAGAGCTGAAGATGCACCTTTAGCCGATCAAGCTACTGCTTATTTAAACCATATTTTTTATAAAGAAAATGATGGCTTTACCCTTTTATATAATTTTTTCAAAGATGCTCTTATAGAAAAAAATGGAATCCTAAAAATCTTTTATGATGAAATAAGTGAAGTTGAACATGAAACTTATAAAAATTTAACCGATGAAGAATATAAAGTTTTAACTGATAATCCTGAAGTTGAAATTTTAGAACATGACGAAAGAGAAGATGAGCAAGCCGATCAAGCTATAGAACAATTTGAAGAACAAATGCAAGCTCAAGGAATGGATGTAGATATTCCTTTACCTAAACTGCATGATTGTAGAATTAAAAGAACATCTGAAAAAGGTAAAATTAAAGTAGAGTCTATTCCACCAGAAGAATTTTTAATTGATAAAGATGCAGTTAAATTGGAAGATTCTCTTTATGTAGCCCACAGGGTTCAACTTAGTAGAACTGAATTAATTGAAATGGGTTATGACAAGGAAGAAGTTTATAATTTACCCACTTCTGATGCAACAATTCTTAATACAGAAAAATTAGCAAGGTTTAGAAATATTGAAGATTATCCTTACGATACTTCTAATGATCCTTCCACACAAAAAATTCAAATTTATGAAAATTATATTCGTTATGATTATGATGGCGATGGCATTGCTGAGTTAAGAAAAGTCGTTTCAGTGGGGTCGTCTGCTTATTATATTTTAGAAAATATGCCATGCGATCAAATTCCTTTTGTTTCTGTTACTCCTATTCCAATGCCTCATAGATTTTATGGAAGGTCTGTGGCTGAATTGGTAGAAGACATCCAGTTAATGAAATCTACAGTGATGAGACAATTATTAGATAATATGTATTTAACTAATAATAATAGAGTTGCAATCATGGATGGCATGGTGAACATGGATGATATTCTTACAACAAGACCTGGGGGAATTGTTAGAACAAAACAACCACCAAACCAGGTGATGCAGCCCATACAAGCTCAACCGATTTCACAACAAGCCTTTCCTTTATTAGAATATTTAGATCAAGTTAGAGAAGTTAGAACTGGAGTTACTAAATATAATCAAGGTTTAGATTCTGAAAGTTTAAATAAAACAGCAACAGGCATTAATGCTATTATGAATCAAACGCAAATGCGTTCTGAATTAATTGTTAGAATTTTTGCTGAAACAGGAGTTAAAGATTTATTTAAAAAAATGTTTGCTCTTGCAGTCAAATATCAAGATAAAGAAAAAATTATTCAAATTAATAATGAATATATTCCAGTATTACCTACAGAATGGAAGGATCGTTTTAATATTTCAATTACAGTGGGACTAGGTACAGGAACAAAAGAACAGCAGGTGGTAATGTTAAATAATATTTTACAAAAACAACTTCAGGCCTTTGAACTTCAAGGTCATAGGGATTATCCAATGGTAACGATGAAAAATATGTATAATACTTTATCTAAGATAATTGAAAATGCTGGATTACAAACAGTGGAAAGTTATTTTATTGATCCAATTAAAGGACAACAAATGGTAACTCCTCCTCCTCCTCCTCCAGTTTCTCCAATAGAGAAAATTGAAATGGCTAGAATTGACGCAGAGAATAAGAGAAAAGTTGCTGATTTAGATTTGAGAAATAAAGAATCTGAATTAGATCATCAAGCTAAACTTTTAGACTTTGAAGCAAAAATTAAAGATATGGCTTTAAAATATAACACCCAATTAGATACCACTAAAATAAAAGCTGATGCAGAATTAGACAGGGTAATTATTGCTCAAGGCTCAAAAAACCTTGAACAAGCCGAAAAAAGTGCTACTATGTTCAGCAAAAGGTTTGAAAATATAAATGGACAGCAGAGACCAAGACCAGAGGCTCAAGGAGTTGAGCAGATCATCTCAAGCCAAACAGATATTAGAGAATAAACTTTTTCAAGAGTCGTTTGAGGAACTTAAAAAAATTTATTCTGGAGCTTTACTAGATCAGACTGCGGTTAGAGAAAGTGAAGCCAGAGAAAAATATTGGTTGGCCTATCAAGTTTTAAAAAAGGTAGAACAACATTTTAAAGAAATTCTTGAAACTGGAAAGTTAGCAGAAAAGCAAATTAATGACTTCCAGAAATCCAAAGAAAAGAAATTCTAATCATCAAGGTTAGAATAAGCCAACCCAAATTAGGGAGCTTAATCACAGGAGGACATTTATGTCTGATGTAAATCCATTACTGTCTCCAACGACAGTGCAAGGTGCTGCTAATGCGGTTGAGTCATTATTAGATCAAGGTAAAATTATTACCAAGATAACTAAAGAACCTCAAAAAGTAAAAGCAGACAAGGTTGATACAAAGCCAGAAGAAGTTAAATCTGAAAAGGAAACTTCTCCTAAAAAATCTGAAGATCAACCACAATCCGAAACTCAATCTGAGGGAGAACCCCAGGAAGTTGAAGATCAAGTACAAGCATCCGAAGCGGAAAACGCAGAAGAAACTCAAGTAACCGATCTACACCAAGTTACAGTAAATGGTGAAAAGATTGATGTTAACCTTGATGAACTAAAAGCAGGTTATCAAAAAGATGCCGACTATAGACGAAAGACAGAAGAATTGGCTATTGAAAAAAGACAATTAACTTCTGACAAAGACCGTCTAACAAAAGACTATTCAACTAAGCTAGAAAATTTGAATAATCTAACAGCGACTTTAAACGCTGAAGCAAGTAGTGAACTTAATTCAAAAGAATTAGATAAGCTATTTGAAGAAGACCCAAATGAAGCTGCGAAAATTGAGAGAAAAATAAGGCGAAGAAAAGAATCAATCGCACAAGCTCAAAGAAAGCTAAGAACTCAACAACATGAGCAGTTTCAAAGTGTTTTAAGGGAAGAACAAATGAAGGTGAGATTAAAACATCCTGATTTTGGTGATCCTGTTAAAGGAGCTACCTTACAAACAAACTTACGAAACTATATGGTGGAAAGAGGTTTCTCAGATAAAGAAATTTCTGGAATCTATGATAGTCGTATATTTGATGTGGTTTTAGATGGGATGGCTCATCGTACCAATTTGAATAAGCCGAAACCAAATTTGGCTAAAAAAATTGTTAAACCTACTCAAGTGGTCAAGCCAGGCGTTAAAGTTAATAAAGATGAAAAAATGAGTCAAGTAAGGTTGGATAAAATTAACCGTTTGAAGACTACTGGTAATCCTAGAGATGCCATTGATCTTTTAACAAAGTACATATAACAACCAACAAAAAAGGAAAATAAAATGGCTGTATTAACAACATACAATACAACAGGTAGAAGGGAAGATTTGGCTGATATTATTTATAATATCTCACCAACTGATACCCCTTTTATGTCAGGCGTTGGTAAGAACAAAGCAACTAACACTACACACTCATGGCAGACAGATACTTTAACTGCTGTGGCTGCAAATGCGAAAGCTGAAGGAGCTACGATTTCATATCCTACGCTTACTTCTTCTACCAAAGTCAGCAACTATACTCAAATTTCTTCAAAAGCCTGTCAGGTGTCTGCAAGTGATGACGCTTCAAATTTGGCTGGAAGAAATACAGAGTTAGCATACCAGGTCGCAAAATCTGCAAAAGAACTAAAAAGAGATATGGAAAATGCTCTTTTAGCTAATGTAGCTGCTGCAGCTGGAACTTCAGGTGGACCAACAAGATATTTAGGAGGATTACCAACTTGGTATTCATCTAATGTCTCTGCTGGAACTGGAGGTTCTGGATCTGGGGGTGGTACCATTAGAACAGATGGAACTCAAAGAGCTTTCACAGAAACTTTACTGCGATCAACTTTGAAGACTACTTGGGACAGTGGCGGAAACCCTAATGTAATCATGCTTAATGGTTTCAACAAACAAAAACTATCTTTCTTCACAGGAGGAGCAACTAGATTTGACAAAGCAGAAGATAAAAGACTTATGACTTCTATTGATGTTTACGAATCTGATTTTGGAACAATGCAAGTTATTCCGAATCGTTGGATTAGAAAAGCTAATTCAACTGCTCTCCGTAGAGGACAAGATGTTCACTTACTAGAAATGGATTTCTGGGCGGTGTCGTTTTTGAGAGATTTCAAATTACAGAATCCTGCACAAACACATGATGCAGATCAAAGATTCTTAGTAGTTGAATATACTCTTGAAGCAAAAAACCAAGCATCAAGCGGATTAATTACGGATGTAACTACTTCGTAATACCCAACAGTGTAAGGGGGGTAATCTAAAATCTGCTCCCCTTGCATTTATATTAACATTGAAGTCCTGAGATTAGATTAAGGGCGGAACAATGAGGATAAAAAAATGAGAACATTAAACGATTATTTTTTAACAGGAACAATAGATGATGTATCAACTGCGTTCACTTCAAGAGTCGCTGTGCCTGATGGCGGTAGAGTAATTAAAATTATTACTGTATTAGGTGGAACAATCGCAACAGCCGATGCTGGAATTACTGCAAAAATTAATGGTACTGCTATAACTGGCGGAACGATTACTGTTGCATATTCTGGTTCAGCTGCTGGAGATGTTGATTCTTGCGAACCAACTGCTGCTAATACTTGTTCGGAAGATGATTATATTGGTATTGCTACTGATGGTGCTTCAACAAACACACACAGTTTGCACTATACAATTATCATAAGAAGATAGTATAATAAAACTTGGGGGTGGCTCTGACCTAGCGGTTTTTCCACCCCCTTAATTAAATAAAAAATAAGGAGAAAAAAATAAATGGCTTATAATTACGGATTAGCTCCAGGAACAACGCATAAGATTTCACCTAGTGGTTCAAGTGCAGCTACATCAACAGCTTTTAATGCAGAAACAGTATTCGTTAGAATAGTTGCAACTGCGGCTATGAATGTAACTTTTGCTGGTACGCCAACTGCTGTTGCTACGGATTTATATATTCCTGCTGGAACAATAGAAATTTTAAAAGTACCTGAACAAGGTGTAAAATTTGCTGCTCTTGGTACTGGTGATTGTTATATTACTGAATTGTCCTAATGGGTAAATTACCCAAGTATGGGGTAAATGTTTATCACAAAAGGACTAAAAAAAAGCGGCCAGGTCGTCATGCTAAAAATAATAGCAAACGAATACCGCATAAAAAAAAGAATAGAGGACAAGGTAGATGACAGTAAAAGAAACACAAGTTGAAGGTTTTAAAAAAACTACTTTTATTAAAGAAGAAATGGATGAGAGGGTTGCCATTGTAGAAGAACTTAAAATTGATTCACACCTTAAACATAACAAAGAACTTTATAATTTAAACGATGGTTATTCTCCAAGCAGAGGATTAAAAAGAGTAGCTTCTATTCCTATTTTAGCACTTCAAATTTGGGCGGAAGAAGCCACTGGTGATAATAATTGGTTTCATTTACCTAAAGAAACTCAAAATAAAATTTTAAAAAAAAAATTAAATGGTAATGAATATCAATATTTTAAAACAGCACCAGGAAATATATAATGGCCAAAAAGAATTGGATTCAAAAAGCAATTAAAAAACCTGGATCTTTAAGGAAATCTTTAAAAATTAAAAAAGGACAAAAGATTCCCCTAAAGAAATTAAAATCAGCAGCTAAGAAGGGTGGTAAATTAGGAAAAAGGGCTAGACTAGCTTTAACATTAAAAAGATTAAGAAGGAGTATATAATGGCATTATCAACTTATACGGAATTAAAAACATCTATAGCGAATTGGTTAAATCGTTCTGATTTAACTGATGAGATTGCTGATGATTTTATAAAATTAGTTGAATCAGAATATAATTCCAAATTAAGAATTAGAAAAATGCTTACCTCTGATACTTCTTTTACTATTGATTCTGAATTAGAAACTTTACCTACAGGTTTTTTACAAGTTAGAGATTTTTATATTGTTTCTGGATCAACAAAATATTCTTTAACTTATATGCCTCCTACACAAATGGATCAAATTAGAGGGGGAAGTACATCTGGAAGGCCTACTGTTTATACAATATTAGGAGATAATTTTAGATTTGCACCTACTCCAGATGGAACTTATACGGCAACTATTAATTATTATAAAGCAATTACTGCTTTATCTGGAAGTGATCCTACAAATTATATTTTAACAAATCATCCAGGTATTTATTTATATGGGTCGCTTTATCATGCGGCTAATTTTTTAGGAGGAATTGAACCTAGTAAATTACAAAATTGGTTACAACTTTATACAACAGGTATGGAACGACTAGAAAGAAATGACAAAGAAGATACTTGGAGTGGAACACCATTACAAGCTAGATCGGATGTTACTGTTCGTTCACCTTTTGTAGACAGAGTAACCGTTGTATCAAATAATAGTTAGAGGAAATAATGCAATTACCTTTTGGAGAATGGCTACCAGATCAACCTAAGTTTATGAATCCTGGTGCAAACATAGCAAAGAATGTTTATTTTGCTGCTAAAAGTTATAAACCTTTTCCTTCCTTAACAACCTACAGCACTAATGATATTGGAGCTTTATCTAAAGCAGCTGGTTCATTTAGATCAACCTCTAATACCAGTTTCAATTTTGCAGCAACAACAACTAATATTTATCAATTAGCTTCAGGAACTTTTACTTCAAGAAAGTCTAGTTTAACTGGATCGGCTACTGATTTTTTTACTTTTACTCAATTTGGAGATTATATTATCGCTAGTAATGGAGTGGACACACCCCAATATTATTTAATGGGAACATCCACTAATTTTGCTAATCTTTCAGCAATTGCAACTGATGGGTCTCCTCCTCTTTTTAGAACATCAGGAGTTGTAAGAGATTTTTTAGTAACAGGAAATATAAGTAGTGCAACCAATAGGGTTCAGTGGTCAGGTATTAATGATATTACTACTTGGTCAGCAGGATCAAAACAAGCCGACTATCAAGACTTACCAGGATCAGGTGGACAAATTATAGCCATCACTTCTGGTGAATATGGTTATATTTTTAGACAGAATGAAATTATTCGTATGGACTATGTGGGAGGCTCAACTGTATTTAGATTTTCTGTAGTTTCTCCTAATAGGGGTGCAGTTTATGGTAAAACAGTTTGCCAAGACAATCGTAGAGTTTTCTTTTATGCGGATGATGGTTTTTTTGAAGTACAAGGAGATAATATAAAACCTATAGGAGCTGAAAAAGTTAATCGTTTTTTTGATATAGATTTAGACCAAGCCTTTTCTGATAGAATTGTAGCTGCGGTTGATCCTTTTAATACATTAGCTATTTGGCTTTATCCTAGTGCGGACAATCAAGCAAATACTACTGGAATATGTGATAAACTTTTAATTTATAATTATGTTACAGAAAAATGGTCTTTTGCTAAAGCTACAGCTAGTACCATTTTTTCTCAATTCGTTGGAGCTTATACTGTTGAAACAATGGATTTAATTGATTCTAATTTAGATAATATTAATATTGCTTTAGATACAGATTTTTGGTTAGGAGGACAAAGATATTTAGGAGCCATAGACGGAGATTATAAGGCGGCTATTTTTTCTGGTAATAGTAATGATGTTGAAATAGAAACAACAGAAATTGAGTTGTTTCCTGGACTAAGATCAGATATAACCGAAGTCAGACCCATTGTAGATGCGACTGCGACAGTTGCAATTACAACAAGGGAAAGGTTAGCAAATGACGCTAGTACATCTTCTTATAGTTCAATGGTAACCAGTGGAACTGTACCAGTTAGAGCTTCAGGAAGATATATTAGGGCCAATGTAAAAATTGCGGCAGGATCAACTTGGACCCATGCACAGGGCGTTGATTTTGTAGCATCAAGAGCAGGTGCAAGATAATGGGTGATAAAGTTAATATTGAAAATGTTCGGTACAGTATGGAACACCAAGAATATTTTCAAAGACAAATTGAAGAAGCAGTTAATACATTAATTAATAAAAATAATGACGAAAATAATAAAGCGTTCACATGGTTTTTAAATTAAATAAATGACAACAAATATAAAAGATTACTCAACAACCCAAGCCAACAATACAACATTAAATACCATTAATGTTGCGGAGGGAATGTTACCTAGTAATTTGAATAATGCTTTAAGAGCATTAATGAAAAATACTAGAGATTGGTTTAATGATTCACAATGGGTTCAATACGGAGATGGAGATGCAAGTGTAACTTATGCTTATGCTTCAGCAACTTCATTTACAATAGCAGGGGTTGATGTAACTTCTGTCTATCATGCTGGAAGAAGAATTAAACTTACAGCACCCACTCCTAGTACAATTTATGGAACTATATCTAGTTCATCATTTTCAACA
>Ga0255047_10003148_pt1 | contig 10500 bp, 26 predicted proteins | sample JV7_2_1_MG_FD_183640 | JGI IMG/M metagenome (GOLD analysis project Ga0255047, IMG submission 183640) | Seawater microbial communities from Jervis Inlet, British Columbia, Canada - JV7_2_1 | ecosystem: Environmental > Aquatic > Marine > Inlet | place: Canada: British Columbia | collected 2016-10-06 | reverse complement strand
ACCGTTGCCTCCTAGTTGCAGACGTAGCTGCATTCCTGCGAGTTGCACGTCACCGTGCACTCGACGTGATCCTGGTTGCAGGACACCTCACCAAGGCACCCGCACATTACGCCGTTGTCAGTGCACGACATGCACTCCTTGGCACAGAAGCCACAGGTCAGTCCGTCAACTCCGGTCACGCGCCGGAGGTGTTTGAGGGTGTCGGTCACCGAGACCCTACCGTTGAAGTCGAAGTCGCCGCACTCCCAGTTGGCGCCGGGCAGCGTCGTCTGTGCCTCGGCAATCGCCGCCCAGGCCAGGAAGAGCGCGCAGATCCAACCCAGGAGGAAGGCCATGACGGCCAGCTTCACGTCACCTCGCATTCGGCACACTCCACAGTCTCTTTCTCTGCTGTTCCTCGAGGGCCTTGATCAGCCGCTCGAGCTTCTTGGTCGTCGCGTCTGCCTTACCGTGGGCCTTGCGGATCTCGATCTCAAGCTTGTACCGCACCCGGTCCTCGAGAGTCATCAGGCGCCACGCGAGCCACAGGACCGCGAACACCAGGGCCCAGAACCAGATGTTCACTTCGGCACCAGCTTGTACTTCTTGAGCAGCCGGTCGATGAAGTCCTGCATACACTGGGTCCGCTCGTAGCACTCGATCGCGTACGCGACCTGCGTCTCGTAGCAGTCCGCCTTTTTGGTGTCGGTCTTCGGCGGCTCGGGCGGATCACCGATCCCCATCTTCGCGTAGCCCGGGAGGATCCCGAACATCGGCCGCTCTCGCTGCTTCTTGATGTTCTCGGTCATCGAGGCGAACTTCTCGGCGTCGGACTCGATCGTGTCGCACCCGCCCCTGCCGATGCAGCACGAGAGACTGTGCTTGAGCGGATCCATCTCGGCGTGCCCCGGGCCGCGGCGCGTAACCTGCGGTCCGCACATACCGCCCTCGGCGGCGCAACAAAGCTGTGAGTGTGTCATCTCTGCATCTCCCAGACGCCGTCAGCGCCCTTTTTGAGCTCGATCGTCCAATTACCCTGGGGGCCGACGCGAGATCGTCCCATTTTCTGCGCGGCCTGCCGGTAGGCCTGCTCCCGCATCTGAGCGTACAGGGCCTGCCTCTGCGCGTCAGTCATGCTTTCCCCTTGGTCTTGAGGGTCGGACAGCCGTCGTAGTGGCAGTCCGTCTGCCTCATGATCGCCGATCGGTTCTGGCAGGTACACCCGGGCGAGGCCTTCTTTTTCACGGGGCCGGGATCCAGGAGGGCTGGCTGGGCCGGCTCGATCTCGAGGCCAGAACGCGCCAGCGCGAGGAGCGTCGTGCGCAACCAGTCGCTGAAGTTGCCGACGGCGGCATTCTTGATCTCCTCGATCTCCGACTCAGAAAAACGGACTCTCAGGAACTTCTCTCGTCGCATGAGGGGAGTGTACACAAGAGGCCCTGTGTACGCAAGAGTGTGAACACAGCTGAGTACACAGCCAGCCCAGAGTCCCCAGACTGCGCTGGGGTACGACACAGTTCGAAGGGGTCCGCCCTCAGGGCTGGCTAACCCCCTGTCTTTTCAGGGGTTCTCAACCTGCACGGTCCCTCCGAAGGAGGTCTTCTGGGCTGGCTAGGGGCGCTCGGGGCGCTAGGGGCGCTCGAGGGCGCGTGCCACGGGCTTTTTGGGGAAATGTCGTGCAGACAGGTAATGATACTACACAATAAAGAGGCCGGCCTGGGGGGTGTTCGACCTTCTGCCCTTGACATCTGACGCACTGCATTGTTTACATAATCATACTTATCAGACGTTCAGGATCGCTGTAACTCCTTGATATCGTTGACATCCCACCTAGCCAGCCCCCATTCTGAGGTGGCACCCTAGACTGAGGGTCGGCCCTGTTGGCCGGCTGGTGCCCTGCCTTTGTGGTGCTGAGCGCACCAGCGGTATGACCGTCTAGTGGTAGCACCAGCTAGCCAGCCTGAGTGCAGGGGCCGCTGCGCGGCGTACCCTTCTCACCTATTCAGGCAGTTAGATCGCGTGGCGCTGCGCTAGCCAGCCCCCAGGGGCCGGGCTGCTGGTGTGCTGTGCTGGTCGGCTGCGGGTTCGAGCTCGCCACCACCTAGCCAGCCCCCAGTAGCCGGGCCTGGCGTCCGTCCCTTGTCACAATAGGGTCGCGCCGCGCCGCGCCGCCGTGCGAACATCATGGACACGCCGCGCCAGCCTCGATGCTAGCCGGCCCCAGGAGCTTTCCCATGATACGAATTGCCGCCGCGTTCTACCTGTTCTCCCTGGTTTGCCTGATCACCGCCATCGAATTCTACCCGCTGGCCTGGGTTTGCGGCCTGCCTTAGACCTTAGTCCTAGAAAATAGTTGCTCTATCGACCTTGGTCGGGCTTGACAGTCTATCCCGGGGTCAGCTAGGGTTCACTTGCACCCACCGCGGTGCCCGGCTCGTTCCAGGGATTGCCTTCCGGGGCCCTGGCCACATGCTACGCCGGTCCTCCGCTCCTTGACAGCCTAACCCTTCCCCCCTCCCCTCCCCTTGCTGGCTCCGCACCCTTGCGGGGTCAGCTGGGAGCTCCGGAGCTGGTCGCTCGGTCCTGCCAGGACACTGACGCCCGACTAGCCAGCCCCGGGGTTGCCAGCTGACTCACTGATCACAGTGACAGCAGAGAGGGAAACCATGGGAAACAACGACAAGACGACGGCAGTCACGCTCATCCTCGGTCGGGTCTCGGATTCGGCTCGCGGGCTTTCCGCGGTGCCGGGTGCTCTTCGCAAGTACGGCACAGCTGCTGACTTCGGCGCCCTTGACGCTACCGAGACCGATCGCCGGCTGGCGGAGGCGCTGAAGCTCACGTTAGACGCTGCCGACCAGCTGACCGCCGCGATCGATGAGCTCCACGCGATCCGTCGCGTAAACCTCGACACCACGACCGGCGGGAATGCCAAGTGCTATGCGAAGAACGGCACCTACCGGGCGCCGGAACTCGACGACTAGTGACGGAATCCAGCCCGTTAGGCTTCGGCCTAGCGGGTTGGCTCCTGCTACTAGCAGGACGGAGGGAAACAATGGGAACGAAAGCAAAAGAGAACCGCGCGCGGTGCATGATGCTGCTGACGGCTTACATGGATTGCGTTCGGTACGCTCGGACCAAGCTCTCGGCGGATTATCCGTTACCGACGGATGATGTTTGCCGGGCTGCTGTCCTGGGAATGATGCGCAAAGACGGCCGCGGAATGCGGCGGTCAGCACCTAGCTTCCGGGATGAACCGCTCGGAAGCATCCTGCACCGGCTGCTGTCGTGGCACCGAAGCGCCGGCAATCTTGCCGGGCTGTTCTCGGTGCGCGACGACTGCCGGCGCCTCGTGCGCGGTACGATCAGCCATGCGGACCGAGACCATCTCGGCGAGCTCAGCCCGGATCAGCTATACGACCAGCTCGAAACCCTTTCGGTGGTGCTCCTGCAGGGTTACAGCCCCGCGGTGGATCGCTGGCGAACGGCTCTCGGCGCCCGGTCGTGAAACCCTGCGAACGATGCAATACGCCCGCAGCCGACAAGCTCTGCGGGTACTGCTGGCGCGCTGTGATCCAGGCGGCTCGCGAGCTCCTGGGACCCTAGTGACAGAACCCAGCCGGTTGACATCGCGCCAGCCGGTTGGATCCTGCTACTAGCAGGACGGAGGGAAAGAATGGACTATTACACAAAATACAAGGGATTTACGCCGGGCCCTTGGGTAGCTGGTGGCGTCAACGTGTTCGGTGGTACCGGCGCCCGGACGACAATCGCAAATACCACTTGTGCAGGTTCGCTAACACGCGACACCGACGAAAAGAACGCAACCTTGATAGCCGATGCCCCCATACTTTTGGAGAAGTGTCGCCAGCTCGAAAGCTTGCTCTGTAGTTCGAAAGACTACGTTGACAGCGTGTATCAGGAAGCGTGCGAGTCTGCTCGGACCGGCGAACTGGCGAACGGCGCCGGCGAGCTCCTGGACGCGATCGCGTCTGCCATCGATCACTAGTGACAGAACCCAGCCGCTTGGGAGCTCCCCAGGCGGTTGGATCCTGCTACTAGCAGGACGGAGGGAAACATGGGAAATACAGTACGCGAACAGTTACGCGAGCTCGAATCGCTGGTATTGCACACCTTGCCGGGCGAACCGGCGCCTACTTCAGGCGCCACCGCTTGCCCGGCTTGCGGAACTGAGGTCGTTCCGAGCTCCATAGCGGGTCCTGAGCGTTGCCCTTGTGGGCAATTGGTCGAGGTTTCGCTGTGAAGCCCCCGAAAGCTCTCGAATCCGCATGGACCGCGGTCGGCGGACTATCGGCGCCCGGTAAAATGCCGTGCGCTAGCTGGTCCGTTCCCGCGGCGGAGTGCGATACCGGATCCAAGCTCCGCAAGGTCGCGGGCTCAGTCTGCTCAGTCTGCTACGCACAAAAGGGCCGGTACGGCTTTCCGAACGTCCAAGACGCCCTATACCGGCGCCTGGGAGCCTGGAAAGCGGACCGGTCCGCATGGCGCCGCGGCATGACGGAGCTCATCCACCACCACGCCCGGAACGGGTACTGGCGGTGGTTCGATTCCGGAGACCTGCAAGGGTTGCCGATGCTCCGCGACATTGCCGCGGTGGCAAGGGCAACCCCGCAGGTTCGACACTGGCTTCCGACTAAGGAAATTGCCCTAGTCGGGCGGTGGCTAGTATCGGGCGCCACGGCGCCGGCTAACTTGGTCATCCGGGCATCGGCGACGATGCTTGATCAGGATCCGGCGCCGTTCGCGGAGCTCACTGGGTACGCTTCCGGGTCGGTAGCCAGCGGGGCAACCTGCCCGGCGCCCGACCAAGGTGGCAAGTGCCTCGACTGCCGGCGCTGCTGGCACGACAAGCTCGTGACCTATCGCAAACACTGAAACCCGCACTAGGCCCGGCTTTCCGGCTGGGCCTAGTGTTTTCCCCTTTTCCCCCTTCACTCTTCCACTTGACAGCCCGTCAAGTGTGATTAGCTCGTCCACCCCGGCCTCGAGAGGTTCGCTCCGGGTATGACCCAGGCGACCCCCAGGGGGCCTACAAACAGACATCGGAGGGATTGAAATATGACAGACCGTGAAATGCTCGCGCGAGCCAGTGTGATGCTGGTCCGCCATCGCAGCGTGCTGGACGAGATCCGCGAGGAGATCGCCAAAGGCTGCATGGATGACGCCCGGGTGGGGCTAAAGACCCTCATCCAGGAGCAGACCACCGACCTGTGCGAGATCATCGCCCACCTCGAGGAGGAGGGTATGACCCAGCCAGCCGAGAGGGAGTGCCACGGGTGCGGAGAGTGTTCCGAGCTCGGGCACACCCAGCCAGCCGAGAGGGCCTCCGAGAGGCGCCCACAGCAGCTGACGTGCGACCTGTGCGACAGTATGACCCTGGTCAGGCAGGGGCTGTGTGTTCTCTGCAGAAGCAGGGCCGCACGCGAGAATCAGTCTTGAGCTGGTTCTACATCGCGCAGGGCGTGTTCGGGTGGCTCTGCCTCGCGTGCGTCGGGATCGCGTGCTGGGCCGTTCACCCCATCCTGCTCTCGTGCCTCACTAACGCGCCGTTCGGGCGCTAAGACAAAACCCCTGCCGGGTCACACCGGTGGGGGTTTTTTTTCGTCTACAACCGTGGACTGCTGCAGACTGGGTATGACTCAGGTGGTCACTAGCTAGTGCTCAGAAACTCGAACGGCGTCAGGCGAATCGTGGTCGTGGTGGTTGTCTCCGTCTCAGGGACATTCCAGCACGCGCACATTGGCGTTGGCGTTGGGGGAACGATCCCATGCCACATGACTGGGCAGAAATACGGCGCCCCACACTTCCCGCAATGACCTGCGATGCTATTCATGGCTTACCTCCGCTTCGGGTATCTTCGAGTAGCCAACCTGCCGCCGGAGCTTGCTGATCTCCTCGTCCAGGTCGTCATTCGAGAGGTGCTTCACGATGTCCGTCGGCTCGCCGGCCAGGAGCTGGCGCTTATCGATCGCGATTCCCGCCACCGTCACCAGCTGCAGGGCCGAGGCCTTCTCGATCTTCTCGGGGTTCTCCAGGAGCTCGTCAATCGCCTTGTGAGCGACGATCGTCAGTTTGGAGGCCTCGTAGTCCCGGAGAGCCTCGATCATGCCTGGAGGGAGCGCGTATTGATCCCTGCGCACCTTCGCGACGGTCTCGCGGTGCAGCCCCACCACCTCCGCCACCTTTCGGTCCGAATGGCCGGCGTCAGTCAGTACCCGGGCTAGGGCCTTTCGCACGGTCAGGCCGCTTGCGAGATCCTCCACGGGGGAGGACCGCGGCTCCAAGGGTTCCAGCTGCTCGAGCATCTCGGCGGGTACGTCCGGGACAGGAGACTCCGGTGCCTGCGAGGTAGTCGGTGAGGATGTGGATTGCGTCTCTGAAGCCATACGAGATGGTCGCACAATACCCTTGGGTGTCCAAGCGCCCCAGCCACGCCCGCTGCTCCGCGGATGGTGTACCAGTATCGGTACGTTTCATCTCGATCCAGAGACCGTGAAAGTCACCGATCGGGATGGCCAGGAAGTAGTCTGGTACCCCAGCGGATACCCCCATCAGCTTCATCTTCCGGCCGGTCTGCCAGTTCGTTTTCCGCTCGTTTGCGCAGTGAAACAGGAACGGCAGGGCCTCGGGCGCCACCTCCTGGAGCTCGAGCAGGAATGCCATGCATTCCGCGTCTTCGGGACCGACCTTCATTGAATCATCCCCCAGCTGCAGTAGATCAGAAATGCCCCCCACACGAGCTGCAGCACCAGCGCATTTCGCGAGCCGTAAATGAGGAAGGCACTCCCGACGATGAATATGACCTGGTCATCTGTCATGGGCATTCCTCGCGCGGCTCTCCGATCGGACGCACCCCCCAGGCGTAGTTGGGATCATCCACCATGTCCTGGACCATGTAGCAGGCCCCACGCGGCTTCCATGTAGGCGCGTCACAATTCTCTGCGGCTAGGTCCAGCCGGTCCTCCGATTGCCATTGGAAGACCTCCGCGTATCGCGCCGGCTTGTCTAGCCAGCCCCCGATCGCTCCCCCCATGAGTACGGCAAAGGCGCCGCAGGCGATGCCCATGACGTAGCCGCCGTAGAAGTGCTTGTTGTTAGCCTTCATTCGCGTCGTTCTCTCCTAGCAGGGCTTCAGCGCGCGGCCTGAGACGACGCAGCCCGCATGAGCACGGCGCGTCGAGCCCGATATTGCACAGGGAGTGGTGGAACCCCGCTTTGACGAAATCCCCCACCATCTCCCGCAGCTTGGCGTTCTCTGCGCGGAGCTTGGCGTGAAAAGCCAGGGCCGTGCGGATGGTCCCCAGGTCCGTTGAACCCGTGATTCCATACCCCTGCACGAGGTCCATGATCCGGTTCAGCGCCTCGAATTCGGGCGATAGTGGTTCACTCATCGTTCTCTCCTAGCAGGGCGCGGGCGGTCTTGACGGCCTCGATCAGAACGGCGTATTCAGGAGTCCCGGCTTGGTCATCCGACTCGTACCAAACGTCCCATGCTGCAACGAACTCCCGCAGCTTGGCGTTGTCGGCCTTCAGTTTGGCGATCACCTTCATCAACTCTTCGGTCATCTCCTCACTCATCGTTCTCTCCATCTAGCAGGGCGTCGCACACCCGGCAGTTCGGTGGATCGCAGCACTCGTGCGCCATGCGAACATCGACCAGTTGTGCCCGCAGTTTGGCGTTGTCGGCCCGCTCCGCAGCCATGTGCTTGTCGATGATACGACTGTAGGCGCTCGCCAGCGTAGCGTCTCTCCCGTGTGGATGGGTGCCATACTCGACAATCTCGCTGGCGGCTAGGATAGCCGGGTTGTCCGTCATCGCCGCCTTGCTTGGTTCACTCATCGTTCTCTCACCTTTTCCGCACGCTGATTGAGCTCGCGGCCAACCCCCTGGAGCCAGCCCAGAATCAATGTCGCCTCGCCAGGGCTCAGCGCCTTGCCAACAACCCCCAGCCCCGGGATTGTGATGACTCTATCACCTGAATCCCAGCAATCGTTCTTCGCGCCCTCGAACGCCTCTCCGAGCACTTCGAGCACAACTCCGCTATGGCCGTCTATCTTCATGGTTCTCTCAGGGTTCGCGCCAGAGTCCGCCGGCCAGGTCTCGCACCCGCCAGCCCTGTTTCTCAACCTGGGCCATGGATCGCGCCCGCAGGAACCTGAGCCGCTCGAGCCAGTGCTTCCACCGCGGCTGGACGAGGTTGTGGCATTCGATACACAGGCAGAATTTGTTCTCGCGGTCGTCAGGACCCCCGTGGCTCTTCGGGATCCCGTGGTGCGGTGAGAGCTTCTTCGAGGTACCGCACTTCAGGCACCGCCAACCCGCGTCGTCGTAGCACTCGAGGGTTGACGTCTGCCACTTCTCCATCGCCGCGAGGGCCTGTGCCAGGTATGTCACCTCGAACTCCGCCGCCAGGGCCTCGAACCCCTCGATCCGGTTGTTCGCCATCCCCAGGCTCTTCGCCAGCCAGATCGCCCTCTCCAGCTTCACCGCCGTCTCCTCCGGCAGCTTCTCGGTAAGCGTTCGCCACGGTCTCCCGTCGGATCTCATAGCAGGTCACCTTCGAGCCCGGGAACGTCTCGAGCGCCGCGTTCACCAGCTCCTGGTCCGCCTCCGGCACAGGCCGCTTGTGCTTCCGCTCGGAGATCGCGTCCCCGCCAGGGAACAAATACCTCGCTTTGCAGGTAGGGCACACCAGAGTCCACGTCCAGTGGTCCTCCAGCCAGGTCTTCGCACAGATCAGAGCCACCTGATCGTGGTAGGGACATCCGTAGTGCTTCACCGAAGGGAGCCTTCTCCGATGCTGCCGCCGCATCTCGATTTGCGCTCGCCATTTCCATGAGACAGTCTGCCCTTGCCATGAATGCATAGATCCAATCTACCCCCGTAATTTTCCAGAGGCGCCGGGCGTAGCGGGCCACCGCGATCCGCTCGCGGAGCTTCCGGTCGTACCGCTCGAGCCGCTGGGCCTTGAGCTTCTTCTTGAGCTCCCGCTGCCGGCGCCGCTTGGTCGCCAGCTCCTCGCGCACCCCTGCCACGCCATAGTGCGCCGCCAGGTTCTGCAGAGCCCTGGGAAAGTCCACCCCCTCCAGCCTCATGTAGAGGGCGAACACATCACCGCCTGTGTTGCAGACGAAGCAGCGGAAGTTCTCGTCGCGGACCGACATGTTGGCGTCCTTCCCGTCATGAAACGGGCAGGGATACCGGCCGTTGCGCCCGCGCTCGAGGAACCGGTCAGCTACTTCTCGACAACTGGCGACTTCGCGAACATCCTCGCGATCGATCCGCATGTCTTGATGTGCTCCGACAAGGCGTCCTCGGCGTACTTCTCACAGAACCACCAGTGCGTATCCTTCCACTCGCAGTTGTCACACTGCGCCCGATGCAATGGTTTCTCGTCGCCGGCTGCGCTCAGCTTTACTGCAATCATCTCCAGAACCCCCTCCACGCCGCATCGCTGGTGGCGCAATCTTGCAGGGCGGTTCCATACGGCGAGATGCAATCGAACGTCTCCACCTTCCTCGAGCTCGGCCGCGGGTAGGTGCTCACCCGGATCGCCAGATCCTCGCCGTGCCGGAATTTCGAGTACCGGTAGGTCAGCTTGCGCTTGCGCATCTTGACCGGCCGCGGCTTTTCCACGGCGGGGGGCGGTGCGAACATCTGCCGCAGCGTGTCGATCCCTGAGGCGTGACAGTTCTCGACCGTCCCGATCAGGAACCCCAGGGCGATGATGATCAGCAGGGTCACCAGGAAGTCATCGGGGAGCCAGTTTCTATTCGGCACTTTCATTCGCGGCCTCCTTGCGACCTGCGCGCCGCCTAGCCTCGCTAGCGCGATGACATGCGCGGCACTCCCTCTTTACTCGATCCAGACGGCTGTATGTATTCTCCGCAGAAAACTCGTGCCCGTGCTTACAGTGCGTCTGGGCTAATGCGCCACGGCGCCTATTCTCTGCGTGCGTTACGGCCTCGAGGTGCTCGGGATTAACGCAATGCCGGTTACGGCACAGGTGATCGAGCTCGAGCCCTTCGGGAATATCTCCGAAGCAGGCCTCGTAGAAGATCTTATGGGCCCTGCGGGTTTTCCCAGCAGCGTACATAGACCCGTATCCGTCTTTGTCGAGACGTCCGGCCCACTCGACGCAGTCACCCTGCAGCTGCTTCATTCGCTGCCTCCACCGTCTTCTGGATCTCTCGATACTGGCTACAGTATTTCGCGACGTCGCAGAATTTGCTGCACCGCTTGGACTCCCCAGGGCGGACCTCGACGGAGAATATCTGCTTACCGACGGCTGAATTGGCTTGGACGGCGTATGACTCCGCGTCCGCGTGCTCCGCGGCGACGGCCTCGGGCGTCATGTTCGCGGGCTTAAAAACCTTCTTCGCGCGCTTCCCGTCCTTCTTCATCACCGCGAACGTCGGCGCTGTCTCCCACCGCTCCGCGCTCGAGCACTCCGGCAGCGCCTCAAGCAGGATGGGGTCCCTCGGATCGGATGCCTCGTA
>Ga0255047_10003145_pt1 | contig 10503 bp, 11 predicted proteins | sample JV7_2_1_MG_FD_183640 | JGI IMG/M metagenome (GOLD analysis project Ga0255047, IMG submission 183640) | Seawater microbial communities from Jervis Inlet, British Columbia, Canada - JV7_2_1 | ecosystem: Environmental > Aquatic > Marine > Inlet | place: Canada: British Columbia | collected 2016-10-06 | reverse complement strand
GTTCGCCAATATAGCGTCCAGCTCTCGCATTCCTCGACGGCAACGCCATCGTAGTTTGGCGGTATCGTCGGAGCTATTTCTCACTAGTGGCGCCGCTCGGCCATCAGTTTCTTGATTTCGGCGATCGATCGGCCGGGATTCAGATCCTTGGGGCAAGCGTTCGTACAATTCAAAATGGTATGACATCGATAGAGTCTAAACGGATCTTCCAGCGCATTCAGTCGTTCTCCGGTCGCCTCATCCCTGCTGTCAACGATCCAGCGATAGGCTTGCAGCAGTGCCGCTGGACCCAGGTACCGGTCTGAGTTCCACCAATAGCTCGGACAGGCCGTCGAACAACACGCACAGAGAATACAGGCCGACGGCTCGTTAATTTTCTCCTGGTCTTCCTTGGATTGCAGTCGCTCTCGATCCGGTGGCGGCGGCGTTCGAGCCTCGAGCCACGGCTTCACGGACGCGTACTGGGCATAGAAGTTCGTCAGATCCGGGACGAGATCCTTCACAACCGGCATATGCGGCAGAGGATAGATCTTGACCGGTCCTTTGACGTCGTCGATGGTCTTCAGACAGGCGAGTGCGTTGGTGCCGTCGATGTTCATGGCACAGGACCCGCAAATCCCCTCTCTGCAGGAGCGCCGAAACGTCAGCGTCGGGTCGACCTCGTTCTTGATCTTGATGAGCGCGTCCAGAACCATCGGACCGCAGTGATCCATATCAACCTGATAGGTATCGAGCTTCGGGTTTTCGCCCGACGTAGGGTCGTAGCGGTAGATGCGGAACTCGCGGGTGTTGTCAGCGCCGTCGGCAGCAGAATGGGACCGACCACGCTTTACCCGCGAGTTAGCTGGAAGACTGAACTTAGCCATTCTTAATCTTTTACCCTTATTTTTTGCCGTGACGACGGATTAGATCGATACGCGAGCTGCGCACTAATACGTCCGCGCCTTCAGAGGAATCGTATCGATTTCGTCGGTCTGTGTATCCATTTGCACGGCCCGATCACCGAAACGCACATCCCCATCGGCTCCGACCCAGACCAAGGTATGTTTGAGCCAGTTGGTGTCGTCGCGGTCGGGATAGTCTTCACGTGCCTGCGCGCCGCGGCTTTCAGTACGATAAGCGGCGGATTTGATCGTTCCCATCGCTTGGAGCAACAAATTCTCGAGCTCCATGGTTTCAATCAGGTCTGTGTTCCAGATCAGCGAGCGGTCCGCGACCGATACGTCGGCGAACGAAGCAAAAATGGGCTCCAACGCGTCGATGCCCTCTTGGAGGGATTCGCCGGTACGGAACACCGCCGCATGATTTTGCATCGTCCGCTGCATCGCCAAGCGTATCTGCGCCGTCGTCGAAGACCCGCGGGCATTCCTAAGCCGATCGAGACGCGCGACCGCTTCATTGCCCGCGCCTTCCGCCAGCGGCCGACCCCCGCTACCGGGTGTGATAATCTCGGCGCAACGGAGAGCGGCAGCTCGGCCAAATACCACTAGATCAATCAATGAGTTCGAGCCGAGCCGGTTAGCTCCATGCACGGAGACGCAACCCGCTTCTCCGACGGCCATCAGGCCCGGAACGATCTGCTCCTCGCCGGCGGCGTTCGTCGAGACGACCTCGCCGTGATAGTTAGTTGGGACACCCCCCATGTTGTAGTGAACCGTCGGCAAGACCGGTATCGGATCCTTGGTGACATCGACTCCGGCGAATATTCGGGTCGTCTCCGCGATTCCCGGTAACCGCTCCTCGATGACGTCGGTGCCCAAGTGCTCCAGATGCAGGTGGACATGATCCTTCTCCGCACCGACCCCACGGCCTTCGCGAATCTCTATCGTGATCGATCGGCTGACGACGTCGCGGGACGCCAGATCCTTGGCATTCGGGGCGTAACGCTCCATGAAGCGTTCGCCGTCCGAATTCGTCAGATAACCCCCCTCGCCACGAACGCCTTCGGTAATCAGCATACCGGGACCGTAGATTCCGGTCGGATGAAACTGCACGAACTCCAGATCCTGCAACGGCAATCCGGCGCGCAGCACCATTGCATTTCCGTCGCCCGTGCAAATATGCGCCGACGTGCAGGAAAAGTAAGCGCGGCCGTAACCACCGGTCGCAAGAATCACCGACTGACAGCGGAAACGGTGCAAACGACCGTCAGCGAGATCCAGCGCAACGACACCTCGACACTCACCGTCCTCCATGATGAGATCGATAGCGAAATACTCGATATAGAACTCCGCATCGTGTTTTAACGACTGCTGGTAGAGCGTATGCAGCATTGCATGACCGGTACGATCCGCTGCGGCACAAGTTCGCTGCGCGGTTCCCTCGCCAAACCGAGTGGTCATTCCGCCGAACGGGCGCTGATAGATCCGCCCGTCTTCCGTGCGCGAGAACGGCACTCCATAGTGCTCGAGTTCCAGCACCGACGCGGGTGCCTCTTTGCACATGTAGGCGATCGCGTCCTGGTCGCCGAGCCAGTCCGATCCCTTGACGGTGTCGTACATATGCCAGCGCCAGTCATCTTCGCCCATGTTCCCAAGCGCGGCGCTGATACCTCCCTGCGCGGCGACGGTGTGGCTGCGAGTAGGAAATACCTTCGTGATGCAGGCAGTGGATAAGCCTTTCTCAGCGAGGCCGAGCGTGGCTCTCAAGCCGGCACCGCCGGCGCCTATGACGACGACGTCGTAGCTGTGATCGATAAATTCATAGTCGGTACTCATCCTGTCGCTCCAAGCGCGACCTTGAGGACCGCGAATACACCCGCTACAACGATGCCGATGTGCACAAATGTCGTCAGGATCAGCGCCGCCACCTTCAAACCCGAGGCGTGCACGTAGTCTTCGATAACAATTTGCACGCCGAGCTTAGAGTGGTAGCCCAAAGTCAGCAGCGTGAGAATCATAAGAATGCTGGCGGATGGCGCCTGCAGCCAATTCACGACGGTGTCATGGCGAAAATCCGCCAGACCGATGAAAGCGAAAACCAGCCAGAGACCCAACAATGCGAGCGCGACAGCGGACAGCCGCTGGGCCCACCAATGCTCTACGCCATCCTTGGCGGAACCAAGCCCGAGAACTCGATTGAGCGGTGTAACGAGACTCACGAATACTCCTCTAGAGAATGACCGACACTGAGAAGACCGTGGCAGCCAGACTGGCCACCACAAGAACGAACCAACCGCTGGTCTGAATTTGGCCAGGCTCGAACCCCCAGCCGACATCCCAGAAAAGATGCCGAACACCATTCGCCAGATGATAGAAAAAACAGAAACTCCATCCCGCGTAGCAGAGCTTGAGCCAAACGCTCGACAGAACCGCAGCGGCCTGGACATAGGCTACCGGGCCGGTAGCGAGTACCACGAGCCAGTACGACAGCACGAGCGCGCCGACAGAAAGCGCCAGACCCGTGAGCCGGTGAAGAATCGATAGAATGCTCGTTATCTGCGGCCGATAGACCTGCAGATGCGGCGACAAAGGTCGCTCGACCCTGTCCATAGTGCGACGTCCTTTCTAATGGTCTAACAAGGGTGAAGCAAGAGGGGCGCAGCCCGGTGCCGCTCCTGCTAAAAGTCGATACACCGGCCAGCTCGCTCCCAATCGCCGAAACGAGTCGGCTCGACACCCTTGGGGCCGCCGATCTCTCGAGGCTTTGTGGCCTTGACTTCTGCTTCTCGCGTGCTTGTCGGATCGTCTACAGCCCCATCGGGCTCGTTCACATTACTCACTCTGGCCCGCTGCTGCTGCGATTCCTGCATGCCAACAGTCTGCCAGAATTCGCCGAATTCCGCATCCTTGACGGGGTTCGCGCCGCGGGCCACGTCGCCACGGAGTCGACGGGAGACAGGTCTTGACCCGCCGCGGTAACCTGTTACAACAGTGAGCTGCCAATGAACCGCTTACTCCCAACGAACACCATTCCCGGACAAACGCTGTGTATCTGTCCGCTCACGCTGGTAGGTTTCATCCGCGTGGACGGTACGGATGCCGAAGATTTTTTGCACGGGCAACTGAGTCAGGACCTAAGAGCGCTTGCCTCGGACAGCGCGCCTCTGGCGGCATGGCTCAGCGCCGCAGGTCGCGTCAGAGCTCTATTTCGTGTGCTGCGAATGGACGAGGGCTGGCTGCTCGTCACTGACAGAGATCTTGTCGCCAGCGTCACCGCCGATCTCCAAAAATACGTACTGCGTGCGGATGTCAGTATTCGCGATGCCGGTGATCGTTGGCAGGCAGCCGCATTGTTGGGCGATTCTGATCGTTGGCTGGAACAGCGTCAGATTGAGCTTGGGGCCGACGCCGGTCAGAGAGTAGTCGTGGACGAGCTAAGCTGGCTGCGCCTTGGCCCGCGACTCGTACACGCGATCGGGCCGGCAAGCAGCATCGACGCAATCGCGGTCGAGCTTCCGCATGGCACGAGCAACGATGTCTCGCTTGCTGAAATTTCCCTCGGCCTGCCACGTCTGACGCCGGAACTGCAGGATCGTTTTATTCCGCAGATGCTGAACCTCGATTTGCTGGGGGCCCTCGACGAAAACAAGGGCTGCTATCCGGGACAGGAGATCATCGCGCGCACCCAGAATCTCGGCGCCGTGAAACGACGCATGCTCCGATTCTCCGCTGACTTAACCAGAATCCCCGAGGCCGGAACCGTCATTCGAGACGTGGCCGGCACGGTCGTCGGCGACATCATTCGCTCATCGGAGGCGACGGAATCGCGGGAACTCCTGGCCGTAACACGGCTGGACAGCCTCGACGGCAAGCTAGCCAGCGAAGCAGAACCGAATGTCACGCTGCGCCGGGAACCGCTCCCTTACGAGGTCTGACTCAAGCCTCCGGTTTCAGGTGTGGAAATAGAACAACATCGCGGATGGATGGTGAGTCGGTCAGCAACATCACGAGCCGATCGATTCCTATCCCCAGCCCGGCGGCCGGCGGCATCCCGTACTCCAACGCGCGAATGTAGTCGGCGTCATAGAACATCGCCTCCTCATCCCCCAACGATTTCGCCTGCGCCTGCGCTTTGAAACGCTGAGCCTGCTCTTCAGGATCGTTGAGCTCAGAAAAACCGTTCGCGATCTCGCGGCCCGCAATAAAGAGTTCGAAGCGTTCCGTGAGGAAAGGATCGTCGTCGTCGCTACGCGCTAACGGAGACACCTCCGCCGGATATTTGGTAACGAAGACGGGTCCACTCAGATGGTGTTCAACCGTCTTCTCGAAAAGCTCGATCTGCAATTTGCCCGCGCCGTACTCAGGCCGGACATCGATTTCATTCTCTTTACATACGCGCCGAAGGACATCGAGATCCCGCAACTTGCTGCTGTCCAAGCCGGTATTAAAGCGCAGGAGGCTCTGCTCAATGGTGACGACGTCGAAGGGTTCTCCGAGATCGAATGTCTGCCCCTGATACTCCACGACGACTTCACCCAGGACCGTCCGGGCGGCCTCGCGAATGAGATTCTGGGTCAGGTTGATGAAGTCCTCGTATCCAGCGTAAGCCTGGTAGAGCTCGAGCATCGTGAATTCTGGATTGTGCTGCGTCGACGTACCCTCGTTGCGAAAGCTTCGATTGATCTCGTAGACACGCTCCATTCCACCAACTAACAACCGCTTAAGGTACAGCTCCGGAGCAATCCTCAAGAAGAGTTCCATATTTAAGGCGTTGTGATGCGTGACGAACGGACGTGCCACCGCTCCGCCCGCGACGGGATGCATCATCGGCGTCTCGACCTCGGCGAAGCCGAGCGCGTCGAGAAAAGACCGAATAAAACGGGTCAGGTCGATCCGAAGACTGAACACTTCGCGAGTCCGCTCATTAACGATCAGATCGACATACCGCTGCCGCAGCTTCAGCTCCTGATCCGCTATTCCATGCCACTTCTCCGGCATCGGGCGCAGCGATTTTACGAGCAGCCGCAATTCGTCCGCACGAACGGATAGCTCTCCGGTCTTGGTCTTGAATAACGCTCCGCTTGCCGCAACGATGTCGCCGACATCCCAGGTCTTGAACTCCTGATAGAGTTCCGGAGTGATGTGGTCACGCTCTACGAAGAGTTGAATTTGACCGGAACGGTCCTGAATATTAATGAAACTGACTTTTCCCATCACCCGTTTGGCCATCATGCGCCCGGCAACATGGACCATGGAAGATTCCGCCTCGAGGGACTCTGCCCCATGCTCGCCGTACGCTGCATGCAGTTCCGCCGCGATCGAATCGCGGCGGAAATCGTTAGGAAAAGCACTTCCCTTCTCGCGGAGTCGCCCGAGTTTCTCGCGCCGTTCCGCGATCAATCGATTTTCGTTCTGCGCGCTGGTCTCAGTCATTTACAATCCTTGCTTCAAGCTCTCTTCGAGAAAGCTATCGATGTCGCCGTCGAGAACCGCACCGGGGTTGCCGCTCTCGATCCCGGTCCTCAGGTCCTTGATTCGAGACTGGTCCAGGACGTAGGAACGGATCTGGCTCCCCCAGCCAATAGCCGCCTTACTGTCCTCCAGCGCATCGGCTTCGTCCAAGCGCTTTTGCTGCTCCCGTTCGTAAAGTTTGGCCTTGAGCTGCCCCATCGCCGTCGCCCGGTTTTTATGCTGAGAGCGGTCGTTCTGGCACTGAACAACGATACCCGATGGGAGATGAGTAATCCGCACGGCCGACTCCGTCTTGTTGACATGTTGGCCGCCGGCTCCGCTGGCTCGATAAACGTCTACCCGAAGGTCGCCGGGATCGACCTCGATCTCGATATCGTCCTCGAGTTCCGGCGAAACGAACACGGCCGCGAACGAAGTGTGGCGACGATGCCCGGCATCGAATGGGGATTTTCTGACCAAGCGGTGTACGCCGGTCTCCGTTCTCAGCCAACCAAATACATAGTCGCCGGACAACAGCACCGCAGCACTCTTGATGCCCGCGATCTCCCCGGGAGACAGCTCGAGTATTTCAGCGCCGAAGCCGCGCGATTCAGCCCAGCGCAAATACATTCTCAACAGCATGTCGGCCCAATCCTGGGCCTCGGTACCACCCGACCCGGCCTGGATATCGAGATAGGCATTGTGCTGATCCATCTCACCGGCAAACATGCGATGGAATTCAAGCTTCTGAACTTCCTTGTCGACCCGGTCAACTTCTTCGGCGACATCCGCGAATGTGCCGGCGTCCTGCTCTTCCTCTGCCAGCGCGAACAGCTCCCGTGCCTCGGACAGAGTATTGTCGATCTGATCGATCGTGCGAACGATGTTCTCCAGAGATGATCGTTCCCTACCGAGGGCTTGGGCACGATCGGGATCGCCCCAGACGTCCGGGTTCTCTAACTCTCTATCCACTTCCTCGAGGCGATCACGCTTACCATCATAGTCAAAGATACCCCCTTAAAGCGCTACAACGCTCCTGGAGATCCGAGATCGACAGGCTGATTTGATTAGGTTCCATCTTGTTTGTTTGTATGCCCAGGTAAGTGGCGGCGAATAATAACGCAATCGGCGCGCGCCTCCCACGCAGATTCAGTGAGACTTCATTGCAGCATCGAATTCTATATGTTCAACGACGAGTTGAATCGGCGGGCCGGCGAAATAATCGTTTAGCGTTAGACGATAGACGAGCTGCAGAATGTCGCCTTCGCGCCATTCGCCCGGAAGTCGATTGAATGCGATTGCTTCCAAACGGGCGGTCGCAGCGGCGAGCGTGACAGTCATCTTGAGGTGCTTTCCGCCCACGACACGTTGCTTCAGCAACTCGAATTTTCCCTCGAAGACGGGCTCAGGGAATCCCTGGCCCCATGGACCTGCATCGCGCAGGCGTGTCGCGACATCTGCCGTCAAATCTGCGACCTGCAATTCACCATCGGTCAATATTCGCTCGGCAAGATGCTCGGGGCCGAGGCGTTCATCGCCTACGCGCTCCATCGCAGCCTGAAACTCAGCGAGACCTTCTGAATGCAGCGACAAACCTGCCGCCATCGCGTGCCCACCGAACCGCGTAATGAGACCGGGGCTCGCGGCATTAACGTCCGCCAGCGCGTCGCGAAGATGAAACCCAGGCACTGAACGGCCTGAGCCCTTCAGCTGCCCCGTGTCTGTTGGCGCGAAAGCGAACACGGGCCGATGACAGCGATCTTTGATTCGCGACGCGACGAGACCCACAACGCCTTCATGCCAGTCATCGCGAAACAGACACACAACGGTCGGCAATGGGCCGACACCGAGCAGTTGATCCGCGTCGACTAACTGCAGCGCGTCATCTCTCATCCGGGTCTCGATGGCCCGGCGCTCGCGATTCAGCGCGTCGAGTTGCGTCGCGAATGCCAGCGCGTCGTGCTCGGACGTACTGACGAGACAACGCACACCCACGGTCATGTCGTCGAGACGGCCGGCCGCATTCAATCGCGGAGCTATTTGATAGGCTAGCGTCGTCCCCGTCGTTTCGTTATGCGCGATCGAGCTGACCTGGCACAGTGCCCTAAGACCCGGCCGGCAACGTCCTGCTCTGATTCGGCGTAGTCCTTCATCGATCAGGATGCGATTACTATGATCTAACGGCACGAGGTCGGCCATTGTGCCTAGCGCGACCAAATCCAGGTACTGCGCGGCGCAGCCGGGCTCGCCAAGCTCGCGGCCCAGCGCCGCCAATAGGTAGAAAGCGACGCCGACACCCGCGAGATTCTTTCCCGCGAACGTGTCTCCTGGCAAATTCGGATTAACCATCGCGTTCGCATCCGGGAGCTCGGCGCCGGGCAGATGATGATCGGTAATCAGTACATCGATACCCGCTGCACGCGCTGCTGCGACGCCTTCGATACTGGTAATACCGTTGTCAACGGTGACTATCAGCGTTGGCGAGTGCTTCTTCACTCTCTCGACGACCTCGGGCGTCAGACCGTAACCGAGTTCGAATCGGTCGGGGATGAAAAACCCCACCTCCGCAAAACCCAGATCTTTGAGACAGAGGAACACGAGTGAAGTGCTCGTCGCGCCGTCGGCATCGAAGTCACCCACGATCATCACACGGCCACCGCGATGCAGGCATAGCAGTTCGACCGCTGCTTCCAGCGCGTCGAATCCGCCGACGGGCCGCAAACGGCTGAGCGTCAGCTGCAACTCGTCCGGCGAAGCCATCGGCCGGCAGGACAGCACCTGCCGCAAAACCGGATGCGTGTCTCCGGGCCAACGCCAATTTTCGGATCCCGGAACTGTCCGTCTGCGCTCAATAATGGGCATCTATTTCGAACTCAGCCGCATGCGTGCCGGCGGCCGCCTATAATCAACTTCGAAACTCGCGCCAGTAGGACAGTCGTTGAAATTCACGCTCGAGACCTCCGATGTCAATCTCATCAGCGCCTGGGAGCCTGATGCCGTCCGCGTGGGCAAAGAGTGGTACCGCGGCCATTTAATCCTATCTTCACAACACATTCTCTCGGACTGGACCGTGACCGCTCCGGACATTCTGCAGGCGAACGACCTCAGCGCCGCGATCGAACTGGGCCCGGAGATCATTCTCCTCGGCACCGGAAGCCATCTGGCATTGCCGGACATCGATCTGATGGCCGCTCTTGCGGGTCAGGGCATCGGACTTGAGATAATGGATACCCCGGCGGCCTGTCGCACGTATAACGTACTCATCCACGAAAGTCGAAACGTCGTGGCAGCGCTTTTTATCGGCTGATACCAACGCGCTACTCTATCTCGGGAGATGTTGGAGCGGGTCGACGGCTGAGCCGTTACGCCGGATTTCGAAATGCAGCTGCGGCTGCCGCTCCGGCCCAACCCCCATTTCGGCGATTGTCTGGCCGCGGTCCACGGACTCGCCTTGCTCCACGCGAAGCCGATTGTTGTAACCGTAAGCGCTGAGATAGGTGTCATTGTGCTTGATGATCAGCAGCTGCCCATAGCCTATCAACCCGCTGCCCGCATAGACGACGCGGCCCGAAGCGGCCGCATGAATTGCCTGGCCTACCGTGCCACCGATGCCGATCCCGTTGCTCAGTCCGGTATTGGCGCCGTAAGAGCGCAACAACTCGCCTTCGGCAGGCCATTGCCAGGCGGGCGGCGACAGAGTCGGCGGGGGCGGAAGCGGACGAGATGGCGCCGTACCTGAGCTCGCCTGAGTCGACCGAGACGCGCCGGATGGTCGCAAACTGAGCCGCTGACCGACATAGATCAGATCCGGGTTGCTCAGTCCGTTGAATTGAGCAAGCGCTTGGTAGTCGATACCGTAACGCCAGGCGATCGTGTAGAGCGTTTCGCCGGGCTGCACCACATGCGTTGTCGCTTCATAGTTTACCAGCGAGCTTGTACAACCGCTGACGACCAGCACCGCGACGCCGATTGCGCGAGCCAATTTCTTACCTCTCCGCATCGCGACACAAATCCACTAGCGCAGTCGCAATACCAGAATGCCGATCACCGCCAGAATGACAACGAGCCAACCGAGGGTATCCACGTGCTCGCGCAGCCGCCGCTCCATGCCTTCGCCGCCCCAGATGATCAGACCGGCCACCAAAAAGAATCTCCCGCCGCGACCGACCAA
>Ga0255047_10003142_pt1 | contig 10503 bp, 29 predicted proteins | sample JV7_2_1_MG_FD_183640 | JGI IMG/M metagenome (GOLD analysis project Ga0255047, IMG submission 183640) | Seawater microbial communities from Jervis Inlet, British Columbia, Canada - JV7_2_1 | ecosystem: Environmental > Aquatic > Marine > Inlet | place: Canada: British Columbia | collected 2016-10-06 | reverse complement strand
TATCTTAGCTTTAATAGCAACTTCATCACCAACTTTCTTTAAAAATTTAACTTTACTCATTGCTTTTCACCTCTATCAATGCTAACAAGTATTTTAGGCCCTTTTTGTTAATAGTTATAGACTCATTGTTAAGATCTATACTAATCCGATTACTATCTACATATATAGCATTACGGGGTATATGTTCTTCACCCCAACCGCAAGTATTAGTTATCTCTGATTTACTCATTGCCTTTAATCTCCTCCAATTTTATTCTTGATGAATCTATAAACTTACTCCTCATGATCATACATTTATTATGATCCATTGGATAGCTTGTCAACCGCCTATCACCTGCAACTAAGTGATATATTTTCTCCTGATATAATGTATGTTTGTGTCCAATAATAATTTTTGACTTGCTCATTCTATTTATTCCGCTACCATTGTGGATTAACTGCACTTAATTCATAACTAAGATTATAGTCAGACTTAACTAGTTCTAGTATTTCTTTATTGCTCATATCGAGAATCATACCCCTCTTATAGAATACTGAATCAATATGGCTATCTCTTCCTTTTCTGTATAATCTAACTGCTATCATTTTATTTATTCCTTCTTAAATATGCCATTGCATAAAATATTGCTATTAAACTTGATGCTGATTCTCTTTTTCGAGGGCTTTAACCCTTATTTGTGTAAATTCAAGATCCCGTTCTATTGTATATGACTCATCCACGATTCCCCAGTAACATATCCCAATCATCTATATCGCTACTCCACAAACCTTCGATCGGAGCATTTTCCACAAGTAGCTCTAGCATTTTATTGCCTGCCTCTTTGAGTTTGGCGTTTTCTTCAGAGGTGATAACTTTGTAACCACCTTCATATAGTTCATCAAGAGCCGTTGCCGCTATATCATATACATCCTCATATGTCGACTCTCTTGTTATTTCGTTCATGTGATTAGCCAATCCATCAACTTTTGACTTAAGCCCCCGGTTTTCTTTTTCGAGTTTTATTTGCCTAACTGTTAGCGCCTCGATATCCTTCTTTGACTCCATAAAAGCATTAAAGACATTTATCGAAACGGGCTCAGCCGCAATAAAACATTGTGTTAGCTCACTCATTATTTAATCTCCTGACATATTTTGTTAATCCTAATCATATCATGGTCATGGTTATTCAGTGTGATTTCTTTGCTTCCTTACCCATTCTCTTCTTTTGGTTTTATTAAATATCCTATTACTGTAACTGCGATACAAAACCCCATATAGTACAATGTATCCACAATTACTCCCCCTTTAAGATGTTTTCAATTTGCTGGAAAATAGCAGGTAAGACAATTTCATTTATTCTCTTTACTTCTTTTTCATTTTTAATTGCTTCAGAACAAGTATTGCTTGTAATGTGAGAGCCTCCACGGCCCAAAACCTCTGCAGCCTCTTTTAGAGTGTAAGCAGTCTTTACAAGCTCGCAGAAATTCCATAGATTCTTATCATCTCTCAAAGGTGCACAAAGATTATAATCCTCTCTAAGGCAATCAAAAATATTCTTATTGCGATTTATGGTTCCGTGGAAATATTCGCCGTTTTCTTTCTTAAAAAATACATCTTTGTTCTGATAGCTTTCAAGGTGGTAGTGCTCATGCTTATTGCCTAGATATCCAAATCCCCAATACCAGTCACAAGACCACTTTGGAGAGTCCATATAGATAGTTGCGTCATCATCTCTGCGAGTTCCGAAAAAGTACTTTGTTTTATCTGCTGAGTAATTCATGATCATTTTCCTTAAGCTACTGCCGCTGCTAGTTTAGTTACTGCGTTAAGAGTCATTACAACATCAAATGCGATTAAAGTCATTGCGATTTTGTTTAGTGTCAAGTTAGTTATTGTAATCATCTTTTTTTCTCTCATTGGTTTGTGTTGATACTTAATAATAACACAGATCAATAAGTAATACAATAGCTTTTTTAATAAAACTTCAATATTCTCTACTTTTTATCGTCTTTACCCTTAGAATAGCCATATAAATAGGCCACTGTTAAGTTGGCACTGATTGATTTAAGCTTTCTCTTAAGCTCTTTATTCTCTTTTAGTAGTTCCTTGATTTGTTCATTGTCTTTCATGTCATTCACCTTTTGGCCACTCGTAAAGCACTTTATAAAAATTCTTGGCTCTAAGTCCGTAATTCTTAGTTGCAAGCTTTGCATAGCCAATGGGGCCACCATTAAAGATCCTCGCATACACTTGAACGGATGGCTCCAATCCAGTTATCCTCTTATAGCGAATACCATAATATACTAGGTATATTCGTATCATATTCCTAGCCTTGGATTTACTTCTGGCATCTTCATGTGTGTATGTATCTCCACCTATTATTCTATTGACATCTTCGACAAATATAGGCCTAATCTGATACTTACCTATGGCATTCTCTTTCTTATTATCTACATGGCTATTCTCACACAATAGTAATATTGTCAACATTGATTCAATTAACTGTTCCATCTTATAGATCCTTTCTTATTAAAATTTCTCTTATATCTCTTGCAAATGTAAAATCATCTAAGCTGCAATCATTTGTATAGGTCCATTCTTTGTCTTGACAGATGTAGAAGGTCCTGTCCTCTAAATTATGAAACTCTGCTACGGGGCAACACACAAGAGGTTGTATCTGTATGCACCTATCATATAAGCTATCCATGGATATCCATTCCAAGATTGCCACAATCTAAATATATATCATAGTTATTGGTTAGTATAGTTCTGCCTGTGATTGCAATATCTATCAATTCACCTTCAAAATTATAGGCCAATACAGATACGCTCTCAGGCTCTTTCTTGCGCTTACTTGTCACTTGATACTCAAGAACCTCCTTAATCAAATAACACTCTTTGGGCTTTTCAGTGATCGCTTTACCGTGTATTATTGGATAAATACAGGCCATTCCTGACTCTTTAATTATCTCGTTGATTTTATCTGACTTATTACTGACAGTATTGCCGCGCATGAGTAATTCTCCACTAAAAATTCAAAATCTACAAATCGGTTAATTTCTATCTTAATAACATTATGTTCAATGCACAGTTCTTGCACTTTCTTTAATCTTGCTTGCATATCCACTGGTACGCCCCCTGAGCTTCTTCCAATTCATTTTTGAGCCGATCATATTCAATAACAGTCTGTTCAATCATGAACTTAAGGTTATTAGCTACATATATAGCTCTGTCAGCTACATTCTGTTCAATCTCATTTAAGAGGTCAGCTATTACCTGCTCAACGACTATCTCTGCACCTATCTTGCTCATTACGACACCTTTTGATCTTGCTTCCAGTTAGTTAATTTAGCAATAAAAACATTCATACTTATTGCTCTTTCGATTCTCTCTTCCATGTGCTGCTTTGATGTGATAATTGTCGCTATTTTCATGACCTTAACTCTCGCTGTTACTTTAATAGTAATCCTAAAAGATCTTAATGTCAATAGCTCAATCTTAATTTATTCCATTTTATTTATATTAGTGTTTATTTTTGCAAGTTCCTTTATATGATCTTGATCTAAACTAAAGCTATCGTCTATATGACCAATTAACGTTAATAGATCATCAATGATATCCTCACGTTGGTTGATTTGTCTTTCACTCTTCGCTCTTTCAGCTAAGTATATTCCAAGTTCTTTCTGAATCTTCATGATGGCACCTGTAATTTTGCTTCTAGTTTTTCTATACTGGCGTATATGTCAGCTAACTTAGATGTATTGCACGGCTTAAATATTACATCGTCATCTATATCATTCAAGAAATCAAGTAACTTCTCAATTAGCTCATCTCTATCAGTTACCATCTTTATCATTTCAGCAATCATTGCGGCATTCTCCCAGTTTTAGAGTATAAGTCTACATCCTCAAGCATCCAGCCATAACTGAGAGCCTTATGCTCTATTTCTGCTAATTCATAAGCACTTAAATATTTAAGAGCATGTACATATTGGAGTGATAATTCTTCCATTAAATTTTTAAAGTCATCATGCATTTTACTGTCTCGCTTTAAGTTCTCTTTTAATGTTTTTAATTTCTGAGTTAATTGTAAGGTTGTGTCTTTTTTGACCTTTTGATCTACGTAGCATTTTCTATTCTCCTTTTTTTATTATTTGAGTGCTTTTTCCAGCTTACTGGTAAGGAAATTTGTAATTAAACTCTGAACTGGTTCTAACTCACATTCTTGAAAAGCGATTTCTATTATAGATTCTACTTCTTTTGTCATAATTTCGTCAATATCAATATCACACTTTTCTATTTTCTTAATCATCTTATCGACAATTACTTGCTGAATTTGACCTACTTGCTGATCAGTCAGGAAATCCATCATATCTATATTCATTTTATTCTCCTTTTTAATATCCAAACAGCCACATAAAGAAAGCGATAATTGGCATTAGTAGCCAAAACCCTATAAAGAGCTTAACTCCTCCTATTGCATCTGTCTTATTGAATTTAGGTTTAACGTAATTAGCTGCTTTACCTAATTCTTTTTTAAATCTGCGATAATTATTTACAATGTACGTTAGTGCTGCTGCCTTGATTAACATTTGCTATCTCTCTTTTGCTTCTTTGTTCAAGTTTGTTTCTTTGTTCAAGTATATTTCTATTTGACTAGATTATCAAGGGTAGTTGAAGCAATTAAATAAGTTAAATTAAATGCTTGTTTTCTCTTTAATTCCTTGTCGTTGCACTCTTGAATTTTATGCGCTCTAATATAAGCCTGTAGGTTTGGTGCAAATTTATGAGTCATTATACCATTTCCCCATTAATTGAAAGTACTGAGTGAGCCTTGATAGCTCTATATTGATTTAATATAGTATCAATAACACCAACAGCGTCAGAGTTTTCATACTGTACAGGTTGGTCCGGATTGATCACTGCACTCATTTCTCTTGTATCTCCGTTTGCTTTTACAAAGATGATTACGCTTTCTGTTTCTAGTACTGTCATTAATGCTTGCTTTTCCATTGTGTATCTCTCGTTTTTTTTGTTTCGATACTTAATGATAATGCCTGCACTATTTAAAATCAATAGTAAAAAGCAAAATAAAAACAAATTTTTATTAATTTTTATTTTATTGATTATTTTTCGAAAATGACTTGACAGGGGTAAAATCTGGCTGTAGCTTAGCTTGTGTGGGGTATGGTGCGGCATGCGGGTTGCGCGCCGGCGTGGGGAGAATCAATCTTCAGAGGCTTATAGACGCTCAGACGCTCAAGCTTTCTAGATGCTCATAGACGCTCAAACAAAAAAAGCGCGATCAACAAATTAATGTCAATCGCGCTTAATGTTACATGTACTTTTCTCTGTATTCCCAAGCTAAATAATACTCAGTTATGGTCTTTCTTACTCTTTCTTCTGCCCTTGCTTTTTTATCTGGATAGCATTTAAAAAATAACTGGACATCTATTTCCTTTATTTTCTTAACATCCTCTGGCCATATCCAGCGTTGACCTCTTAACTTCATATTTAAGAATGGACGTGAAACACTTATCAAGTCAGCTACATCTAAAATACTCATAGGGTAGATATGTTTTAGTATTTCATTACGTCGATAGTTCTGTATTTCATTATCATTTTGATCCTCTAAATATTGACTATCTACGCCCTCCTTCTTTTCTATGAACTTACTCATTTATGGGACCTCCGTATCTCATTTTCTTTTTGTGTCTTTCCTGTCTCATGGCATGGATGACATAGGATCTGAAAGCCCCTGACTTCACAGAGCAGTCTTTTCAAGTAGACGCTCCAGTCATACCCCAACCAGACGCTCTGACTATCCTTGAAGCCCTCTAATGGTACAACTGGATCAATGTGATCTGCCTTCAAGTATTTCTTCATGAAACGCTCACCACAATCCTCACACCTAAACGCTTGATTGTCCTTGCCGGTCTTAGGGTTCTTTATGTATCCATCACGGGCATTATCAAAGGCTAATGTCTTTGGCTTCCACCCCATTGACAAGCGCCGTAACGTATTGATTATACGTCCTCTAAACGCTGCCTCTGTCAGGGTATTATTGCAATATTCCTTAACGCCTCTTTTTCCCATAACTTCTCCTTACATTTGAATTGTATCCGTATCAGCCCTACGACCAGTATATAGCAATCTATTATTAACATTAAACTTAACTGGGAGTTCTCCCGTTCCACCAGTTCTACTCTTATCTACAATTAGCTTATCCATGCCCTCATCAATTAAGATACATGTATGGACATCCCTGGCAAGCTTCTTACAGTACATAACATTGCCTCTAGAAACACCTCCATATGTATTGCCATTTGCGCTAGTTCTCTTTCGTGCCTCCTCATTCTGTTGTGATAGCATAATAATTGGGATGTCCAATTCTAAAGCTAAACGCCTAAACTCATCTGACACTCTCTCAAGATCTCTTGTCTGCTCCTTGAACCCGGCAGTAATTAGCTGGAAGTAATCAATGAATATAGCCTTACTGCCATTAGCTGCAGCAGTTCGACACATATTTTTAATGGCCGTACAGTGATTACTTCGTGGGGCAATAATATCAATATTGAATTGCCTTAGTCTTGCCTGTGCTTTTATTACTTCAATCTCTAATTCTACCGGGTCCATCTTCGTTGCAAATGCTTTGCGCATATCAAAGCCAATCACTTGGTGATATAGACGCTTATTCAAGTCAACCTTGGACATCTCTAAGCTAATAAATGTAGTTAAGTCACCCATTATAGTGGCTTTTCCATCGACAGCGCTTATAGGCTTCGACATATAAAGCATCATAGTTGTAGCTAGTGCTGACTTGCCTGAACCCTCAAGACCTGATATAGTAATATACTCACCATTACCAAATCCACCCGTCATTCTGTCATATTCCCATAGGCCAGTTTTTAGCAAGGGAATATCACCGGACTCTTTATATTTTTGTATCTCCCCTAATATGTCCTCATCAGCCTCTTGATTGTCTCCATTGCCTGTCTCTGCTATAGACGCTCTAAGCTCTCTTACTGAGCTCTCTAAACGCTCCATCATATCATCAGCGTCGGCATGCTCTCTACCCTCTGTAGCCATTATGCATGACACTGTATCTCTAATCCTACCTGCGATAAGTGAGTTGCGTATTTCCTCCACATAACCCTTGAACTTACCTGTATTCTTGGCAATCTCCATGCAACTATAAATAATATCAGTATGCAATGCCTCTGGTTGCCCTGTAGTCTTACAAACACCTCTAATGACCTTAGACGCGCTTACAGCCTCCTTGCTGTCATATAGATCAACTATAACCTTAAATGCCTCACTCAGTGGTCCTGACATTGGATCTTTAAAGCCTTGAATACTCTTTGTATCAGGAATTAAGGAGTTTCTTTTTATCATCAATCCGATTAATTCAGATCTTATATCTTTATTCATAATCCTCCTATCCTGTCCACACGTCAGTAGCAATATTTACAGTTGTCTCAACGACAATCTCATCCCCACCAAATATCTTGATCAAGTGCTCAATATCCACATCAAGGACATCATAATTTGCAGCGCCACAGCATCCAGAGGCTTCTACCTTAGTTGAGTCTGGTAGGTGATCTAGCTCCGATATCTTCTCTCTTAGCTCTCCTAAATTCATACTATCCTCCTTAAAATGATGGTTTAAAGCCGCCTCCACTATTATCTTCCTCGGCTCGCTTCATTAGTATTGCTTCCGCCTCTTTTTCCTTCCTCCACGCATACCAACATCCAATATATTTGTCTACTTTGATATCACTTCCAAATAATGTTGATAATTGTATGTGCTTCTCGTATTTAGTGCCAGTCCAACTACCTATAGCATAGTCAATCACCTTAATTAGATCCTCTTTCTCAAATGTAGATAATCTAGCTGATATCTTGGTAGTAATCCTTAGGGTGCGATTCGTCTTTTCATTGAAATACTTCAGCACTTCACGAGCCTCCTTTGGTACATCTTTCACCTTCTTGGCATCCTTAGCTGCGGCCCTCCACCCTGAATTAAAGGCAGATTCTAGCCAGTCAGATTGTGCTCTATTGAGCTTTCCGTCCGGGTCCCTAATCTTTAAGTACTCGTTGAATTCTTTCTTCATGGCTAAACCTCCTTTATTAATTTACTGGACTAAAATGGGCAATCGCCTTCCATTGCTGCATCTGCATCAAATGCTGGTGGATCAGGAATCTCTTCTTTAGTAACTCGCTCAATCTTCCAAACCTTAAGCTTATTGAATGTCATTTCCTTACCTGTCTCAGGCTTAGTCCAGACGCTCCCTGTTACATTAGCAGTAACGGTAATCTCTTCACCCACCTTACGGAACTTAGTAAAGTCACCAGCGTTGTCATACTCTGCATCAACCTTATTACCTGACTCAAGCTGCAGGTAGTGAGGGTATGTTTCACTGTATTCATTTGGTACTTTAAGTGTAAACTTAATTGAATGATACTCTGAACCTTCCTTGTGGTACAGATCCTCAATTGAGTGAATTACTCCAGTTGCTTTAATTTCTAGGTTGTTCATTTATTTCTTTCTCCTTGTTTGTTTTTATATTAGTTTCTACCCAATAATTAATAACTGAATCCTCCAGATCCAGATCCACCTCCACCTCCAGATCCACCTCCAGATCCACCTCCAGATCCAGATCCATATCCAGATCCAGATCCTTCTCCAGATCCATATCCATATCCACCTCCAGCTCCATATCCAGATCCATCTCCAGATCCTTCTTCATATCCAGATCCAGATCCATATCCATATCCATTACATATATTTATTTCTTCCACTCACTAGCCTCCATCATTTGAGTAGCTGCAACTTCTGACATAGATATTACCTCAATAGCTCGCCCAAGTGTAATTTCTGGGACTGAAATTGAAATCTTAGACCCACTTAAATTAACACCATCAATTGCAACTTGAGATAAGCTGCAGGAGCCAGACCATTGATACAATCTTTTGGCATGTGTTAATACTACATGATTTGTTGATCTATCATGCTCCTTCAAGGTGCCAAAATGAACACCTGCCGAATAAGTTCTAACTAAAACTATTTTAGATAAATCCACTGATATATTTTTAACTGAATCCTCCCTAATGTACTTCACATCATCAATCATCATAGTTTTTGGCTTTGACATTTATATTCTCCTTTTGTTTGTTGTGTTACTTTCTGATTATAGCATGTGTTACTTTATCTCGCAAGCCTTAGTTTAAAAAAGAGTACATGAATTCTTTCTTACATTGGCAGCGCCTTGCTCAATCCTCTCTAAAGCTTTGAGCGAATTCTCCTTAATTCTATCTCTCATGGCTTCATCTATCTCCACCTTAAGTATCATAGCACTATGAGCACCCATCCTTGGATCATAAGTCAAGAAGATACCGTACTCTGCACCTGCAGCTTCAATCTCACCTTGAACTTGAGCCTTATATTTACCGGGAACTTTAGGTTTATTCTCCATCATATAACCAAGATGATTATCGGATGAGGGCGATTTAGTTTCAAAGATAAATATCCTACCTTCTTTATCCATGCCAATACCATCTGGGGATACTTGAACATCATCAGACCATGGCATTCTAAGAGCACCAGTCTCATATATCTCAACACCAAGGTAAGCTTCAGCAAACGCTCTTGCCTCTGGCTCAGTCTCTCGACCCCACCTCATATAATCATTATCTTCAATGCTATGACAAACGCCAGTAAGACACTCCTTTACCTTCTCCTTGATATACTTGATGGCACGCTGTGGCAATGCTGTACTCTTTGTAGCATTCTCAGTGGTGATATTATAAAGACCGCTACCAGTAATCTTACCAACTCTACTTGCAAACCATGCATCACTGCATTGTATTTCAGATCCGGGTATCTCTCTATCCTTTAGGTGATCAATCAACCACTGAGGTCTTGATTCGATATCCATTATTTAACCTGTTTTACTTTAAGCCACGCATGCCTTTGTGAGGCAATCTCAAAGACTAAGCCATCGTGAGTTGATATAACAAGCTTCTCCTCTGCCGGTGTAGCATATCTAATCGAAGATATCTTCCTATCCTTTAAGGCGTTAAGGCAATCCACTTCAGTTAATTCCATACTATTCTCCTTTTAGAGCTTCTAGCTTAGCCTCTGCGTGCATTTGCAGAACCTCATCGTACTCTAACTTAGCTGAGGCCTGAAAGCGCTTTACAAGAACTATTAGAGCGTCTTCCGTCTTTACAGCTTTAATTGCATCAAGAGCCTGATCCATTGCAGTCTTCTTGATTTTCTTTGGCTTGGCATCTTCAGAGAATTCCTCTTCCATCTTAGCGACATACTTATTGTCATCGTAGAGGCCAAAGAATATATCTGAATTGAACCCTAAGTAACTCAAGCACTTAGTAATACCATCAGTAGTCGCCTTTTTAAAGCAATCTTCATCCTTTTTAGTGTTTTTATTATCTATGTATAAGCCAGCTTGTCCCCACTGTTCTATGTATTGATTTGCATTATATACCCATAGTCTAATCAAC
>Ga0255047_10003141_pt1 | contig 10505 bp, 10 predicted proteins | sample JV7_2_1_MG_FD_183640 | JGI IMG/M metagenome (GOLD analysis project Ga0255047, IMG submission 183640) | Seawater microbial communities from Jervis Inlet, British Columbia, Canada - JV7_2_1 | ecosystem: Environmental > Aquatic > Marine > Inlet | place: Canada: British Columbia | collected 2016-10-06 | reverse complement strand
TCAGGCCCGTTTCCTCCGACACTTCGCGGCTGAGCGCCTCGATGGGTGTCTCCCCCGCGTCGACCACACCACCGGGCGTGGTCCAGTCGATCGTGCCGCCCCGCCGACGGTTGGCCACCAACAACAGGCCCCGCTCATCGACCAGCAGACCTCCAGCGACTCTCCAATGACGCACCCGCTCAGCATGCCAGGTACGACGGGTAGCGGGTCTTAATCCGTGTCGGAATTCTCCACGACAGCTGCGCCCGCGCCAATGTCGGTGGCTGGGCCGGTGGCAGGGTTCGCCGCCGACACGACGGCTGCGCCGTTACCCACGTCGGTGGCCACCCCGGCGGTCGGAGCCAGGATCGGGTCGGGGACCGGCTCGACCTCGGCGACGAGCACGAGAACCCCGGCCGACGAGGCCGCTATCACCACACCCACGAGAGGCAGCAGCAAGCGACGACGGATTCGTTTCTGATCGCGGGCGATCTCGTCCTTTTCGACCATCAGTCGCTTCAGGCGAGAGGTGACCTCTACGGAGTCGATCTCCAACGAGGCCGAGAGAACTTCCAAATCGACATCTCGGAGGGCCACCGGCGTACCGAGGGGAAGGTCACGCAGGCGGTAGACGAGGGCCAGGTAACGGGCCAGGACCGCGTCGGGTCCGGTGACACCCTCCACCATGACCTCGGCGTCGTCGACCGCAATACGATTCTCGTCGAGGTCGATCACGAGCCTCGATCGGGTGGGCATCAAGCCCGCATCCTCGACGCCGTACAACTTCACCAGCTCCTCGAGGAGTTGGTCGTCGACCATGCGCCTGCCGCGTTCTAGATCGTCGAGGTCGACCACCGTCAAGAGGGTTTGGGCAGCCAGCTGCTCCAGATCGAGGCCGGCGGCCACGCGAGCCTGTCGGAGCAGGGTGCCCAGACGACGTGGTGGCACCAGGGTGGTTAGTTCGGTCTCCATGAGGTTTTCGTCGGCAGTCAACGCCGGATTCTGAGTACTCGGTCGCGGATGCCCCACCATGTGACGAGCACCAGCGCTTCCACCACGATCCGACCCGACATCTTCGACTCGCCCCTGAGTCGGTCGGTGAAGGAGATCGGGATCTCGCTGATGGAACCGCCGGTGAGAAGTACTCGGTGAGCCATCTCTATCTGGAACCCGTAGCCATCCGCCCGAATTGTGTGGAAGTCGATCTTGGCCAGACTCTCGGCCCGATAGGCCCGAAATCCGCTGGTGGCGTCGGCGACCCTGATACCGAGCACGATGGCCGCGTAGCGGTTTCCCCACCGCGAAAGGGCTCGCCGGTACCACGACCAGTCTGGAATCGAACCCCCCGGCACATAACGACTACCGATCGCAAGGTCGGCGCCTTCGGCGACGGCGGCCAACAGCTGGGGGAGCGCAGCCGGATCGTGAGACAGGTCGGAGTCCATCTCCACCATCACGTCGAAACCCTCGAGGAGACCCTGCTTGAAGCCGTCGCGATAGGCCGAACCCAGGCCGGACTTGGCGGGTCGCCGCATCACCTCGACCACTCCCAACTCCTCCCCCACCTGCTCGGCAATCTTGGCAGTGCCGTCCGGGCTCGAGTCGTCGACAACCAGTATTCGGGCATCGGGGCATGCCGCGTTGAGACGGCGAAGCACCTCTTCGATGTTCGCGGCCTCGTCGTAGGTGGGAAGCACAACCAAGGTACGCACGGCCGGAACTCTAGAGGCGGACGCCGCGACACCACGCCACCGGGCCTCGGTAGGATCGCCAAGATGTCCAACCCACAGTCCGACGCGCCCGCCACCGCCGCCCCTTCGGTGCTGGCCCGCGCCCTCGCTCTGATCGCAATTGTCATCGCCGGTCTCTGCGGTGGCCTGATCGGCTTCGCCGTCACCGATCTCCAGTGCGATGATGGATGCACCACTGCGGCGGGAATCATCGGAGTGGTCAGCGCGGCGGGCGCCGCCGTCGGCGTGGCAATCGTGGCCGTACTCACCATGAGGGCGATGGCTGAATGGAAAGCCCAGGAACAGCTGGAGCAGCTTCGGCGTCCTGAGGAGTGATTGAAGAATGACCCTCGATCTGCACGAGCTCCTTGCCCTGGCCGATGCCGCTCTGGATCGCGTCGTTCCTTCTCTCCGATCGCCGGAGGCCCGGATTGGCATGGCCGTCGACACGAAATCGAGCGGCACCGACATGGTCACCGATATGGACCGATGGGCCGAGACCACCATCGTCGATCTGATCTCCTCGGCCCGCCCCGACGACGGCCTCATCGGTGAAGAGGGGGCGTTCAGGGAGAGCCGAACCGGCGTCACTTGGTTGATCGATCCGATCGACGGCACCACCAACTTTCTCTACGACATACCCGGTTATTCGGTTTCGATCGCAGCCCGAGTCGACGGACTCGAAGTGGTAGGCGCCGTGCACGACCCGATACGCGACGAACGGTTCCGTGCCATCCGAGGCGAGGGCGCAACTCTCAACGATGTTCCCATCTCAGCCAGCGACAGCCAGCACCTCGCCACCGCTCTGGTAGCCACCGGATTCTCCTACGACAGCGATCGGCGACGGGCCCAGGCGGAGGTGCTCACCCACGTACTACCTGCCGTGCGAGATATCCGTCGCTTTGGTGGTGCCGCCCTCGATCTGTGCGCGGTGGCGTGCGGGCGCGTCGACGCGTACTACGAGCGTGGACTCGGCGAGTGGGACAGCGCGGCCGGGGCCCTCATCGCGGCCGAAGCCGGGGCGATCATCGACAACCGGCAGCCCGCCGGGGGTGCGTTCACCGGCGCCGCACCAGGGGTATTCGAAGCCTTCGCCAAGCTCCTCGACGATGCCGGCGCGCATCACGCTTGAGTGGTGATTCGTCACATGCGCCCCATCGGGAGCCAGAATCTGGCACCATCTTCCTCAATGGGTACGCGAATTCTCACGGTGGAAGACGACGAACGAATCCGAATGGCGGTAAAACTCGCGCTCGAGGATGAGGGCTGGGACGTGGAGGAGGCTGGCAGCGGGGAGGACGCGCTCAATGCTTTCACCCGCCAACCCGCCGACGTGGTCCTGATCGACATCATGTTGCCCGGCATCGACGGCTTCGACGTGTGCCGTGCAATCCGCCGCGTCAGCGACGTACCGATCGTGATGGTCACCGCTCGTGCCGACACCCACGATGTCGTCGCCGGGCTGGAAGCCGGCGCCGACGACTACCTCACCAAGCCCTTCGCACCGAAAGAGCTTTCGGCCCGCATTCGGGCCCTCCTGCGCCGGGCGCGCACCTCCGAGCCCGGAGCAGCCCAGATGGTTTTCGGCGATCTCGAGATCATTCCCGACGAAGGAGTGGTTCGGGTCGGCGGCGAAGAGGTTCATCTCACCAAGACCGAGTTCCGACTGCTGGTGGAACTCGGCTCCAACCCCGGCCGGGTATTCAGTCGTGAGGTCCTGTTGGAACGAGTTTGGGGCTATGGCTACTTCGGCGATGGTCGTCTGGTCGATGTTCACATCCGCCGACTGCGCACCAAGGTCGAGTCCGACGCCGCCAACCCACGCCATGTCGTAACCGTGCGGGGACTCGGCTACAAGCTCCAAACCTGAGCAGGACACGCCTTGCGCACACTATGGAGACGGCTCGGCCTACGGGCCCGGATCACCATGCTCTTTGCGTTCGGCGGTTTGCTCCTGTCGGTCACAATCGCGGTGTCCACGCTCACGCTCGCCCGCCAGAGCCTGCTGGCCGACCGAGAGGATCGCGCCTTTTCCGTCGTCATCCGTAATGGCGACCGCGTGGCTCAAAGGCTCACCGGGGAAACCGACGCCGAGGGAGTCGGAGCGATTTTTGAATCTCTCACGATCACAGAACGTTCCCACCCCCTGCTCCGCGTCAATGATGTTTGGACGGCCAGCCAACCCCTCGTGTTCAGCAACGACAACGTGCCCGAGGCGCTGGTTGCCGAGGTGCAGAACGGCAATGCGGCCCGGATTCGCACCCGTCTCGACGACAAGCCGGCGCTGATCACCGGCATGCCGATCCCGGAGCTCGATGCGGCCTACTACGAGGCTGCCCTCGTGGATGATGTGGAGTCGGCGCTCAACGCCCTGGGCATCATCGTGGTTGGCGTAGCCGCGGCGGCGACCGTCCTTGCCGCCGCTATCGGATCATGGGCCTCGCGGCGCACCCTCACGCCCCTGGCGGAGGTTCGCGCCGCAGCCGAGTCGCTCGCGGCCGGCGAACTCGACACTCGCCTCGACCCTCCCGCCGACGCCGACCTGGCATCACTCACCGCTTCGTTCAACGGGATGGCCCGCTCCCTCGAAGATCGAATCGAACGAGACGCCCGGTTCGCATCAGAGGTGAGTCACGAGCTCCGGTCTCCCCTGATGACCCTCAATGCGTCGGCCGAGGTGCTCAACAACAGCCGTGAGGAACTCTCCGAACGCAACCAGGTGGCGCTCGACCTGCTCACCGACGACATCGGCAGGTTCACCGACCTCGTCGAGGACCTTCTGGAGATCAGCCGCTACGACGTAGGTACCGCCGCTCTCCATGCCGAGCCGATCGACCTGGTGGAGTTCATGCGCCAGGCAGTGGCTCATGGGCGCTACCCCGACACCAGCGTCGACATGGAATCACTCGCCAATCTGGTGATCAATGCCGACAAGCGACGGCTCGCCCAGGTGGTTGCCAACCTCCTCGACAACGCGGCCAAGTACGGAGAGGGCCACGTCGGCATCCAGCTCCGGCAACGCCCCGACACGGTTCAGATCATCGTCGAGGACGAAGGACCCGGTGTTCCTTACGACGAACGCAGTCAGATTTTCGATCGCTTCTCCCGCGGTAGCGCGGGCGGGCGACGCGGCCAGGGAACCGGGTCGGGCCTGGGCCTCTCGTTGGTGACCGAACACGTTGGGCTGCACGGCGGCCACGTGTGGGTGGAGGATCGCCGCGACGGCCGCCAGGGCGCTCGTTTCGTGGTTTCACTGCCGAAGACGAGGTTGGAGGAATGAGACCCCTTCTCGCCGTCGCACTGGTTGTCTCTCTCCTGGCGACCGCCTGCTCGCTACCCACCGATGAGTCAGCCCAGCTGATAGATGTCAACGATCTGCCCGATGCCCTCCGCAGCGATCTCACCACCACGACCACCACGATCGAACCGCCCTCGGCGGTCACGATCGGGGTTTTTCTCATCGATCTGGCCGACGAACGCAAGATCGTCATCGAGGTAGCCCGCGAGGTCGAGGCGACGGCTTCGTTATTCGACCAGCTCTCCTTGTTGTTCGGCGACGAGGTCCGCAACGAAGCCGAACGCGATCTCGGCTACAGCAACCCTCTCGGAGAGTTCACCCTCACCAGCGCCGTGCGCAACGAAAATGACGTGGCCATCATCGACATCATCGCCCTCGACGAGGCGGGCAATGAGGTCGCGGTCGATGCCGACGTCCTGAGAGATGCTGCGGCCCAACTCGTCTACACCGCGATCGGGTTCAGTCCGACCGTCGCGGTTCGAATCCTCATCAACGGCGAGCGGGTGGTGCTTCCCACCACCGGCGAGGCGGGCGACACCGAGGGCGTACTCAATAAGGCCGACTACGAGAGGTATCTACCCGAATTCGAGCCGCCTCCTCCCACGACAGTGCCCGAGACGTCCACCACCACCGAGGCGCCTCCGGCAGACGATGGGTGACCGTCAGGCGTAGAAAGTGCGGGCCGTGCGCAGGAGCTCCGGGCTCGTGTACTTGAGCGTTCCCACCGCTTCGGCGAGGGGAACCCTCACCACCTCACCATTGAGGTAGGCCACCATCGTGCCGAAGTCGCCATCGTGCACCGCCTCGAGCGCGGCAACGCCGAACCAGGTCGACAGCACCCGATCGAACGACGTAGGCGTGCCACCCCGCTGAACATGGCCGAGCACGGTGACGCGGGTCTCGAACCCCGTTCGAGCCTCGATCTCGGTAGCCACGACGTTGCAGATGCCACCGAGTCGCTTGTGGCCATATTGATCGACTGGGGGCTCCCTCACCTCGATCGTGCCTGGCTTGGGGATGGCGCCTTCCGCTACCACCACGATCGATGCGTAGCGACCTCTCCCGTGACGGCGCGCCAGCGCGTCGCACACCTCTTCGATGTCGAATGGTTCTTCGGGAACAAGCGTGATCGTGGCCCCCCCGGCCAGGCCGGCCCATGTGGCGATATGACCGACATGGCGGCCCATCACTTCAACCACCATCACCCGATCGTGGGATTCTGCCGTGGTGTGGAGCCGGTCGATGGCGTCGGTGGCAATCTGTACGGCTGTGTCGAAACCGAACGTGCGCTCGGTGCCTCCCACGTCGTTGTCGATCGTCTTCGGGACACCAACGAGGGGAACTCCCTCCTCGTAGACACGACTGGCAGCCGAGAGCGAGCCTTCGCCTCCGATCACTATCAGGGCATCAATGGCGTTGCGTTCGAGATTCTTGCGGACCCGTTGCATCCCGTCGTCGTACATGAAGGGTTGGTATCGACTCGTACCGATGATGGTGCCGCCACGAGGGAGGATGCCACGGCACTCCTCCACAGTGAGCGGGATGGTTCTGTCGTCGAGAAGGCCGCTCCAACCATTCAGAATGCCCACGATCTCATAGTCGAAATCACGTTCCGCCTTACGCACCACCGCCCTGATCACCGCGTTCAGGCCTGGGCAATCGCCCCCTCCGGTGAGGACACCAACTCGCATCACTACCTCCTGCGACAAGTTCGCGCTCAACCTACCGACCAGTCCCGCGCGAACGATCGGGTATCGTCGCCAACCATGGGAATCGTGATCGCAATCGATGCCGGAACGACCGGCGTCCGCTCCTTCGCGGTCGACGAGTCGGGCACCCCACTCGGCTTCGCCTACCGAGAGTTCACTCAGCACTTCCCTCGTCCGGGATGGGTCGAGCACGATGCCGACGAGATCTGGGACGCAGTGGTGGGAACGCTGGCCGAATTGATCGGCACCATCGACCGGCCGGTGGCCGCGATCGGGATCACGAACCAACGCGAGACCGTCGTATTGTGGGACAAGCGAACCGGCCGCCCCCTCCATCGGGCGATCGTCTGGCAAGATCGGCGCACCGCGGGCCGCTGTGAGGAGCTCGAGACGGCGGGCCATCTGGCGTCGGTGCGTTCCACCACCGGCCTGGTTATCGACCCCTACTTCTCGGCCACCAAGATCGAGTGGCTACTCACCGAAGGCGGCGTGGAAGCGGGGCCCCACCTGGCATTCGGCACCATCGATGCCTGGCTCATCTGGAATCTCACGGGAGGGGTGCACGCCACCGACTCCTCCAATGCCAGTCGAACACTCCTCTACGACATCGGCGCGGGCCGGTGGAGCGAAGAGATGTGCGAGTTGTTCGGGGTGCCCCCCTCCTCACTCCCCGAGGTACTCCCTTCCTCGGGACGTTTCGGGGTCACCACCTCCGACGTTCCCACCGGCGCCGGGATTCCCGTGAGTGGCGTCGCCGGCGATCAACATGCGGCCCTGTTCGGTCAGGCTTGCTTCGAGCCGGGCCAGGCCAAGAACACCTATGGCACCGGGAGCTTCGTGTTGATGAATGTGGGCACCACCTGCCCCGCCCCCGTCGATGGTTTACTCACCACGGTGGCATGGACGCTCGACGGGCCCGACGGCCCGACGGCCACCTACGCTTACGAGGGAGCGATCTTCGTCACCGGGGCCGCTATCCAGTGGTTGCGCGACGGGCTCGGGATCATCGATGAGGCGGCCGAGATCGGTCCACTCGCCGGATCAGTGGCCCACAGCGGAGGTGTGGTGTTCGTCCCCGCCCTCACCGGCCTGGGCAGCCCCTACTGGGATCCGCGTGCCCGAGGCACGATCGTGGGCCTCACTCGCGGTGTGGGTAGGGCCGAGATCGCTCGGGCCACGGTGGAGGCGATGGCTTTCCAGACCCGCGATGTGGTCGAAGCGATGGCCGCGGCAAGTGGAAGCGGGGTCACCGATCTGAGGGTCGACGGTGGTGCATCGGTGATGGACCTTTTGCTCCAGATCCAGGCTGATCAGCTGGGGGTCCCCGTTATCCGTTCCGCTGTCGCTGAAACCACCGCTCTCGGCGCGGCATATCTCGCCGGGCTGGCTGAGGACGTGTGGTCGTCTACGGCCGAGGTGGCCACCCACTGGTCGGCCGACGCCACCTTCTCCCCCACCGATCAGCGCGAATCTGTCGATGCCGCCTATGCCACATGGCAACGCGCGGTCGAACGCAGCCTCCACTGGGATCTCGGCGACTGAGAGCCCGATCAGCCCAGGCGGGTAAGCGCCCCGCGCAGATTACGGACGGCTTGAGTGATGCGTTGCTCGTTCTCGATCAGGGCGAACCGGACATGGCCCTCGCCGCCGGGACCGAATCCGACGCCGGGCGACAAGGCCACATCGGCCTCTTTCACCAGCATCGAGGCGAATTCCACCGAACCCATCTCCTGATATTCATCGGGGATCGGGGCCCACACGAACATCGTGCCCTTGGGAGGTTCGATCTCCCAGCCAATCCGGCTGAGACCGTCGCACAAGGTGTTGCGCCGACTCTGGTAGATGGAGCGCGCCTCGGTGGGATAGTCCGGCGCCTCGTTCATGGTGACGGTGGCGGCGATCTGTATCGGCTGGAAGGTGCCGTAATCGAGATAGGACTTGAGCTTGGCGAGAGCGCCGATCACCTCGGGGTTGCCGGCCATGAAAGCCACCCGCCAACCCGCCATCGAGAACGACTTTGTCATCGAGTAGAGCTCGACAGCCACGTCCTTGGCCCCTTCGGCCTCGAGTATCGAAGGAGGTTGGTAGCCGTCGTAGCCGAGCTCGGCGTAGGCGAAATCGTGTACAACCATGACTTCGCGGTCGCGGGCGAAGTCCACCACCCGTTGCATGAAGTCGAGGTCGACACACGTGGTGGTGGGGTTGTGCGGGAACGACAACACGATTACCCGCGGCCGGGGCCAGGAGTATTCGAAGCGTTCGGTGAGGGTGTCGAAGAAGTCGTTCTGGTTTGAGGTGAGTGGCATCTCGCGCACGTTGGCCCCCGCGAACAAGGGGGCGAACAGATGAATCGGATACGACGGCGCCGGTACGAGAACCGAGTCGCCGGACTGCAGGAGGACCCACATCAGATGGCTGAACCCCTCCTTTGCCCCGATGGTGCTGATCACTTCGGTATCTGGATCGAGGTCGACATCGAAGCGCCGCTTGTAGAGATCCGCGAGCGCCGAACGGAGCTTGGGAATGCCTCGGCTCGATGAATAGCGATGGTTTCGCGGGTTCTGTGCCGCCTCGATCAACTTGTTCACCGCAACCGCCGGCGACGGCAGGTCGGGATTGCCGAATCCCAGATCGATCACATCCTTGCCTTCCCTTCGTGCCTCGACCTTGAGCGAATCGATGATCGTGAACACGTACGGGGGCAGGCCGGTGATCCGACGGAATTCCATCCGCCGAGGTTACTCAGACGAACGCGTGAACTTCGATCGATTTCGCGGCGCCGTTTTCCTGGTTCGCTGCCCATTCCGACAAGCCGGGCGTGTCGCCCACCACGATCACCTGCACATCGTCGGGCAAACGGAGCAGAGCGTCGAGGACATCGACCGATGCCCCGCCCATCAGTACAACGAACGGAATGGCCCCAGCACGGCCCCGGGGGATCCGCGAGATCACCGCTGCGAGCCCATCCGGGCTTCGCGCCATTTCATCCAACCGACGTTTTGCCTCTGTCTCGCGCACCCTTGCCTCGCGGAGCGACGCGAGCTTGGCATCGTGTTCCTCGGCAACCGCCAGTTCGGTGGCGCCCAGCATGTGCAGTTCAACCATGATGAGGCTGACCTCGATGAGTGCGCTTCGGTGGGCCGCGACAGCTTCTTCCGCCCGGTGAGTTGCAGTTCGTTCAGCAGCAAGCCGATCTACTCTCGACCCGTCGCCGAGGAGGATCAGTTCCCTCAACTCGTCGTCTGCTCTCTCCTGGTCTCGCAGGATTCGAACCGCGGCCTCATCGGCGACAGCCAGGACACCGAGCCAGGCGTCACCCACCGCGACGAGAGCGGCCTCGGTGTCGATGGTCTGGTAGCCGACCGCACCGGATTCGTCGAGGACAGAACGGAGGTGGGCGAGGGCGTCGTCGGGCGTCACTCCAACTGTCGATGCGTCGACACGGTGAGCGACCAGGGCGTCACTCACCACAGCTGGATCGTCTTCATCGGTGTCTGACTCCGTATAGGGATCGCAGTCGAGGAGTTCGACCGCTCGATCGAACGCGGCGTCGATCGCATCCAGGACGCTCTGGAGGTCGTCGTCCTGTTCGAGCCGCGCCGTCAGCTCCGCCCATTCGAGTTCCGCCGATTCCAGGTCGTCTCGGCTTTTCTCGTATGCCGCCAACTGTTCGGCTGTCACGTGGGCCATGCCGTCGCCCACCCGGAGCGCGGCCCATGTGGGATAGCCGATCTTCTCGAGTGCGCTGTTGAGCACGGCTCTCGCTTTCTCGTAGTCCTTGCGTGCCGC
>Ga0255047_10003137_pt1 | contig 10516 bp, 10 predicted proteins | sample JV7_2_1_MG_FD_183640 | JGI IMG/M metagenome (GOLD analysis project Ga0255047, IMG submission 183640) | Seawater microbial communities from Jervis Inlet, British Columbia, Canada - JV7_2_1 | ecosystem: Environmental > Aquatic > Marine > Inlet | place: Canada: British Columbia | collected 2016-10-06 | reverse complement strand
GATCTCGGTCCGAAGGGCACCCCACGTCGTGAGGTTCATGCCCGACTTCGCCCACGCGGGACACTGCCGGTCCGTTCCGTTCGTGGTCAACCGCTCCGTGTGGATGAAGTTGAAGCCCATGAAGAAGGAAATCTTCCCTCCCACGAGGACCGGCGTGCTGTTGAAATCGGTCGATGCAGCCACGTAGTGGTTGCCGGCCGCCGACAGCAGATTCAGCAGATCGTCGTGCTGCTCTGCCGTGACCGCGATGTAGAGCGGATCGTTGTCCACATCCACCTCGGCCGCCATCAGCAGCTTCTTGGCTTCCTGGAGCTTCGCCAGGGTCAGACCCGCGCCGCCCGCCACGATCGTGTGGGCGGCCGTTGCAGGCCACGTCTCGGAGCCGCTGCCGTCCTCGCCCGTGTCGGCCGTGGTGAAGAAGGCACCGATGATCTCGTCGTCGATTGCGCGACCCATCGCATACGCGGCGTTCACCGCGTAGGGGCTCTGGGGGTCGATCAACATGCGGAGCTTGTCCACGTCGTCAATCAAATCGGCCCACTCGTAGTCCACCGGGCGCACCCAGCGTGCGTCGTGCGGTGTGCTGATGAGCGGGGTGTCGGAGTGCCGAACCGTCTTCTTCTGGGCTGCGACGCTCCCGATCTGCTCGACGGCCTTTGCCGCCTTGCCGACCGCGGTGCCCATCATCACTGCGCCCTGAAGGCGCGAACCCTTCTGCTGCAGGAGATGCTGGACGACTGTGTTGTATTGCTGAACGAAGGCGACGTTTACTTGGTCGCTCATTTTAGAGTGCCTCATGGCGTCGAGGCGCATTTGCGCCTCTCTGAGACAGCTTGTCCGCATCCCTCACGATGCGGGGCCGCGATGGTTACCGAAAGGCTGAGCTTTGCCTTGTCACCGGACGCCATCCGGCGGGGCTTCTGTCAGTGGCTCAGTTCGGCTTGTCACTGGACGCCATCCAGCGGGCCGTCGGTTCTACCTGCGTGCGATCGACAGCGTATCGGACCCCTGCGGATATGCCACCGCGTGCAAATTGGCGAACCGTTTGCGCGCCGGAGGGTCACCGCGCTCGTACTTGGCCCACCACTCGGGGTCGAGTTGGAGTTCGCGGATGCGGTCCTTGGCTGCGGCCGGGGTGAGCCCGGACTCGAGCTCCGAGCCTGAATCCTCGAGGCCGTCGCCCGGCCCGGCGTGCTCGCCCAGGCTTCGGCCCACCTTCGCCATGAGCTCCGCGGCCCGCTTGAATCCAAGGCTCTGCTCCAGCCCTTGCTGGTCTTCGCCGGTCAGGCGGTACTTCTGCATGAAGCGCCTGGCCGCGTGCATGTTCGTCTTGTAGGCCTCTGGCCCCCACTCACGCTGCAGCTCGAGGTCTTCGCGCCGTGCGTCCGCGTTGCGCTCCTCGGAAATCTCTTTCGCGACCTCCATGACCTTGGTCTGGTAGCGCGAATGCATGTGCTCGGCTTGCTTCTGGCTCATGCCGCAGTCGAATGCCCACTGCCGCATGTCCCCAGTAATGTCGATCACGTCCTCGGGAGACTCGCTGCTGAACTGGTAGCCAGCAGGTTCCGTCGGCCTGCCGAGCTTGGTCACAAACGCTGCCCGCTCGTCGTCTGTGGCGTTTTCGCCAGGGATCCGCAGGATCGACTCGGGGTCTCCGCCTTGCTGCTTCTCCATCGAGCGGTAACTGGTGACGATCTGCTCCGGGTTCTTGAAACCCTTGTTCTCGATCCAGCCGCGGTCGAGTTCGTTGAGCTCGGCGCCCCAACCGTAGGAGGAGTCTGCGGCCACCGCGGCCTTCCGCTCGGCGACCGCTTGCTGCTCCACTTCACTCACCGCAGTCTCGATCGTGGTCTGCGGCGTCGGCTCGGTCTGGGCCAACGGGGATACGAACGGCTCCGAGGCCGGTGTCGATTCGGGGGTCGGCGTGGGTTGGGGTTCGCTCATGTCACTCCTCTGCGACGGCCGCCAGCGTGCCGCCAGACGCCGCTATCAGTCGTCTCTGAATCCATAGCCAGACCTGCCGCCGCCCCTCCAGGACCTGCATCGAATGCCCGGTCCCCTCGGCGTTGGTGGTCCGATCGACGTAGCACTCGTTGCGAAGATCCTTTAGTACGATCTCGCCCTGGTGCCCGCGGAAAACGTCGCGGTAGGCCTGGGTGACCGCCACCTGTTGGTTGAGGTAGTCCTGGTTCCGCGCCTCCGACTCGGCTAGCTCAGATGCCACCAGCGGGTCCCATCTGGCCTTCTGTCCCGCCGGCCTGAGCAAGCTGCTGCAGCGCCGGGGCCGCCTGTGTGGCTTGCTCGAGCTGCTGCGCCTGGGCCTCTGCCTCTTCGATCTGCTGCCGCATCTGCGCGTAGGTTTCCTTGTCGTGGAGGATCGTAACGGGAGCCCCGTTGATCTCCTGCGCTAGTTCCAGGATCTTCTCGGCGTCGAACTTCAGCATGATCTTCGGGTCCATCTGTGCAAACGGCAGTGCCATCTCGACGGTGCGCGATACCCCCACGAGCTCCTCGCTGCGCTGCATCCGCTGCGACGGCGATTCGTAGACGATCTCGTAGTCCCCGGTAGACTCCGCAAGCTCACCCGGAAGCGGCGGCAACAAGCCCATGCGAGCCGCGATCTGGAACTCTCGGTTCACCAGCGGCCCCAGCATCTCGCTCTGCTGCCGGCCCACAGTCGGCGCGATCAGCTGACCCTTCTCTTGAGCCCTCATCAAGGCCTCGGTGGCCGTCATTGTCGGAGTCTCGACCAGGATCTGGAACAACGTCACCAAAAAAGCGTCATTGATGACGGCGCGCTCCTTCTCGAGCATCCCCTCGGTCAGATCGAGCCGAGCTCCGGTCTGGAGCGGCTGGATCATCTGCCGGCCCTGGCTGTCGAGTCCTTGGTAGTTGATCTCACCAGGCCGCAGCGTGACCGATTGGGAACCCTGGCCCAGGATCCCATCGTGGTAGACCAGCAGCGGCGGGTGAACCACCATGTGCCCGGCCCGCAGGAACGTCTTCTGCATCTCGTTCGCTGTCTCGATCGCCGGCAGGACGGTCATGCCTGGGCCGCGCCCGTAGTCCTCGACTGAATTGACGGTGTATCGCGAGAACATGTACGGCATCTCGTGATAGCCGCCCTCGTCGACCACCGCCTTGTCGGTCAGCGCCAGGTGCGCGCTCTCCCATTGCATCCCCAGGGCATCGGCACGCTCAGGGTCATAGTCCAGAGTACGCGGCCGGACGACATGGCAGAACTGCATCGGCTCGTACATTTTGGTCTTGTCTTCGAGACCCCTCATCACGCTGTCTGGAAGGGTCGCACCTTCCTTGTTCGCCCATCGCTGGTGCGCCGCCTTGGGGGTCAGCGTGTAGTCGCGGTAGATCGTGTCGATGATCCCGTGGTGATTGACTGCGATGTAGACATCGCCCACGTAGCAGGACGTGTACCGGATCGAGCGGCCGTCCTCGGGCTCGTCTACGAACAGGCACTCGTTCCCGAAGCAGCCCAGGCTCTTGTAGCCGACATGCTTGGCGCTGTAGAAACCAGCTCTAGGCGCACCGCGCAGCTGAAAGAGCACATCGGTAGACCGCTCGAAAAACTCTTTGACCGCCGAGCTGTCATTAAGGTCTCTATCCGTGGTCCGCAGCGAGTGCCACCGCTGGGCGCGCGGTGTGAGTAGGCTTTCGAGCGCAGCTGCGAACTTCTCGAGGGCCGCGGACGCGGTCGCATCGAACACTTGGTCCTGGCGTTTCTCGCCTGCCGTTCGCTGCTTCGTAATGAAGTCGGCCATATCAGGCCAGACCAGGTCGGCGACTCGCTCCCAGTGGTAGTCGAATGTGTGCCGCCTGACCTTCAGCGCATCGCGCTGCGCCAGGATATCATCGGGGTTGAACGCCAACCGCTGTACCTCCGCCTAGCTTGCCCACTCCTGAACCTCGCGCAGTCTCGTCAACCAGAAGCCCAGGCCGCGCCGGACCGCCCCGGCCTCCTCGGCCTCGTGCTGCAAACGCCAACTGCTTCCGCTTCCGGCGTGCTTGCTGCAGGTTCTCCACCGAGGTGATCGCCGCAGGCGGCGGGGCCTGGGTTGATCCTGGAGTCTGCTGGACGCCGAACGCAAACTGCCGATCGCGGTTGATGATGTTCTGGGCGTCGAGCAGCAGATCGGACGCTATGTAGTCCTGGTAGGGGTTGCCCCCGGATCCCTGCTGATGCTCAAAGGAGCCGGCTGGATAGCTAACAACAGCATCTCTAGGACGTGTGCCAGTCAAGAGCTGGACCCCCGTGCTTTCCTCAGTCGTTCGCCTCGTGCTGTGGGCGCGGTAGCCGCCCTGGCCCGCATAATCGACCTGTTGCTGAGACGCTGGACCTCGCAGGCCGTAACTGGACAGAAAGTCCGCCCGCTGCGTGGGGTCGTAAAGATTGATCTGGCCCTGTAGATAACTGGCATCACGAGTCGAGTACGACGAGATGCGCGGCGTTCCGGCACCTGACGGTCCCAGACCGTGGAGCGTCAGAAACCACTCGGTGTGAGCACGCCTTCCAAGCGCCTCCTCTCCCGCAGCCGATCGCTCCATCTGGAGCTCGGTTAGCGGAGCACCGAAAAAGGCGTCGAGCGCCTCCTGACCTCCGCCGGACAGCGTCGGATTGAAGGCGAACCGATCGGCCCCCAAGCCTATCGTGTCGTTGTAGTTAGCGGCCCTCCGGCCGCCCCTGATGTTGGAGGACGGGACGTTGTAGGTGTACCCGATGCGGGTCGGGCTCCAGCCGGGAGCAATCGCGGCGAACAGGTCGGGGTTGTCTTGCAGCATCTGATGCACGTCGCCGTATACGGGCGCCCCATAGGATGAGGCGCCGCGGTTTATCGCGGACTGGGTCGGGCTGGGTCCGGTCTCTGGGCCGTAGTTTCTGTCCGTCACGGGTGCGCCACGCCTTGACCAGGTCGAGCACTCGGGCCGGCTCCGCCGGTCGAGCCAAGCAATCCAGCGCCAGCTCCGGTGATCGTGCCACGGCGGCCCAGGGCCAGGCGACGACGGCGCCGCTCGCTCTCACGAGCTTGAGCCAGCGCGCCCTCCTTCTCGGGAACAGTCGGCCCAGACGGCAGCTTGATGTCCTTCGGCTTCGGCGGCTTCGTCAAGGCACCAGCAAGCGCGGTGCCGATACTGATCGCTGCGAAAAGTAGAGTTGTAGGCTCAGGCACTCTCTCACCCCCCCAGGTGGACGACGCTGCCGGTCTCGGTCTTCTGCCATCCATGAGCCCGCAGGAGCCTGTGCAACTTGGGGTCCTCTCCATCGACCACCAGGCGCTCGGCTCCCAGGAGCTCGGCAATCACCTCGACCCCCAGCATCTCCCTCTTGCCCGCCAGCCTACCACGCGCATCGGGGCGCGCACAGGCGTGCAGGTGAAGCTCGGCCACCTCCGACCCGGTGTACCAGACGAGCGCATCGTACCCGTACCAGAACCAGGCCGCCTTGAGGATCTCGTCGACCGCCAGGAAACGCGGGTAGCCCCAGTGCGTGGCATGAGCAGCAGCATCGAGTTTCCCCTCTGCGCTTGTCACCATGCGGAAGCGACGGTGACCGGCAGCGGCCACCTCGAGCCTCGGCTGCCACGCTCCTACGCTCACATCCGTGCAAACTCCTGACGGCTACGGGTGCCCTGCCGCTTGATCCGTACCGCCTCACGCCCCTCGCCCTGGCCCAGAAGGGCGTACTCCAACCCCTCGCATACATGACTCACCCAGTTCTTGTCGGGAAGCTCTGTGTACCTCTCCTCGCCACTTACCTTCATCCGGCGGTAACAGAACGCGCCCTGCAGCCCCTTCCTCAACGTCTTGGCCTTCGGGCTCACGATCAGAGCCGGCTTCCCGTCCAGCGCCAGCCGGCCCGCAGGGTTCGCTACAGCAGCACGGCGCAGCAACGGCGCGTTGCTCGGCGCCGGCCGGGCCGGGATACCGCAGGCACGCAGGATCTGTATCGGGGTGTCGTCGGTGGCCTGGCCGGCATCGTCTCCGCTCGGATCGCACCACGCCACGTGAACCTTGAGGCCTGGGTACTCGTGGTCGAGCTTTCGGAGCAGCATCGGACCGAAGGTCACCGCACTCATGTCCTCGGTGCAGAACTCATCGAGCACCAGGTGGCGCGCATTCACCGGGTCGTACTGGCAGATCGCAGCGGCCGGAGTCCGGCCGAAGTCGATCCCCAGGATCAGCGGCCACTTGGGGTTCGCCTGGAGCTCGAAACGCGAGGTATGCGTTCCGTCGATGTACTCAGGGTGACATGGCATACCGTCGTAGCTGAAGCCGTAATGGTTCGCCAGGTAGACGTTGACCCAGTCGTCCTTCTTCCCGCTGCAACCGTCGGTGTAGTAGAGTTCCTTCCCTGGCAGATTAGAGACGTTCTCCGCCTTCGGGTTGAACTCCCACTCACGGTCGACCGGCTCCCCGATGTCGTCGAGTTTCTGGATCACACCGCCGGGCTGAGAGAAGAACCTCCAGCCGCGGGGCCGCTCCTCCTCCGCCATCTTGTAGTACCAGTGATCGTGGTCGCAGCTGTTCGTGTCCGATATGAGGCCGTGCCAGGTACACGCGACTCCGCCATCGGTCAGCGTGGGGTAGCGCCCCGTCCGCAGGTCCGAAGTGTCGACCACCTCCTTGACGAGCTCGGTGGACTCATTGAGCCAGATGCCGGTCATCTGCCGGCCTTTCAGCTTCTTGACATGCTCTGGCCGATCCAGCGCCTGGAACACCATGTCTGCCTTGACCTTGGTGCCGTCCGGCATACGGAAGTGGACGCTGAACGTCGGAGGCTCGAGGCCGCCCTTCTTCATCTTGCCCAGGCCGTCGAAGACCGACTCGAAGTCGCGGGCCGTCGTGTCCATGAGATCGGGGAAGGTGTTGCGGATCGCCATCCAGCGGGTCGGCCGGACGCCCAGAGCGTTTGGCTCCTGCTCCTGCATCTGCTTCAGGATGCGCTGAGCCACTCCGAACGTCTTGCCACTGCCGTAGGGGCCGCGGATAAACGATCTCCGGGCTCTGCAGGCCATGAACTCCCGCAGCACCGCGCCGTCGCCGTCCAGGTGGAGCTCGATGCGCGGCACCAGTCAGGCTGCAGCCGGTGTGTCAGATCCGGTCACAACGCGGCGCATGGCTGAGGCCTCCGGTCCAGGTTCTGCTGCGGCCTTTGGCTTCGCTGCCTTCTTGGGCTTCGGCTTCGAGGCTGCCTTCGGACTCTCCACCGCGATCGGCTCGTGCTGGCCGCACCAGTGCCCGGCCATCGTGGGCTGCGAGGTGGGAAAGTAGTGGCAGGCGGTGCGCGTCCCGGCCCTGCGGTTCGACGATGCACGCATGAAGCGGCAGTCGGAGCAGGTCGGTCCCATAGGGGGAGCGTCGGCACTCAAGACATCGACCCCATGCCCATCAACGCCGTGACGTTGTACGTCAACGTGCCGGTCGCCGTGTGGTTGAAGGTCAGCCGGAACCTGTTCGGCAGTGGCCCCAGCATGTAGCCGCCCAGGTCGCGGGAAGCGTCCCACAGTGCCCCACTGGCCCCTGGCCCCATCGGGATATGACGCTGTCGCAGTGTCTGCTCGCCCCCGTTGGCGAACGTGGGGTCTGCCGTGAACATCGAGTTCACTGCAAAACTCATTAGAAACGCCCCCTGAGCGTCCACCCATGGATACGCCTCAATGGTACAACTCTCGGTCCCGCTCGAGGCTGAATGTACAAGCATCAGCATCAGCCAGTCCCAGCCGGCGCTGTTGTCGATGTCGACGTAGTGGTCTGCGTCGTAGGCCGCTAGAGCGACGATCTGCTGGTTGTGGACGCCGTGGCCCGGCGCCCCGCGGACGCCGTCCGTAGAGCTGGCAGCTCCTAGTCTTACGCTCGCCATGATTCACCCCCTGGCCCGTAGATAGCAAGGTTCGGCAGTTGTCAGTAGGGCTTCGGCTTCTTCGGCGGCCTGGGCTTCTTCTTCTTCGGCATGCCTTGAGTGTAGTCCTTGACGATGACCAGCGGCAGCCCGTCGTCGGTCTCCACCCGGAGCTCGGACGGGATCAGCTTCGACAGCAGCGATACGAACGTCTTCGGCTCGAGCCGAGAGACTTCGACCAAGTACTCGATCCCGCCTGCCTCCTCGAAAGCCGCGTACACGGCATCCTTCACGGCCTGCGTGACATGGTTCGGAGAGCCAGGCGGCCGGCCGCCGGTCTTGCTTCGGCCCTTCTTGAACTGGCCGTTGACCTGGTGCTGCTTGCTGACCTCCGGCACGAGCTCACCCTTGACCAGCTCGGCCTCGACCAGCTTCACGGCCGGGTCCTTGGTCATGTCCACCGTGTAGAGACCGCCTCCGTGGGGCCAGGCCTGCCGGCCGGTGGATCGTCTGACCAGATCGAGCACCTCCCGATCGGAGGCGTACCACTGGAAGCTGCCGCTCGAGGTGATGCCGCCGTCGCCCTGGCTGCGGTTCCTATCGTCGGCCCCAGTGCCGTCCTGGATCATCGCGATCACCAGGAGTTCCTTGGCTAGGGCCGATGCCCGCTTCAGGCACTGGACGCGATCCTTATCCTCCTCGATCACGTTCAGGACGAACGCCACCTGAACGATGTCGGCCAACAGGCACGGGTTCTTCGGGCAAAAGTTGGGGTCCCAGCCCTTGGCGTCGATCCCGAGCTCGAGCATCCGCTCTATATCACCACCCCGGCCGCAGCCGTAGTCGAACACGGTCTTGCTGCCATCGAGGTGCCCGCGCGACCTCAGCCACTGGGCCGGAGTCGAGAGCTCGGACCTGGTCATGGCCGTCCGCTTGCTGCGGTGATACTCCAACACCCGCGTCCTCGCTTCGCCTCTGTTGAGGAGTCCAGCCTATCGAATTTGGAGACATCGGCTAAGATCACAGGGCCAGCCCGCCAGAGGTATCTAGTTACCCCACCTCCGCGGACTGGGCGGTTACTTCAACACTACAGCCTACCGGATTTACGCAGATGGCGTCCCACCTGCGCTTTTTGTCTTGCATCCTCATACGCGAGGGCCATGCGTGGCTGTGGACAGGGTTTAGGATTACTCTGATGTGTCGACCAGTCATGGCCGCAGGAGCAGAAGAGCAGGGGTCCGAAGGTGTGCCCATCGGCCACTACCTTACTCTCCCCCTGTTTTTTCATCGCAGCGCGTGTTCGATCAGCCACGCGAAGACGGCGACGACTCCCGCGAGCACCGCGAGGGTAGTTCGGATCTTCGTCCGCAGCTGTGCGATTTCGCCCCGGAGTTCGCCCAATTCGGCGTCGTGGGCATCGAGGACCATTTTCATGTTCCGGCGCTGGTGGGTCTCGTGTTTGAGTTTCTCGGCCAGCGTGGCGAGTTCCCGGTCATGCGGAGTCATCGACCCCACCTTCTAGTTGGTGGCATCTTAATGCCCTCCGCTCCTATGTTCCATGAGCATCCTGTCCTGGGCGGTTGGTTGACAGCGGCCGGGTACTGTCCTAGATTGAGGTCGTTCACCAACCATCGCTCCAAAGGGGCCAAGAGATGCAACAACAGCTAGCCATTTTCGACGAGCCCTCCGAGCCCCGTCCTGACTACGTGGTAGGCAGCACCAGCGGCGGCAAGGACTCGTTCGTGTCGCTCGCAATAGCCTCTCGTTGGGCCGCTGAGCGTGGCATCCCTTTCATCGCGGTACATGCTGACATGGGTCGTATGGAGTGGTCAGGTTCACTCGAGCTCGTCCGAGCGCAGAGCGACTACTTCGGCATCAAGGACACTCGGATCGTTCACCGCAAGCAGGGTGATCTGCTTTCCCAGTGCATCGAGAAGCGGTCCTGGTCTCGGGTTGGTGGGATGAACGGCCCCTGTCAGGGCACCAGCGATCACAAGCGCGGCCCGATCCTGACCGCCTACACCGCTATCGCCAAGGAGTGGCGCGAGAAGAACGGCCTGGGCTCTGGCCGTGGTCATCGTCCGGTACGGATCCTCGAGGTGGTCGGGATCGCGGGCCACGAGGGGAACAAGCGGCGCGCTCACATGAGCAGCCTGGAGCAGGCCCCCCAGAGCATGGGCGGCAGGCTCGAGGTTCAGGGCAATCCGAAGAGCAACGGCCTGCGCCAGGTAACCACCTGGTATCCGATTGCCGACTACGCGAGCGAGCAGGACGTGTGGGACTTCATTGCCAAGGAGGCCCTGCTGGGAGCTCCTGAGCAGGCGTGGCCGTACAAGGCCGGGATGCCCCGCTACTCCTGCAGCTTCTGTGTGTTCGCCAGCCGTGACGCCCTCAACCTGGCGGCCCAACTGAACCCGGAGCTGTTCCAGGAGTACCTGGCCGCCGAGCAGATCATCGGCCCCTGGCGCCAGGAGTTCAGCCTGCAGGACATCGCGGACGACATCGCCGCCGGACGGCTGGTGAAGAGCGCCACCCAGTGGGGCGACCAGGGGTAGTTGGCCGCTTGTCCGCACTGTTGACAGGCTGTCTGGCCTGTCCTAGATTGAGTCCAACGCACCAAAGGAGCCAAGAGATGCAGAAACTAGATAACACCATCTACAC
>Ga0255047_10003136_pt1 | contig 10519 bp, 14 predicted proteins | sample JV7_2_1_MG_FD_183640 | JGI IMG/M metagenome (GOLD analysis project Ga0255047, IMG submission 183640) | Seawater microbial communities from Jervis Inlet, British Columbia, Canada - JV7_2_1 | ecosystem: Environmental > Aquatic > Marine > Inlet | place: Canada: British Columbia | collected 2016-10-06 | reverse complement strand
AGAAATAGATGATTATAACAAATTGTATTATAAGGTGAGAGGATATTAATGGTTTATGAAATGATAGCTAGGAATAGGCATGAGCGTATGTTAACAGAGATATTAGCGTGTCCTGACAGTATTGGCATTTCCACAAACACATTATTGTTGTCTGATCGTGAGGTTAAGATGTATTTAGGTGGGAAGTTGTACGTTGAGCCTGATATTCGTTTCTTTGGCGTTCACGAATACTTTTTTGAGTGTAAAGGTACGGACAGTGTTCAGACTCGAACGAAAGGTTTTGATCAGGTTAGGAGGACGTGGGATATTGTTCGTCCTATTAATCCTGGTGCTAGGATTGGTTTGGTGTTGCCAACGACAAAGTATTATACGGGTCTTGACCATTTAGTCATAGATTATTATGATTGTCATATGCGTTTAATAAGTCAGTTTTGGAGTGGTGAATGATGAAGTTTGTTATTGTTAAGAGTGGGAACGGTCATGACGGTCGTATTATTGGTTTGACTAAGCCTATAAGGAATGTGTTGGGTTGGGAGAGTAAGGATTGTTTACGTGCACGAATCGAAGATGTTAACGGAGTAAAAGTTTTGGTTTTGAACAAGGAGGACGATGCTTAATGGTTGTCGTAAAAGTTCGTAATAATAAGACGTTGACAGAGAGCGGTTATTGGGGGCTTGTCAGGAGTACGTTAAGACGAGGATTTCGTTTTTGGAAGCCTATGATGATTGTCAAACAAGAAAACAGGAGGAAGTACGTTGGGCTTAACAAAAGGCAGAAATGGGAGTATCAATGTAATGTTTGTAAAGGTTGGTTCAAGGATAAGGAGATACAAGTCGATCACATAATACCTGTTGGTAGCTTAAAATGTTCTGAGGACCTAGCAAGATTTTTGGAAAGGCTCACGCCAGAACAAGGATTTCAAGTTTTGTGCAAAGAAGATCATAAGAAGAAGACATTGAAGGAGCGAGGGATAATATGATGGTTCAACCAACAAAAAAAGATTTGGATTATTACGAGACGTTACAAGAAGAAGAAGGTTTAGAAGAACAAACAAGCGTTGCGGATGAGAAGTTGTTCAAAGAAAAAGATGAAGATGACTAAAGAAGTTGTACCGTTAACAAAGAAAGGGACCATAACAGACTTGTTAGACAAGGCAAGGATGATCCCGGACGAAGCATACACACGAATGGGATGTTCGTATTGTGAATGGAGACGAATCAAAGGTAAGTGTCCTTATACGAGTGAGAGTAGTGGAGTGTTCAAACCAGCACAAGACAACATTTGTGAGCGTCGAGTCATGCACATGATAAGCCTCACACCGTTCTACGAAGAGAAGCCTAGTTTGGACGAGTGGATGTTAGACTTTAACAAGGCAATAGGACAAATCAAAGTATTAGAAGAATTAAATGATGAGGCAATGATAAAACAGTTATTGGACGAAACCACGAAACGTTCAGACCTAGACCTGGTAACGCAAGCCTCGCTCATAGACAGTTTACAATCAAGGCTCAGACACCAAAAAAGTTTTGGGTTGTACTGGTGGAAGGAGTTCACAAAATTGGTTGATGCAAAGCTAGGCAGAGAAACTGTTAAGAAAATACAATTACAAGACAGTATTAGCCCGTCACAATTCCAAAACATGATAAAAAGTATTGATGAAGATAACATTATCGACGCAGAATTCGAAAGTATAACAGACTTAGGAGGCAAAGATGAACAAAGTTGAACAAATCAAGAAAGAATTAAACTTAGCATACGATTATTCCAAGTTCGATTTTAATAAGAGTATAACCCGAAAACATATTGATTGGGATATTTACAATAATAAGTTCAAATTTGTTGATAAGGTAAGAAAGATGCAAAACCCTAATCCTCTCTACCTAAAAATTATAAATAGTGATAAGACTATGCGAGCATACTACTTTTTGAGGATTGATAATAAGCCATTAAAACTTTATGCTTACCAAGACTTGATAATGAACGATACGTACCAATTCAAATATTTTGAGGCTAGTAACCAAATAGGGAAAAGTATAGAATTAGATGTTGATTCAGTATTAGATTTTGTTAATGATCACGGGAAAGAATTCAATATTGCTATAGTGTCAAAGACGCTCCCACAATCAAGTCACCAGATGAGACGAATCAAACAATTCTTGAATAATATGAACGTTATGGACTGGAAAGAAGATAAGGGTTCAAGCGATAATATGAGTATCATAGAATTAGCCTGGAAAGATAAGGATCGAAAAGATAAGGACGGAAACCCAAAAGTTAAGTATCTTAACAGGATCATTTGCGTTCCTGCAACAGAAGCAGCGTTAGGATACGACTTACACAAAGAAAATTTGGACGAGTTCGAATTCTGGGAAGACGACGCTTACATGTACGATCAAGTGTTAGAACCAAGAACTTACGGTACGAAAGGAGACATTACGGTAACAACGAATCCTAACGGGATGGAAACTAAAGGGGCAGAACTAGTAAATTTGTTTTTGCCAGACGGAACAAGAAAATATCATGTTTACAATTTCATGTTCTTAGACCGACCAGGAAACACAGAATTAGAACTAGAAAATGCTAAGGTTGGCAAAGATCGAAGAACGGTAGAATCAACGTTGTTAGCGAAACGAAGTGTGGGTAAAGGAGCATTCTTGGACCCTACAGACGTAGAAAACAGTTATTGTCCGAAAGAAGGAGTTAATCGTATGGTTGGCAAACACCCATTAGGATTCTTGGATGTTGGCTCAGTAACAGACCAATCATGCTGGATTATGGGGTATATAGAAATCCTTAAAGGGTACGATCCAAACAAAGAATATGAGTTGAACAAGCCATTCATAGAATTTCATATTCCAATAATCCACTTATACCCACAAGGATACCCGATTAGTCGTGTAGTAGGAAGTTTTGATGAGAGTCACAGCACGGACGGATGGCATAATGAGAAGAGTGTTGACGAATATTTGAAGGAGTGGAGCGTGGGAGGCACACACCCAACGTTCGGATACGACATTACAGGAAATCAAGGGATGAAACCATTATTTGCTAGTATTGGACGAACAGACGGGATAGACATAACGTTCAGCGGTCCTAATAAGAGTGGGATGTATCAAAGTTATCGTTACAAGATGGAAATGAAACTCATAAAAAGGGTTAAGCACACAGAATGGGAAGATCAAGCGAAGAAGTTAGTGGAGAAGAAAAGTGCGAGAGGATACATCCTGATTAATAGTGGGAGTAGTGGGAGTAGTGCAGCATCAAAGAATAAGAAGATAGAAGACGACACGCAAGACGCAACGGTAGGCTTCATCAAACTAGCAGATAATTATGATGTTATAATACCAGGTATGAGTGTGTTAGAAGAAGACGAGAAGAAAGAGAAAGGGGGAGAGGATGATGAGTGGGATGACGAAGACGATATTAGGGAAGCACAAGAAATTAATGATTGGAATAGGGAGATGGGATTAATATGAACGAGCCAAAATGTTGTAGGAGTGGTATGTGCTGCTTCTTAGTAGACAAACAAGGAATTCCAACGACAAAGCCGTGTCCACACCTAATATTCCTAAAAAGTGGACGAACACTGTGCAGGAGTTACAAAGACCGAATAGGAAAAGTTATAGGAAGTGTTGACGGGTACAAGAATGTGTGCACAACAAGAAATAATAGTGCGTGCGACTTCTTAGGCTGCGAGTATAATGATGGAACAAAAATTGTTTATGAGGTGTCAAAACGTGAAGTTAAAAAAGTGTGAGGAGATTGTCATGATAGTTTCATTAACAATGTTCCTACTAGGATTCATCACAGGACTAAACTGGAACATTTCAAGCGTTCAACATAACAGTTTAGAAAGTGTTAGTGACAGGTTAAGCACAGACTTATTAAACTTTCCAGAATCAATCCTGAACACTACAGCGAGTAGAGCATACCACTTCTTGCACGAGAATATGACAGTTTATCAACTAAAACAATTGTATGCTGTGCAACCAGGGATAAGCAAAATTTTCATAAAATATTATGCTAAGGAGGTGTGCTTCGGATGAACATACTCAAAAAGGTTATGTACTTAACGTACAAATTCAAATTTTATTTTGATACAGGAATAACACAAATTAATTGGGTTACGGGCAAATTACCAGAAGTTGTAAGTTTAGGAGTATTACTACACTTCTTCGGATTTGAAGTTACCAAGAAACAAGTATTATATTTTGTTCCGTTAACAATCATAATCGTATTCTTATTAGGATTGTTTTGGAAACGGTCAGGGTTGTTCGATATTGAACAAAAAGTTAATGCTGGAAAAAATCCTGTTATTAACGAGATGTACACTGCAGCAATAAAAATTAATAAGGGAGGAAAACAATGAGTTTTTGGAAAATGTTAATTAAAGGGATTAAGTACAAGGCTCCTGTGACTAAAGGAATACCGCAAGAAATGAAATTGGGCGAGAATGTTTACGGGATTAAAGGAGATGTTAAACAATTCAACATTTTTATGAGGATGTACCACAAGATAGTCAAGTATACGATTATCATCCCAACACTAGAATTGTTGAAGTGGGTTTTACGAAAACATATGCTGCCAAAGAAGGACGTGCCAGAACACAAAGTTATGAACGTAATAGACGACACGTACGAAAAAACTATTAGGGTATGGAGTGATTTGTTCTTGCGTAACGTGGAAGGACGAAAAGAATGGGATCAAAAAACTTTTATGAAAGGAGGGTGTGCTAAGAGGTTGAGAGAAATAAAAAGTGTTATGTTAACAATAGCCAAGTATGATACTGCATACCTAGAATTTGTTAACGTGTTCGCTCACGAGTTCACCAAGGCAATGATGAAAGAAAATCCTGATCATATATTTTATAATAGTGGGAATATTCACGACCCCAAATATTATATTGTGCAAAAAGCTGTGAGTGAAGGATTAATAATAAGAGAAGTTGTTAAGGAGACCAAAAAATGAAAGGAGACAAATCAAAAAAAAGGAAGTTGGAAGAGAAAATGTTACTTAAACAAATCAGGAGTCAACAAGAAAGTAAGAAAGCACAATTTGTTAATGTGACTGAAGAAGAAGCAATAGCAGAAAAAAAGATTATTGAAGAGCAAGGACTCAAAATAGGAGATGCCTCAATAGATTTTGATGAAAAACTCAAGATTAAAGAAGGATTCGAAATGGCAGAAAAACTTATCGAGTTAAGAAGTGCAGAAGCCTTAATAGATTTTAAAGGAGACCAAGTAAGACTCATAGGAGAAAATATTGATTCGTACGATAAACGTTTGATAGAACACTACAACGGTGTGATGAAACCTAAGAAGATGTTACTCGTAGAATTAGCGGATGCAAGATTCAAATATAACATTTTGGCAATGCAATACAACAAGTTAGTTGACAAGTTCGAAAAAGTTTACAAGATAGACAAAGAAAACATTTTAAGACTGGCTAACGGAGACTTCGATTATAAGTATTGGGAAGAAGAAGGGAGTGTGAAAAGTGAAGAAGACGAAAGAAAAGTTGAAGAAGATTAAACCCTTTTTCATAAAAATAGGAAAGTTTATATACTTAAAACATCGTAATATAATTTCAAAGACAAAATTGTTTGTTGAATTCATAAGATTAACAAAATATTCAGAATACGTTATATGGACATCAAAAGATAAGACAATCCTCGAACACTACACACAAACACTCGGAGATTTTTTGATGAAGAACGTAACAGCAGGAATCTTTATTAATATTGGTATGAACTCAATACTCAACCAACCAATGAACGCTTACACGATCATAGGATACACAACATTTCACTGGCTCATGTTCAAAACTATATTGTCGTATAGAAAACAGGTAATGAAATAAGATGGTATTCGGAAGTTTATTAGGTATGCACAATTCTCAACAAAAAGGTAATAGTAGAAGGACGAATGAAGCACCATTGTACAATTCTCCAATAATCCCACTCGGACTAGCAGGAAGTAGGAGTAGTAATACTCGACTTGTCAGTAACAAGAAACGATTAATCTCATGGTATGAGGAGAAAAGTGGGGAACTCACAGCAATCATAAACTTGGTAGTAGGAGACATCATAGAAGAAGACTTTTTCGAGCCTGTTAATAAGAAGGACGGACGTAATCGTGTATTACGAGCTGAGAAGTTCAAAAAAGAGGTTAACCTAAAACAACAAGATTTTGCTACATTAGTAGACATCGTAGTAACAGGAGAAGGGTACGGTTGGATGGGGAAACTTAAACAAGCAGAGATCAAAGAACAATTTTCTAAACTTTACAAAGCTAAAGGGTTCCCAACACAATTTAAGGAGTTAGCATTCAAAGCAAACTTTACAGACGAAGACTTAGTACGCCCACAAAAATATAGGTATATTGCAAGCTCAACAGTAGAAAACGTTTATGATAGTACGAAGATCAAACAATTCTTGCAACGAGTAGCACAAAACGAAACATTGTACGCTGCAGAAGACGTAATACATTACATGTTCTATAATATTAATGGGAGACCGTACGGTTTCACAAGTATAAGCACGGTAATCACACAATTAGAACTGTTAAGGTTTATGTGGTTGAACCAAAAAGCTATGGCAGAGAACGGTGGACAACCAGACAGAGTATACGCTGTTGAGGACATGGACATTAACAACCCATCATATACTAAGATGGAACAAAAACTTAAGAAGTATGTTAAGCTTAAAGGAAGACACGGCAGCATACTACTTAACGGGAAATGGAACGTTATAGACCTAAAACAATTAGAAGGAATGCAATTTGAACAAATGGGCTTGTTAGCAACATCACTACTAGCAATGCAATATCGTGTTCCAAGAAACAAATTACCATTATTGATCAAGGACGGAAATACTAAGGATGATACTGGTGGGAACAGCGAAAAAAGTTATTGGGGTAATATTGAGTTTATGCAAGACGAATACTTAACATTACAAAATAAGTATTTGTGGATTCCGTTCTTTGGAGTTACAAGAAAGTTCAAGAAAGCATACAAACACGACGAACTCATAGAAGGACAAATAGAACAAACAAGGATGAACAACTTAACGTTTAAGAGTAACGAGTTTGCAAAGATTGGGAAGAAGTTCACACCAGATTATGTTATTAGGTATATTAACGGGTTTAACGAGTTCATAGAAGACGACGACCTAGAAGATATACCAAAAGAAGAAATAGTACCAGAAGATAATAGTATGCTCAGGCAAGGATTACAAAGTAATAAGAGCCTAGGACAAAGTGATGGGGATAAGAACAAAGCTGCTGCAAAAAAGAAGAGTGCTAATACTCAACAAGCAAAGGATGGTGTTGGAACCTCAGGATTCGGGAAAGAAATTGTTGTTGAGAAGAAAGAAGTACAACAAGTAGGATTCTCACAATTCATCAAATTATATAATGAGGACAAGACACTAAACCAAAATCCTCCAAGAGTATTCTTTAACGAGCAAGACGGAGTGACCAAGTTTAAGTATATGAGTACAGACTTCGTTTATGAAAGTGTTGTGAGTAGTAACAACGTAAATCCTGTGATGCTAATGAACTTTCGTAGTGTTATCAAAACTAATGAGGATGATGACATGAAAGAGCTTAGCGAGGAAGTCATAAGTAAAGCTGTGGGGGAAGAATAAGTTTGACAGCTGCAAGTATTGCTCAAGCAGGGAGTAGAGAATTCCAAAAAGTTTGGGCTGGGTTGATAGATTCAGTAAATAATATTATTGATAAAAGTAATCCTTTACCGGTAGTTAGCAATTTTGTTCCAGGAACATATAATAAACAGACAGCTAGTAGTGGGAAGTTTTCTATACAAAAAGGTGAGTTGAACAAGTTAAGAATCAGACAACAAATCTTAAACGAGCATTGTGAGAGTAGTAAGGATGTTCAAGGAGTTGTAACTTCTAGTTTGATCGTAGGTCAAATATTCAAGGCGAGTCAAGATAATATTAACGGTATTAACCTCACCATGGAAAGTGCTGCTGCCGTATCAATGGACGATTTTGAATCATACGCTGATAGTGCAGCTTTACAAGTAGCTTGGGTTGAAACTACTAATCCTGCATTGTTAGAAACCACTATTGTTAATGAAGGAACACAATCCATGGATTTACCTTTAGACGCTAATAATGATGAATGGGTAAAAACTGTTAGTTCAACAAATTATACAGATTACACTTTCAATTTTGATTATAATCAAACAGTGATTAGTGGAGGAGGAGGAGCAACGGTTCGTTTCTGGATAGGGGACGGTACTAATACTAAAAGTCTTAACATAGTAGTTCCTGCTGCTAACGATTGGAATAATATTTCTATTAACGAAAATGCTATGGCTGATGATGGAGGGACAACTCCTGTCATGACAGCCATCACAAAGATAGGATTTAGGGTTACAACAAGAAAGGTTAATGCTGAAGCTTACGTTGATGCTCTAACCGCAACTCCATCTCCTGGAACTGTAGAATTAAAGTTGTGGAATATGGGAACAACAATCCCTACCACTGCTGTAACTTCTATTGATGACGGAACACAATACACAAAACTTGGTGATGCAGGAATCTCAGGATTACAAGAAGCATCTGTCATTTTACAATTAATTGGTGGGAAAAGGATGTATAACCTAGACGCTTTCGTTGCAGGAGTAGCTCTTGAGATACCAACTAATGAGATTTTAATACCAGGAAATTATTATGCTCTAACCATCAATTATGTTGATACTAATGTGAGTGTTTACGGTCCTGCTGTAAGTTTTGCAACAAATTATTATGTGAACGGATACTCTTTTACTGCTCCTGACGAAGCAACCGCTATAACAAAACTTGGCACTTATAATGATTGTATGTTCATGATTTTTTCCACTCAAGACGCTTATATTACTAACATTGGTCAAATAGCTGATGCTGAACCTAACGGTGATTCTTTATCAAGTATGTATGTCGAAGATGAAAATATGAAAGTAACAGATATTGGTTTAACAGGTGCTCAAGGAAACAAGATTACAACTATTGATCTTATCTCAATACCAATGTTTATGAGTAAAGGTTCAAAGTTCGAACAATATTATAATGATGATGCTACTGATTCAGTAACAACAATAACATTAGGATTTAGGTATAGGTATATTCCTCCAACAACAAATGGATAAGTTTAAATAGTAGTATTACCAATATGTAATTTAAGTCCAGTAATAATCTCTTAAAAATGGTTAAAAACAATAATTCTGTAAAAGAGAAAAAGGAACAATCATATTATAAGTTTGCTAGTAAGGGAATCATAGAAGTTAAAGAACTTGATGACGAACTAATAGTTAAAGGATACATTGCAACAACACACCAAGATAAAGGATTCTTAGACGAAGAACGAGGAGTGTGGATTAAGGACACAATCCACAAAGAAACTCTTGATACTTGGAAAGATTTGATTAATGATGATTCAAAATCTAGTAGGAAAGTTACTTACAGGCACATACAAGAACAAGACGCTGCAGGAGTAGGAATTCGAGGAAGTGCAAGAGTAGACCTTTTACCTGACGGACAACACGGATTGTACGCTGAAACAAAAGTTAGTAAGACATATCACGATTATGACAAAGTCAAATATGAAATAGATAATGATCTCACAGACAGTTTCAGTATAGAATATATGACGAGAGATATGGTGACTGGAGAACCGTTACCAAACGCTTTTGAAGAACACGTACTTAACGACGGAAATATTCATAGAGACTTATTACCTGGAATCCCACTAAAAGGTTGGACTTTTGCTCAGATGCCAATGAATGATGGTACTGTGATGATAAAAGAATTAATTGATAATATTCATGCTAATACAAGCGATGATGATAATATATTGGAGGAAAAAGAAAAAATGACAGAACAAGAAATAGTAACAGAAAATAAAGAAGTTCCTGTAATTTCTGCTGAAGATCAAGCTTTACTTATAGAAGCGAAAGAGGCAAAGAAACAAACTGAGATGAAAGAGATGCTTATGGGAATGTTAAAAGATGATTCATTCAAAGAAGTCTTAAACAAAGAAGTTAAAGACCCGGTGATTCTAAACACTGACAAGAAAGAATCAGAAGAAGAAGAAGACAAACCAGAAGTTTCAGAAGAAACTAAAGAAATCTTGAGTTCAATAGAATACAAAGATTTTAAGGAAGTACTTGACGGTAAGAAAGAGATTGCAATCGAAGAAAAGTTTAAGAGAGCAGGCTTAATGGCTGAGAAGAAAGGTATGGTTTGGGCTGATGGAGTAGACACACTAGATTACAAGACTAGTAAAGAATACACTCCTGTTAAAGGTAAAGCTCCAGGATTACAATTCAAAAGTTTTGGTACTAACGGTGCAAAACTAGAATTTAAATCATTAGGTATAACAACTAATCAGAACACTGACACAGACTACTTATTATCTGCGGCAGAACTAAAAGATATGTTTGATCCAGTAATCTATGACGTGCTTAACCAATCAACAACTACTTGGGGATTATTAAGAAAAGACGACTTTAGTGC
>Ga0255047_10003135_pt1 | contig 10520 bp, 10 predicted proteins | sample JV7_2_1_MG_FD_183640 | JGI IMG/M metagenome (GOLD analysis project Ga0255047, IMG submission 183640) | Seawater microbial communities from Jervis Inlet, British Columbia, Canada - JV7_2_1 | ecosystem: Environmental > Aquatic > Marine > Inlet | place: Canada: British Columbia | collected 2016-10-06 | reverse complement strand
GGGCGGTGGTGCGGCGGCTTTGGCGGTTGTTGCGGGCGCGGTTGTGGCGGTTGGTTTGCTTGTTGCCGCATTTGTGGTTGCGACCAGAACCGTTATGCGTTGGGGTCGTGAGATGGCGGCGACCATAAAAAGTATGGCACACTTAAACGCGGCAATGGCGGCACGGGCGGCAGAAATGCGGGTGGGCGGTATGATGAGGAAGATGAGGAGCGCAGAAAATATCGCTCCGTTTGTGATACCCGCGTCTAAAGAATTCAGCAAAATAAAAAACCAACTTCAGCCCGTTCTCGATCTAGTACAAATCTTGAAAAGCATAATATCCACGGCATTGATCGCTGTTATCGAACCCCTTATTGGGGTGTTGAGAGCGTTGAGTGCGGCTATGACGGTAGTTCTGTTGGCATTTAATATAGCGGCATCCGCTTTAGTAAAGTTGGCTCAAGGTATCATAAGTATAGTAGACAAGATTCCGGGGATGGGCTTTGTGCCGGGATTTGACAAGTTAGTGAAATCTATTGACGATATGGATGATCTTCTTACCGATCAAAGAGCCGCACTTTGGAAAATCTTGAAAGAACTTATCGCCATCAACAATGCGAACGATGCAACAAAAGTAAACGATTATTTCGCCAATATCGGTAAGCAATTAACACAAACTCAGTGGACACCTTGAGAATCAAACAAACAACAATAAGGGTTAATCCATAATGTCTACTGGCTTATACAGAATAAATTACAGCAATTTTGGTAGTGACGGTACTAATCAGTATGGTTGGGATTACATAAAAATAGAAAGTTATGAAAGCAAGCCCGTGTTTGCGGAGGACGACCAAACACAATGGACCACGCACCACTCCATATCTGGAACCGCAATCTTGCGCGGTAGCACTCAGGGTATGGACGATTGCATAATTGCTTGCCGAAAAGCATTATCAAAATCACACAGACTTCTAACCATACACCTTGACTCCGACCTCATAGTAAGTACCGGAACCAATGATTTTGACAAAGCCGACGGTCTTGCGCAAACAGACACCACGCTTGATATGGGTTCAGCACCATTTACCGACACGGCGGGTTATCCGCGATGTTCGTTTGTAATAAATAAATTCGTGGGGAACAATCACGCGATGGTTGCTTTCACGTTTGAGTGGATGGAAACGATGATCGACGCAACTCTTACTGAAGATGGACAGGCAAACTACGGGGTGCTTTCGCACCAGTGGAGGCAGAGGTTCTCAATAGCAGAAAATGGATTACAGACTTGGACGGTTGAAGGATCTCTGCGAGTACGTCCGTGGTTTGTTCCTTCTAATCCGTTGGCGGTGGGGGAGGTGCAGTTGGGAAGGAACCCAGACTCTTACCGAAGATTAGTCATGCCAGAAATACCTAGCAACTTCCGAGTGAAAAGAATGGATTGGGGAACAGACTCGTCGGGAGAAAATCTGATTTACACGATAGTTCTTCAAGAACACGCCAGACGATTGCCATTCCCTGCCACAAGGGGGACGGGAACATTCGTGTTCAAGACATCAATCGAAAGCGAGGCGGGTCTTTTGGGAGTAAAGATGTTTGATGCGGAACTAGAGGGAGATGCTCATTCCAGTACACCTGCGCTCCTTGCGGCACTACTTTCAGCAAGCGAACAACGCATAAAATGGACCGGAGCCAGTAAAGACCTAATAACCTCTATGGAAATACGCGAGTCTGAAATTTTCTCTAAAAAGGTTATTGGGCTACGGGTAACAGCGCGTGGCATAGATCCAAACGTCGTGAGTGCGATAAATGGACAGGGGCTTGCTGATATGAACTTCGGGATACTGGAAGATTTCCTTGCGGACGGAGAACTACAAGCGATTTCTCCAGATGTCCACGGAGCCGCGTTGATATGCTCATACAAAAGACAACTGTTTATTCCATACGCAGGATATAACCAAACCGACTTTCCAGTAGCACAACTGATGACCCTTGAGAATTCTCCTACAACTGGAGTAACGGGCGGAGAAAACGATAGTTCGATGCCTTATGTTGAACAAGTTTATGAGGTCACGGAAGTTGTAGAGGATCCGCCAATAGGCGTAGGTGAAAGTATGGCGGGAGAACTTTGGGGCGAGGAATATCAGTCCACGGAGGACAAAAAATTCAAATATCTAAAAGTTCGCGGCACAGAAAGAATTGGCGTGAACTACAACATACACGTATTTACAACCCATACAGAAAACAAGCGACAGGTTCCGTGGCAAGTCAATGCTCCAGACATATTCATTGAAAGTGATTACACCCTGTCTCAACACGACAACCCACCGCCACAAATGTTCTACAAACTACCTACTACAAACTGTGTTGTTTTAGAACAACAGACATCTGTGGAGGCGGGTGAGATTAGCGGAAATGGACATAGGGTATATCACCGACACTTTAAGAGGAAGGTTCAGTTGTTGTCGGGATATGTAACGGATGATGTTGGGGTAAATTATGCAAGCATAAATATAGGTGTTGGCGAGGGCGTAACAGCGACGGTTAAATTTCAATACCCAAATTTCCCTGAAAAGATGCGTAGACCGATTGATCCAAGGACAGATAACCACACCACAACACCCCTCCTTAATATGTTTGACTATATGGCGGACACACTAGAAAGTTATCCAGTCTCATTTGATATTCCTATTTCGGTCGTGTAATAATGGTAAAGTATTAAAACCATGTCATACCAATACTCAGATTTTTCAATTCATATGGTCAATACGTTGTACAGCCCCGACGGTGATCAAACTTATCCGGGTGAATCGTCTTTGTTTAAGTGTTTGGTTGTTACGGACAAGGTTGCAGAACTTTTGCGGCAAAGCGGAATAGATCCAACCAACATAAACAAAATTAACATTCCCGCAGGATTATCCAACGTGGGCAGTTTAACACTGTTTGGATATTGGGACACTCAGGTTGTACACAATTCAATAGATTCTCCCGGACTAGCAGATCAGATATTCTTGAAGTTTGCAAATCTGGCGTGGGCATTGTCTAAACACCATAGGGTACACAAGGTATTTCCTTCTTTTTTTGCGGGTGAGTTTGGGGATGTGAACAACTCTTTGGCGGTTGTTACGTTTTATGATTGGCGTTATGAGTTGAATTTCGGTACAGGAACGACCACGCCCAAATCATTAACGAATTCTTACAACGACAATTGGAATGTTTACAGACCGGATGATGCCGGATTTAGTGGCGATGAAGATGATGGAGAATCCCCATACGAATTTCTGCGTCTTTCGGGAACTGAGGAGCCGGACCTAGACTTGCATCTTTTCTGTGAAAACAATGCGGGCGTACCAGTTATTCCTAGTTTGGGAGATCCGCAGAATATGTGGGGATACGAGTCTGGGTTGTCGAAGGGTCAGTTGGTAGACAAGATATTGATGTCGTGTGGAGTCGTTGCGATACCGATTCCGCCGTGGATAGGAAACAGTTTTGATACGGGAGGGATTCTTGATCCTGCCGACGAGCCGCATGATTGGGCGTTAGGAGAGACATTCGACCCACAAACAGATTGGATGGTGGCACGATACATTGGTGATGGACACAAGCAAGGATTTCAAACGTGGGAACATTACGAAGATGGCTCGTTCATTAACGGGCAGTTAGCCGCCGCGAACAGTAGGGTGCAAGACTTTAGAGATGTTTTGTCGGGTTCTGAAGACGATGATACGGAAATGATGGGGTATCTGGATGAAGGTGTAGAAACGCAACCAGACTTCCCAGACACCTCGACAACGGGGTTCTTTTTTGAGGGTCTTTTAGGGATACCATTCTCCTTAACCATACAGTTCCCTGCAAAAACCAGTTCTGGACAGATAGTGATTTACAAGGTGCTTGGTGTAAAACACGGTTTTCCCTACGAAATGCCGCAACCGATCGCGCCGCTTTTTGAACTAACAAACTACACAGATCCCGTTACCATTACAGATCACATCAAAACGAATGTAACAATGCCGGGGTCTTGGATAACCTTTGACGAAGATGGGGAAGAAATAACCAACACCATGTCTCAGACCGGAATAACAGAAGTTATCATTGAGGCGGATGAGGGTGGGGTATTTAACCCTGAGACAATCCCCGGACTTGAACCAGAGCGCGCTGTATATCTTTTCGGACGCGCACTAAAACTGTCCCGTTGCTATTACGCAAGATTTTGGGCGTGTACAGGGCAGTATCGTCTTATGGGACACCAGACACTTAATCCATGGTCGGGACAACTCAATTTGGAATATGGGTTTAAGGATGGAATGCCATATACCCACGCAAGCGGTGACATAAACGATCCTCTGTTTGGCTTCGGTCTAAACGAGTTTGCAAACAGCATGGTTGTATCTTCGGGCGGGGTGATGTTGCCAAGACCAGATGGAATAACCGATCTTGCTACGGCGGGTGGCGGTGTTATCACTGCCGATGTTCTTGTCGAGATAACTGAAGTGACGTTGAGTGGAGGGTCGTGTTTCCCCTTATACAACATAAGGCGTTTTTCTGACGGAAAAACTTGGTCATACCTAATACCCACTTCCCGCGAAATACCAAATATGTGTTATTCGCCCGCACAGGTGGGAAGTATTTGTTTATTTGCTGTACACCCAAACGCAGAAGATCCGGAGGAACCCGTGTGCGGTCAGGGAGTGTGTGAATATGTGTTCATAGTGCCAGAAGATGTAAAAACGATAGAGTGCCAATAATGCCATACACGACAACAAGAAAATCAGGAATGATACAACTTATATCAAGGGTCGAGTTTGGTCTGTTTGATGGAACAGAACCAGTTACTTTGATAGAGGGGTTTGGGGCTAATAAAAACTACTTGCAAAAGATCATAATTACCAACACAGACACAGCAGATATAACCCCAAAAGTGCGGCTCCACAACATCGACAAAGAGGGCGAGGATGACGAGTACATACAACTTATGCCGAACATTACACTTGCGGCAAACGAGAGGTTTGTTTACGAAAGTCCCGTGTATTTTCTAGCCAACCAAAATCTTGAGATAGAATTGTCTGCCTCAGTAACAACCACCGAACCACAATACATGATGATATTGGGATAGTTATATGTTTGATTTAATGACATACGACAACGAAGGAAGACCAAGACTAACCGTTGTTGTAGAAAACAAAACACCTACACTTGCCGTATTCACAGCACAGAACGGGATTCCCCCGGCAACAAACTATGCCACAAGAGACATGCGTGGCATCTTCCCCGTGCTAGACTTCGATAACACAACCTCCGAGTCCACTTATTTTGTTGGGTTAATGCCACAGCAGTATCAAAATAATGGAGTCAATGCACATGTGTACTTTACATGCGATGCAACTTCTGGAAATGTCGATTGGGATATTAGTTTTGATAGACTCACTACTGCCGATCTTGATATTGACGGTAACAGTTTTGGGGACATTGTCTCGTCAGACAATAACACTGTGTCTGGAACATCGGGTGCAATTACACTTTCCACAACAAAAATCGCCACAGGAACTAAGATGGACAATGTTGTTGCAGGAGATATGTTTGTGTTAAAACTTACTAGGGACATAGCAGACACGGCGGCAGGAGATGCAAACTTCTTGGCACTTGAACTACGGGGGATATAGCGGCAATGTCTATTCACTTCGACTCTGGTGATGGGGATGGGGTGGATTATTTTCAGAAGTCCTCCCCAACAATTACGGCAATGCCGTTCACTTTTTCTTGTTGGGTTAAACCCGACAGTATTTCTGACCACGATGGTTTGGTAGTATTGGGGGTCAGTGGGTCTGCTTACGACCACCACGCACTAAACCTTCGTAATTCCGCACAGTTAGAGGTTGCCATTCGTGACCAAGCGAGTGGGTACGACAATTCGACCGTATCTAGTTACACAACCGGATGGAATCATTGTGCGGGAGTATTCGCCTCAACCACATCATTACAGGCATTTTTGAATGGTGTCGCGGGAACAGAAGAAACCGATGTCACAAGTGCCAGTGGAATGAACGAATTGAGAATAGGTCTATATGTGGGAACCTGGGGCAGGGCGTTAGATGGTTTGCTTGCAGAGGTTGCAATATGGGATGTGGCATTAACAGCAGGAGAAATTTCACAGTTGTCCGATGGGTATACGGCACTGGGAGTAAGACCAGAATCCCTAGAGTCTTATTATCCTATGGTTCGTGACTACAACGATGTCATGGGTAATAATGCCATGACCCCAAACAACACCGTAATATATGACGTTCACCCAAGAATTATAGAGGATGTACCGACAACACACCGAAGCGCGTGGGGCGGTATATGAGCAAAACAAGGGGTCAGGGAGAAGAAGGCGCGTGTTGTTTTTGTGAAAACCCGTGCGGATATACCTGTATAGAAACAACACATGACGATTGCGTAAAAGTCCAGGGCGGTTTTTACCAAGGAGATGGTACAGAATGTTCCGACGATGATGGTGCTATATGCGAGGATAACCCCGCCAACTGTGAGCCGTGTGATGTGCCAGACTGTTTGGATGATGAGGGGTGTCCTGCGGGTCATCATTGCGTCGATGCGATTTGTGTACCAGAACATGAGGAGATCAGAGGGTGCAACTCGTTAGATCAGCCAAATTGCCCCCAAGTTGTTCACGTTAAAAGACCGTATGCCAACGGTCTGCCACTAGAACTTGGTTGGGGATTAGCGATCAATTTCTTGTTTTGTGATGAAACTGAAATAGAGGAGGACAATGCGGGTGTTGTCAAGATGCGATTGGCAATGGATTCGTATAAAGATATAGAAATAGATGGCGAAGCCCACGTTAAACCAACTGGAATATATAACTCTGGTTGTTGTTGTAACCTGTACTTAAACCTACATTCTTGTTCGGGTGGTGGGACATGCTGTATTCCCATAGACAATTGTGCGGGAGGCAGGGTTCCACTGTTCGATCCGCTAAATCAAATTCTAATTGTTACTGGAAAACACAACACGCCCGCAGAAGGATACTGTGCGTTTTCTAATCCGCCTTCTGCACCAGATCCATGTAATGTAAATACGTCGGCAACCGGAACCATAAGCGGGTGTTGTTGTTTTGGAAACGCCCAACAAGGTAGTTGCTTGGATACTAACTGTTGTACGGCTCATTCGTTTTGTGGAAATGGTCAGGTAGTTTTTTCTGACATTATCATAGATGTTCAAACCTTCAACCCGAATTGGCTTAACGATCCAGATGGTTTGGTGGCAAACAGATATTGTCTAAATGCGTGTGAGTCGTGTTGGGCGGTTGGTTCTCCTTGCAACAACTGCGTTGGACACACGCACGAAGGAACGGGCGGTCATTGCATAACTCCCTTTTCGTGCGACTTAGGCGACCCAAGAACATATATGAAGGTTGGTAACACGGGCGGCTTCCAGTGTAATCCGGACACAGATGTTTACGGAGAGGGCGAGTGTTTGCATAGAACTTCAATTTTGACAGGTAAGCAGGTTTCCCAATGGGACTTTTATTATTACATGACGGGTTGTTTGTCTAGTTTTCAAGTGCCGGAATACTCAGATTGGTGCGACGGGGAAAGCGTAACATACTCCATGGCTCCCTGTGATATGTGTGTATATGAAACATGGACCAACTGTTCGTGCGGCGACCCATTTGGGGTTGGATGCCCCCCGATGTTGTATGCGCAAAAACGGGCGGCAGGGACTACTCCTGCACACCAGTATTTCAATGAATCATCCCCGTACGACATTCAGGGGTGTTACACACTAGATAATACAACCGTGTTTACAAAGGGAATCAGCGATACGTGGCGGCACCTCGACAACGGTTGTTCTGCCGATGTCCCGTATACAGGTTGTGAAATGTGGAACCTTCCGTATTCAGACAATTGCGATTGTCAGGCATTCTCCCCGCCTTGCACACCGGGGTTGTTACCTGATGGCTCAACCCCAAGCGGAACCATGGACTTCTCACATCCATCACTTTACCCAAGCCGCATAGAAACAAGCATTGAGATCGACACAAAATCCATGGGTATTGTGGGGATTAAAAACAAGATTGATATTGCATTTGACACGCCGACTGTTGTAGGTGTTGATTCCCTTGGCGTTATAGATCACCACAGCATAGAGGGCAAGGCACTAATGAGATCGTATCGAGAGCGTTCGCCAATGATCTTTAGCCCGACCAAACACGACGATCTTAGACCAATCAACGATTTTGCTAGAAACGGGGCGGTAGCAGAGGACGGCGTTCCAGAGGTTGATGATGCTATTTTTCTTGGTGAGTATTCTGATGAGGGTGCGAATTGGTCGGCATGGCTTTCTACCACCCCATGCTACGCACAAACCGTGGAGTCTCTTAATGGTAGATACTTAAATTTCGCCTATACAGTTTTTGCCTACTGCAACAGCGAGTGTTCCAGAATGTCTAAATTGTTGTTGCCGGAACACGGGGTATCGTTTCACATTACAAATCCCGTGGTTGGTATACTTGGTGAGGCGCAGGGTTGATGAATGAAAAAACAGATCATAAAGTTAATATATCCAGGAGAAACAAAACTTGGAGATGCAGAGGTAGTTGGAATCGTTCAAGACTTGAGTGGGTCTAGGGGTCGGGGACAAGAAAATCTAGCGGAAGTTGTTAATAAAAAATACCGACCCTCTCTTGTTTCGTCTTTTGCAAGGGGTGTCAAGGGGTTGGCTAAGTCTATGACGGGAGTTGGGGTTGCTAAAGAATCCGTTATAGAAGAACGCAGGGCAATTTGTGAACCGTGTGTGTACAGGAATGGCAAATCTTGTGGTAAGTGTGGTTGTAGCATATTCCACAAGACTAGGGTTTCTTCTGAGAAATGCCCCATGTCGTATTGGGGACAAGAACCAACATAGAGGAGTGGCGGAACAATGTGTGCCAAAAACAAAAACGAAAATATCTTATGTAGTTAGCGAACAAAACCGCAACGTCCATACCGTACGCATGGAGGCGACAGGTAAGGATTGGGAACAATACTTCCTTCTTTCCAGTGATCGCCACCACGACAACGCGCACACAGACCACGCACTAGAGTTGAAACACCTACGCCAAGCCCAAGAACGGGGCGCGGGGATAATAGATGTGGGTGATATGCACTGTGCCATGCAAGGGAAATACGACAAGAGATCCGACCTTACTGCCACAAGACCAGAACAGCAGGAGGGTCGGTACATTGATTCTCTTGTGGAGTGTGCCGCAGATTTCTATGCACCATTCGCAGAAAGTTTTGTTGTTATAGGAAGGGGCAACCACGAAACTGCGATCTTAAAGCGACATGAAACCGATCTCACTGAACGCACCTGTGAGCGCATGAGTTCTATTTCCGGACATAAGGTTTACTCTGGTGGGTATGGTGGTTGGGTTAGGTTCATAACAAAAATACACGGATCAAAAAACCAATGCACCATGAAGTATTATCATGGATCCGGCGGCGGAGGACCCGTCACGAGGGGAGTGATCCAGACCAACCGAATGGCGGTCATATATCCACAGGCAAATATAATTGTGTCGGGACATACACACGATCAATGGATTGTTCCGGTTGCTAGAGAGAAACTGTATAGGAACGGGTCAGTGGGAATGGACGAGGCGTTGCATGTTAGGTGCGGAACCTATAAAGACGAGTACGGGGATGGGTTTGGTGGTTGGCATATCGAACGCGGCGGACCGCCAAAAAGTTTAGGTGCAATGTGGCTCAGATTTTATGTTCTTTCTTCACACGACAACTCTCTTGGGTGGGAAGTGGTAAGAGCCAAATAAAAAAGATACGCCCAATTCACTATGAAGGAGAATGTGTGGGCGTATCCTTTTGTTACAGGCGTTGGATCGTATCGTAAGCATTCAAAGTACATGAATACTGAAACACCTGCAACTGTGAAGAAACAGTAAACAGTTTATATCATATTTCGCCCTCAGAAACAAGTCGTATCCACAGTTGGTCTACATCCCACATGACCTTTGACACATATTCAAATGCCGCATCGGACGTAATGTAGTTTACAGGAACAGCAAGCATGAAGCACTCGTCGCCGGAAGCATCAGCCGCCTCCTCTGCCTCTCCTATTGTTGGATAAGAGCCAAGATACACTGGCTTTCCCGGTCTTGCGCTAAACACAACACACGAAAATTCACTGTCGTCAGAGTTCGTGTCTATGACGAATCGGTGAAGTTTGCTCAAAGCCCAAAACCTGTACGACAACAGAAATCTCGTTTTTGCGGATCTTGCGGTGCGTTCTTATCACCTATCCAACCCACAATATCACTCCGTAACCACCTCAGTCTGCCGGGCAAACTTATGGGTTGTGGCATTTTATCATCACGCACCCAATTATAGACAGTTTGCCTGTGGACGGATAGAAGTTCCGCTACTTCTTTTGAGTCCATTAAATCTAATCTTTCCATTATGTCATTCCTCTCAAAATGGTATTTCGCTATCTGAAATTCGCGTTGGTGTTGGTGTTGGTGGTGGTGGCGGTTGTTCGTTGATCGTGGTATT
>Ga0255047_10003133_pt1 | contig 10523 bp, 13 predicted proteins | sample JV7_2_1_MG_FD_183640 | JGI IMG/M metagenome (GOLD analysis project Ga0255047, IMG submission 183640) | Seawater microbial communities from Jervis Inlet, British Columbia, Canada - JV7_2_1 | ecosystem: Environmental > Aquatic > Marine > Inlet | place: Canada: British Columbia | collected 2016-10-06 | reverse complement strand
TTTGTTGTTCCACATATCTTTGCTATTTTACTTGTACTAAACTTATCTTCAACTAAAGACTTAACATCATTCAACTTTTTATTGGTCCATTTTATTGGTCTTCCCGTTTTAGCCATGCTTGTATCTCTTTCTATTTTGCTTATTCCAACGCTTTTGCCATGCCCAGCAGCTGAGGGACCCACCATAATGCTCGCATAGTGAATAGAACCAGTCTTTGGCCAAAAACACTAAATTACCCGGGTCCAATCGTACCACCCACCCTTTTAAACCCCGATAGGAGCGAGATATGAGCTTTTTTATTTGGCGGAATACCGTCGTTTCCTCTCCTGGGTCCCAAACGTCCATCATGCTGTATCTTTTGGGTTTAAGTCGGCTTGTTCTATTTTTTTTGTTAATGGAACCACATTATCTTTCTCTGCAATCTTTAAACTTGCATTAAAAGCAATTGTAATACGTTGCCGTGGTGATGGATTACATACTACATCATGTAGAAGGTAAGATGGAAAAACAAGAACGTCCCCGTCATTCGGAAGATGCGCAATCATGTTGGAATGGGGCATGTGTGGTGGAATCATTTTGTATATTTGTTCATGCGTCGCAAAACGAATGACACCTGTATCATGTCCTTGCACGTAATATACCCCGGATATATCGGCATCCGCACGGTAGTGCGTGTGAAATATATTGGCGCCCCCAGTATTATTAACATTTGTCCAATAGGTAATTGCTGCATCAACTTTTTTATTAGGGAGATAATGATCTGTCCATGCGGACATAAGCATACCAATAGGTTTCATCAATTCCTTCTCACATTTATATTTAAACATGCTACGCCAGCATCCGGCATTGCTGAAGTCCATCCCTTTAGGGTCTTTCTCCTTTTGTTCCTTAATCTCATGCATCAGAAGATTGTTTAAATTTGAATAATTATCCCATTGTCTGTAGAACAAACGCGTATCCTGGATTGGAATCTTCGCTATTACTACTTTCCCGTTTTTTTCTTGCGCCATTTTGATGACCTCTTCTTTCTTTTTTTCTTGCCTAACTTTCGTCGGCCTTTATGTTTACTTAATCCTACTTTCGCCATATACTTTTAACGAACATTCTGCCCCACACAGAAATACCATTTGGTATTCTTGTTCCGGATTAAATTTCTTACTTGTCCAATATAATAATTTTTTAAGCCATGTACCACATTGTGAACACTTAAATTCTGGTCCTGGGCGCACGGTGCTTTTATCATACTCCACAAAGTCCCTCACATTCATCTGAAAATTCTTCATCAAACGTTTCTCCAAATAAACTTTGTTGTTTCTTTGGCTCAAGGAAATTTATGCTTCTAAGCGGCTTCGCTGACTTATGAAGAAATAGTTCTGCTTCTGTGTTCTTTAATCCATGTCTAATCTTGTCATCAACTTCACACGCATCATCCCAGTCCTTAGGATAATTCTTCTGCATGTTTTTCCACTGATCATTGTGGTGGTATGGGCAACCAATACATGATGATTTACCTGGCATAGGGTGTTTCTTTATATCACGGTACCATTGCAGGCAATCAGCACGTGACATTTTCATTTCAATTAAAGGCCATCTTGATGTAAGCCATGGCATCCGCGCCTTCTTCATGCGCATTGCTTCATCGGTGGATATACCAATCCATTGTTCGACGATCATGTCTTTTTTAACGCGGTGTCTCGGCTTGATTCCTAAAATTTCCCTCATCTTTTTTTGTATGGGGATAACTTTATAATCATGTGTACATTGACGGTATAGCATTCCAACCTTTCCACCAGGACGTGCAGCAAATAGTGGTGGATTTGGTACACGTCCGGCGAAAGATTTATGCTCCTCATTTGACCCTTTAATGGGGTTCGCTGCGCGGATAAGGTCTTCCCTAAGGTTTCCTCTCTCTACAGTAATGAGTGGGCAAATCGTTATAGCCTTTTTTAAATATTCTACATGCTCATACACGAAGGAAGGTTCCCATCCTGTATCAGCAAATATCATGTAATCTGGTTTGTGTTTTGTCAGTCCTTCTTGTGCCATGAGTGCCAAACAGGAAGACTGTACCCCTGCCCCGAGTGATAACACGCGGATGGTGGGTTCTCGTTTCTTTCCTTCTTCATCAAAATACTCTGGCTCTTGTGTTGCCGCAACTGCTGCCATTGTATTAAGCGTCTTTCTATTAGGCGTAAGTTTTGTAGACATTTCTTCCAAAAGTTTTCTTCTTTCATATTCCATCTGCTCCGGGTTAATAGCAAAACCTGGCTTAACTCCAGCAATAGGCTTGTTTGCTGCCGCACGTTTCTTTCCTTGTTCACGGTACCCGGGTTTTCTAGTCTCTGTCATAGGCCTCTAATTGTTTTAATGTTTGGGTGATTTTTTGCGTATAATACACATCTTCGGCATAAATTGCAAGTGTCCTGGCCAAAGATTCAAGGTCCACTATGTCGCTGATATACTGGGTTAATCGCTCCTCTCTAAAGTCTCTATAATGATGGTTATTATTAAGTAAATCAATATAGTAAGATATGGATTCGCATTTAGTCTCAAAGATCCTAAGCCCCCAGCTAGCATTAGGTATATTAAGCGGCTTCATTTGGTCATCTGCTGAGTCAAAAGTGCGGATCCCTAACAAATTGTTACCAATTGTTGCAAACCTGGAACGTCCCCATTCCGATTCATGAATGGCTTGTGCTATCACTAAATTTACGGGAATCCTGTTGTGATCCTCTTCCATTGAATTCAAATGCAACGTACACGCTGTAATATCCTCAATGAATTCCTCATTGTTGGTGTAATCCATTTCTGGATTGAAAGGTACACATATTAATAACACTGCGCATAACCAACTCATTCGCCCCAGCTTTCCCCTACATTAATGTCGACCTTTGATGGAACCTCAAGTTCCACGCAAGTTTCCATTACTTCCTTTACTTTCTTTCCTTCATTTTCATCTGTTACAGAACAGTTAAGTTCATCATGAACCTGTATGTGAGGAACTAAATTTAATTGTTCATATACATCAACCATGGCTTTCTTGGTTTGATCCGCAGCTGAGCCTTGAATCAATCTATTTAATGCCTTGTAAGTATACGCTCTTTTAATAGCATCACCATATTCCACTTTTGCTTGATTCAGTGGTAGTGCCTTGTGTACACCCCATTGTGTTGGTTCCCATAAATCAAATCTACATTTACGTCCCAGTAATGTACGAATGACACCTTTTGTATTGGCACGGTTCATCACTGCTTCCAGCATTCCTTGCATAAAGGGTACACGTGCACGGAAATCAGCAAGCATTTTCTTTGCTTCCTGTGGTTCAAGGTCCAAGTCACGCGCTAATTTATTATAGCCCATGCCATACATGACACCTAGTCCGATAGTCTTCGCAAGACGTCTCTCCACACCTGCCATTTCGGCTGTTTGTTGGTGAAAGTCGAGGTCCGTTTTATGATATGCTTCCTGTACTTCCCTAGCACCGGGTTGGTCGACGAGTCTTGCCCAGTGTGTAAGTAACCTGGGCTCTTGTTGCGAGTAGTCCGCTTTGAGCCAGTACTTCCCACTTTCCGGGATGAAAAGTTTCCTAATGTCTTTCGCGAATTGACCCCTACTCGGAATCTGCTGTAAATTAGGATGATTATAAGAAAAGCGACCAGTGACAGTACCTCCACTGTCAGACCTAATTTGGTTAATGTGAGCATGTATCCTCCCGTCATTGTTGTGATTTAATAACCCATGCAGGAATGTCCCTCTTAATTTGTTCAATTCCCTCGCCTGCATAATTAATCGAGGTAGTTCATGTGGATGATCCGTTAGAAACATCTTCGTAAAGGAAGGAGCATTGGTCTTTTCCGTTCTTTCATAGGGTAGGTTCAACGCATCAAAAGCTTTCGAGATGGATGCTGCTGCCCATATCTCTATATTAAGTCCGGTTAGATCCTTAATCCTTTTCATTAATTTTTTTTCTTTATTTTTAAATCTGTCATTAAGACTCACGCATTTATATTGATCAAATCTCACACCCGTCTTGGTCATTCTGTAAATTACATGAATAAGATTGCATTCCAGATCATATACCGTTGTAAGATTATCCTTGACAATTTCCCATGATAATTTTTCATGCAACTTGTAGGTTAAATCAGCATCCGCTTCAGCGTACTCACCCACAAAGGTGGATGGCAACTTGTACATTTCATTCTTGGGATCAACGCCAAAGGCGTCAGCCGCTTCCTTAAGCTTTTGTTCATTCTTAAACTCTCCTAGATATTCATGCACAATGCTGTTTAATGTATAGGAGAATCTATTCTCATCTATAAGTGCCGCAGCTACCATGGTGTCATGAACTCTTCCCTTAACTTCTATTCCAAGGGTGGAAAGCCAACCAATATCATATTGCGCATTGTGAAATATTTTTTCAATGGAACCGTCTTCACATATGGACTTAATATACTTAATAACTTTCTTTTCATCCATGTTTCCCCCACCAGCGTGGGCGATAGGATAGTATCCTTTGAAAGAAGCATTCGCTATAGCGATGCCAATGACATAACCACGCTTACGTGGCCATCCTGGTCCTTCCTTGATTAAGTGTGGATCACACGTCTCTAGATCTACTGCTACTTTGCCTTCAAGTTTAGGAAATTCTGTGGGAGCAACCCAATTGGAATTTACTGTTTTAAAAAGATCCTGAGTCACCAATTTCCCCCGCTATTGCTGAATAACCTGCCATGTCAACAAAATTATCCAAGTTAAATTTTTCACCTTGTGTGGTACGTGATATCTTTAATAATATCATCATAATAGCTACATCAGCAGCTGTAATATTAGCCATTGGTCTTAACTTACCATCTAGAAATATATTCCAGAACTCTGCAATTTCTGCATGATTCTTGAATGCATCTCCATGTGTCTTGTTCCTGTCCTTGCTGACCATTTCTTTTGCAAGAGCAAGTATTTCTTCTTTGGTCATATTATGAACCCTCCCTGTCTTTGTGGTTGTACTATGTGTAGCTCATTACGAGCACGTGTAGCTGCTACATAAAATACACGGCATTCATCATCTGAATCTTTTTCCATTGCTTCCTGTGACTTTCTTGATAAGTCTGTCAGCAACATAACTTTGTCTGCTTCTCCTCCTTTAGCACCATGAATCGTGCTTAAATGAATCTTTGGATCTGATTTTACAAAATCCTTGTTTCTCATTTCAATAGACCGTAAAAATTCTTTATCGCGCGTTCCTACCTTATCAAAAGCTACGTCCCAAGGTCTTCCTCCTACAAGTAATCCATGATTCATAACTAAATCTTCTAGTTCATAATTTTCTTTATCAGCTGTTTTTAAACCTTTGTGACCGCGTTCTATTCCTATTTCTGATGACATATAAGAATAAATAGTTTTCACTTCTGGTAATTCTATATGCTCACCTTGATTTAATTTTTTCCAAGAAGCTGTAGCATTTAATAATTTCTGCGATATAGGCAAACGATTATTTCTTTTATAAAATAATCCTTGTAATCTTATGTCGCGTTCTATTTCATCGAGTAAATAATTGGTTCGTGCCATGATAAGCCAATTATCATCGCGTATATCTACACTGTCGGGGTAAGAATGATACTGTACTAATCCTCTAGTGTTTGTACCATGCCATGTTTTATTAATTCTATTTTGAACCCTACCTATAATTCCTTGTGAACAATTTTGTATAAGGCGTGCGCATCTATAAGACTGTTGTAAGACTTGTCTTTCACCATCCAAACCAATTAAATGTTCTACATCTGCACCAGCCCAACGGTAAATAGCTTGATCATCATCACCGCTTACGTACACTTGTTTGGCGTTTTGACAAATTTTATGTACCATACGCCACTGTAGGGCGCATAAATCCTGTGCTTCATCAACAAAAACTATATCTAATTTCGGAATCATTCCTGATTCAATGTACATTTCTATCATGTCTGTAAAATCTAATACTTCTTTTTTCTTTTTAAATTCTTCAAGTGAACGTTGAGCTCTGAGGAGTGCGTGCCAAGATACATCTAAATTAGAATCATTATAATGTTGTTCTAAATCCATACATTTCATTCGTGCTAAATTAACCTCTGATAGGAGCTGGTTATCAACTGTAAATACTCCACCGGAATCTACACCATCAGATACTGATCCTAGATCCATGCCGAATGACTGCGCAAACTCTTTATAATTATCACGTGACATTACTTCTGATTTTGTTAATCCTAACTGATGAAAGGCAAATGAATGCAATGTTCTAAAATAAGGTAAATGTTGTTCTTCTAAATCAAACTTCTTTGTAGCCCGGTCCCTCGCTTCACTAGCCGCTTTCTTTGTAAAAGCCACGAAGGCGATACGGTCCGGTGGTGTACCTTTCGCTAATTCTTGTTCAACTAAATTTAATAAGTTGTGCGTCTTCCCTGTACCAGGAGGTCCTAATATTATTTTAGTTTTCATTTCTAATCCTTTTCTCCTCTATTCGATGACAATTAGCACATAATACAATGCACTTCTTCCATTCTTCTTTTATTTTTAAAAATTGTCTCCAACTTGTTCTCCAATAACTTGATACGTTTTTAAATTTATCTTCTCTATTTTCATGATGAAAGTCTAAAGCAACAGCTTCTTTATTATAACCACAATGAGCACACCCACAATCTACTTTATGCTTAGAAGTTAATCTACTAATCTCGTCATATATTTTCTTTTTATTCATTTGATTCCTTTTTAATGTTTTTTTAAAAGCTTCGGGATGACGAAAATCACCGGGATAAGTTCCGTCAGGTCTTTTTCTATTACGCCTAACACCAACCCACACGAAACCGTCTTCTCTTACGTCTCCATATTTATATTTAGAATGGGGCACTATCAATCTCCTTTATATCAAAAGCTGAATCCTGTGTTTGGTATGCAGGAACACCCCACACACGAACTGTCCTGCCTTTTAAATTATATTTTTCACTTTTACCTTTAAGATGTCTCAAAGCTTGGACTAATTGCCCCGTGTTAAAATAGGTAAACTTATTTCTCGTTAGATAATCCTGTAAGTCCTTTAACCGAAACCAAGTAGTTCCTTCCTCTGTCCAGGGTTTTCGTAATAATAATTCATCTCGATTTAAGGCCTGGGCGCGATCAGTACAAAACTCCTGGAGGAAAGCTTCAAATTGACCGGCCAAGGACCCATCATCAGAAACAGGAATCTTGATAAGATTATTCATTAGCCTTTCAATTATTTCCTGCCATACTGACTGTTTTACTAGAGGAGGCATCGTGTCCAAAGAATTCATACATTTCTTTTGAAACTTTGTTTGTATCTGCAATTCCTCTGTCTGTAATTCCATTCGCGTGTCACCTACATCCAAAAACCACACTGGTGGGTCTGTCTGTAATTTGGTTAACGCACTAAATTCTAATGCCGCACTGCCATTTCCTATACCGTACTTACGTCCTCTACATACTTTAGCATTGCAGTAGGAATTAATAGGTGGCTCTTTGCATCTGTAATTATAATCTTTTTTCTCTAGTTGTTTTTGAATAATAATAACTTCCTGCGCCGCTAAGGGTGGTGCCATATAATTTCTGTTATATTCTTCCAACAAAGTCTTCCAATTATCGGCATCAAATTTTCTTAAGTAAACACCAATGTTAAAGAGTCCATTGTTCCTTCCTCCTTCTGAAAATCCCTGCGTGCATAATTGTTGTAGACACGGTGGCCCATCCTTTATGACGTCACCGGATACCTGGATTGCAACTTCGTCGGTACCGGCCACTGAATATTTATTATATAAGGATATGAACTCGCGCAATGTTGCGGCGGTTCCATCATCTTTGTAAGCATATCTTGTTGTATTTTTGGCGTTATAATAAGGAAGATTTAAAAAATTTCCTAAGTCCCCTTTTTCTATTAGTATTGTCGATTGTTTGGGAAATACTTCGACGGAAGAATATCCTAGACCTGAGGCAACCTCTCGCAATTTCTCTCGTATTAATTTGGCGGATACTGGGTTTTTAAAAAATAAGAATAAATGAAGCCCCCCGCTTTTTGATCGGCAGGGAACTAATGGTAGTTTTAATTTTCTGATACTGTTTATTATTTTACGATAATCAATAGGATAAGTATCAATATCAATACAACCCCATCGGGATGTGTTATCAGCCATGATAGGAATAATACCCAAAGAAGGACCTTCACCAGCCAAATGAGACTGCCATAAATCATCCGTAACAATTTTTTTAACAATGTAAGACTTCCCTTCCTCCTTACCGTCAGCACGTTTCCCTTCGGGTTGGTGCTGACCATAAGCTACGTCGAGACCTTCAAATATAGATTTGAATTGTTCCACTAAACCTCCAGGTTACAAAAACTTACCTTAAAACGGTATGTCTTCGTCGCTTTCTGCGCTGTTTGATTTTGGAGCCTCTTTTACAGGTTCCCCTTCAACAGTAGGTTTAGCTTCTACATCTCCTCGTGATGCTGCGGTTGAAAATGATTTCGCTTCATTATAAATGTCAGCGTCTTCTACCTGTCCAGCTTTCTCAACTTGATAACCAAACCAACTTCCACGATCATTAGACTCACTAACTGTAGTAAGTTTATAGATCATTGCGTAAGTAGGTGGGGTAAAACTTCCCGATGGACCAGAAACTTTTTGGGTTAGCATTAAGCTATTCCAACGTCTACTCTTTTTTAATTGAGTAGATGTCATGCTGATAACGGCTTGTGACCAATTACCATCAGTTCCTTGAACCAAGACATAATGATATGCCGTAGTGGCAATATAGTTGCCATTTTCTAACACATCTTTAAATGTCATTTGATCACGTTTAGTTTTAGAAAGAATACCACTGTCGGCATCATGTGCTTCCACAAATCCGCCACCGGATTCACGTGGTTTCCATTCCACATATCGTAGTTGATAAAGGACAGGAATCACATTGAGTGACTCGCTGACTTCTTGCGAAACAGTATTATAAAACTGTCCCACTTTTGCTCCTTCAACATATTCCGCTTTCGCTGGATTAAGCTGAGGGCTAGTTGTTTGTAGTATATTAATGTAAGGGATAGCAATATCTCTTGATAAATCAAGATTGCCAAATCCACTTGCATTCTTTGAATCACTAGCAAGAACTGCTAGATCTAACTTTGCTGCTTTCGCAACTGCTTTAGTCTGTGCCATAGGGCTTTTCTCCTTTATTCTTTAATCGTTGTTTTTTGTCCTACGTAAGCGCCTAACAAATCCATAGGCAGTTGTCTACCTGCTTCATGTTGCTCACGTATAAATGCGCGAAGGGTGGAGGGTTCGACCCACTCGCGTTGCGAAGTTGCATAACCCTTTTCACTCAAAGTATCATTCAATCTTCTAGCTTTCTCATCTTCATCCCGTCCAAAGCTACAAGAGATTTGGTTTTTGATTAGATCCCCAAATCCGTTGTTCCTAAACCATTCAAATGCTGCCTCTTTTTTAGCTTCTTTTATGGATGCTCCATAATAGTTTCCTACTTTAAGATGCCTGCCATCTGCTAGTTTTAATTCTGATAATCCCACCTCTGCGAAGAGGTTAGGTAATACATTTTCTGATAAATGTTTTTTGTAATCTTTTTTCTTTTTTAATTGATCTTCCATATCACTGATTTCTTTATCCGTATCAGCAATATCATTTGCCACTGCACCAATTTTACCCATGTTGTCCTGGGCCGTGGAGCCAGCATCTTGTTGCATTTGTTTTAATAAGTTATTCATTCGTCCCTCTCAAATCTATTTCTAAATCGTAATATTTCTTTTCATCGCGGTCCCATTTTAGAACTTTGAATTTTCCTCTATTCATTTCGCTAGCAATCGCACCAGCAAGTGCAATTATAGCAGGATCACCAATTAAAAGCAAGTAGTCATCATCACAAAATGTGGATAACTCTTTTTTTAATTTATGTGTTAATGGTCCAGAGGATAAAACTATTTGTTTATTATCCGGAAGTAATACTTTTAAATCACCAAACTTCTCTGCTGATCTAATGTTTCTTCCCATTTCTTGTAAAACGTAAACTGTCATTTAGGTTTAACTCTTCTTTCTTTTAGGATTAAATTTTCTTTGCATGCGTTGCAAAATTTTTCCCATAAAATGTTTTCCATCACCAGGTTTTTTTTCAATAAAATCATTCCCAGGACCCGGAAGATTTTTACCATTATTTTTAAATTGTATTTTCCAGCCACTTGCCATATTTATTTCTCCTTCTAATTTATTTCTTGATTTGTATTATAACATAGTATATAATGTAATGCAAGAATTAAGAAATAAAAAATGTATAAATTTAAAACTGAGCCATATGAGCATCAAAAAGATGCCTTAAAAAAATGTTGGAACAAAGAAGCCTTTGCTATCTTTGCGGAAATGGGTACAGGAAAAACTAAAATTGCATTAGACAATGCATGCATACTTTATAATCGAGGCAAAATAGACCGCTTACTAGTGGTTGCCCCTAAAGGTGCGTATATGAACTGGGTAGATTTGGAAATT
>Ga0255047_10003132_pt1 | contig 10528 bp, 21 predicted proteins | sample JV7_2_1_MG_FD_183640 | JGI IMG/M metagenome (GOLD analysis project Ga0255047, IMG submission 183640) | Seawater microbial communities from Jervis Inlet, British Columbia, Canada - JV7_2_1 | ecosystem: Environmental > Aquatic > Marine > Inlet | place: Canada: British Columbia | collected 2016-10-06 | reverse complement strand
CTTTAATGCCCGTACTTGCTTCAATGCCCCAACCTGCTTCAATGCCCCAACCTGCTTTAATGCTCATACCTGCTTCAATGCCCCAACCTGCTTCAATGCCCTCCACTGCTTTAATGCCCTCCCCTGCTTTAATGCCCTTCCCTGCTTTAATGCCCATACCTGCTTCAATGCCCCAACCTGCTTTAATGCTCCAACCTGCTTTAATGCTCATACCTGCTTCAATGCCCTCCACTGCTTTAATGCCCGTACCTGCTTTCGCAAAGATATGCCCCCCAATATTCAAATATTTAAATATTACACATCCGAGCGATCCATCAATTTCTAAGTGTCCCTCAAAATTCAAGATTGTCTCTTCTCCGATAAATTCATTATTATCGTTAAAGTCCTTTTTTGTTAATTTTTTTATTTTCATAATTTACGTTATTTTTATTAAGTTGCGTATTTATCGAGGAAGTTTAATACCTCGGAGGGTTTAAGTTTATCAACACCTTTTCTATCAGTCACATCAACTGCAGTTGATTCATTATACTGACTTTCCCACGGAAATTCATTCAATATTTCGTTGTATTTTTTTGTTTTTGCCCAATATCTTCTACCAGCATCAACAACAGCTGTAGCCATTGTGGAGAATGCCCATTGATAATGTTTACCATTGAAGTCATTTTCGTTTCCTTTAGCCACAACCACTACATGGTATGGGCTTGGGGTTCCACTGCGATAGGTAATCCCAATGCTCCATGTTTTATGTCCACCATTTTTGTTTGGAGTGCGGAGCAATGGGAATACTGGTATTTGGTGTATATCTCCGTCCGGACAATGCCAATCTATATGTTTCATGGTGTGGGTTTTTGTTCTGGATCCTTTTTATCGACAGAATCCTTGATCTTGTGTGTGCCTTCACTCATAAAGTCGAGTGTTTGTCGCTCAACGAACTTGCAGATGCCTACTACTTCATGCGGCAGCAAGTTGGACACTTGCACACTTATTTGTCCTTTATCATCCATTTCGATGATAAGCATCTTGCGTACTTTCTTATCATTATTTTCCATTTTCTTTCTTCGCTTTAAGTTGTTTAATCGTGCATTCTTTATCGTCAATGTCATCTCTTATACCTAGCAAAACTGGTTGATATAGAGATCCACCGTCATACCAATAAAGATACTTAATTTCTACGATATCTTCTGGCTTTGGCATTGGTTGATTTGGGTACACAGTGACATTACCAATTGGTATTTTGGCTCCACCAGCAAAGACGTACAAACTGACAGATCTTTTGGTTTTATGAACGTCCAATACAATACATGATGCAGTAGCGTAGAATTTGTATTTAAGCATTGGTCCCATGCGATTAGGTCGTCCCGGGGTGTATTTCGAATGGATATCTTTAAATACGATACCTTCAGCTCCTTCTTTTTTGAGACGATCAAACATAGCTTGCTTGTCTTTAGTAGTCCATGCAGTATGAACAAACTTGAGATGTTTTTTACCGATGAGCATTGAGCTGAGATCACTATAACGCTCGTTATATGGTCGTGCAACATCAACACTATCAAATATCATGATATGATCACCCATGTCTTCTCCGTCAAGAACTATGTCAGAAGAAAGAGTATTGGCTTCCAATATCATTTGAAAATCTAGTGCAACCTCAAAGCCCAGTTTGTTTATACCAATAACATTAGCTCCTTTTTCTTCAGGAATCTTGATCATTTTTCTTCTGCCATCAGATTTTTCTTGGGCACAGAAGTTAGGATCTTTGATATATGTGGCCACTTGGTTCTCTTCAATCTCATTTAGGAGCTGAGGGAGTATACCGGTGGCTTTCTTTTCAGATACAGTTGTGGCTGGCATTGCAGCACCATTGCTTCTTGAAACTTGGTACCCTTTAGCAAGCTTTGAGTTCACGAGTTTATCATAAGTCTTCTTCGCTACATCATATGCTACTGGTTTGGAAGTTTTATTCCCAAAGTTAAGGGCTGTTCCACGCCTGCCATATGCAAACGCAACAGACCAGTTTCCTCTTTTGCCACTCAATGTTGCTTGGTAAACCTTATCGGAGCTACCTTGCTGAAAAGCTAATTCTATTGATTCTTCTTTCATTTTATTCTGAATTTCTCTTTGGTTTCAACGAATGTAAAGCCATCAACAAGTGTTTCGCCAATAGCTTTAATCAGGGCCTTCATTATCTTGTCTGCCTCATCATTGGTGCCATCTCTCAAATGCTGCAGAAATGCAACATTGTCTGATGTGTGTTGATCATAATCTGTATTGCAACCAGGATGTGCACAAGGCACGGTTTCCAAGGTTGTCTTTCCGAGCATGCCGCCATGATTATCCGAAGCATGAACAACATGCCTTGATCCAATCATATATGGATGAGGTTTGTGATTGACATCTTTTACTGACAGGCATTTAAACAAGTCCTGCTTCTTATCGAGATGTTCTTGTATTTTGGTACATTTCTCTTCGTTATTCATAATATGTCTTTGAATTGTACATCAAGATCTGCTTTGATCTTTCTAATAAACACGATGAATTCTTCAAGCTCCATTGTGTCATGATTGAGCTTGGCCATGTCAGCTAAAATGGTGTACATGGTACTGGGAAGGTTGTTGTAGTATCCCAGTTTAGTCTCCTTTGTCGTGAAGAGCTGCTTGGTCGATTGCTTTTTGGAGCTTGTCTTCTTTTTCTTCTTCTTCGACTCCGATGATTTTGACTCCGCTTTTACTTTCTGGATCCGAAACAATGTCTGTTGCTTCGATCCGTATCGAATCTCGTAACTTAAATCCGATATTCCCTTTGGTCTGTACACTATTATCATTGTCTTTAGTATTAAGTTCTATGACGTTACGCTTCTGGAGAGCCCTAAATGCTGCTGCTTTGTCATTCTGGGACAATGTGCGTACTTTGCCGTCTTTGTGAGTAAAGATGCTGGTATTTAATGCTTCCATTACTGCTTCTGGCTTTACGGTTGGATCCATGAAAACCTTGAAGCTGTATTCAAATCTTTCACGTTGTTTTGCAATGGTGCTTTTAGAAAGCTTACGCTTTTGCTTTTTGCCTGTTGTCGGAACTTTTTTTCTACGCTTTTTGGTTTTCTTTGTCATTGAGCTTTTTGGTTTTAATGAGCATTTTAGCCATACTGTCAGCTCCATAGGCGGTCATTGCGGCACTCTGAAGCATTTCAGCTATCAATACACCATATTTGCGTATTTTACCGTTAGTCATTATTACATTGCATTTTTCCGGATCATCCAATGAGCGATGATTGCGACATGCACCCGGGCGGTGTTTGTAGATGCAACATCCGGTTATGGGATTAAGAAAACCACACCATGTCTCGTGTGAAATCTGATCTGATAACCATGTTTTTTCACTAAATTTTGATTGTCGCTCTAAGCGGTCCCAACCAATAAATATGTTTTTCTCTTCACAGTGAGCAAGTATTAATTCGGCTTCATCTGGCGTAATATCCACATGAATCTGACAACACCAATCACATCCTTTCTTGCAAGTCACCGAAAATCCCTGATGTTCATTACCGCTCTTCTTGATTTCTTTATCAATAGCAGCGTGCATTGAATAAGCTGCAGTTATCGGTCCTTCCTTCTCTTTGATTTCCTTATATTCCTTAACAGTTGCTTCGATCATTTTGGTAAGCTGTGTTTCCTGATCAATATTCATAGAGTCCTTGAATTGAGTCAGTACTTCAGTGCAGCATACCATAACGGACCTTACGAGATCACCATTCTTATTCTTATAGATACGTTCTTCTCCGGGCTTAATTGTTTTCATTATCCTTGATAAATATTAATAGCTTTATTGATTGTGGCTTGAAAAGGAATCCAGCGAACTGCTAATTCTTTTTTAGTTCCTTTGTCTTCGGAAGGAATGCCGCAGTTATGATGCTTATCACCAAATGTGTAGCTTTGGGGTTTGAGCATCCTACATTGAAATGGCCTTTCATTATCCTTTAGGCTACATCCAGATTTTAGTGACCAGTTAACACAAACTCCACCCCAGCTTCCATTAATAGCCCTTTCACCTACATGCCTTCCTCTAACATAATATACACGAGCAAACTCTTCCTTGTCTTCTCGTGGATCATTCTCCCACCAATCAATTGCATATTTTCCGGAGCTCAACAACTTAACCACTGATTTAATTGTGAGTTTTTTGAAGTCTTCTGGTATACACATACCAGGCATTCTTTGACAACACTCACCTTGACACTTTTTACACGTGTCATAATCAATATAAATAGGTTTCTTTACCATCCTGGATCAACTACTTCTTTCCCAACAACGAGTTGCTTTTTCTCATTGAGGTAGCCTATAAAATAGGCCTTGGGGCGGCCATCAAGTAGCTTTTTAATTTCAGGTGTGGTGTCACCTTCATACTCCAAGCTTCTCGATTCGTTATACACAAGCATTTGACCTCCGGTGTTAGCATCAGGAGTGTTACCGGACAGAGACAATTGAATCTTAATTATCCCTATACCGGTAACCTTCTCAATATTTTCTTTTTTTATCTTTTTAGCCATTACAATTGTCTTTTTACCGATGCAACCAGGGATTTTAGATCTTTAGCATCTATTTGAGCGAGAACAACGAGATCCCTCACTTCTGCTTCAGTGCGTTCTGGTACCATTAGATAATCAGCCACCAGCTCTATTTTTTCTCCAAAAAGCCTTACTTCCTTCTCGGGTGCATCATTCCTGTTGTAAATTTCCACTTCTGCTTTAGACTTGGAAGATTTCAATATACTTTTTATTATTCGAGCAGAACATACTGCTTTGTGGTATCTGTTGAGCACCTCAAAGTCTTTGGTCTTTTTGAATTTCTCAATAGCCTTCAATTCATCTGCAAAATCATATTTTATGACTTTTTTTGTTTCACTGAGAATCTTCTTTGTAAAGGCTGCTATTTCTGCGTTGTTTAATTTTTTCATGATAGTTGTTTTTGATATTAATATAAAGGAAAGCTTGCTTAATGATGGTAGCCGCAGGCCCTCTCGGGAGCTGTCCCTTGAATTAGTTACTTGTTATTTCAGGAGGAGTGAGAAAATCACCGAATCTTCCATTGACAGCATTATTGCCAGGGGATTTCATTCCGTGCTTAATAAGATCAAACTCTTTCTCTAATTTTAGTATTGGTTCCAATTCTACCAAATCACCCATTCTCTTGATTTTGCGGGCCCAGAAATCGACATGTATCTTGGTTTCAAAATTGATAAATATGCCTTCTTCGCGATCTGGATTTTGTGATGGCAGCGGGAATTCTTTTCCTTCTTTCTCCAGCTTCTTTGCTGCATCAATTGACAGCGATCCCATCCATCCTTCACTTACAAAGGCACAGCACACCACACCGTCAATATCATGTTGCTGTATTCCAATAATGAAATTTTGAATAAATATCTCGGCAGCATCTTTATGCAATTGCTGTGTTTTAACATCCGAAGCTCTGAAAAATATTTCTATCGGAAGCATGGACATTACGACATCTTTATGACCTTTGAATCCATTCATTTTATCCCGTGCTTCAGTGCTGATGTTTTTCAGTTTGTTGATTATTTTACCTTCTTTAAAACCCTCAACGGATACTTCAGCTTTAGCGTTTACCATTTTTCTCATGGCGTCACATTTAACCAGGATAAAGAACCCGGGTGGTATTTGTTTGTTTTCATTAAACATATACTCTGTCATACTAATGACCTCTTCTTTGAAGTCAGCATACATCTCGTCTAATTTCATAATGTAGTGGATTTAGGGTTCACTAATTGCTCAAAGTTAAGCTGTTCTAACTTAACCTCAAAATGCATCATCATACCCACATTAAGCGTATGGCCTATGCGATGATTGCTGGCACGCAGCACTATACCGCAGTGCTCACTCTTGTAATAATTAAGGTACAACCTAACCAATTTATCTTTGCCTCCAAGGAGAGTTTCTCTGAATAAGAGATATCCTTTGTTCTGATCATAATAAAGTCCATTACGATCGGCCCATGTTCTGACATCACGCTTGACGATCACAGGAATTTGCTTAACCGGCTTCCTGACACCAGCGAAAGAACCAGAGGACATCCTCCGGCTCTTTCCTTGATATTTGCCTCTCATTTACGGTTTATTGGTGCCAGATCTGGCGTAATTCTGCATTTTATCTGAATTATCCACATAGGTGAGGTAATGATACCCGTCATTGTTGCCGGGTGTATGACTGATAAACTTTAAATCTGCAGCATCACCTTTCCTGAAGTCAATGTCGATCTTATATGAATATGCTCCTGCAACAGCCGGTGATATATGTAATATCTTGGTTGTTGTATTTGTAAAGAACCATATCTCATACTCTTGAGTAGGATCAAGCTTAACTTTATATTTGTAATCACGGATGAATTCTTCTTCTTGGATCCATCCGGTTGGTGATTCTTCAGCTGGTGTAAATACTAATACATCAACATCTGTTGCTTGCAAGTAATCATCAATAATCATCTTGCCGGTGATCTTGATGTAATTGTCAGTTGTCTGAGCAATTGTACAGGTGCTCAACCCGATTACAAAGAGTAGCATTAAGGCAAACACCGATCCCAGTCGGTTGCCACTGAATAGCTTTTTCATAATTTGCTGTTTTAGGTTAATAATAAAGATTAATTGAGTATCCCAAGAGTTATGTCCTGGGTGTCTGCTGGTAGCTCATACACCCGCTCGCAGACAATATGAGCAGGGTGCAGGTCATAGTATTCATCATCGCTTATTCTGAGTCGAGTCAGGTTGTATTTGAGACCTTTTCTGGTCACAATTTCGATTTTACTCACCAGGCAAGCGATAGTGACACCAGTGACGAGATGAACTTCTTTTATTTTAACAGTTTCACTCATCTTACTTCTAAATGATTAATGTTCTTCTCCGGAGCATACTTGGTTATCAACAGATTCAGATCTTCTGCTGATATTCCACCTTCGGTGAGTGGCACCTTCAGCATCTCACCAACCAGGTCACTCCAATTTTGTGATTTAATCTCACCTTTACCCAGTTTCTCCGCAGCGTGCTGCAGTATGATCCTTTGTACGCTTTTGGGCAGGTTGGTGATCAATACGCCCGCATCAGGGTAGTTGTCATCAGTCATATTACTGAAGTCAATGGTGTGTTCATTATTCATATTCTTGGTCATTAAATAATAGTTTAATTGATTTGGATTCATTGAATTGTTTAACAGCCGTGACATTCATCACCCGGACTGTAATCATGTGACTGGTCATGCCACCAGGGAAAAGTTTAAGTACGGGCTTGGCTTTATTCCTGGCCTTAATATCTCCAATATTGTATCTATTGCTAGTTAGTGCTACTTCGCCAGCTATTTTATATTCCCAATAAGCAAACTTAGATAGTGGCAACATATCAATCTTATCAATGTATGCATTCTTGCCCGCCTCAGTATTGTCGAAGCTTTTGAGATACTTACGCATATATGCATATTTATCTACACGCCTATGTTCACCTGATCTTGCACATCTTATATACCATTTCATAATAATCCAGCTTTAATTAGGCGTTTGTGGCATTCTTTCATCTTCTTCGGCCACATCTCCTGAAAGTGCACTGTGTAATGCCTGTTGCCCTTGGTATAGGTCGCAAGTTTCTCATGTGTGCTGTGCTCAAACAGTTCAACGTGCTTGACATTCTTACGCATTGATAGCTCACGAAGAACAGAGTCATCGCCTGAAGCCAGGTTGTAATCCTTGGCTTCAGGTTCTTTATGACTCCAGTAAACAATTGCGTATGCTTTTTTAGCTGCCATTTTTCAGGTTTCTTACTCCCGGCTTCAATATTGTGTGATTTAAGCTAAGGAGATCACGTTCAGCAGAACTCGAAGGTAAGAATGTTCCTTCGGATGCTCTGATGTCTTGTTGTGCTTGCAGCTTGGCCCGATCCTGTGGATCTTCTGGCCAGCTCTTCATTTGTACTTCAGTGGTTTTCATGGTTTATGGTTTTATAGGGTTCATAGATAAAAAAATTAGTTATTCTTTTTCATGCTCTCCACTATCTTGAGTCTCAGCTTAAGATATAAAAGTTTAAGTTGCATGATATTTAATTATTGGTAAAAAAAATTGCGGTAATGTCACTTCGAGCAGGGCTGATCTTCGTGGATAAACAACAAAAAAAAGATTATCACAAATTATATCGAATCGGTCGTGAAAAACTCCCCATTCGTTAGTAATTTGCTTAGCTCTTTTTTTTCTTGCTCATCACTCAGGATGCCCTGTCTCAGCTGTGAATATGCTGTTTTATACAAGCAAAGGCTACTTTCATCCTCTCATTCCCAGTACTCCACCTGGCATTAGACGACTACTATTCACCTCTGCTTGATGCTCTTAAAAATAAGTATGCTTTCTTCGCTCAGCATTGAGCTTTGTTCATAGCGTGACACGCTATGAACTTCAGTTATGCTTCGCTCAGTATTTTATGTTAAAGTTGCTACAAATGTAATTATCACTGCGATGAGCAGTATCCATAGCACAGCGTCACCTGTATGCCGGTATTTCTTTTCTGTTCTCATTATAGCGTCTGTTATTAATTAATCAAGCAAATCTATTGGATAATGTCGGTATTGTTGAGGAATATGCAGGAATTCATTAGCATGAACTACATAATCCAGGAAGTTCTCTGATGCTCTCGGGAAGGCAATCATTTCTTCCTCAGACAGCCCGATGTTATCTTTTACATAAAAAGATGAGTTTGCTTCTGTCGTCTCACTATGCTCCTCTATAATATTGGCGTATTTGGTGTATTCACGTTTATTGATGATTGTCCGGACCGTGACTATTGAAATATCAAATTGCTTAGCCAACATTATTGTTGTTGAACCATTGCAATAATGCAGGTATAGTTTATCGCGATCCCGGGTGCTTAGGTGCACCTTCTTCTTTCTTACTAATCTACCTATCATGCAATAATAATTAAGATGACAAATGCTATACGTCTTTCAAGATTGTTCATGATTCAATAGCTTGTTCCATTAATGATATATCACATTTGTCACATTTAGCAGTAATGTGTCCATTGACTTCAGCTTGAATAAAAGCAACAGTGCCAACAATACATACAGGACAATCAACTGTGCCTTCTGGTTTACCGGTACTTTTGATGTGTGTTTTGATTACAACGAGTACAGCGACTGAGTCTAATCCCATACTTTCAATTTCTTTCAGCTGTTTCTGCACTTCCTCTTCAGTTGGATAGCATAGGTGATCACATGAGCTACCATGCATTATACTATTCTTTACACAAGGCATTTTGAATGGCCTGGTGTTCTTATTTCTCACGCTATCATATTCAATACCTGCGTCACACTTCTTATTCATAGTACCAGCGAAATGCTTACATTTGTCTTCAATTTGTTCTTTTAAGCTCTTCATAATTGTTGTTGTTTTTGATACCATTCAGCAAAAGCAGGCAGATTATTGCTATCATAAATACACGCAATGCAACTTTCGCCTATTGGCACACATTTAGCTGAACTGGTGCAATGGGCTGTTTGTGCTTCTTTTATAAAGTAATCACTGTCTTTATCTATCGGTGGTACCGCAAGGTTCTTAAACTTCTTCATGGTTTGTGGTTTGTTTATTAGCAAGAGCATTGCCGATGAGTGAGCATGTGATACATTTATCTTCTGCTTTATCAACCATTGTGTAGCCACATAAACTGCAACGAGGTGACTTTGAAATGGTATCAGATGCTGCTTCAAGCTTAGCAATGACTTTATTGATGGTGTCCTTGATAAGCCAATAATCCATGTTCATAAGACGGGATGATTCCACCACAATCTCTTTAGTGTGACGAGTCTGCTTTAATAAGAGCTGAAGGGTGTGGATCTCATCACCAGTGAAGTATAGTCGTGCTATTTTAGCCATGATTGTTGCTGTTTATGTGTTAAAATATATGTAATATGTCTGCTTAAAATTACTGATTAATGTGTAGTAATGCTAAAAGCTGGTGCAAATACTCTTATATAAACTCAGTAATACTCAGTATTATTCTGTAAATATACTAAATATGTTAGAATGACAGTATTTGTTGTTATTATTATAAGAGTAAATAAGTATTAATACTGTATTTATGCAGTATTAAGATGTAGTTGTTCAGTAGTGGTATTAAGAAGAAATGATTTGATCATTAAAAAAAAAGAGAGAGAATAGTATGAAGAGATTTACCTTCATAAATACTCATTATAAGCCATTTGCCAAACCGTTGTAAAGCATATTATTGTCTTGCTTCCATTTCCCTACATTTTTTACATTGAGGTATACGTAAGTTGTTACAATCACCACCACTTTTATCATGACAATAAAACGACTTTACAACAACGGGTATAGTTAATGCTTCGTCTAGTACTTCATTCATAAGCATAGTGTGCTTCCTTTTGTACTGAGTACCACACGAGCATTTGGCTACCATGTGATAGTCTCCATCATCATTGACTCTTGTCTGGCCAATGAACTCATGATCTGCATTAAATGCTGACTCTTTA
>Ga0255047_10003130_pt1 | contig 10537 bp, 12 predicted proteins | sample JV7_2_1_MG_FD_183640 | JGI IMG/M metagenome (GOLD analysis project Ga0255047, IMG submission 183640) | Seawater microbial communities from Jervis Inlet, British Columbia, Canada - JV7_2_1 | ecosystem: Environmental > Aquatic > Marine > Inlet | place: Canada: British Columbia | collected 2016-10-06 | reverse complement strand
AGCGCAAGCGCAAAAACTTATGGACAAATACAAAATCGAAACCTGTGCGTCTGAAGACGCGGATTTAGAGGAGGAGGACATCATCCATCCGGGGGATCCTTTGGAAGCTGCCTCGGGGCAGCTAGCGCGATGGAAAAGCCAGCTAGCGGGCATCCTAGCAAGGGCGTCACAGTGCCGAATTTACCTAAGTCCTGGACGCGGTATTATCATCGTCGGTCGCGAATCTGACATAGGTAGCGTGCGTTACCTTTACAGATTTCTGACCAGAGAAATAGACCGGCTTTGCAACCGAGATTGCAAGGGGTGCGGCAGAACATACCGCAACAATTTTCGATTGGGCGCGATTGATGCGCTACGGGAAAAGTTGCGCGAGCAAAAACGGAATACCGAATTTGAAGCGCGCCAAAGTGCCACGGGAGTGCCGGACGAACGTGCGTTAGTGCGCGTCGAAACTGCGATAAAGCGAATTGAAAAACGTGCTAAGGACGTAGAAGTTTGGATGGCACAAAATCTACGGTTAGGGCGGGGGTCGAGTTACCGCGTAACATCTCATGCGAGTGCGCGCCAAGCGGGCAAACGTGCTGGACGTACAATCACGCTAAACCGGGCGCGCGGTGCGCTTGGATCGGGGGGTTGAAATGAACGCAGATAAACTAGCTGCAAGGCTTCTTGCAGACAAATACATGGAGCTGCATTTTGCATCCATTCTCGGGGTGTTCTTGCAGTGGTGCAACGCTCCAAAATCAAAACGAATTGACCGGATTTTTGGAATCCAAAAAGGAGATTAGCCATGGGCGCTATACTAACACTAGAAGGGAAGGCTTTTTCAGTCACAGAGGCAGCGGTTCGCGCTGTGCCTACGCCACCGGCAACACGGTCTTATTGTCCGCTACCTTACGGGGATCTTGTGGATATGATCCAACTTCCGGCGTTTGATCTGGGGTACAAGTTGGTCAAACAGGAATTCGCCTTATCAAACGATAACCAACGGATGTTTGGCCTGATGACGTTTGATGTCGGTGATCCAGAACTTGCACTAAACTTTGGATTTAGATCGTCGAATGATAAGTCTATGTCCGCTGTAGCGGTGGCGGGCGGGGAGCTGTTTGTTTGCGCAAATCTCTGTTATCACGGAGACGCGCTCACGTTCATGCGTAAACATACGCGCAACGCTTACCGAGATATCGAACGCGAGATCGCAAACACGGTAAACAACTGGGAAGGCTCCCACAAAAAAGTGGTTGCCCAAATGGCGAAGTTAAAAGAAATCGCAATCACGGAACCGCGCGGGGCAGAGTTGATCGGACTCGCGCAGTACAAAGGATTTTTGAAAAGCACAGCGGCAAACGTAGCGCGCCAAGATTGGAAAAAAGCGCGACACGCGGCGTTTGCTGAACGAAACTTATTCAGTCTATACAATTGTTTTACGCAGGGCACAAAATCCGGTGACCCCACAAAAATGATTGACCGTCAAATTTTGGTTGATACGTTTTTTCAGGGGGTGGCGTAATGATGTCGGAAAAGTATAAACGCTTTCGGGTGCGCTACACCGCAACCGTAGACATTACCTGCTACATCGCTGCGCCCAGTAAGGACGCTATCAAAAAGCGTATCAAGAAAGGCATCTACTGGGATCAGTTTGCGATCTATCCGTGTGAACGGGGTGACATCCTGGAGTGCATCGATGATGACAACGCCTTGATAACTCACGTTCGTTCTGAAGACCCCGGTGACCAACTGCTCATAGATGCGGAGGGAGAAATCCTGAAGCAGTTGGAGTCAAAGTATGGTCACCCTATACATGGTGACGTAAACCCGATGAGTGACGAGTATGGATATATTAATCCGTCTAAGCACCTTATCGACGACTACTCTAGCACAGTGCGTTGGAAACGAATGCTGTCCTACGAGTATGCCGAGCGGAGAAAGATGCGGGAAGAACTTCCAGCTATTAATCCTCTGGCTGTCGGTGCGTTCAAGCGTGCGGGTTTTGTGACAATCGAGGATCTGGCAGAGAAAACCGAAAAAGAATTGCTTAAACACCGGCACGTAGGTCGCAAAGCGATCAAAGAGCTAAAGGTGATTCTGGATGAGCTTGGATACAAATTAGGAGGAAATAACTAATGAGCTATATAAATCCCGCAAAATCGGTTGAGTGGAAAACTCCATTAGACCTGTTTGCTTTTTTGGAATACCTGTCTGGCAAGTCGTTTCAATTGGACGCGGCAGCAACGAAAGAAAATGCACTTTGCAAAATGCTATTTACAAAAGAGGATGACGCATTAAACCAAAATTGGTTCGGCAACGTATTTTGTAATCCTCCATATGGGAGGGGTTTGAATGTGTGGATCGATAAAGCGTTGCGCGAAGTGGTCGAGAATGAAAACGTTGACGCGGTAACCATGCTGCTACCTGCGTCTACCGGTACAAAATGGTTTCACAAAGCGTTTATGCACCCGCATACCGAAATGTTCTTTATCAAGGGGCGTTTGAAATTCTCAGAACATACCGCGCCCGCTGGGTTTGACTCGGTGGTCCTGAGAGTCACGAAAACGCGTTCTAATGGAAGTTCCGCTTGTAAGGTGGGCGCAATCCAACGAAACGCGGAAAGCCATTGGGGATGGGTCTTGCGCACGCACTACGGAACCCTCGGATTTACGGATTAATTATATGTTTGCAATTCACCAAAAAAGGTGTAAACATATAAAAACCATGCAAAATGGTAAAGGAATAAAAATGTCAGATAAAGATTCAGCAGATCGCGAACAAAACAACTTTGTAAATTTTCCAATCAGGTTTAGCCGCGACCAGTACAATTTGATTAAATCGCGTGCGGAGATTGCGAACAAGCCAACGTCAACTTGGATACGAGATGCAACGCTAGGGGTTGCGGGTGATGATAGAGACATTGTTACTCTACTTAAAGCACTGGTTGAATACGCAGAGCGAGAAGAAACAGAAAGCGCCGGTTAGACATGCTCAAAATAACGGTCAACGAAACCCTAGCAAAAATAATAAAGCCCCCTCCAAATGTAGTAAAGATGGTTGATGACGCGTTAGCGTTTGTGGACCCTTCACAAAAATTTGTATTTGCGGGTGGTAAAGCTAGGTTGCGGGTGAATCAAAAAAAGATTCGTTTGTTTGACCGTCAATGCGCTACTTTTCCTGCGGGGCTATTGCCTGCGGTGTGCAGGATACTGCGCAGCAAGTCTATCCCGTACAGTGTGACGGATACCGCTGTGTACGCGACAGACACGCGGCATAAAACAGAGTGGCTACGTCCGGAACAAAAACGAGTTGTTGACCGCGCAGTGTTGCGCAAACGTGGAATTCTGTGGGTGCCTACGGGTGGTGGAAAAACAGAAATTGCAATCGGGCTTGCGTTGCGTATAGACACCCCTTGGTTATTTCTTACACACAGGCAACCACTGTTAAACCAAACCCGTGAACGCTACACGAAACGTACTGGTAAGATCGCAGGCAAGATAGGGGATGGCGAATTTGATGTGCAGCCGTTCACCGTCGCGACGTTTCAAACACTCGCGGCGGGACTCAGAAAAGGTGACAAAAGAGTTACGAGCTTTCTAAAAAGTGTTGGCGCAATCTGTGTTGACGAGTGCCATATAACGCCCGCAGACACGTTCTGGAACGTTTGTTTGCAGTGTACGCACGCTGCGTACCGCTACGGTTTGAGCGGTACGCCACTGGGAAGTAAGCAAGGAAAAGAAATTTTTACGATTGCCGCGCTAGGTCCTGTAATCGTGAGAATCTATCCTGATGAACTGATAAACGCGGGACTACTAGCGCGCCCCATAATCAGGATGCCCACGCTGGTGCAGTCAAGTTCAAAACCAACTTGGCAGGGCGTGTATGGTGATTGCATCACAAGATCAGCCGTACGTAATGACAAGATCGCAGAATTTGCAAACATCTCTGAAAAACCTGCGCTAGTATTTGTGAAGGAAATCAAACACGGACAACTTTTAGAAAAGCTCATACGGAAAAAAGGGATCGCGTGTGAGTTTTTATCTGGCAAACAGACGACGCAGCAAAGGGAAGCTGCGGTGGCACGGCTTGAAAAAGGAGACATAGATGTTTTAGTTGTTACAGTTATTTTTCAAGAGGGCGTAGACATTCCAACGTTGCGATCTGTGGTAATAGGATCGAGTGGAAAATCTGTCATCGCGGCGATACAAAGAGTCGGGCGAGGGATGCGCAAAACAAAAAACAAAAATGTATTCCATGTGTACGACGTGAACGACCGAGGACACCGCAACCTTGATGGGTGGTCGCGTGGGCGAAAAAAGGCATATCAGAATGAAGGATATGAGGTACTTGATAAATGAACGATCAACCCCCAACTGTAAAAAACAAATTTTGTGGAACCTCGCAAGTTGAGTTGACATCTTTTCGGGAAACTCTAGGGCTAACAACATTCGAAACGTGGGTAGCCTATTTGTGGAGGAGGAACGAAGACGCAGTGTCCTTCGCTTCTGCAAGACAGATTGCAAAAGATAAAGGGATGCCTTCTGCAAGTGTCCAGCGCGCGTGCGCAAAACTAGCAAAACTAGGGCTATTAGTTGACGCAGTATGGGCCAAAGAGCCCAAAGGTACGCGATTCAAAAGAACCGTGCTAGGAGATTTCCGAGAAGGCAAAATAAGTGTTCCACGTGGAACACTCCACGCGCTAGAACGGTTGCCGAAAAGGGGAGGCACCCGGAAGGGGGCAGGGCGAAAAAAATCACCTAAAAATGGTGAACGGATGTGTAGTTTGAATCAAGTTGATTCACCAAAAACAGGTGAACGGATGTGTAGTTTGAATCAAGTTGATTCACCAAAAACGCCTCAAAATGATGTTCAAACAAAGGTGAATCAAGTTGATTCACCTTATAGGCAAGAAGCATCTAAGGTGAATCAAGTTGATAGCACGTTAAAGAGTATTAATCTTTTCTTAAAAGAAAAGATGCAGGCACCCGATGTCCCAGAAATTATAAATTTACATAATAACTCTGAGGAACTTCCGCCATATCCGTCAGCAAATCTTTTGTCGGTCGCGAAAATTCCTCGTCCGAAGTTGCTACACGAAAATTTGTCAGATCGCGAATGCGTAGAATTCATGATTTCAGTTTATCGCGGGGCGGTTGTGTCACGATTCAAAAAACCATGTTATGCGTTCACGCGTGGCGACATTTCAAAGTCAAAATATTATCGAGGTTTTGTTTCTGCGGCGGGGGTGCTGAAAGATTTTGAAGTTGCGCCAGCATCGTGGGCAGCTTTTTCGGTTGACGCGTGGTGCGATTATATGACTTCATCAAAACCACCGGGAGCGAATTGGGTTTACTCGGCGAAGAGACTACAGGAAAAACAGGAATGGTTTGAGAACGAATTAGTGAGCTACGGCGGAGGGCGATTGTTATTCAGCGCAGCTCACACAGACGCAATAAAACGATACACAGGATTAAGACAACAGACGGCGCAACTTGAGTTGACAGAGGCATTAATAGAAAAATGGTTTCCAGGCGGATGGCAAAAACATTACGAGAAAGCAACAATACAGAACCAACAAGATCAAAAAAAACTAAACGAGTTAGCCGAGCGCGGCGAATTCATTTGGTGAAGGGGAAAACAAAGTGGTTGATTATGGACTCGACTCGCTTTTCGAAAGAATCGTTGCGCAATTAGCTGCAACCAACACAGAATTTTTTAGGCGCGTCGGTAGACATCTCGCCATAGAAATTTTTACAGATGAAACATGCAAAACAGTCATTCAAGTTTGCAGGCAAATAGGCGAAGAAGAAAACAAAGCACCTGGGTCTAGTGTCATTGTGCGTCAACGATTGCGCGCACACCATGACGCCGGAAAAATTACGCGGGAGTTACTGCAAGAGTCCTTAGAACTGCTAGACGACGCAGACGAGGACTGTGATGCGTACGACACCGAAGAGATCTTAAAAGAATTGATCCCGGTTCTGAAACGGCACGCACAAAAAGAAGCACTAAACACGGCTATAGATTCTTTTTCAAAACGTACAGACATGGAGCACGTTAGCGCGCTTTTGGAAAATGCGTTGCGCATCGGATCGGATGACCGAAAACTAGGAACAAAATTATCGAGCAAGGTTATTGCGCAGATAAACAAACTGCGGAACGCTAAAAAACTACCAACCGGAATTTTTGAATTAGATGCCGCGTTAGCGGGTGGCCTTGACCGAGGTTCATTAGCTTTGTTTGTTGGACCCACGGGTGCCGGTAAGTCGATGAGCCTGTCACACGTTGCAAGTGATGCGATCACCAATCAACAAAACGTAGCATACGCGACCCTTGAGCTAGGCGAAGAGTACGTACACGCGCGCATTATTTCCAATCTCACAAACCTTGATTGGGAAAGCATCATTAGCAGTGAGCGAATGATGCGGGAAGCAGAGCAGCGGTTACAGGGGCTAGAAGAAAAAAACCTTTTAGGTTTTTGCACTGTGCGCTATTTCACGCCGAACGCAACCACTGTTGACGATATTCGGCGATGGGTAGCCGAAGAAGAAAAAGCATACAGCAAAAAAATTGACGTTGTGTGCATCGATTATGCCGCGTTGCTATCTGCGCCACAGCATAACAAGTGGGAGCAGTTGACGGAAATCGCAGAAAAAATGCGAGGCGTTGCGGCGGACAAAAAATGTTGGGTGTGGAGTGCTGCGCAAGTCAAATCTAGCGCGCATGATAAAAAGAATAAAAAAATAACGAGCGACCAGGCGGCGGGATCTATGGGCCTGAGTCGTACGGCAGACTTAGTGATCACGTTGAACCCACGTGATGAAGGTGAAACAATTATGTTTCGCATTGATAAAAATCGTTATGGGCGAGGTGGCGAGGACATCGGCCCTTTACCGCATGACTTTGCAAAGGGGCGAGTTGCTCCGGTATTCCGCGAAGGGTGGCCGTTCTGATGTCGCGAGAAGCTGTCATACAGCTCGCGTTAAGCGGGGATGCTGGGCTTTCTGGGTGGGTACGCGGAGACTGCCCTTTTTGTGTTGTGCGTACCGGCAAGCAAGACCGCAGGCGTTCGCTAGGCGTGAACGTTACAAACGGCTTTTATGTATGTCATAAATGTGAGGTAAAAGGGAAAGTAGAAGTCGCGTCAGTTGTGCAGTCGTCAGTGTTTGTAGCGGACGAAAAAAAAGAAATCGAAAAACCAGAAGGGTACGTCCCGCTATGGCGCGAGCCGGGATTAAACGCGCATGTTTTTGCCGATGCGAGGTGCTATCTACGCGGGCGCGGTTTCGGGCGGGCGATATGGGACGCTGTGAGAATTGGGGCAGTGTACGAAGGCTATTTCGAAAAACGAATTGTCGTGCCTCTATTCAAAACAAAAAAACGTATAGATTTAGTTGGATGGGTTGCTCGTGATTGGACTGGGAGCGCACTCAGAAAATATTTATATCCTCAAGGGATGGATCGCACTGAAACAATGTTTGAAGGGTGGCGGCTTTTTGAAGAGTCACAAGAACCATTGATGATTGTGGAAGGCGTTTTTGATGCGCTCCCGTATTACGGTCACGCAATCGCGGTGTTAGGCAAACCAACTTACGGACAAATTGAATTGATGAAAAAAAGTACGCGTACCATGATTGTTGTACTTGACGGAGATGCGTGGGAGACTGGGTATGCGCTCGCGCAAAAATTGAAATTGAACACAAACAAAGCGGCGTATGTGAAACTGCCAGCGGGTGAAGATCCTGCGAGTGTAGATCGCGAATGGTTGCGAAAAGCTGTGCATGACGCAGCGAGGGAAATATAGAAAATGGCAACGATACGATTTGAATCGGTAACGATTACAGCAAAAGCAATTGAGGTTTCAGGAATAGAGGAACCGCAGTTATTCCTTGAAGGGTTAGGTTTGAAAGATTCCGCAGTAATCGAATCCGCAAAACCTGCAAGACAAGTTGACACACCATCCATTGAGGAACCTGCAAGACAAGTTGACACTCCTAAACAAGATCCAAAAGCATTGATCAGTATTCTTGAGCTTGAGCCAGAAGAATTCAAAGGCGTACGCAGATTAAGGGACGTTGTGCAAATTTTTGTTGATGCGGGCGTGACTGATACAGATCAAATTGTGGAACAGTGTGTACGCATCCAAAATGATGTACCTTTGCTCAAAAAAGTTGTTGATGTGGGCAAACGAATGCCCATAGCCGTTCAAAAATGGCGTGAAGCACAAGCGTAAGTTTGTGTAACTATTGAGCTTTTACGTTTTTTTGTTTAGGGGCTTGACAGTCTTTATGTGAACGTATAGTGTATAGGCATGAACAAGACAGTAAACAACAACACAATAAAAGCTGGCGACACTGTCCGCGCATATGATTTTGAAACGCGCTGCGCGGAAGGTCCTCGGGCGTGCTATGTGGAAGGCCTTGTGACGCGGATTTTCGATAGCGCGCAGGCAGGTTGCCGTGTCTACAAAATCAGCGTCACTCGCGACGTTTGGGGGGATGCCGAAACTCCGAATCGTGTAGGTACATTCGTTTACACGGTGGTGAATGGCACACCAACAACACTCGGTAACATCACCAATTTTGTGGATAAGCTGCAAACTTCTTGCGGGTGCGAGGATGTGTCTGAGTTGCCACCGGAAATGCGCGCACTGATTGAGTGCAGCTCTTGCGGGGAGGCGTAAGCATGATTGACTCAGCGCCAAAAAAATGGCCGGAAGATACATTCATTTTTGATGCGGGCATCCGGAGCATTTCCCACGAGATGCACTTAAAGCTTTTAGCGATGGATAGAGAAAACGTAGGAACACCAGATTACATGGGCCTCGCTTATTTCTGGCACTATGACTATCGGCATTTATGCAGACCGCTATCAACTGCGCGATGCAGAAAAGCACACGAATTGATTTTGAAAGCTGGATTGCATCCCGCTGAAAGCACACCAGCACATGACAGAGTTCTTGCGGATTATTTACGAGATGAAAGCATTATTACGTACTTCGCGCAGTGGAGGACTTCGCCTGACTACCCGGAGTGGTATCGGCCAACAACAAAAGACGAGACAAGAGGAAAAGAGAAATGACTAGAATATCATGCCCGTCCGAATCGTGGGATTTATATTGTGAATCGCAGTACGGGGTCTGCGAAGTATGCCAAAAAAATGACCGCGTATGTGAGTGCCCCGAATGCCCCGTGTGCCATTCAATTGGTGAGCGTGACTGCTACGGTAAACACGTTGCAGCGTTGCCCGCACGATACGAGTACACCGTTCGATGGGACAACCGTATCGACTGCGGCACACTCGGCACGTACGACACAAAAGAGGACGCAGAAAACGCGGGCAAAGATTGGTTGATGGAAATGACCGCTATCGACCCAAACCCGCAGCAAGCCGAAGAATCATATTCATTTGAGGTTTTAGATCCTGTCGAAGTTGCGCCAACGAAAGAAGATATAAAGAAAGCAGCTTTACACCATTTACAGAGTACCATCCGCAACGTAGCTCGCTAATGAAATACCTCGAACTTTACGAAGACCCGGAACTTGTACCGGTTGAGACTATCGCGCCAAACATGCCGAATAAAAATTGTATGTTGTGCGCGTTAGGCGAGACGGCGCGAAATGTTTGTCTATCCCCCGAAGGTGAACCGGGAGGACTGCTCGTGATTGGCGATAGTCCGTTTAGTGGTGACGACGCACACGGGCGCGTGTTCTCAACCCGTAGCGGTGCGAGGTTTCGTCAACTTCTCTTGCAGCACTGGGATGGTGCAATCTGCGTTGACAATGCGGTTAAGTGCTACGCGAAGCGAAACATTACAGATCGCATGATGAAAATCTGTAGAACGTATCTAGCGCAAACAATCCACGACGCAAAACCGCAACGTATTTTAGTGTGTGGCCCGCTAGCGATGAAAGCTGTCCTAGGGCGCAGTGCTCCACCGTTAGCAATCCGGCGCGGGTTTGGGTGGCTAGAGAAAACAGGTACGCCGGTATTTTGTTTGATGCCCCCTAGCGAGAGTTTCCAAAACCGGTTTTTGGCGAAATGGTTTGAAGAAGATCTTAAATGGGCGTTGTCTGCGGGCATTAACGAACTACGCACAATAAGCAGCAAGACAGGTTGTGCGGGGTTGATCGAGACAGCTAGTGAGGCAAGACAAGTTGCAGATAGTTTACGTGAAGCCGCATGGGTGTCATATGACACTGAGACAGTAGGGCAGCTTTTCAATGATGATTTTGAAATCGTGTCAGTAGCCGTTGCTGAAAAGGGTGCCATTGACTGCTACGTGTGGTCTAACAATGCGCTGAAAGATCGCGCGATTTTGAATCCGCTATTAGGTATCCTGACAGACTCTAAAACAAAACTTGTAGCGCAAAACGCAAAATATGATTCAAACGCGATGTTTTCAGCGTACGGGGTTGCAGTGAACGGACTTCACTTGGATACATGCTTGCTACGCAAAATCTTTGAGCCTGAATCATCCGCAAAACTCTCGGTCATGCAAGAGCTTGTAGGCATGGGAGGCGGGAAAGAAATTGCGGACAACGCTATT
>Ga0255047_10003129_pt1 | contig 10538 bp, 17 predicted proteins | sample JV7_2_1_MG_FD_183640 | JGI IMG/M metagenome (GOLD analysis project Ga0255047, IMG submission 183640) | Seawater microbial communities from Jervis Inlet, British Columbia, Canada - JV7_2_1 | ecosystem: Environmental > Aquatic > Marine > Inlet | place: Canada: British Columbia | collected 2016-10-06 | reverse complement strand
GGATCAACCCGTCAAAATCGACGCGCTCGAAATAGACGACATTCGCGTCAAAATCGACGCTGTAAAAGCACTCAAACTCCGCGTCATTAAAGCGGTCAAAGCGGACGCATTGGCTGAAATCTGGCATGTCAGTCTCCCTTGGTTGTGGTGGGGGCCGAAGCCCCCTGTTTGTTATGGGCGATCAAGACCCGCAATGCGCAGAAGCATGTCATAACGGGCATTCAGATCATGAAGCCGATCATAAATGCGCACCATACGAAAGTGCGATACCTTGCCGCGAAGTTCGTTGTTAAGCTTGCGGATTTCTGCGGTTGTTTCTTGGATAGTCATGTCAGTCTCCCTTGTGATCTGTCACCAATATGCGCCCACGTTTTGCCCGCGTCAATCGAAAAAGAACACCCGCGCTATTTTTTTATTATTGACGCTACCGGGGCCGCGTGTATAGTCAGGCTATGGAAAAACTCAGAACATACCTGTTTGAACACCGCCTAACGCAGGCAGAATTCGCCATGCGCATCGGGCTAACCCAAGGGGCGATCAGCTCCTTTATGAAACAAAAGACAAAGCCGTCATTGCGCACGGCTCTGGCTATCGACAAAGCAACTGCTGGCGCAGTTCCGCCTTCCGCGTGGGAGGATGATGTATGACCCCACAACACGCAGAAGCCTTGATGTTTGCAGGCATCACGCCGCCCGTAAATGGCACCAAAACAACCTGCCCGCATTGCAGCCACGAGCGCAGCAAGCCGGGGGAGCGTTGCCTCAAAGTCTACCCGCATCCGGGGCGCGTCGATTGGATATGCTTCCATTGTCACTTTGACGGATCGGAGATTGTCCAATGATCGCCCTAGAAGCCCTAGCCAACGCCGTGATTGGCCTATGCGTGTCGTGGGCGGCAACCTTCTTCGTGCTTGGCTATTCGCCAGCCGAAAGCGCGGCAATCACCGCCATGTTCTTCGGCCTGTCATTCACCCGCGCATACGTTCTGCGCCTGATTTTCAAGAGACTGGCATGATTATTCGCGAGGAAAGAATTGGCGGGCAGCGCCTGATTTTGGGGGATTGCATTTCAGTTATGCCATTGCTTGAACGGTTTGACGCTGTGGTGACAGATCCGCCGTATGGGATAGGCATTGCATCAAACCCCGTTCGGCAAAAGCACACTAAAAAAGATTGGGACGAATTTGTAGCAAGCGAAAATCATCTTGCCATGCTTCGGGAGATTTCATCTGAGCAAATAATATGGGGTGGGAATTATTTTGATTTGCCGCCATCGCGTGGCTTTTTGGTTTGGGATAAAAAGCAGCCAGAAAACTTTAGCCTTGCAATGTGTGAGCAAGCTTGGTGGTCGCGAGATACAAACGCCAAGGTCTTTTCAAAAAGCGTTCTTGGATACAACAAGGCCCACCCCACCCAAAAGCCCGTTGCCCTTATGGAATGGTGCATTGGCTTCCTGCCAAACGCCCAAACCATCCTAGACCCATTCATGGGCAGCGGCACCACACTCGTCGCCTGTCAGCGTCTAGGCCGCAATGGAACGGGGATAGAGTTAGATCCCGATTATTTCGACATTGCCTGCCGCCGTGTGGACGAAGCAACCCGTCAACCCGACCTGCTAATCCCGCAACCCAAGCCGCAGCAGCCAAAACAAGAGGGCTTTGACCTATGAGCGACCCCGTAAACCATCCGGCCTAGCGCCAAAGTCTTTTGACTTCATCCTCCACCATCTTTCGCATATGAACAGGAACGCGCCCCAGCATATTTCGGCGCGTTCCTTTGTTTGGCGCGGCAATGATCTGTTTTGCCGCCTGATAAACCGCAAGCCTTGCCCACGATCTAATCGCGGCAGGGCTTTCATCCCATGACACCCGCCCGAATAGCAGATCGTCAAGCTGTTCACTTGGTTTCTGGACGTGGGGTGATGAACTATAAGGCACTGAACCTCCGCCAGTATTGCAAAGCATCCCAAGCGGCCACGCATCCAAGCGCCACGCAGGCAAATCCGCCCGCCGCATGTACCGCCGCCAAATATTCAACCTGGCCTTCCTGCCAAGCGCTTTGCGTCCTGTCTTGCCGCTTCATTTCACAAACAAACGACACCCGACCCGGAATGATAATATCCGCCGCCCCCGGCGTCATTCCTTCGGCGGCATGTTTGGCAACGCTGGAGAATTGCCCGCGCGTCTTTAGCCCTTCATTGCGCGGATGAATGGCTATCGCGCCAAGCGTGTCAGGATATTCCCGGCGAAGCCTGTTAAAAAAAGACACTTGCTCAACTGCCTCGGTCGGGCATTTCCCGCGAAAGTCCACATCACCGAAAACAAGTATCCCGCTTGGCAGATCATTCAGCCGCATGTTTTCCCCCTTTATTCGGCTCCACATCTGCGGGGCGATTGTACCCTAGAACATCAAAGAAGCCTGTTTCTGCATTCTTGCGATATGTGATTGTTTCGGGGCTATCGTTTCCGTTATCTGTTGCATCGCAGAAAGCCTCCCACTGCGCTTGCCCCCGGACGTGCTTTGCCTCTGGCTGGAGCCAAACCACAAACTGCCGATAAGGCGTTCTAAACTCAACCCGCATTGTCGGATTTCCCGCCCGTGACACTCCAGGCTTGCACTCCATGCCTAGCACTTCATCCGTTTGCAGTTTTGTCGGGTCTTTTTTCAGCGACTTGAAGTCAAGAATTAACTTTTCGTTCGGGTCGATAATCTCGCCCTTGCATTCGCAGCAATACCGCGCCGCAATGTCATTCGCCGCCTCACAATGCGGGCATTCCTTGCTAGTCCAGCGATACCCGCAACGCTCATATTCGCCACGCTGTCCTGTCTGCACCATGCCCATGCAACGCCGCCCCCAATGCCCGGACAAAGGCCCGTATTCTGTCTGGACCTGCACCCCGTATAGATCGAGGCAATACCCCGCAGCGTCTTTCTTGTACTCCAGCAAATCAACTTTGGCGCTGAATAGGTTTTCATTGCCGCATTCCGGGCAAATACACTCAAGCCCGCCCTCACCGCCTCCTGCCTTGCCAGCCCTAACAACGGGCGCAAACAGATCCCCATCCGGGCAATGGTCATCCAAGTTTGTCGTGTAATCCAAGATCAGGCAATCGGCCTTGCCGTCATCAATCCGCAATCCGCGCCCGATGATCTGCTGCAATAGCCCAACGCTTTCCGTTTTGCGCAGCAAGGCGATTACGTCCACATGCGGCGCGTCAAATCCTGTCGTTAGCACCGACACGTTCACTAGATACTTGATCCGCCGCGCCTTGAACGCCTTTAAAATTCGGTCCCGCTCGGCCTTTGGTGTTTCGCCCGTCACAATGGCTGACAATTCAGGCGGCAAGCTGGCAAGCACCTCGTTGGCGTGTTGCACTGTCGCGGCAAAGAACATCACGCCTTGGCGGTCGCGGGATTGCGCCACCACATCAGCGACGATTGCCGCTGTCTTGCGACCATGCCCATGATAAGCCTGATCTACGGCCTCGGCGTCAAACTTGCCCATGGCATTCGCCACCAGACCGCCAGTGTCATAGCCTGTCGCGCCCGTCTCACCGATCACAGGCGGCGTGAGATACCCAAGCCCGATCAATTCCCGCGCCTGCACCTTGTAGACGCATTTCACAAAATACGGGTCGCGCGCCACATCATCGCCGTTTATTGATCCGTCAGGATGCATCCGAAAGATGTAGCCAGACCCAAGGCGATACGGCGTTGCGGTCATCCCGCAAACCCGCAAGTTGGGGTTTGCCTCTTTCATGGTGTTGATGATCCCTATAAGCGTGGGCGTTAGGCCGTGGCATTCATCGACAATCACAAGCCCGTATTCAGCGCCGAAACGGCTGATCCTGTTTTTGACGGTTAGCGGCGATCCGAAAACGACAGGATGGCGTAATTCCTTGCCCCCGGCGCTGGCCGAAAACATCGACGCGGGGTTTCCTGTTGCAAGGAATTTTTCGCGGTTCTGCACGACCAATTCAGCGGACGGGGCCAAGCAAAGCACCCGCTTGCCCGTGCTGGCATGGATTAGGCGGGCCAGTTCCGCAATCATCAGCGACTTGCCCGCGCCCGTTGCAGCTTCGATGCAGAACGGCGAAACACTCCCCCGCATGAAAGACCACGCTGCATCAACGGCGGATTGCTGATATGGGCGAAGGATCATTTTGCGCCAGTCCCTTTAATGTAATGCTTTGGGTACGCACACTCCTTTAGTGTGCATTTTTTCTTCTCCCGTGCATCAATGAACTTTATGTACCTGAACTGACGCAATACTGAAGGTAAAGCGCGGTCCTTATTGGCTATAAGATGCGCTGCTGACTTAGAAAGGCTTGGGTCGCGGGTCATTAGGCTGTTGTGGTATGTTACGCCGTCAAGCTCCCAAAAAACACTATCATGCTCGCCATAATATGAGAAGCTACACGCCTGATACACAATGCCGAATCCGCCACATCTTTCATCCGCAAAAGACTGAATCCACTTTATCCTTGGATATTTCCGCTTTATGAACTTGATTGAAAAAGAGATAGCTTGTGATTCGCTGTTTCTTGGGCAGTCATCATCGAGCCACATTCTGTTTAGTTCGAGGTATTCTTTAATTCCGGTCCCAGCAACAACGGAACCCGCACTAGCTGGATTCATGGCGTATCCGTACTGCATAACCCCCATCACCTTGCCATGCAAAAAAATGCCAAGATGTATATATGAGGCATTGTAAAACTTCTTGCTATAATGCCTTTTCATTACGATTTCGTTTGCTTCATCCCTTTTTATTTCCTTTACAAAAAATCCTTCATCCCCAAAACCGACCACATCGCAAGGGCCGAAAAGGCTTTGTTGTTCGCTCATAATAAACCCGCGAGCCATCATTTCACCCCCCAATAGCTTGACGGTTTCCCGCGCCATTTCTCCAGATCGGCATCAGGCAATAGTTCCTTGATCGCCTTTGCATAGCTAATCGACCCGGCGCGCTCTGTTTTGGTCAAATTGCGCCCCGCGAATATCGCGTTTTTATCGCCAGCAATGCGCACCATGTCCGCGACCAACTCCGCCTTGCGCGCCGTGGCGTTTTCAATCGCCTCGCAAATCTGATCGTATTCGGCCATGATCCGATGCGCCTCTGGCGTGTCAATCTCATGCCGCTTCGGCGCAAGATGATCCCCCGGCGTTTCCCGCTCTGCCAGATATTCCGCATAGAATTGCCGCAGTTTAGGCAGGCATTCATCGCGCCAATCTTGATCCGGCAAAACGCATTCAAGCTTTGTCGCAACTGGCGACCATTGGAAGAAATGCCAAAACTTGCGGCCCGTCACCCATAGCGAAAATTGCACCTGGTCATAATAATGCGGTTGCTCTTTCAGCGTCTTAAACTGCGGGTTTTCATCCTTGCGCAGACCGAACGGGCATTTAACCTCAAGCCCGCCGTTTTCCCCGTCAATAAACCCGTCCGGGCTGCATCCGGCCCAATCCTCTGCCGTGATAAACCCAACGGCCTCGACCTTGTTTGAGGTTTCCATTGTGTACTCAACAACCGCCCCGGCCTCGTTGTTTGTGCCGTATTCGGTCGCGATATTGCCTGCAAATTCGCTTTCAGCGCCGTGCCATTCCCGCACCATTCGGCGCATCACATCGGCGCGGGTAGCATAAGGCGCATTCCCAAGGATTGCCCCGACACTGGACGCAGTGATCCGACCTGACCGCGCTTTGAACCATTCCTCTGACCGTTGTTCCATGTTACCAATTCCCATAAAGAACGCCTTGAAAGAGGGCAATGCGCTTTGCTTTATCTTTAATGTTCATCTGTTTTGCCGCCGCCGTTGCGGCCTTCCACGCCCTGAAACTTTCCCAAGTGTGAACAACAATAAGGTTAACCTCTCCCCTTCTATAGGTTTCAAAGTTAGTCTCTCCATACTCTTCGCGCCGATCTTCGGTTGTTATTGCAAATCCATTGCGTTCAAATCTTCCACTGTTGTTCAGGTCAAGAACAACAAAATCAGCGTCAGTATCATATGGGGCAGGGCTGCAAATTTCTCGGCTTCCAGTTCGGAAATGTGGCATTCCGAGATTTGCCAAATCCACAACTGCTTGATGTTCATAGTATTCCATAATACTAATATCCTTGTTGATGCTTAGTGTTTTGACAAAACGCCCGCGCCGTGGCTCTGAATATCTCAGGCTAATCGGCTCCAACCTTCAACGGCGCGGGCTTCCCATTCAAATCATCAGAACGGGATTGAATCATCCAGATCGAGGGACGATCCGCCGCCACTGTATCCGCTCGGCTGCGATTTCTTCGGGGGCGGCGCGTCTTTCACGTCAATCCCCTTGGATTTCGGGGCAACCGCCGACACCCAATTCCCGGCGATCTTGTCGCCAGTGTTGCGGTCGGTCAAATCCCAAGTCATCAGCGTGATAATCATGGGCTTACTGCAAAGATGCAGCGTCAGGCTGTCATCGGTCGGTTTTCCGCTCTGCGCCCCAAGCTTGCCCCCGGCGTTTGCATCAATCGCACCCAGCATCCGCTTGGCCTTGTCGCGCTTGGCAATCGCCTTGCTTTCGTCCTTGGCGTTGGGGTCCAGATCGGACACCCAAAGCTTGTGAAAGATTTTGCGGTTTTTGTATTCGTCAGGACTAATAACGCTCCAGCGCAGCGATACAAATTCTGCCCCGGTGAACGGCCCGCCTTGCGGATCGCCCATTTCCTTCGCCCGCGACCACTTGGCTTCGTCAATCATTGCAAGAACGCTAGACCCAGCCGGGATCGGGTCCATGTTGCCGCCCGGAATTTCGTATTCCGTGCCAGTGTCAGAGGCGCTACCGCCCGCGCTCAAATCCCAAAAGCCCATCATTCGGCCCCTTCTGTTTTGGTTTTCTGTTTGCCGCCAAGCGCCGGAATGACGCTTGCAAGTGGGTTTTCGCCAGCCTTGAACGGCAAAGGCTCAGTAATGCCATAGCGGTTTTTCGACACACAAGACGCGCTTGCGTGGACGATCAACTCACGATCCCCCGTGCTGATTGCCCGCTTGCGCTCGCCGTCATCGCCCTTGGTGAACATTTCCAAGCGGACAAACCCGACCACATCAACATCATCGACATAGGGTGGAAGGCTCTTTTGCGGCAGGCGCAGACTGTAGCGCATGTAATCATCTGCATCCGGCAGCTTCATCGTTTCCACATCGGCATGAGCCACAAAGACAACGTGCATTCCGCGCTTTTCGTTTGCCAATCCAGCGGCCTTACGAACGCGCCCATGCATCGCCGCAATCGCTGACGTGCCAGCCCCATACCCGCCCAAAGCCTGATTAATGCTTTTGGCCTTCGGATCTTGCGCAAGAACAGCGCCAAGAAACAAACGCTCCAAAGCTGTCACGCTGTCAATCACGAGCGTTTTATAGTCATGCGGCTCGTGAATGATTGCGGTAAGCTGTTCCCATAGCGTTGCTGCATCGGAGATCAGCGGGAAAGCATCGGGCCGCTTGTCGGCGGGAATGGCTTGCATTCCGTCCTCTGCCCGAATGAAAATCGGCTTTGGGAATGCAGCGGCAAGGCTTGTTTTGCCCATGCCGCTATCACCGCAGATCGTGACAAGCACGGGCCTGTCCTGCGGCTTTGACACAGTATCCATTGCGGACATACTGTTAACCTTTCATGTTTTGGCCCCTTGGGCCGCGCGTGGCGGGTCACGCTCTAAATCCCGCTTGTTGACTATTGCATAAGTCGTGATAAGGTGCAAGGGTCAAAATGACCCCAAAAGGACACCCAAGAATGGCATCTATCAAAATCAGACTAACAGAAGAGGACCGCGCCGAAATCAAGGCTGCGGCTACAGCTATGCGGCTTCCATTGGCTACGTTTATGCGCCTTGCCGCGCTGCGGATGGCAAGGGCAGAAGAATGACCACCGATCAGCACATGGTCAGCACGGCGCTGCAATGCCTAAATTCCATCGCTGAATACGATCAAGACGCCGCCGCATGGGCCTGCTATGACTGGCTCCAGATCAACAGCGCTGGATTGCCTTATGTTCCACTTGTGGAACAAACAGCCCGCGCCGATGCTAGGTTCTGGGCCGAAACAGCATCCCCGCCCGAATTGGAATGCTACACCATAGCAGCGGTTGACAAGCTTTCCGGCATGACGGGCGGTCATGCAATGTACGCTTCCCGGCAGATCAAACGCCTAGCCGGGGCGCTTTGGCGGCGCATGGCCCCAAGCGAAAAGGCCGCGTTTGCAGAATGGATCAAGACAGAACTAAAGGGAGAAACGGAATGAGCGCAGACGATTTCGCAGATTTTGAGCAAGGCTATCGCGGGGCCAAGTTTGGCCAATCAAACGGCGATTTTTCAACGGATGATTTCACGGCAGAGGATTTTGCCCCGCCTGCCCCAGAAGCCCCAGAGGCAAACGACAGCTTTCCCCCGCCCTTTCCGCTTGATGGCGTTGACCTTCTTTCACCGCCGGGGTTTGCGGGTGACATTGCCGCATGGATAGACAGTCAGTGTCGATTCCCTCGCCGCCGTTTGGCGGTAGCCTCTGCCCTTGTCACGCTTGGCAATATCGGCGGATTGCGTCACGAGGACGTCAGGGACGGGGTAACTGCTAACATGCTGGCGTTTTGCGTTGCTGCATCCGCGACAGGCAAAGAAGCCGTCATGCAGGCTACCACGGATCTGCACATCGCCGCTGGCATCCATTACGCGCTGCAAGGCGGTATCAAATCCGAACAGGAAATCATGCGCAACCTGATCGAGCACCAGGCCGCATACTACATCATCGACGAAATCGGCATCTTTCTAATCAAGGTCCGCAATGCGCAGCGCAGGGGCGGGGCGGCTTATCTGGAAAGCGTATTCGGCGCGATCATGTCAGGCTATTCAAAAGCAAATAGCCGGATGCTTTTGCAAGGCGACACCAAGCGCGAATTGCGCAAGGCTTTTGGCGCTATCGCCGCCAAGGCTGAGGACGATGGCCGGGAGGAACAAGCGGAGCGGGCAAGGCGAATGTTGCGGATGGTTGATGAAGGTCTGGAGCGGCCTTTCCTGTCAACGATTGGCTACACCACGCCAGGCACATTTGACCAGATCATGGACGGCGAAACAGCCACGCAGGGCTTTGTCGGGCGGGCCGTGATCGTCGCTGAAACAGACAACAATCCGGCAGAGCGCGAGGGTTTCAAAAAGCGGCCTATGCCCGAAGGCTTGGCTATGAAGCTGGCGCAAATCTTCAACGGCGGCAATTTTGACATGATGGAAAGCACGGGAGCGCGGGTTGAATATTCTGGCGACCGTGAGCCTGTCATAACGACCGACGAGGCCAGCGATATGCTGCAAAGCGTTTCGCGCTGGCTGCATTCCTATGCCGAAGAAATGGGGGAGCATACGGGCGAGGCCAGCGTTGCCATGATCCGCCGCGCTTATGAGCTTGTTGCCAAGATCAGCTTCATTCTGGCGATACCAACGGCGACCAGAACGGCAACCCATGTGCGCTGGGCCTTTGCCTATGTCAGGGCGGAACTGGACGCAAAGATCAAGCTGGTGTTCGCTAATGACAACTCAAAAGAGCGTCCAGAGGAGAGCATGGCGGCGCGGGTTGTGAACTATATCGACCCGGAAAAGGGGGCCACCACGAGCGTCTTGGCCAACCGTATGCGGACCAAGGCGGAAATCCTGACCCCTATTTTGCGGAAAATGGAGAGCGCTGGAATGATCCGCAGCGAGGAAGGCAAGCGGGCGCGAAAAGGCGTCAAACCGACGATCTGGCACCTTTCGGGGTGACGGACCGAGTTTTACACATGAGTTTTACACGCCCCGATAAGTTTTAAAGCGTTGATATTGAAAGGAAAAACGGCAATTCGGCACAATACGCAAAGTAGCCCTAATATAACAGTATAGGAGCCATAGATCACACAATATAGAGTTTACCCCCTAGGGGGGTCTGGGCCTTTCAAAAATTTATCTCTCTTCTTCTTCTATATTGTATATAACTCTCTTTTATTAAGCCTTTTCAAAGGCTTCCAACTTACACGGCGTGTAGCTAAGGCGTGTATGACTGTGTAAAACTTTTGGGGGCGATTTTTGTCTTGCATACAGACGCAATGTTATTATGTTGCTTTGTACACATGCAGAAAGGACACATGATGATTTCACGGCAAGACTTGATCTCCGGCTTTCAGCCAAGCGAAGTTTCGGACACGCTTGAAGGAAAGGCGCTGAACTACATCAAGAGCGCAGGCGACAAAGGCATGAGCCAAAAGGTTCTTCTTAACAGAATGAGGGGGTATGAGATTTGGGAAGAAATCGCAGAGGCCACTGCAAACCTCGTAGAGAATGGCCGCGTGGTCGCGAGGCCAATGAAACGCACTAGGGTTGATGGTTCCAACTGTGTTCTGGTTTTCGTCAAATAGCGCTTGCATCCAAACCTGATACAAGCAATACTATTTCTTGCGCGGCCCCTGTTTGGATTGATCCCCAGACGGTCAAGACGGTCTCCCTCGTTTCCGGGCCGCGCACCAACACAAGGGAGGACGGGAGTTCAAAATGACACCA
>Ga0255047_10003127_pt1 | contig 10540 bp, 11 predicted proteins | sample JV7_2_1_MG_FD_183640 | JGI IMG/M metagenome (GOLD analysis project Ga0255047, IMG submission 183640) | Seawater microbial communities from Jervis Inlet, British Columbia, Canada - JV7_2_1 | ecosystem: Environmental > Aquatic > Marine > Inlet | place: Canada: British Columbia | collected 2016-10-06 | reverse complement strand
CTACGACGTAGAAAAACCTATAAATAACCTCTTGACCTAACCAATCATCGGTGCTATACTAGCACTATGATGAAACTGCCTCCTCTTGAATACACCTTCGACAACATAGTCCTTGGATGGCGAGAGGAGGCGGTTTCGTTTGCGCGAGAGCACGGCTATCACCTGATTGTGAATAGCGACCAGCGCCCCTTCCATCACTTCGTGGGATATCAAGACATCAAAAGCAAATGGTATACTGGAATCTTTGATCTCGGGATGAGATCACTCTTACCTATCCCTTTCAGTGTACAGACAGTTGGATTGAATGAGGAGGGTAGGCTTAAGATTGTCACAGAGGGCAACACAAAAGTCCTTATTAACTTTAAGAAGCTTCACATTTTTGATTTAGATAACTGTGGGAACCTCGGTGTTGAGGAGGTTATAGAGGACTATTTGGTGCATGATATGTTCGACATCACTGGGGGCTCTCGTTTGGGCCGAGACATCGTGCTCAAACCAAAGGATACCTTCGTTAGATTGGTTGAATTTATTACATCCAATCGCATAGATAGGAACACTTCGGGTGATTTTAAAGATATTGTCGTAACGAGTCTCATTGGTCACGAAGATATTAAGAGCTTTGACTGTTCGGAGACGGTAGTCCGTATTTTTGTGGAACGTAAACTAAAAGAACATGAGATTAAACAGCCCGACGGACGCAGTCTAAAAATACAACACTCCTTTCGTCACATCATAAAGAACATCTTTCATCTTAAGGCGGCCAAAGAGCTAGACCAGAGAATCGTACTGTATGAGTAAGCTTAATATGCCCGCCATTATCCCAGTCGCTGGCATGAATACAGAATTTGGGATGGAATGGGAGTCTTCCCTCATTCCGGTCGGCCCTAACTATACAGCGTTAGAAGCAACGGTGTATGAGTGCCTCCATGCTGGCTGCACTTCTATTTGGATTGTGGCGAATGATGATGTCGCTCCACTCCTGCGCCATCGACTAGGGGAAATTGCTACCGACATAGATAGCATCCAACGGGGCGCCTTTGTTAAATTTGGGAGCGAGAAGCATATAGAAGTTCCAATTTATTATGTTCCAATACATCCCAAACATCGGGACAAAGTAGATAATTATGCATGGTCAGTCATCTACGGCGCCAACGTTGCATACTGGATACATACCAAATTTTCTAGGTGGACGACGCCCGATCAATACTACATCTCATTTCCAATGGGAATGATGGATCCAAAAGAAGTATTGGAGTACCGCTCTTTACTACGCAAGAACGCACCGTTTTATTTCTCCCATAAGGGGAAAACCGCAAAGGACGGTGTACCCCTGAGTTTTGTGGTGGACCCCCAGGAATGGCGTAGGGCTAAACACACCATCACCACGAATGCCTCCGTCTGGAAGGCTCCCGATGAAGGAATGCCCACAGAGAAGCTGCCTCCTGAAGAAAGGCTCGTTTCGCTGGGCTATGGATTGGAGGATGTCTTTGGTGATGGACCGCCGGGGACAAAACAGGAAATGAAAAGTTTTTATGACTTGACAACATGGTCAGGATATGGTAAATTTATATCATCGGAACTTGGTAAGAGAACCAAACGTCCGAACACTAACACAATGTATAGAGGAAGAAATAAATGATAGAAAAGAAGATACCTTTCGTAGGGCTGCATGCACACAGCGTAGCAGGCTCTATTTTTGATGCCATTGGATATCCAGACGAACATATGGATTTCTGTTATGAGAACGGGGGCGAAGCTCTCGCCCTCACAGACCACGGGAACATGAATGGGTTCTCGCACCAGTTCTTACACTGGCAGAAGATGAAGTCCGAAGGAAAGGAATTCAAGCCAATCTTTGGCGTGGAAGCCTACTTCTTGCCATCTATTGATGAATGGCGTGATGACTACGAGCGCATCAAGGAAGATAAGAAGCTTGCGAAATCACTTGCGAAGCAGGGCGATACCTCTGGGGCAACCGTTGAGGACGAAGACGCTTCGAAAAAGGCTATCAAGTCGGTTATCAATCGTCGGCGACACCTTGTGCTGCTGGCACAGAACCAGACTGGACTTAACAACCTCTTCAAGCTTATCTCGGCTTCATACAAGGAGGAGAACTTCTATCGTTACCCACGCGTAGACTACAAGATGCTCGCAGAACACTCTGAGGGGGTCATAGCTGCGTCCGCCTGCTTGGGAGGACCCTACGCCGGGAACTACTGGGAGAACCGCGAGGAAGGACCAGAGGCTGTGAGAGAGGCGATGAGGGAAACCACACGCAACTTCCTCAAGGTCTTTGGTGACCGCTGGTACGGAGAACTCCAATGGAATAACATTCCAGAACAACACGAACTTAACCAGCACATCATTGAGGTGTGCAAGGAGTTTGGTGTTACACTAATTTCAACGGCGGACAGCCACTATCCCAACCGCGAAGCCTGGAAGGACCGAGAGCTTTATAAGCGACTCGGCTGGCTAGGTAAGGGAACCCCGGCGTGGGCGGAAGACAACACAGAGCTGCCCCCCGGCGTAGAAGAGATCGGCTACGAACTCTACCCTAAGAACGGGAATCAAATCTGGGAATCGTACAAGGAATACTCTCAGAACCTAGGAATGGAATACGACGATGAATTGGTAATGAATTCTATTACCGAAACACACAACATCGCATTCAATCGGATTGAGACCTTTGTCCCCGATACCAAGGTGAGGCTGCCTGACTTTGTAGTTCCCGCAGGGTTCACAGATGCGGAAGCGCTGGTGAACTATGCTTTAGAGGGACTGCGAGAGCGCGGGCTCCACGAGAAGGAAGAGTACACCACTCGGCTGCAGCAGGAACTTGATGTTATTGAGGACCGAGGCTTCAGTAAGTACTTCCTGACGATGAAGGCGATCGCCGACAAAGCTAATGAAGTGCAGCTAACTGGCCCCGGCCGAGGGTCGGCTGCGGGTTCGCTAGCGGCGTACGTCTTGGGCATCACACAGATTGATCCCATCAAGTATGGCCTCCTCTTCGAGAGGTTCCTGCGCAAGGATGCGACAGACTACCCCGACATTGATTATGATGTCGCGGAGCCAATGCAACTCAAGGAAATGCTTATGGAGGACTGGGGCAAGAACTCGGTCATCCCAATTTCAAACTGGAATACATTACAGTTAAAGTCTTTGATTAAGGATATTTCAAAGTTCTATGGTGTGGAGTTCGGAGAAGTTAATAAAGTAACCTCGACGATGATCGCCGAGGCAACCCCTGCTGCAAAGATGAAGCATGGGATCAAGGCTGGTGTGTATGCTCCAACCTGGCAGGAAGTTATGGAACTCTCCCCCTCCTTGCGCGGGTACCTAATAAAGTATCCGCACATCAAGACACACGTGGAGGCCCTGGTCGGACAGGTTCGTTCCTGCTCCCGACACGCCGGCGGCGTTTTGATTGCCGACGACTTGAACGAGCATATGCCGATCATTAGTTCGGGCGGTGTGCGACAGGCCCCGTGGGCAGAAGGACAGAACGTCCGTCACCTAGAGCCGCTCGGGTTTATTAAGTTTGACTTGTTGGGACTGTCGACCCTTCGTATGATTGAGGGGGCAATCCGTCACATCTTGAAGAGGCATCATGACAACCCCGACCCGACGTTTGATGATGTAAAGTCATTCTATAACGAGCATCTTCACCCCGACAAGATTGATTTTGAAGATCAAGAGGTGTATAGGAATGTATTCCAGAAGCAAAACTTCGCCGGTATTTTTCAGTTTACTGAACAGCGGGCACAGGAATTCTGCGCCAACGCAAAGCCGAAGTCCCTGGTTGACATATCAGCCATCACTTCGATCTATCGCCCTGGTCCCCTATCTGCCAACGTGCACGAGCAATACATTCAAGCCAAGAGCACGCCACACGAGATTGATTATATCAATGAGCATGTGAAGGACGTAACTAAGGAGACCTATGGGTTCCTTATCTTCCAGGAGCAGATCGCCCTATTAGCGCACAAGCTCGGGAAGGACCTATCGCTAGACGAGGGCAACCTCCTCCGTAAGGTACTAACAAAGAAGGGAACAGGTAAGGGAGCAAAGGTCAAGAACAAGCTCAAGCAGAAGTTCATTAACGGCTGCGTTGAAAAGGGAATCCGTCACGGCGAAGCCGAGGATATGTGGGAGAGGTTTGAATACTTCTCGGGCTACGGCTTCAACAAGTCGCATGCGGTTTCATACTCGGCGATCTCGTTCCAGTGCGCGTGGCTATACAACTACTACCCAGTAGAGTGGATGGCCTCGTTCCTCGACAAGGAACCAGAGAAGCGTAAGGAGCGCGCAATCAACATCGCGAAGTCAAACGGCTTTGAGATTGTAGAAGCAGACATTAATACTTCATCCTTCGTGTGGGAAATCCACCCCACCAACGATAAGGTATTGGTGCAACCACTGGCAGGGCTCAAGGGATTGGGCGACGCAGCAATTCAACAGATTGTCGACCACCGACCATTCAACAGTATTGAGGAGTTCCTGTTCCACGATGACATTGTGTACAGCAAGCTGAACAAGAAAGCACTTGATGTGTTGTGTCGTTCGGGAGCACTAAACAAGCTGATGGACGACCGCTTCACAGGACGCAAGCACTTCTGGTCTGCCGTAGCGGTGGAGAGAGTCTACAGTCGGAAGAAGTTCAGCGAGAACATCGAGAGCTATCAAGACGAGGCAGACTTCAGTGTCGCCGAAGAGATTGATAATCTTACGACACTCACTGGGATTTTCCCGATGCACTTGGTAATGACCGATGCCGTGAGGGAACGCCTAGAGGCTAACTATGTGCCTCCGGTGTCTGACTATGACCCGGACTTGGGAATGGTATGGTTCATTCCGCGCGAGATCATTAGAAAGAAAACAAAGAACGGTAAGCCCTATTGGATTGTCGCAGTAATTGATTCTAATTCAGTGTTGACAAAGTTCCGATGTTGGGGTATAGTAGAAGGTAAGGATAGGATTCATTTGAATCGTCCTTATATGGGTAAACTAGATTTTGACCCAGCGTGGGGGTTCTCAACTCGCTCGATTAAAAGAAATCTAAGATTGTTAGGATAAGAAAATGATATTACAATACCACATGTTACGAGGAAGTGAATTCCCTCCTGTACGAGCCAACCCGAGTGACGCCGGCCTCGACCTGCGGTGGACCCCGGGGGAAACGTCAGAGACTGTTTTACAGATCCAGCCGGGCGACACCGCTTTGGTCCCTACCGGATGTAAATTTGGAGTTCCCCATGGTTATATGTTAGAGATTAAGAATAAGTCGGGCATCGCTTACAAGCGTCAGCTTTTGGTTGGCGCCTGTGTCGTGGACAGCGGTTATGATGGCGAGGTATTCGTCAACCTTCATAACACTGGACGCGAGACACAGTATCTTCAACCCGGAGACAAGGTGGCGCAAGCTGTAGTGGTACCCGTGGTCCATGCCCGATTTGTAGCCAGCGAGGACCCCAACCTTTACGAGTGGTATCCCATTACTATTTCAGATCGAGGCGACGGTGCTCTTGGTAGCACGGGGAAATAAGATGCCAGTTGATAACTGTAACATTGAAGGAATTTTATGAGTGCCAAGCCTCGAAAAAAGACCAAAGGCTCGAAGAGGACCCATGAGGAAGCCATGGCCGCGGTCGAGCGCCAAGCAAAATTGATAGCATCGCACCCTAAGGAGTGTTGCTTGTGCGATCGCCCCTTTGAGCGGACCCCTGAAACCGTGCAAACGTGGCGTGTGGTTGTCAACGAAGAGCGCGTACGCCTCACGTGTCCGCCCTGTTGGGCCATAGTGCAACATCTCCCGGAGACGGAACAATGAAAATTGAAGAAGTACTAACTTATAATGATGTGCTTTTAACTCCTCAATACTCAGATATCAAAAGCAGATCTGAAGTGGCTATAGGTAGCGCCCTCGCCGCACCCTATGCATATCTCCCTTTCCGCCTGCCTATTATAGCAAGCCCTATGGATACCATTTCAGAAGAGGAAATGGGTGTCGCTATGTGGCAGGAAGGAGGCCTGGCGGTAATTCATCGTTATAACACCATAGAGCGTCAGCTGGAAATCATAGATCATGTTATTGGCTTGTGTCAGGCAAACGCCGCAGCCGCGATAGGGACTTCGGGAGACTATTTAGAAAGAGCGAGTGCTCTCTACGAGAGGGGCGTTCGGATTTTGTGTGTGGATGTGGCCCACGGCCATCACATCCTAATGAAGACCGCCCTCAATGAACTCCGCGCCACCTTTGGCGATCAAGTTCATATCATGGCGGGTAACATCGCAACGTTGGAGGGTTATAATGATTTGGTCGATTGGGGAGCCGATAGTGTGCGTTGCAATATTGGTGGCGGTTCTATTTGTTCAACTAGGATTCAGACTGGCCATGGCGTCCCGGGCCTTCACACAATTATTGAGTGTGCGAGATCAGACCGGAACGCTCCCATCATTGCTGACGGAGGAATCCGAAACTCGGGGGATATTGTCAAAGCTTTGGCAGCTGGGGCTGACTTCGTTATGCTTGGGTCTCTCTTGTCAGGTACTGATGAGACTCCTGGCGATACACTGAACACCCGCGAGGGAAAGTTTAAGTCTTATCGTGGCATGGCCAGCAAGGATGCTCAGATCGAATGGCGCGGTACCACGGCGTCATTGGAGGGCATTGCCACTAGAGTCCGCGCTAAGGGCCCTGTGGCCGATGTCTTACACCAACTTGAGCGGGGAATCCGTAGTGGCCTTTCCTACTCTGGAGCGCGCACGATCGGTGAGTTGCAGCGCAAGGCACGCTTTGTGCGCCAGACGTCCAGCGGCCAGACAGAAAGCGGGACACACATCTTACCATGAAAAAGTATCCTGATGACCACTCAGTTCTATCTTTCTCGTTGAACTCTAAGCTTCACGAGAATCTAAAGATACGGCTGTTCTATGATGAGATCAAAACCCAGAGCGAGTTTTTTCGGTACTGTGTAGAATCTTATCTAGGTCGGGATACTTTATTCATGGCCTTTTTAGATGACTATAAAATAAATAAAAAAGTACAGTCTAAAAAGAGAGTGGTGAAGTCGCGTCAGTTGAGAGAGAGTGGTCATGAGATGTTACGAGACCTGGCTTTGACAGGGGAAGACATCGAGAATATATTTGATATACTAGAAGAGGATTTACCCGAATTATGAGAGATTGTGCAAAGAAGTGTAGGCAGGATAGGGAAGGTTGCGAAAAGACCGACTGCCGTCTATTTATAGAGTTCCCCGAGGATCAGAATTGTACGTTGATAGCTAGTGCTAAACATGGGCCTATGACTTTAGAAGAAATAGGCAAGAGACATCACATTAGTACGGTACGTGCCAAACAGATTCTAGATGCCACTCTCCTCAAATTAAAAAAGACGTTATCACGTACGAATACTATTTAATAGTAGCATTTCGAACATGTCCTAGGAGAAGAAGTAGCTATGTCAAACAAAAAAACATCTAAAACCCTTTTGAACGAAACCCAGATTCGTCAGTTCATGAAGCTGGCTCAATTGGAGCCCCTTAGTTCGGGGTTCATCGACGAGCGTCGAGAGACGCGTCCTCCGGGACATGCCGCCACATCTACCCGCGGCCGATCCGATAAGCCCATCCCGGGCACCGATCTGATGGCCGAGGAGGAAGACCCTGCTGAGCTAGAGGGAGACATCGAACATGATTTGGGCGATGATAGCCTTGAAGGCGACGAAGAGGCTTTAGGAGATGAAGAAGAGATCGGCGCCGAGGAGCCGGCTGAGGATGAAGGCGAAGGCCGCACCATCCAAGTTAAGGACTTTCTCGCCGCATTAGAGAGCGCCCTTGAGGATGTCATGGGTGAAGAGGTTGAAATGGATACTTCCGCTATGGAAGATGAAGAGGTGGTTGATGACGCTGCCGACGATCTTGACGCTGACGCCGATATGGACATGGACATGGACGTTGAAGTCGACGATGAACTCGAACTGCAGGAAGACAAAGCTTACACCGCGAAGAAAGAGAAGCCCGGTGCCGACAAGCGCAAGGGCGCGGAGAAGCGCGGTGCGGAAGGCACTCTGGCCAAGACTAAGGGCCACGGTAAAGTGGACTACGTCAATGAGGCCAACGACGACCTCGTGGAGCAGATCACCAAGCGCGTTGCAGCTAGGATTCTTAAGACCGCGCTGAAAAAATAACATATAACTTGACATAGAGAACCCTAACGGGTATACTAAAAGCTGTGAGAGACTCTCGCGGCTTTTTTTATTTGGATAGATTATGTATGAAGTAACAACACAGGAACTTATGATTTTTGTGGTTCTTGGATTCTCGGCTGGTGTTTTTACTAGCTTTTATTTAACGCGCCTTTTTGAGGTGGTACACATGTGGCGCTTGCTACGCGAGGTGATAGCTCATCTGCTGTTGATGTGTGTGGGGATCATTGAAGATGTGGAGTTCATTAAAGAACTCAGGAAGAAGCAGATGCGAGAATCGGGATTTACTCAAGAGCAGATGCGCCAGTTTCAAGAGGTCGATGATAGGACCTTGACAAACTGGAAGGATACTGTTATACTATCTTTAGTAACTAAGGTACCGCGCCAGTTTCGCAGTATGATGCCCTTTAAGAATTGGCACGAAGCCATGGCATTTTTAAGAACAGAACTTCACAGTCTAGGAGGAGGAGAATAATAATGATTTATAACCACAGTCAAGAAGAGCCCAACGAGGACGAGGACACCGACGGCGAGCCGTTCGGCGCTGGAGAAGAAGAGGATCCTTTAGTCGGGCTCATCGGGGAGATAACCGAGAGCGCAGCCCAGCAGATAGCCCTGATGTTTTTGGGGTTGAATGGGAACACACTTCGCCACCCGGAGGCGGCAGACGATGATGCAGAACGGCCAGAAGATATTGAATTTTTCATCTCTTCCGGGGGCGGCTCCATTAGCGAGATGTTTACAATCTATGATTTAATGACACTGGTGAAACAGCGGAGAGATATTGCGACGTTTGGGTATGGGAAAGTTGCATCCGCGGCGGTTCCGCTGCTGGCAGCTGGCACCCCGGGCAAACGCTATATTGCTAAACATGCGCGCGTAATGTTGCATCACTGTTCAAGCAACACCGGGGGCCCCGTCCCCTTAGTTCGGAGTAATTTTAACGAGTTGAAGAAAGTGGAGGAGATGATGGTTCAGATACTGGCCGCTCACTCGAGTTTGGCTGCGGGGGAGATTTATAATATTCTTTCTCGGAACACAGATGAATATTTTTCAGCCGAGGAAGCATTAGAAATGGGTCTTGTTGACAAAATCATCTAATTAGTATTGGACGCGAGAGGATTACACATGGATATTGATACAATGGTGGAAAGCCACTTTAAAAAGAATCGAGACATTTTTGGTTTTGAGGGCATCGCCCAACTCATTGAAGAGGTGATGGATTCGATGGAAGCCGCCGGCATCCCACTAACGGAAGCACAGAAATTCCCCGGGATACTTACAGAAGCTAAAGGGTTCTCAGCTGCAGCTTTTTTTGACTCTATTTTTACTCCTAATATGACAGAGGCAGTAGGTGAAATCGGCACCCCCGAACGCGATGCTTTTCTAAAGATAATGAAAAAGATTCAAGGGAACACGTTGGAGGCCAAACTCGATAGCGTCCGCGGCTTCATTGCCGGCGATGATGCCCAGACCGACAAGGCCGATAAGGTCCTCTCGTATTTAGTTTTTTTGAAAACCATGGCCGAGGTTTTCCAACAGTATTCTCCCTCCGGAAGTGGCTTCCTTTTGGAAGCTTTCTTGGCTGGGCTGATGAAGGGAAAGCAGATCGTTGACACCGAAGAGGGCTCTCTTCCTATTGTTGATTATACAACAGAAGGCGGAGACCCCGTATCTCTGAAGCGCCTTACGGGCGGTGAGAAGAAGACCCCCATCAAAGGATCTATCAAAAACCTCAGTGCTCACATAGCTAAGAATCCAGACCGCGGCGTTGATTATGTGATAGCGGCTATTCACGGCGTGAAGGATGGTGGCACTATTGAATTCACGCAATTTAATATCAATGCAGATACCTATATAGAATATATCGGCAAGTATCTCAAGGTGCCACCGGGAATTTCGTTCACGCAGGCCGCCGGACCCACAGGCGCTGCCGACAATCTGGAAGCAAACGTTTTTCAAGAAGAGCGTGCCCTCCAAGAAGTAGAGTCCACCGCAGACATCAAAGCGCGCGTCGCCAAGAACTACCCCCACCGCGTTGGGCAGATCCAGAAGGCACTTGGAGTTAATGGTACTGAAAAGAACCCGGTGATCGCGGCCAAGAACGAAGAGACAGGACAAGAGATGCCTGCGCTTAAGGCCAAAACCGACCCGATGGTAAAGCTTGCCAAAACCGACCCCGGTGGAATCGGCAAAGCTGCCAACGTACTAGTTTCTAAAGAGAAATTCCTGCCGGAAATGATTAAGAGCGATAAGGGCAAAGCCGGCGCAGATGGCTTTAATGCAGTGTTCCGCGACCCGCAAGGGAAACTACAGCGCCACTGGGTTGCTGCA
>Ga0255047_10003126_pt1 | contig 10542 bp, 8 predicted proteins | sample JV7_2_1_MG_FD_183640 | JGI IMG/M metagenome (GOLD analysis project Ga0255047, IMG submission 183640) | Seawater microbial communities from Jervis Inlet, British Columbia, Canada - JV7_2_1 | ecosystem: Environmental > Aquatic > Marine > Inlet | place: Canada: British Columbia | collected 2016-10-06 | reverse complement strand
TTCGCCATCGGCGGTGAATACGGGTCCGCCGGAGTCGCCTCGGGTGACGTCCGCTTCGATCTCGAAGGCGAGTCGTTCAGTGCTGCCCTTCACATAGATATCCTCGATCGTCACCCGTAGAAGACGGGTGACGATCACGTCTACGTTCTCGAAGGCGCGGTCGGGGTGCCAGGTGACAAGCAGCCCGATATCGCCCTTGTCGATCTGGCCGAGAGCGGAGTAGGGCCCCGCTTCGGGAACGCTCAATATCGCCACGTCCTGGCGGGGGTCGAATCCGACGACCTCTGCCCCACGTTCGGTGCCCGATTGGTCGATCACCACCACGTCGGAGGCTCCGGCGACGGTGTGGGCGGAGGTGGCCACCAGATCGGGCGCCACGGCCACCCCAGTACCGAAGGCGGCGACGAGGCTGCATCCGGACGCCAGCACCCCGACCGTGGCGGTGGTCGATGGGTCTGGCTCCGAGACATCGCCACACCCGCCCACAACAACAAGGAAGGTGATACCGATGACGAAGAAGCGGCTGAACCTCACACCGCGATCATCGCGCCGCCGGATGCTGCGCTCGCCACCGCCGCATCGCAGAGCTGCTGGACGCGGAGGCCGACGGAGAAATCGGGGTCGCAAGGGGTGCGGGTACGGACGCCATCGACAAAGTTGCCGATCATGGCGCCTTCTCCACGGAAGATGTCGCGGTAGGTGTCGTGCACCGAGCTCCGTCGGGCTTGGCCCCAGATGTGTTCGGGGATCTCCAGCGGCGCGGCCCCTCCACGCTCTCCTGCCTTCAGGCCTCGCACTTCCTGGGTGGCATCCCAGTCGCAGGTGGCGTAGAGGGTGCCCTCAGAACCGTGCGCATCGAGATGATGGGTCTGGTTGAGGTCTGTGCCTTCCCAGCACACAGCGCTCACCTGAAGAACGGCGTAAGCGCCCGACGCGAAGCGGGCGGTGATCACCGCGGAGTCCTCGCCTCGCTCGTAGGGGTGGCCGTCGGGTCGTTCGGCCCGGTCGACGAACCGGGTGGAGGTGGCTGCGATCGACTCGATCTCGCCCATGAACCATCCGGCCAGATAGAGCCAGTGGGAGCCGAGATCGCCGATCACGCCGGAGCCCGCCTCTGAGTTGTCGAAACGCCAGTTGTACTCCCCGTCGCGCGCGTAGTTGGTGAAGTACCGCAGACCGAGATGCCGGGGCTTGCCCAGGTAGCCGTCGTCGATCAATTCCTTGATCCATCTGTTGACCGGCATGTATCGGTAAGTGAACGGGACCATCGTGATCGCGTCGTGGCGTTGAGCTGCCGCCGCCATCTCGCTTGCCTCTGAGCTCGAGCGGCCGAGCGGCTTCTCGCACAGCACGTCGATGCCGAGCTCCAACGCGGCCATGGTGAGCGGGTGATGGCTCTCGTTGGACGAGGCGACGATCACCGCATCGATCGGTTGATCAAGGAGTTCACCGGTGTCCGTGTAGGCCCGGGGTATCTCCCAGCGATCGGCGAACGCCTGAGTGCGGGCCTGATCTCGACCCGCGACCCCGACGATGTCGACGTCGTCGAGCCCCCGTAGAGCGGGGAGATACATCGCATCGCTCCACCACGATGTGCCGATGACGCCTACACGCACGCTCACGACCGGATGTCGCGTCCGATCTGCACGCCCCCCTCGATCTGGTCCATCAGCTCCGGATAGGGATACTCGAGTGCCATCAACTGACGCAGCATCGGCGTGGCCCGCTCGACGACCTCGGCGTCGACCCCTCGGCGCAGATCCTCCAGTGGTGTGACGAACTTGGGCAGGTACTCGATGAGTATCCCGATGCGTTCGTGATCGCTCACGTTGGGCATCGCACAATGCCAACACATTCCGTTGAAGATGACGCAGTCGCCGGGATCGCCGAGGGTGCGAATCGCGTCTCGATGGAATCGGTCGCGGTCTGATTCGTCTGGGTAGACGAGGGTGGCCTGGCTGTGGGGCAGGAAGGCGGTAGCACCCGATTCGACCGTGAAGGGATCGAGCAGGACGGTGGCTTGGGTGTTGAGCGGGAAGCTCGAGTTGATGTTGGTGGGGAACTCGCCGCGCTTGTACATGTCCCAGTAGGGATAGTCGACGTGGGGTTCCTGGCCCGGCCCTCCCGGCATCAGCCGGTTGGCGCAGACCGATCCCATGATGAAGGCGGATCCGAGGAACTCACCCACGATCCGCGTGACAACCGGGTGCTGCACCATCCGTTCGAACACCTCCCCCTTGTTGAGCAGGTTCCAAACTCGGGTCTGTAGGTGCAGCTGGTCTTCGCTGGCCCCCTGGAAGTGCGTTTCCTTGTCGGATTCGAGCGATGAGTAGTGCATGACCAGCTCGCGGGCCTCCGCGATCTCTTCGGCTGGAAACGCCTGTCGAATCACGATGGCGCCCACGCCGGTGAGGAGCTCGGCGATGAGATCGGGGAGCTGGGATTCCAGGTCTTCGCCGTCGACTTCGAGGAGAGAGGTGGTGGGCACAGGTTCTCCTGTGTTGGACGGGGCGGTCATGAAGGCGGCGGTGCCGTGGTGCCGCGCAGGACGAGTTCGGGCTCGAGGCGGAGTTGGACGGTTTCACCTTCGGCATCCTCGATGCGTTGGGTGAGTGTGGATACAGCCAGTCGGCCCATCCTGACCCTGGGCTGGTTGATGGTGGTGAGTGAAAGGCGGTGGAGGCCGGCGATGAAAGTGTTGTCGTAGCCGATCAGGGAAATGTGTTCAGGCACTTCGATCCCCAAGTCGTCGAGACGGTCGAGCGCTCCTGCTGCGACGAGGTCGTTGAAGGCGAAGATCGCGGTGGGCCAGTCGCCAGAGGCCACAAGTCGGTCGATGGCAACCTTGGCGTCGTCCTCGTCGTCGCCCGCGGGCAGCACTCGGGGCTCGAGCCCATGAGACTCCATCGCCAGGATGTAACCTTCGCGGCGGCCTTCCGCCGAACCGTTCTGGGCGCCGTCGAGGTGCACGATCTTTCGATGGCCGAGCGAGACCAGGTGCTTGATCGCGAGGGCGGCACCACGAGCGTCGTCGGTGGTGACGGCATCGACATCGGCATGACTCCAGCCCGAGGCGACCGCCACCGATGGGGTGAGCCGTGCCGTGGCAGCGAGTTGCCGGCTGTCGAGCAGTGATCCCACCAGCACGACCCCGTCGACGCGGAACTGGACGAACGTCTCTATGGCTTTCTGCTCGCGCTGGACATCACGACCGCCGTTGAGGATGAGCACCCGCAGGTTTTGGCTTTCTGCTTCGCGCTCGATCCCTTCCACCAGTTCGGAGAAGAAGGGGTTGTGCAGGTCGTTGACGATAACTCCGAGCGTCTGGGTGCGGCGGCTGGCGAGGTTGCGGGCCAGAATGTTGGGCCGATAACCAAGCGAGTCGGCGGCTTCGAGGACCGCCTGCCGCCGTCTTTCGCTGACCTTTGGACTGTCGCGCATCACCAGTGACACCAACGCCCGAGAAACGCCAGCCTCGCTGGCCACATCGTCCATGGTGGGCGGTCTCGGCACCTTGGGGTTCCCCACTGTCGGTATTCGCGGTTGACAGGCTTCGCTCGGCACTATAGGAATTAGAGCGCTCCAAGTCCAGAAGAAACGCTCGGAGCACTTCAGTTTGCCCAGCGCTGCGAAAGGAACCCAGTTGTTCGAGCAAGAGGCATTGTGACGATGCTCCAGCGCCTTGCTGGCGCGCCGATCAGTTGGGGAGTTTGCGAGGTGCCCGGCTGGGGCCTCGAACTCCAGCCCGACCGGGTTCTGTCGGAGATGCGTGAAATCGGGCTGGCGGCCACCGAACTCGGCCCCGTCGACTATCTCCCCCCCGATCCTCCTGCGCTGGCGGCCCTTCTCTGGGAGCACGACCTCCGCCTAGTAGGGGGATTCGTGCCTCTGGTGCTGCACGACCCGGCCCAGGCCGATGCCGCCATCGCGGCGACTCACGAATCGGCATCTCTGATGGGCGGTGCCGGGGCAACCGAGTTCATCTCCGCAATGGTCGCATCGCCCGATTGGGCACCGCGGTTCGAGCTCGACGATGCCGGATGGTCACACGCATCAGAGTTGCTGGCCAGGATCGAGGACATCGTCGCCGAATACGGCATGAAGCAAGCTCTGCATCCCCATCTCGGCACCATGCTCGAGCGACCCGACGACGTGAAGCAGATACTCGATCGCGTCGAGGTCGGCTGGTGCTTCGACACCGGTCACCTGATGATCGGTGGATACGACCCGCTCGAGTTCCTCGCCGACGCGCGGGATCAAATTCGCCACGTGCACTTGAAGGACGTTATTCTCGAACTCACCCAGCCGGTACTGGAGGGCGAACAGTCGATCATGGAAGGCGTACAGAAGGGCATGTTCTGCCCCGTCGGGCGGGGCGACGTTCCGATCGCCGAAATCGTCATGTCCCTGGAACAGTCTGGATACGACGGTTGGTACACCCTCGAACAAGATGTGGCTCTCACCTCGGGCGAACCGCCCGAGGGGCAGGGTCCGAAACTCGGCGTTCAGATGAGCGTCGATTACCTCCGTGGCATCGATGCCATGCTCGCTTTCTCCGTGAAGGCGTCATGAGCAGGCACGAGTTGCGGTCCGAATGACACCCTTAGGAGGGGGAATATGACTAAGCGATTCAGGTGGCTGGCGGTACTGCTGGCGATAGTGATGTTCGCTGCAGCTTGCGGTGACGACGACGACGGCGGCACTGCCGACGGCGGCGACGATGCTGCCGATGCCGGTGACGATGCTGGCGACGACGGTGACGATGCTGGCGACGATGGTGATGAAGCCGTTGATCAGACCCAGGGTGGAGATCTCACCTTCTACATGATCACGCACTCCGATGATGGCCCGTTCTGGTCGGTGTTGAAGCGTGGCGCCGAGGCTGCTGCGGCCGACGTAGGTGTCGAGCTGGTGTGGCAGGGCTCCAACAATGATCCGGGCGTTCAGGCGTCCGACATCGAGGCTGCAATCGCGGCCGGCGCCGACGGCATCGCCGCTTCGTTGCCGAGCCCCGATCAGCTCATTCCGGTTCTGAAGGACGCAGTTGCGGCCGGCATCCCCGTCTACACGCTCAACTCGGGTGTGAACGACTACCAGGACATTGGTGCGACCACTCACGTCGGTCAGACCGAGATCATCGCCGGTAACGGTGCTGGCCTCCGGTTCAACGACCTCGGTGCGACCCATGTGCTCTGTGGCATCCAGGAACAGGACAATGTTGCGCTCAACGAGCGTTGTGACGGACTCGCCGAGACCTTCAGTGGCACGGTCACCGCCGCGTTCATGGATCTCGACGCCGACCAGACCTCTCAGGAGGCAGCCATCAACGCCGCCATGCAGGCCGACGACTCGATCGACGGCTTCCTCGGCGTTGGTCCGGTCATCGCCATGTCCGGCCTACGTGCCGCTCAGGCTCTCGGTCGCGACATGCACGTTGGCGGCTTCGACATCACGCCGGAAATCATCGACGCCATCGAGGCCGGCGATGTGGCGTTCACCGTCGATCAGCAGCAGTACCTGCAGGGCTACATTCCCGTAATCCTGATGTTCCTCGAAAACACGAACTCCAACACCCTCGGTGGTGGTCTCCCGATCCTCACCGGTCCGGGCTTCGTGACTCCGGAGAACGCCGGCGCAGTCAAGGCGCTGGTTGCAGCGGGCACCCGCTGATCCAGAAGTGAAGTAGTCGATCCTGGCCGGGGCGCACCTCTGGGTGCGCCCCGGCTCGGGACCAGAATTTGATTGATTCGCCCCTCTTCAAGCAAGGTGGGCTCAACCGGCGCCGGATCGGCGTCGCGAAACAGGGGGAGAGGGAATGAGCGACGCAACTGTCGCAGCAGCGCCCGCCGACTCAGATGATGAGCGGCTGGCCTATCGAGGCGTTTTTCAACGCCTACTTGTACGACCTGAGATCGGTGCCATCATCGGCGCCGCGGCCATCTGGGCGTTCTTCTGGGCGGTAGCCGAGGAGTTCGGCAAGGCCGGTGGCATCCTTCCCGTTCTCGCCGTCGCATCCACGCTCGGCATCATGGCGGTGGCCGTCTCATTGTTGATGATCGGCGGCGAGTTCGACCTCTCGTCGGGTGCCGCCACGGGCACGCTTGGGATCGTCACGATCCTTCTGGTCAAGGACGTAGGCGAACTGGGCGGCGCCGGGTTGAGTCTCTGGATCGCGATCCCACTCTCGTTCATCGTTGCCCTGGGGCTCGGATTCTTCAACGGCACGATGGTGGAACGCACCGGTCTTCCGAGCTTCATCGTCACCCTGGCCACCTTCTTCATTCTGCGTGGCTTCAAGCTCGGATTCTCCAAGCTGATCATCGACAACATCACCGTAGGGAGGATCGATGAGGGCCACGGATACGACTTCTGGGTAAAGATTTTCGGCAGCACCTGGGTGCGTAACGACCACCAGTTCGAGGCGCGCGACGCCGTCTACACCATCGGCTTGCTCGGCGGTATCACCTTGATCGTGTTGGCTGTATACGAGCTCAACTATCTCCGTAAGGAGCGGTTCAACCCCGCGGGATTGGGCATCTTCGTCGCAGGACTCGCAGGTTTGGTCGCCGGTATCGCGGTGATGCATGCAGGCGACAGCACCGGCTCCAACTGGATCGCCGGCGCCATCATCGCGGTGAGCGGCCTTGCTGCTGCCACCGGCCTGGCGACCTGGCGTTACGAACTCCAGCCCACCGAGGCAATCTCGATGCCGAGCGGCGCGGCTGCGGAGGTCGGGGGTGGCGTGGCTCTTGTGGCCCTCGGTTTCCTCAGCGCATGGCAACTAGACCAAGGCATGGACGGTGGGATTGCGCTCGGGCAGGATTCTGTGCTCGATCTCGTGGGATTCCTGCGTTGGCCCCTGGTCGTTTTTGGCGGCCTGTTGGCAAGCTACGCGGCGTTCGTGAAGAGCGGTGCCAAGATCGGCGGCGATCTCAACGAACAGCTTCACGCGATCGTCAGGCTTCTAACCGTCGGCGGAGCGACGGCGTTCGGCGTCTATTCGTTCATGTTCATGGCTACCGAGGAGGGCCTGCGGGCCATCCTGTTCGGTGCCCTTGTCGTCGCCGGTTTCGCTGTGTTGGCTATCGCCGCCCACACCGCAGGCCGAACCTCGAGAACCGCGAAATCGATCGTTCAGCTGGTGATCGCAGCGAGCACGGTTGCGCTGGCCTTCTTCATTCGGAACCAGTCCGGCACACCGAAGTTCCGTACCGAAGTGTTCACGATCCTGCTCGTGGTCGCGATGGTGATCGTTGGCTGGGCACTCACCAATGCCCGCTTCACTTCGCGCCGGGTGCAGGATGCCGACGCCGACAAACTCGGCTCTCGCATGGCGATCGGGGGTTTGCTGGCAGGTTTTGTAGGTCTCGGAATCAAGTTGTTGTTCACCACCGACGCTGAGATCGCGGCGGGCATCCCACGGGCCCAATTCCGAGTCGAGTTCCTCTGGTTCGTCGGGGTCACCGCCTTGGCCACCTTCGTTCTCGGGCGCACCAAGTTCGGCAGCTGGATCTTTGCGGTGGGCGGCAACAAGGATGCGGCCCGTCAGATCGGCGTGCCTGCGGCTCGCACCAAGACCCAGCTCTTCATGATTGTGTCTGTAGCGGCATGGTTGGTCGGGCTGCTGTTGGCCTTCCGGCTCAACACTCTCCAGTCCGGCACCGGCAACGGCCTGGAGTTCGAGTACATCATCGCCGCGGTGGTGGGCGGCACCTTCCTAACCGGCGGATACGGGTCGGCATTCGGGGCTTCGATCGGAGCGTTCATCATGGCGATGTCGAAGCAGGGGATTCCGGCTGCTCGGTGGAACAGTGACTGGCGATTCGCATTCCTCGGTGTGATCCTGCTTGCGGCGGTGATCGCGAACAACTTCATTCGAACGAAAGCGGAGGCCTCGCGATGAGCTCACTGATCGAACTCGACAACATCGGCAAGTTCTACGGCAACATCATCGCCCTGCAGGGGGTCACCACCGAGGTACACGCCGGTGAGGTCACCTGCGTGCTGGGCGACAACGGTGCCGGGAAATCGACCTTCATCAAGATCCTCGCGGGCGTACATCAGCACGACGAAGGCGTGATGAAGCTCGAGGGTGAGGACGTGAGTTTCGGCTCGCCTCGAGAGGCGCTCGATCGCGGTATCGCCGCGGTCTACCAGGACCTCGCAATGGTGCCGCTCATGTCGGTCTGGCGAAACTTCTTCCTCGGAGCCGAACCCACCAAGGGCACCTGGCCTCTGCGCTGGGTCGACGTGGCCAAAGCAAAGAGCGTGGCCAAGGCCGAGCTGGCCCAGATGGGCATCGACATCCGCGACACCGAACAGCCTGTCGGCACCCTGTCGGGCGGTGAGCGCCAATCGGTGGCCATCGCCCGGGCCGTTCACTTCGGGGCCAAGGTGCTGATCCTCGACGAGCCCACCTCGGCGCTCGGGGTGAAGCAGAGCGGTGTGGTGCTGAAGTACACCCTCGCTGCTCGTGATCGTGGGCTCGGAGTAATTTTCATCACCCACAATCCCCATCACGCCTACCCGGTGGGCGACCGTTTCATGATCCTCAACCGAGGCAAGTCGATGGGCAACTTCGCCAAGGCCGACCTCCCGCGTGACGAACTCGTCCGCATGATGGCCGGTGGCGCCGAACTCGACCAGCTCACTCACGAGCTCGAGTCGTCAGAGCGCGGGGGTGGGGGCGGATGACGCCACCTTCTCCTCCTCGGGCCCGCTCAGGCTGATCGACGATGGTATCGCTCGATCTCCTCTCAATCGGTCGGGTGAGCGTCGATCTCTACGCCGAGCAGACCGGCGTGTCGATGACCGAGGTCGCGACCTTCCGCAAATCGATCGGCGGCACCGCCACAAATGTGGCGGTCGCCGCGGCGCGTTTCGGGCATCGGGTCGGCCTCGCCACCAGGGTCGGAGACGACCAGTTCGGTCGCTATGTCCGACATGCCTTGGAACACACATTCGATGTCGACCCGCGCTTCGTCTCCACTCATCCTGTTTTGAATACGCCGTTGGCCTTCGCCGAACTCGATCCACCCGAAGACCCCACGATCATTTTCTATCGCGAGCCTGCTGCGCCCGACATGGAGATCGAGTCCACACGCGAGCTCGAAGAGGCAGTCGACAAGGCGTCGATCTTCTGGTGCCCGGCGAGCCGGTTTGCGTTCGATGGAAGTCGACAGACGGTCACGGCGCTGCTGCAGGGGCGAGCACGTCGTAGCCATACGGTGCTTGATCTCGACTGGCGGCCCATGTTCTGGGAGTCCGAGGCAGAGGCTCACGATGCGATCTCCCCGATGCTCGACCATTTCACGATCGCCATCGGCAACCGTAAGGAATGTGAGGTTGCCGTCGGCAGCTCCGACCCCGACGAAGCAGCAGATCGCATGCTGGAGCGTGGTCTCGAGGCGGTGGTTGTGAAGCTGGGCGGCGACGGGGTAATGGTCGCCACCGCGGACGGCGTCCGCGAACGGCTCGCTCCCTACCCGGTGGAGGTCGTCTGCGGCCTCGGCGCGGGCGATGCCTTCGGTGGTGCGTTCTGCCACGGACTGATCGAGGGATGGGACCTTCCCCGCACGGTCCGTTACGGAAACGCAGCGGGAGCGATCGTCGCCGGTCGGATGATGTGCGCCGATGACATGCCCACCGGTCCCGAAGTCGATGCTTTTCTCGAAGAGCGAGATCCACTATGAACGACCTTCACCTCCCCCACGGCTCACTGGAACACGATGGCGACCCCGTAGAACTCACCCCGGAGCAAGCCGGATGGCACTACACCGGGCTCCGGGTGATCTTCTTGAAGCCCGGCCTGGACCGGGTGATCGAAACCGGCGACAGCGAGATGATCGTGCTGCCGCTGGGCGCGGTCGACATCTCGGTGAGCGTCACCGATAAGGCCTTTCATCTCAACGGCCGGAGTTCGGTATTTGCCCGCGTCACCGACTTCCTCTATGTGGGCCGCGACTCCTCGTTCATGATCTCGGCCCCCGGAGGCGGGGAGGTCGCTCTTGCCACCGCCAGGTGCGACAAGCGCCTGCCCCCTGCTTACGGCTCCACCAACGACATCGAAGTCGAGGTGCGGGGTGCCGGTCCGGCCACCCGTCAGGTCACCAACTTTGCCAGCCCCGACACATGGGGCCGGGCCGAGAAGATCATGTGCGTCGAATTGCTCACGCCCGACGGCAACTGGTCGTCGTATCCTCCCCACAAGCACGACGATTCACCCGAGTGCGAGGTGAACAACGAGGAGATCTACTACTTCCGAATTGGGCGAGCGGGCACCACCGACTACACCTCAGAAGGGTTTGGGATGCACCGTACCTACACCGGCGACGGCGTGATCGACGTGAACGTGGCGGTCGGTGATGGCGACGTTTTCCTGGTTCCCCGCGGCTACCACGGCCCATGCATCGCCGCCCCCGGCTACACGATGTACTACCTCAACGTGCTGGCCGGCCCGGGTGGAGATCGGTCGATGGCGTTCTGCGACGACCCCGCCCATCATTGGGTACGAGACGAATGGGAGGGCATGCCCACCGACTC
>Ga0255047_10003125_pt1 | contig 10544 bp, 9 predicted proteins | sample JV7_2_1_MG_FD_183640 | JGI IMG/M metagenome (GOLD analysis project Ga0255047, IMG submission 183640) | Seawater microbial communities from Jervis Inlet, British Columbia, Canada - JV7_2_1 | ecosystem: Environmental > Aquatic > Marine > Inlet | place: Canada: British Columbia | collected 2016-10-06 | reverse complement strand
AGAATATTACAGAATGTAAGGGAAAATCCTACAATATTTCCATAAACACCCCTCTCTATAGATGTTTTCTCTAGGATAGAAGTATTTTTAATTATTCTAAAATACAAGTTACCAAGTTACCAAGTTACAACCCTTATGAGACACCAAATAAAGGTAACTTAGAGGTAACTTATACATTTATAGAAGTTACCTTTTTTATATCTTCAAACATAACTTGCAATTTTTATAATCAATAATTATTGTATATTTTCTGGGGGAAAACATCTATTGTAGAGGCACATTATGAAAGAAAAGAAACAATATTCTCCATTGGTGGAAAGTCCCCTTGTACCAGAACCATTATCTGATTTTACTCAGGATCTTACAGGCCGCCAGCGGCGTTTTGTTTTGCTTTTGGTTCATAATGAAGGATTAAAAACAGCTACAGCGTGTGCATTAGCTGCTGGTTACTCACCAAAATCATCCAGGGTAAGAGCTTCATTGCTCCAAAATCCAAAACATTTTCCATTGGTAGCTAAAGCGATTGAGGCTGAACGTCGTGCAATGGTTGAACGTTACCGATGCACCGCCGAAAGAAGTTCCTCCGTTTTAGCTCGCATTAGGGATCAAGCGTCAGAATCAGGAAATTTTAATGCTGCCGTTGCTGCCGAAACCAGACGGGGCCAGATAGCTGGTTTATATATTGATAAAAAAGAAATATTAACAGGTACAATTGATTCCATGTCAAGAGAAGACGTTGAAGCCAAATTATTAGAGCTTAAACAACAATACAGCATAACAGCAGATTTTGAAGAATTAAAAGACATGAAACAAATAGATAAAAAAGGTTGATTATAAAATTAAATGGGACTATAAGAACTTAAACAATTTAGAAAGTTATATTATGTTTACAAAAAAAGAAGCGTGGGCTTTAGTTGGTGGTTTATCAAATCCTTCTAAAATGCCTGGTTATGGTTACGGCTTATCTGCTAGAGATTGTATTACAGGCAGTAAGCTGCGTAAGATTGCTAATAGTGTTTGCTCGGGTTGTTATGCGTTAAAGGGGCGTTATGTGTTTCCTAACGTTTATCAAGCTCACCAGAATAGATTAAAATCAATTGAAAAAAAGTTATGGGTTGAGGCTATGGCTTTTCTAATTAATTGGAATAAAAATAAAACACAGTTTTTTCGTTGGCACGATAGCGGAGATTTACAAAGCGTTGACCATTTAAAAAAGATTGTGGAAGTTTGTAATAAAACTAAAGACGTAAGTCATTGGTTACCTACAAGGGAAGTTAGAATTGTAAAAGAGTATAAAGAGAAGTACGGGGAATTTCCTTTTAATTTAGTTGTGAGAATTTCAGCAACAATGATTAATGGAGTACCTCATAAATTTCATAAACACTCTTCAACAGTTGTAACGGATCAGCAGTTGGCAGAAAATCATTTATGCCAGGCGTATAAACAAGATAATGAATGCAAAGATTGTCGGGCTTGTTGGGAGCCTCGAATATCTGATGTAGCATATTTAAAACATTAGGAGGAAGTAATGACTGATAAAGAAATAATAAAAAAAATAAGAGAGATGCTTGAAACAAATACTCGGGTTAATTGGGGACATGCTGATTATACACCCGAGGAAGAATTTCAAAACATGTTAGATGAACTTGATAAAATGTTGGACGAGCAAAAAACAAGTGAATATAATCAAGGCTGGAACGACGCTTTAAAAAAAGCGCAGAAAATTTTAGGGGAAAAAACAAATGATTGACAAATTCTGGGAAAGGGTGAAACATTTACAACAGGCTTATGATAATTCAAATAATGATACTGTTAAGCAATTGTATAAAATTAAACTATTAAACTATATGCTACGATTAGAAGAGCATGAAAAAAGAGAGGTGAACTTATGATAAAAGTAATATTATTAATTATTTTAATTTTTATGTTGGCTCATTGGAAGCTGACACTTTTAGGAGTTTTAGGAATATATTATTTTGGTTAAAAAACCAGAATCAAAACTATGGCACAAATTAAGAGATAATCTCCCCAGGGTTCAGTGGACTAGATTTGAAAACTGGGCTGTGCCTGGTGTTCCCGATGTTCACGGAATAGACAACGGGATTGATATTTTTATCGAATTAAAGATAACAAAAAATAATAAGATCAATCTATCGCCTTTTCAAATATCCTGGAATTATAAGCATAGTTTAAAAGGCGGAAGAAACTTTATTATGGCCGAGCATATCGGCCTTAGAGCACTCTGTGTATTCCCAGGTTCCATTGTCCATTCCATTGGTTCCATTGGCCTAGACGCTAGACCAATATATCAATGGGACACACCCCTGGCCCGGGGCTCCTGGCGGGAGATCCACGAGCTGCTTTTCCATTCTCCATTGCCCAAGCCTGAAGCCAAATAATCAGTAATAACATGGGAGCGGGTCATCCTTCCAGGCAGCTGGCGCGCAGCTGTTCTCCATCTCCATTGAAACAAGGTTGAGGCTAGAAGCCAAGTATTTAGTATACCCTTCCCGCGGGCCCGGCCAGGAGCTGCGTGGCAGGATCTCCATCTCCATTCCATTGGCAGAAATCAGCCGTTTCCTAGTATAGTATAGATGGGGTGTACCTGCTGGGGTGCGTTCCTCCGCTGCGAAAGATCGGGAAGATGGCAGAAGTCTGGGCTTTTTTTCACAGGGGGTACCTGATTCAGCTGCGCGCAGCTCACCAGGAACTCCTGGATCTCCATCTCCATTGCCGTGATTCGTGAGGCGTGGTCTATAGTATAGTAATGATGGACCCTGACGCAGGGCTCGCTGGCAGCAAAAAAAGTTCTTTAAGCTCTTGACTATAAGATAGAATGGGACTATATATCTATATACGGCAGGCACGCCGCCACGGTGATCCCGTTTGAAATTTCGGGAAGTAATCAAAGGTTCCCAAGTTGCGTGCACTTAATGGCTGGTGGGTTAATCCTTTGATAGTCTAGACCCCCACCAGTCACTATGGCAACCAGCCCCGTTGGGGCTCGCACAGGACGGGGGCTTTTAAGCATCTGGCGAGCTGCCTTTAATAACAGGAGGACGACATGACTACATCAACTGCATTAGATTGTAACCAGCGCAAGCATAAGAACTTAATGGACAGGGAGCACCAGCTGCGGGACGGCGAACTGGAAGCGCTCTGCTTTGACTATGTCAAGCCCCATTCCTTCGAGGGCCAGGTGGAAGGTTATTGGCGTATGCAGTTTAGCTGGGGCGGGCCCAGCGACGAGCTGCGCGGCTACGTGAACGAAAACCGTGAGCTACATCGCCTGGAGTACTGGTACATAGATTGGTTCGACGGCAGTGAAGTGATCCTGGACCCGAGCTGTAACGCAGGGTTGTGGAATCATATGCAGACGGGAATCCATTGTTCAACACTATAGTTTTAATAGCGGCTATAGTAGGTATTCACCACCCAGGTGCAGGAGCTGCTGTCCTGGTCCTGGCGTTGTTGGTCGTCTGATCTCCATCTCTCCATCTCCATCAGGGCTCACTGTAGAGTAGTAGTATAATATAAGGGATGGACCCACGGGCCCGTTGAGGCACGGAAGTCTCGGTGGAAAAATTAAAAAATAAAAGCTATTGACTTCTAATAAAATGGGACTATATTAATAATTAGAAATATAGAAAATCATAACAAGGAGAAAATATGCCAAAGTCTATATTAGAAGTCGTAGAAAAAGCTCATAGTTCAAAGAACCAAATGAGTAAAAAGACTAAAATGCAAATTGTTGATGCCTATGGGAGAGCATCTTTAATGAAAAAGATATTAGAGGATTTTCTAAAAGTGAATAGAAGTCTGATGATTGACTTGGGAGAAAGTGAAAATGTTAATCTTATTCATGGCAAAGATTACTCAATTCAAATTGCTCAAAAAGTTAGTGCGAAGTTAGATCATGCACTTATCAAAGAAAAGTTGGGCGAAGTGGAATACCACAAATGCAAAGTTCCTAGCTTATATAAAACAGTTCAAGCGATATCGTTGTCGGACAAAGTTATGGCGAAGCAACGGAAAGATATGTCGATTGACAGTATCGTAGATTTCAAGATTGCTATGTAGTTTCGTATAATGCCTACATATTAATTGAACAAAGGGCGACAAGATCGCCCTTTTTTAATGTCCATTCCCCATTGCTCCATTCCCCGTATTGCTAAGGTATAATAAATAATAATACAGCTGCCGACGGACCGGTCCCTGGGGTTCTGCCGACCTGTTGTTCAAAAAGAATAAATAAAAAAGAATAAATAAAAAAGAATAAAATAGTGTTGACTATAAAATAGAATGGGAGTAAAAAGAATATAGAAAGGAAAAATCAAAATGCCAAATAATGATGATGACTTATCGAGACGACTTGCTCAAGTAGAGCAACAGTTTGGTCTAGTGCCTCGCAACAATACTGATGTTGCAGTTGACCAAGACCAACCTATCCAAGCACAACACACTGACAATATTAATTGGAAAGCTTTGTACAAAGTTTTAGAAAGTGAAGTTGAAACAATCGTACTTGATCCTAACTGTCCACAATATGTACGAGATTGGGGTAGCAGGATCATGCAACGATTAGCTCAATTTATTCCTAGACGATAACAGTTCCCTCGAGGATTGGCAAAAGGGCGAATTATATTCGCCCTTTTTTTATGCTAGAAATTCCCAGCCTGAACGCCTGGAATCAGTTGGTGACTCTGTCCATCACCTCAACCACTACCCTTAGGTACTTACAAACCTCAACATACAACATCTGGTGTTTTCGTTACCCCCACCCCCACCATTTGAGGCGGTGTTGTTTTAGGATCAAGCTAAAGGTAGAGTTTTACACAAACATAGACTATGATATAACTTTTTTATGATTTCACGGGAAATACCAACCGACTTATTAAAATATGAATTAAGAAAATTACAAATAAAAATGTCAGAGGAGTCCCGTTCCTCCTACTTAACTTTTGTAAAAAAAGTTTGGCCAGACTTTGTGGGAGGTAATCATCATAAAATTTATGCACAAAAATTAGAAGACGTTTCACGTGGAAAGCTAAAACGTTTAATTATCAATATGCCACCTCGTCATACAAAGTCAGAGTTTGCTTCACATTTATTTCCAGCGTGGATGATGGGCCGTAATCCAAAATTAAAAATTATTCAGACGACACACACGGCAGAATTATCATATAACTTTGGTAGGAAAGTGAGGAACCTTTTTGATCAACAAGAATTTAAAGAAGTTTTTCCTAATGTCAGCTTATCTCAAGACTCGAAAGCGGCAGGGCGTTTCACAACTAACAAAGGTGGAGAGTATTTTGCTGCTGGTGTGGGTGGTGCTATTACTGGTCGTGGTGCTGATCTCCTTATTATCGACGATCCTCACTCGGAGCAAGATGCTCTAAGCCAAACGGCGCTGGATAATGCCTATGAATGGTATACCTCAGGACCGAGGCAAAGGCTTCAACCTGGCGGTGCTATTGTTATAGTGATGACAAGGTGGTCCGTGAAGGATCTTACAGGAAAATTATTAGCAGCTCAAACAAACGAAAACGCCGATCAGTGGGACGTGGTCGAGTTTCCAGCCGTCTTGAATGACAAACCGATGTGGCCTGAATTCTGGAATATTAATGAATTGAATGGTGTGAAAGCCTCCTTGTCCGAACAAAAATGGCAAGCGCAATGGCAACAGGCGCCAACGTCTGAAGAAGGATCCATCATTAAAAGAGAATGGTGGAAAGTTTGGCCAAAAGAAGAAATACCTGATTTAACGCACGTGATACAAAGTTATGACACAGCGTTCAGTAAAAAAGAGACAGCGGATTTTAGTGCGATTACCACGTGGGGTGTCTTTAAGCCCGTGGAGCACGGACCGTTTAACATTATTCTTTTAGCCATGCGTAAAGGTAGGTGGGACTTTCCTGATTTAAAAAAGATTGCTCTGGAACATTGTACCTACTGGGAACCCGAAACAATCTTGATTGAAGCCAAAGCTTCTGGTATGCCCTTAACACAGGAGCTACGTCAATTGGGAATTCCCGTAGTAACTTATACGCCTAGTAAGGGCAACGATAAGCACGTTCGTGTCAACTCCGTAGCTCCTCTTTTCGAGGCGGGCCAAGTATGGTGTACCGAGGATAGGTGGGCCGAAGAAGTGATTGAAGAATGCGCCGCTTTCCCTTATGGTGAGCATGACGATTTAGTGGACTCGACAACGCAAGCGTTGCTACGATTCAGGCAGGGTAATTTTATCCAGTTAGAATCCGACTATAAGGATACTCTTATAGGATATATGGAACCAAGGGAATTTTACTAATGGCTGATTACGACGATATTTTTGATATAGATAATATGACATCAGGTGTCATAGACAAGGACGGCGTCCTTGATATTCAATTGCCTCCCAGTAAAGATGTAGTGCCAATGGAAAATGTTCTTGGTGGGGCGTCGGTAGCAGAGCATATAAAAGATACTCTTAAAAATTATCCAGAAGATATAGATGTAGCTGATCCACTAGGATTAATGCCGTGGAGAACGAAAGAGCAACAAGAAGCCTCCACTGTACCCCTCGATGAGGCATATAAAGTAGGCGCAGATTTTTTTTATAAAATAGGAAATCAATTTCCTGAGTACGTCGATAATAATAAATATATGCAGTTATCAAATACTATGCGAGGTTTGTCAGCGGGAGCAAAACTAATGTGGAAAGATGTTCACCAGATATTTGGTAAAATGGAAATGGGCCAGGATATCACGGCTATGGAAGGGGCGACGGCACTCTTTAGTTTAGCCGATGTTTCTATAGCGGGGGCTCCTCTAAAAAGAGCTCCTCAAGTATTTGAAAAAGTTGTAGGCTGGTTAGGAAAACTAGGTGTAAAAGAAAACGCTCCAGGAAAAGCCTTAAACATAATATCAAAAAATCCCAATCAGATTGATGAGTATTTAAGTGCAACAAATATAGAAGATCTATCCGACGAGGCGTATGATAAATTAAATATGAGTGCCGCCGTACCACCAAGAAAGACCACTGCTAAAGCTGTTGATGAGGTAACGGTAACAGATGATGTAATGGAACAAGGGGATGATTTTATAGATGACCTGGAATTAAATATACGACAAACAAAAACACCTATTGATCCAACAGCACCAAAAGAAACACCTGATCCATATTTAGCACCAGAACGAAATATAAGAACAACCACCTATAAAGATGCGAAGAAAAAAAGAAAAAAAATTGATAGTGTTAAAGAGATAGAAGAATTTACGACCTACAAAGACTTGCCAAGCAATACTTTTTTAGGGCAATCAATTAATCCTGAAAGATTAAAAGTAGTAAGAAAATATGCAAAAATTATAAATAGTAATGATCCAGCAAAAATTAGCGCTTTGTATCTAAAAGTGTCTGATATTCAAAGGCAAGCACTTCGTGCTGCCGCACTAAAACAACAATTAATAACCAACCAGCAAATACAGACTGCGGACAGGTTATTTCGTCAAACAGCGACAAAACCTATATTAAGAAATGATGATTTAATTATTAGAGCAGGGAACCAATTTGAGAAATGGAAAGCAGGAGAACTTCCAGGTGTTACTACCAAAGGAACAACAAAAAGTTCTATGGGAGCACGAGAGTTTATACGAATGCTTAAAGATGATCCTGAACTTGATAAATTGATAGGAGAGGAGTTTGCTATCCCCCCAGGAACCTATGAAGGTCCAAAAAAGTTAAAAAATCTAACAAACGAAGAACGTTGGTTGCAAAATAGAATATATAAACTTGATCCTATTCTATATGGATTAAAAGAACAAACAGATAAATTTCCTTTTGTAAAACCACGAGCACTGCGAATATCGAGTGAAATAAAACAAACAAAAAGACCTTTTCAAAAGGCTGTTAGAGAATCTATTGAAATTTCTCGTCTTGAGGCTAACAACCAGTTAAAAAAGGCTGTTCAAGAAAAAGGAGGAGATTTATTAGAAAAATCTAAGTGGGCAACTAAATCCAAAGACTGGATAAATAAAGGAGCGGAAAGAATTGCAGAGATGGGAGCTAGTCCTACCCAAATTACTAATCAGTTAAAAAAAATAGATATGGATAAATTATCCGATCTTATTGTGCAACGAGAGAAATTTAATATTGAACGCCAATTTTACAATGAAGAACTAGCCGATGTTTCCACGATGTTTGGAGACGGGGAACTACCTTTTGATGCTGTTCAAATAGGCCATTTTGAAGCCGTAGAAGAAAATATTAAAAGAGCAATGGATATTGATAATTTATTTTTGCAAGGGTGGAAAGCAAATAGAGCGGAACAAGATATAAGACTACAAGTTAAACAGCTAAGAAAAATATTTAGAGAAGCTAAAACAGGTGATGAGAAAAGAGATGCAATTACAAAGTTAATGGATATTGATAAACAACTTGCTGACTCAGGATCTATCAGTAAAATAGGAGGACAAGATTTTGGTGCGTGGCCAGATGAAGATTTTTTAGCAGTAGGTGAAGATGTTATGGATGAAATGAGTTTTGCTAGAGGGGGTGTGGTAGAAGATGAAATGTTCGAAGAGCAGGTGTCCGAGAACCGTGGCACACCGACCATTGACATGACAGAAGAATCTATCTTTGATGATGACGCTAGTTATGAAACAGCCAACTTAATTCTTCCTTTCTTTAAATTATTTGGCAAAGCCCCTGTAAATACATATGCCCCTCTTCCTATTCCTAAATCGGAATTAGACGAAGTAAGTAAGCTTACACCTAAACCAGATGGAACTCTTAGACCTAAACAACAAAGTTTAAAAAAGATACAAGAAGCAGAAGACGATATATTTGATCCAACTCCTGATACTCCAATTGAAGTGGCGGATCCCACTAAACAAATACAAGCAGATATTGCGATTACTCCTTATACTAATAAACCTTCCACAAGTGTTTTTTATTCGGATATTGAAAGAGCTTTATCAAGGCCTGATGCACCTAAACAATTTTCTTCGAAAGAAGAGGTATTGGACTTTTTTCAAAAGAATAATATTAAAGGATCAGAACAAACGGATTATCGTATTCCTAATATTTTACAGTTATTTCCTGATAATACCCCTATTCCAACAAGTCAATTAATTGCTCAAGTAAGACAAGCTCCTATTGCAGGTATTCGTGTGCATGGAACAGGAATGAATTCAGAATTAGTTAATCCTCAAGGATTTGTGAGAGCAGGACATGATCATTATTATGAACCAGGGAGTTTACCTAACACTTATAGGGAACGTGTTCTTATGATACCTAAAAAGAATTTACCTGGCGATACAGGGAAACTACCTGAGCGATTTAGTGGCGAAGGAGCCGCCGCCCCAGCACATGATTTTGGTCAAGGAAATGACAATTACGTGATCGGTTGGTCGAGGCTGACGGACCGTATGGGATTTATTCCACCAAAAATAGCATCTCCTCAGACTTCCAAAAGTGCTATTACAAAAATGAAAAAAAATATCAACAAACTACAAGCGCAACAATCAGGATTATTTGCGGAAGCTCAAAGTAAAATACAACGATTAGGCTTTCAAAAAGGTTTTAATCAAGCAGACATAGATGAGCTTCTTATTGACTCAATAGAAGATGTTGTAAAATATAAAAATCAACTAGATGAAATAAGTCCAGGCATGGTAGATCAAATGGATGAATTAAGTGGATCTATTAATAAACTAAAGACCGATATAGCCAAAGCGGAGACACCGAGTGCCGAGGGATTTGTGCGTGTGACCTTTGCAGATGAAATACAATCTGATTTGTTACAAGAAGCCGCTCTTAGAAAACAGTATTTAGGCCAAAGTTTAAAAAAACTTATGGACGAAGGAAAAACGGTAACGGATATTAGAGAATATGACAGCTTAAATAAAAAATTAATGCAGTTTTATGAAGAAAATAAATCGGTGTTTAGACCACAAACAAAAACAGCTGCCGAAGTGGATGTACTACGCACTCAACTTACACAAATGGATGAGAAGGTTGATAATATCATAAACAAATACATTGCCACACGAGAGATAAGTGAGAAAGAACTGAAGGAATTAGGCACGATGTTAGAGGATAATATGAGTGATATGCTTGATTCAATCTCCACTCTTGATGAGAGCACTATGAATAAATTATTCCCTGATATACCTTTTAAGAACAGAGACGAATGGGGAGATGCAGTCATTAAAAAAGATTTATACGAAGCAGCTTACCGTAAATTTGTTTTAAAAGATCCAGACGCCGCTGATTACTATGCAGTATCGCCTTCCGATCTTGTAAAGAAAAGATATAGTTTTTCAGGGGGAACGGATACGCCAACCGCACAACGGATAGCAGAGAAAAATCGTCAAATGGAAGAGTTTTTGAACAGTGGAGAAGTAGCCGACTCTAAATTAAAAGGCGTCGGGATGGATGAATTTTATGGTGGCCCTAATGTTAAAGCTACTAAAAAATTTTATGTATATGATGAATCAAAACCTATTAAGGAAAAAGTGCTCAATGATATGGGAAAACCTGTAATGGGGAAAGATGGAAAACC
>Ga0255047_10003124_pt1 | contig 10546 bp, 10 predicted proteins | sample JV7_2_1_MG_FD_183640 | JGI IMG/M metagenome (GOLD analysis project Ga0255047, IMG submission 183640) | Seawater microbial communities from Jervis Inlet, British Columbia, Canada - JV7_2_1 | ecosystem: Environmental > Aquatic > Marine > Inlet | place: Canada: British Columbia | collected 2016-10-06 | reverse complement strand
CACCGGCCAGGATGACAAGGGCAGTTGCGATGGTAGCGATTTCCATATGTTTTCTCCTTATATGGAAGGGGGTTAAGCCTTGATGCAATACATCAGGGCGATGTTGCGGGGGCGGGTTTCAGAGGCACCGCCCGCCGATCCTGTGGCAACGGTGCTTGTTCCTGTGGGTTCGGATTCGGCTGAACCAGCGCTTGCCGCATCGGTCGTTGCGATGTTCGTCCGAGTGTAGGTGTGAGTGTGGGCCTCGAACTCGTCAGTCTGCGCCGAGCCGAACGAGCGCCCGCTATCCACACCACGCGTGTTGTCCCAACCACGAATGAACTCGCCGCGAAGATCGGGAAGGTTGAATGTCGTGGACCCATCGCCCACGCCGAACGTGGTGCTGATGGCCGTGAACAGATCGCTATACGTTGACCGCGAAACAGCAGAACCGTCGCACTCCAGCCAGCCGGATGGCGCGGTGTTCATGGCAAAGGCGGTAACAGCACCAGACGGAACAGAGGCGGCGGGACCGGCTGCAACCCCGCTATCCACAAGGTCGCCGTCCGCATTCCATGATGCGTAGTTTCCGCTCGTGCCTGCCGTGCCGGTGATGACTGAGGCATCAGCACCGGAAGCCGAAAGCCCGCTATCCACAGCATCGCCATCCGCGTTCCACTGGACAAGGTTTCCGCTCGTGCCCGCCGTTCCGGTCACGACCGCCGTGTCAGCGCCGGTGACGCCAAGAACACCAGCCGCGCCAATACCCAAGTTGGTGCGCGCGCCGGATGCAGACGTTGCCCCGGTGCCACCCGCAACAATCGGGCGGGCCGTGTTGGCGTCCGCTTCCAGGTCTTCAACTGATATGTTGTGCTGCGATGCTGTCGCGGTCTGGTTCGCTGTCGCCAAGTAACCGCTTGGAAGCGAATAAACGCCTGATCCGTTTCGGGCCATTTGCGTCTCCTGCTATTGATTTTCTCAGGGGGAAGGGCGATATGTGGGGGATGCACGAGCATTCACTTGCAACCCGCCTTTTTATCGTCACCGGCGCTGCCGCCGCTGTTTGCTTTTGGTTCTTTTCGCTTTTCGCCATGCTGGTTTTGGCGTTTGAAGCTTGGGAAACTTGGCGCTTTTTGTTGGCCTGCTTTTCCGGGGCTATCTCATTCCTAGCATTTGCAATGTTCCTTGACTGCCCCCGCCAGAGGTAACCGCAGACAGCGCCCGCGCCACGGCCATTGCGTTTTCGTCGCTGACATTCGCACCTAAGCGCGCCTGGTTCACGATCCGCAAAGCCCCCATGGCATCATCGCCGCGCTGGTTAATCAGTGCGGAGGCTATCTGGTCCAGAATTTCCATCCTCTGCGCTTGCGTGGCATCCGGCAGGCTTCCGGTGATTGCCTGGCCAACAACCCGCATGGAGTCGATTGGCGTTGATAGGTCCGTGAAACGATTTATCGCGCTCGGGGATGCCGCTTCTGTCACAAGCCTATCCATTGCCTGCCTGCCGAATGTGGCGGAATTTCTGGCGGTGCTGGCCTGCAAGCCCAAGCCGCGCTGCAATTCGTCAAAAGCCGTGAAGAACCTTGCGGCGTCTTCTGGCCCAAGCAACGCAGTGATGTTTGCCCGCGACTGTGGGCTGCTAAGTTGGCGCAATTGTTCTTCGGCCTGCCTGACTATTTGATCATCCGGCGACGGGCGCGATGCAACGGCCCGCACGTTTTGAATCCGCTGATCTATAAACGACCGAAGCCCCTGCCGCGCCGCAGTGCGCTCGGCATCATTCGACATTCTGGAAATAACAAATTCCGCTTCGTCTGTTGGCATTTCCAACAACCGCCGCCCGGTGTCCACCGCCTCACGCCGTCCGATAGCGTCGGCCCCCGCGTCAAGTGCGGCGCGATACTCTGGAACAAGGTCGTCGCTACCCAAAAGATTGCGGATCTCGGCCCCCAAACGATCCCGCGACTGCGCTAAATCACCCACTACCTGACCGAAATCATTCCGCGCGGTGTCGCGCAAGGCGCGCGTGATATAGTTCCATTCACGCACATCGGGCATGCGGACCACTTCAACCGTCCCGTCATCCGCAATGCGGAAAAGTCTCTGCGGGCTAAGTTCGTCGTTTGTCCTCATCAACAACTCTGCACGGCGCAAGGCATCGTTGGGAACGCGATTAAGCATGCCCTCAAGGCGCTGACCGGCCTCCGAAGCATAATCAATCGGCTGCGCAAACGCGCCGTCATATGCCGCTGACCGACCTGCGCGCGTGTCGTCCATAATATTTGTCTGGAGCGTAAGACGGCCCTCTGGCGAACCCAGGGTGTCGTCCATAGCGCCCGCGAATCTGGCGGTTCTCTCTGCGGTATCGCCCGCGATGGCGCGACGAACGGCACCACCAGCGGCCCCACTGTTGGCTGCGACGTAATCAGCGACCTCTGGCAAATCATATGCCAGCATGTCATCGGCGCGGCGACCCGCTACGGCCATGGCTTCATCAATGCGGCCATCATCCATCAACTGCGAAAACAGTTGGACCACCTCTGGCGTGGTCCCTAGTTGCTGCGCCGCGTCATTGATCGGAGTGCTGCGGATGTAATTATATGCCGCGCGCACCCCGTCAAATGTGGCCGGGGCCAGCCCGCCAAAAATCGCGCCCGCCCCGGCACCAAACGCGGCTTGGCTTCCGGCGTTCGCCAGTCGCCCCTCGCCGCCCTGCTCACCATATCCATAAATAGCGCCTTCCGTCGCGCCACCAGCAAGCCCCAAGCCGGTCCCCTGCGCGATTCTCGTTCCCCTGTGGGCGTTGGGGGCGAACGTCAGGGCGCGCGCGATGGAACTGACTGCGGGGTTCGCGGATGTGGCCATCCGGCCAATCGTGGCGTTTGCCGCGCCAGAAAACAAGGGCAGGCTCGTAATTGTTCCAGCAAGGCCAAGCGCGCCACTTTGAACCGGGTGGTTTTCTTCCATGGCGTTTGATATTGCCCGAACGCCGGAACCCGCTTCCTCGCCAGCGATGGCCCCAATGGCGTCATCAAGATAAGACCCGACCCCCGGCACCCCCTCGACATACTGGGTAAGCCTTGCGGCAACGGGGTTTCCATCAATAACCGCATCATTCACCCACTCACGGGTTCTGCCTGCGCCGCCCTGCCCGCCCATGAAGTCCGCGATAAAATCGGGGTCGCTGCTGGAAAAACCGGGGCTGACGTATTGCAGCGCATCGTTTGACAGGCGCACCACGCGGTTGTCCGTGCCTGGTTCCTGATAAATAATCTCAGGCTGTGGCCGCGCTTGTTCTGGCTCCGCTGGTGTCTGATTGAACACAGACGGCGGATTTACCGGCTCTCCCGTCGTCGGGTCTATTACTGTTGCGTCACGCCATCCAGTCATGGTTGTGGCTCCGATTTGCGCATGAGTGTTCCGTCTGGTGTCAAGAAGAAGGTTCCCACCGGCATGTCGGGATATGCTGCATCAAGTTCTTCTTCTGTGTTGAAGCGTATCGGGTTGCTAACGGTCGCCCCCGGCTCAGATGATGGGTCATCTTCTGCCGGTCCCGACACATCGGCCTGCCCCGCGCGGAGGCCCGAAAGCGGATTTTCGCGGGATTGCAACTCCACAAAGGCTTGTTCCCTTGTTAATTCACCGGAGCGAAGCCGTTGCACGATGCGCGCGCCCTCTGCGTCATATTCCGCAATGGCGCGCATCGTGGAGATGATTAGGCGGTTGCCTTCCGGTGTATTGATGAGACGCGGCAAAGACAGCTGGAATAGCGCAAGGTCTGCGTCCGACATGGGGCCAGAACCCGGTTGCCTCTGTTCAGGCACTAGGGCATTGATGATGGCCTGAGCCGCTTGCAGTTCGTCCAGGCCTTCGGTGTTGATGCCGAGATCCCCCGCGAAGACACGCAACGCTGCCCCGGCTCCGGTTGGACTGTTTTCTAGCAAGGTGGCAAGTTGGTCAATTCTGCCAATGTTGCGCTGCGCCGCCAACCCGGCTTCGGAGATGTCAGATATCATTCGCGCGTCTTGTTCTGCGAAAACTTCATCAAATGCGTCTTGGCCGGGCATGTTGTTTTCCACCGTAACACTGCTTCCACCGCCACCGACAACGTGGATTCGGTTATCCGGGCCAATTTGGTATTGGAGATCGGGGTTGAGGCCCATTTCAATTTCCTGTTCGGGCGTGAGAACATTGAAATCAACGCCACCGTTGCTCAAGGCCCGCTCAAGCTCCAGTTCTGCCAACTGCAATTCGATGTTTTCCATGCGCTGGGCCGGGCCGGGGAACGCTTGACGCATACCCTGTTGCAGCATTGCGCCCAGAACCATGCGCTGGCCCTCGCTGGCCATCGGGTTGTTCATCAACTGCGTAAGCGCTGCAATGCGGGCCATCGGGTCGCCGCTGGCCATTGCCGACCCGACCCCACCGCCGGAAGATTGAGCTTTCAGCGCCTCGATGTCGGGCGGAAGCGCGCCTTGACCCTGTGGCGCGTTCTGAGCGCTTGCTGTGGTGGCCAAAGCGCCCCCTTGGGGGGCAGGGGCTGCGGGAGGGTTTGCAACGGCTGTAGCAGCGCCTCTGGTGCCGGTTGTGCCTGTGGGAACCGCGCGGCCATCCATGATGCCCTGCATTTCGTTCGCAAAACTGAAATTCGGATCGCCAGCACCGCCTGCGCCTGCCGAATTGCGGCCATAGCGCGCAAGCTCCGCGCCGGTGTTCCAATCGGACCACGCGCGGGCGTTGGGGATTCCCTGGCCTTCACCCGTGCCGAAATGGTAGTGATTGCCGCCCATGTAATCGGGGCCGATGCCAACAGCGCGGACGCCATCACCAGATGCCACACGCGCCGCATCAAACACGCGCGGGTCTGCCGCTGTGGACTGAACGCCGAAGCGGTCAGTTACGTTGAAGTCTGCCGCCTCGCCAGAATTATGATCCGAGCCACCCGCGTGGCCATGACGCCGACCAGATGTAACACCAACCGACGCACCGGGGCCGTAAGACTGTTCAACCGAATTGCCAATGGCCCGCAGAAGATCCGGGTTTACGCCATCTGTGGCCCCCGAAATATCCGTGGTAAACACGTTCGGATCATCGACGCGCGGCGCTGCCGTGGGAAACGAAGCGCGCCGGGGGTCCATAAGATCGGGGTCCGTGTCGGGCAGCATGTGACGCAAGCCCGCCGTGGGCGCGTTGGTGTTGCCGGATACCGCAGACGCCGCGCCTGCCGTGTTGCTGCCGCCAGAACCGGGGGCAAAGGATCGACCGCTTGCGGTCGTGCCAGCACCGCCAGGGCCACCACCAAACAGCGCCGCCATTTGTGCGTCGAACTCGCCTTGCAATTGCGATTCCGTGGTCATGTTTTGACGCCGCATCATTCGTTCGGCAATCGCGCGGCCAACAGCGTTCAGGCCTTCGCCCACGTTCTGCGGGGTCCGCGCATTCGCCGCCAGCAAACGGTTCGCAACGGCTTGGCGCTGTTGCAGTTGCTCGTATGTGGTGCCGGTGTTGCCACCAAAAAGGAAGTTCGGCATTTCTGGCCCCTTATTTCATGGGAAAGGCGGTGATGAAGCTGCTGCCCAATCCGAACAGCCCGCCCATGAGGCTTTGGCGCGATTGCTGCTGCTGCTGCCACGCGGCCAATTCCTGGTTGTAAGCGTTCATCTCAAGGCCCGCCCGATCCACGTTCGCAAGCTGCGCCGGGTTCGTGTTCACGAAATTCGGGCTGGTGATTTGGCTGCCGGATTGCAGCGCCGATATCTCGTTAATCGGCTGGTCACGCTCAATCTTGGCCGTGTTCAAGCCGGTGTTGTAGCTGTCCAGCATGAACCGATCACGCGCATTCGATTGGCCCTCATACATATTCGACGCCATGCGGTCATAGGCTTCGGACCCCGGCATGATGCCTTGCTGCGCCAGCCTGTTGTTCAGGCTTTCCATCTCGCGGGAATTGCGCTCTGAATTCAGGTTGTCATAAAGACCACCCGCCCATTCCGTATGCTCCGTTGGATCATAGGAAAACGGCGCGGCCATGTATTCGTTCAGGAACGCCGATTGGTCATTGGCCAAGGTCGCAAGGTTCAGGTCCGCCGCCTGGTTTTGGTTTAGAATGGCTTGCTGCGGCTCGCTCAGGTTCTGCGTGGCCGTGAATTGGGGGATTTCGTAGACGTTGCCCGTGTTCGGGTCGGTCATCGAATACGACCCCGTCTGGTCATACGTCAGGTTGCCGTATGGTGTGTTCTGGTTCGTGTTGTTGAGAAACTGCTGCGCGACCGCCGTTGACACGTTTTGTGCGGTTTGCGCGCCTGCGGTTTGCGCCGGGTCCGGCGGGGCTGGCGCTTTAGGTTTGCCCATTGGTTGCCTCGTTCAATTTAGATTTCGCCCAAGCGTCGTCTGTGACGCAAAGAATGGCTTCTGAGGCCGTGCGCCCGCGCAGTCGCGGGATGATGTATTCTTGCGCGCCGAGGGCCTTCCAAAGCCGCATCACGCGCTTGTTGTCGGGGGACGCGCGCGCCACCAGCATTTGGCAGCGCGGGAAAACGTAAGCCATCAATTCAGACAGCACCGATCGGGTGGCCCACCGGGCATCTATCGACGCGGCAGACGCCTCGATCACACCACCTTCCGGTGAGTAATTATGGAACACCACGCCCGCGATGAATTCGTTGTCCGCATTCACGATGGCCGCCGTGACGCAGGGGCCGAAGCCACGCGGCATCTCCGCAACCTGAACCACGAACGGCTCAACGATGTTTTGCAGGCCCCATATGACCCTCACGAGGCCCGCCCACCTGATTCAATAATCAACTCCACGCGGGCGAGTTCGACGTTCAGCGGAATGGCACTGCCCGATGAGATCTGCACGGTCGGGGCCATCGTATAGCCCGCCCCACCAACGGAGCGCCAAAGCTCTTGAACGCCCACGCGGGCATCTGCAACACCGCCGCCCCAAACAGCCTCATCCCAATTGCTCACGTCCCACACCATCGCGTCGGTCGTGACGTTGGCCGCATCGGGCGCGGCCTTGAAGGTGGGATTGTAGTCCGTAGCTACGCCCAATTTGTAGGTGTATTCGCCCGTGGCAAAGAACGCCGCGCGGGCCATTGTCGCCACCTTGTAGGCCGCCGGATCGCCCATATCGGTGAAGGCGAAGCACACGCGCGCTGTGAAGGTGCTGCCGTCATCCGCGCCGGTATCGTTCAGCTTGTAGATGCGCCCATTCGCGCGACCGATATACACGGAACCGCCATATTCAACCGCGCAATCCGCAGGCCATCCCGATTGCGAAGCCCATGCCCCCGTTTGCAGGTTCGCCGTCAACATTCGCGTGGATTCCGGCAGAACCACGCACATCATGTTTTCCTTGGTCCACTTGACTAATTGAACCATCTCGTCGGATGACGAAACTTCCCGGCTCCAAGTGTCCTGAATTGGGCGCGTGACCGCAGACAAGGACAGCGCGGCGGGGTCTTTCTGGATAACCTGGGACAGCGGAACGATGCCGTCATCCGTGGCAATCACCAAGTCACCACCAGCCTGCATCAGGGCCTTCTTGCCCAAAGGCCGCCCGATGTCATAGCGACCCTCAAGCTGCCAATCCGCAGGGGTGGACGGATCAGAACCGGAATAAACGGCAACCTCGCCTTCGGTCGAGATAAACACCGCCTTGTCGTCAATGCCATCGCCGCTATCCAGCGACCATGTGGCCCCGGTCAGCAATGACCCACCGCGCCGGAAGATGCCCGCAAGGCTGATATCCGCCGCCGCACCACCCACCTGTGCCGTGGGCAAATACCATGCCTTGAGCGTATCCTTTTCGATGAAGAACAGGCGTTGGCGATACAGCCAAACGTGGCTAAGGGCAGATGTTGCTACGCCCGTGACCGTGACCGTCGATGCCGCCGATGTCGTGCTGGCAGACGTGGCCGATCCACTGGCCGATGTGATGGTCTCGTTGTCCTGAAATGTGCCGGTGATGGCACCAAGCTTGATGGTGCCGGTTGTCGCGGTCAGCTGCACTACGCCCAGGATTTCCGCTGTGGCGCTGGACGTGCCGCCGGTCAGTGTTTCACCAAGGGCAAAGTCCGCTGTCAGTGCATCATAGCTGATCTGGTTCACCGCCTCGTCGGTGTGCGGGTGCCAGTTTGTGCCATCGTATATCTGCCCCAAGTCGGACCCGTTGACGGCCACAATGTAATTGCCGCCCGCCACGCCCACTTGCTGCGCCGACCAATCGCCCGAAGTCATCAAGCTAATGACGGGCGCGGGCGCTGTCGTCGGGTTCAGGCCGCTCACATCGTAAACCGCGTTTGCCGTGGCCGCGAATAGCGCGTTGGACCCCGGTTCAATAAAGCTGAACAGCGCGCCCACCGGGTCCGTCACGAAAGCCGCGCGGGAAATACCGCCCCGAACCTTCAAGCCGCGATCCGTGGGCAGGAAGTTTTCGCACACCTCTGCGCCGCGCGGGTCTGCCGCTGCAACGGGCGTGTTTTCCATGATGCCACGAATGGGCGCGGGCAATGAAACCGTGACGCCCTGGGTGGTGCGGCGAGGTCGTCTCATGGCGTGATTTTCCATGGATAGGCGATTTTCGCCCGCACGTTGCGGCGGGACTGCTGCGTGATCAAACGCGCGCCCTTGTCCGATTCAATCTCGCGCGCAAGCGCCACCTCTGCCGTGGCCATGTCTTCGCTGTAATCAAGCCCCTTTTGCTCGCGCCAGACCCACAACAGCATCAACTCGATCAGGCGGTCATCCAACCGGAACGTGTCATCATCCGCCGTGAATTTGGCCTTGGGGGTGCCGCCCGTGCTGGCCACGCAGTTTTCTGACACGTAGAACCACTTGGCGTTTTCGTCCGATGCAAGCGCGGGCCGATACACGACATTCCCGCCGTAGAGCGTCCAACTGCCCATGATGGTGTCGTATTCGCGGATCTCCAGGTGCAGCCAATCTTCGGGCGAGATGTGCAGCAGCGGGTGTTCCCACCGCGTTGACCAGATCTGCGTTTCCTTTGGCATCCGCAGGTAATCGGTCGGCAGGGCGTATTCGGTCGTGGTGCCGTCGCCCGTGTGCGTTTCAAGCGTCTTGAGCAATTCCCAATCGTGCGCGCGCACAATCTTGTCGCTGGCCTCAATGAGCGCACGGCGCAATTCAACTGCCGTCCTGTCGGTGCTGCCGAACAGAAGTGTCGGCGCGTCAAGACCAATCTTGACCGCCGCATCCTGGCAGATTTCCAGCGCCGTGCGCGTCATTTATGCGGCCTCCGTTTTCTTGGCCGTGAGGTTTTGCAATTCCTCGGCCATGCGCTTTCGACCCCAGCGCCCATCAACCTCAACGCCCGCGTCAATGAGCATGTTTTTCAGGTCGTCATCGGTCATGCCGTCGAACTCATCGGCAATGTTGACCGCTGCGGGCGGGGTGCCTGTCTGCGCCTTCAGTTCTTCGATTTGACGGCGCAGCGCCGCAATTTCGGCTGTCCCATCGGCGCGGGACAGATACGCCTGCGCCGCCTCAACAGCGGGGCGCGCACCCATCCCAAGGCGCTTGATGGACGTATCCGGCAGGGCCGCGAGTTGTTCCACCGTCTGGATCTTCTGCGACTTGAACTCGGCGCGTTGCGCTTCGGTCAAGGCGGGCAGTTCCGACAACGGGGTGCCGTTGACCAGTTCGGATTCATCTTTCTTGAACGCGGCGTAAACTTCAGGGAAGCGTTCCGCATAGGTCATCTGCCGATGGTAGTGCGGCACGAAGTGCATTTCGTCGGCAGGCGCGTGATGCTCGCGCTTGTTGTCAGCCGGGAAACCGATCTGAATGTATTCCACATTGTCGAAGATCGGGCGGGCCGCTTCTTTCGACTTGCGCGGGTTTTCGACGGCTTTGAAGTAAAAGCGAACGCCCAACCCCATGTCTGGATTGTCAGCCATAAATATTGCCTTTCTGAGAGGATGCAGGAAAGGGGGGGGAAGGTAAGACCACCCCCCCCTATTTGTTAGTTGGTCACGCCGACCGTGGGGTAAGTCAGAACCCCTTCGGCGTTTGCAGCCGCACCACCGTTGGCAGTGGTCAGGACCGCGCCAACAAGGGTTTTGGTGCCAGAGCCAGCCGCGTCATCAAGTTCGCCCGCCGTGGTGGTCGAGGTGATGACAGCGTTGGCCGCGCAGCTTGCCGCAACGCGGATGGATGCAGTTCCGAAGACCTGGACCCAGCCATAATCGTTGTCAGCGAAAGCAACGCCCGCCACACCAATCTGCTGCCCGTAAACAGCCGTGGTGTTGGTCGCCATGGCCGCCTGCCACGCTTCGTCAATGACGACTACGTAGCCCGCGCCCGTGATGGCCCCGGATGCCTGCACGTAGACCCATTCAGAGCCGTTCGAGCCGCGCATACGGGTGCCAAGTTCATGCTCGGGAAAGACATTGATAGCCGTCCCAAGCGTCAGTGCCTCGGTGAAGTTCGCACCGATGGCGTTTTGACCGATAGTCATGGTTAAGGCTCCTTATGCCGTGTAGAGCTTGGCCATGTGAATCGGGTTCACCATGGTCAGCTCACCGTAGAAACCGATGTGCTG
>Ga0255047_10003123_pt1 | contig 10547 bp, 14 predicted proteins | sample JV7_2_1_MG_FD_183640 | JGI IMG/M metagenome (GOLD analysis project Ga0255047, IMG submission 183640) | Seawater microbial communities from Jervis Inlet, British Columbia, Canada - JV7_2_1 | ecosystem: Environmental > Aquatic > Marine > Inlet | place: Canada: British Columbia | collected 2016-10-06 | reverse complement strand
ACATTTTAGCTCTAGCCTTCGGTGTTGACGTACGTGAGTTTTGGCCCTTGTCCGGCGGGTCACTTGGCACTGCTACAGAAAGCGAAGTAATGCACCAAAAGGCTAAAGGAAAAGGGCCGGGAGAGATTTATTCATCAATTGAACGGGCAATTAACTGGAAGGTATTTCCTCCAAGCGTTACATTCAGTTTTGATTATGTGGACGATGATGAGGATTTGCAACGTGCTAATATCAACGACACCAAAACCAAAACGATAATGAGCATGTGGCAACCTACAAAATCAGGGTCAACCGATGAACAAGGTGGCCCTGTTAGCCGTTTGGAAATTCGCCAAATGTTAGCTGATAATGTTTCTGATTATTTTTCAGAGGAGTTTTTAATTGTCGATGTTACCGATGAGGTGGAAGTCACTGACACGGAACGAGAAAAAGCGATAGGTCAAAAATGTAAGATTGACCAAAGCGGCAAAGTAAAAATATTGGAGAAGAAAAAACAAACTTTTGATAATATTACTGAGGTCATAGTCATGGCTGAAAAGAATTATAAAGCTGGCAAAATCGACCTTGACACTTTATTAGAATTTAGATTAGGAAATATGACAGATGGCATCACCAAACATTAATATAACAGCAAAAGAAGCAGCAAGTCAAGCTAAGTTTACTATCAAAATAAAACGTCTTAATGAGTTCAAAATTCGCACGTGGATAGTCATTAAACTGATTAACTTGGCTCGGTGGATTAGCTGGTTTGAGATTGAAGAAAGTATTCCTAAATTTGAAGGTTATCATCGAGGAGACCCGTGTATTTATTGTGATACTCCTCACGATGATGTTCAGATTGGCAATTGTCCCGGTTATGTGAATAGTGATGAATTAGAAATCATTAATGCCGATGTTGCAAACTTAGACACGCTTAATGTTTCAACTATCAACGTTAAGGTTAAAAATGCAAGCGACTAAAACCATAGCATCATATCGTAACGGATTACGCTCGGCTGTTCGTGGACTTTGGAGCGGAGCATTAGACCGTAGCCAATTCAATTCTAATATTCGAGCGACTATCAATAATAGACTATCGCAAGCCTTCGAGGAGGGTGCGGCTGAGTTTGACATCAAGCCTGATGAATTTACACAAGAAGAATTTTTAGCATTAGGCAAAGCTATCAAAACTGAACTTGCGAATGTTAAGAACTTAGCCGATAGAATACAAGCCAATGATAAAGCAAGTGGTGGTAAATTATCGCCTTTGATGACAAGGGTTAACGAGCTGTGGGTTAATCGCTATCGCGATATTCGCAATCAAGGCAAAATCCTAACAGGTAAAAATCAAAAACTTGTCTGGCGTTTGGGAGCTACTGAACAGCATTGTACCACCTGTCCTAAATTGGACGGTAAGGTCAAACGGGCAAGCGAATGGAATAAATCAGGTATTAGGCCACAAAACCCGCCTAATGGCGATTTAGAATGCGGCGGATGGCAATGTTTGTGTGAACTAAAGCCAACTAACCTACCAATATCAAGAGGACGATTACCGAGGTTTTAAGGAGAAATCATGCCACAATGGACAGGTCAGAATGACCTTGAAACAGTTGAAAATGTCAAGATTATTGACAGTGAAGGTAACGAAATAACCACAGCTAACCCATTTCCTGTTGCTGATAGTGGCGGCGGCGGTGCTGTTAATATTGCAGATGGTGCGGATGTTGCGGAAGGCTCAACAACTGATGCAGCAGTAACAACTGACACAACTGGAACGATAAGCGGCAAGTTGAGAGGTGTTGTTTCCATTTTGAAAGACATTTGGAATAGCACAAATAATTTTATCCGAGTGCTTTCGCTTGATATAATGTTAGCTATTCCGGCTGGATGGCTCACTGGATATTTTTCACTTAACAAATTTGGGCATAGTCATAGCGGCATACAAACCACGCCTACGGATGTTTGGGATAGAGCAGATGCTACACCAACTCAGCAAATTTGGCTTGCTCCAACTGCTGCTAGAATACATACAATAGCTAGTACATCTATTCAAGATGATACGGGTGGAACTGGTGCAAATTCTGTTATAGTATTTTATTTAGCAGATTGGGATACTGCCGAAACTTCTGAGACAGTAACAGGTGATCTTAATGCCGGGATAGCAATGAATAACGCTGCGGTAATAATTCATAGAATGAGAGTTGTTCCACAAGCCTCCTCTACAATTTCAAATGCCGGGACAATAACAGCAACGGCAGCTAGTGACGCTACCGTAACAGCACAAATAAATATCGGAGAAGGTCAAACACAAATGGCTATCTACGGTATACCGTCTACTCAAACATTGTATTTAACTCAGTGGTACGCAAGCACCTTAAAAGCTCAAGGTACGGCGGCTTCAATTTCTTGTATGATTGTTGTAAATCCTAACCCTAACATTCAAACATTAACATATTTGATTAAACAAACCAGAGGATTGCAATCAACTGGAGCGAGTGAGGGTACTTGGACGTGGAAACCATACTTCAAGATAACAGGGCCAGCTATAATAAAAGTTCAGGGTGAAGCTAGTTCAGCTGACCTTGAAGCATCGGCTGGATTTGATGGCATGTTGGTAAATAACTAAATGAAATATCTTAACTTGCCTTACCCACATGGCTATCTCGTATGGAAAGGTACACAAAAAACAATAGTCAGTGATGAACTTTTAAATGATAATGAATATCTAATCACTACCGACCTTGACGCATTTTGTACAATCAAATTAGGTCAACCGTCGATATGGTCTATTTCAGAATTTGACCGACAAAATGAGCTACATTGCTATAAACCTCCTGAACGGCGGCTAAGGTGGGAAGATGCTGAACAATTGTATACCTATCCTGTAAAAATTATCAAGAAATTTCATAAGCCTTTGTTACTCCAAGATGGTCAGGCTATTGATTATCAACCTAAAGGCATAGAGCGAAAAATGATAATTCAAGCCGCAGAATTTCCAGCTAAAATTGTTATTGAGCGTGATACCGTTTGTTCTGGTAAAAAAGGATTTAATATTTCTGATGCGATTAAGGATAATCCAGAATTGATTAAAATTTTAGAAGCATATTATGAAACAGAGGTTTCAGATAAAAGCGGCGACTTATCACTACCTGTCTATCAATTGGCATTAGTGAGATGTCCTAGATTAGTAGTGGAAAGGAGTTAGCTTATGCCGTGGGAAATTAGAGAAAACTTTAGCGATTGTGAAGACTTCGCAGTTGTAAAAATTGATGATGAAACTATCGCAGGTTGCCATAAAACAATGGAAGAAGCCGAGGCTCAACTAATGGCTTTGAATATCTCAGAAGCGGAAGAAGACAAAGCCGATAATGAGGAAATGTTAGAAGAAGTTGAACCTGAGCAAAAAGCTGATGAAATGCTAGAAGTTCGGCCCGGCTTTGTCATTGTCGAAACTGAAAACGATGAGGTAATTGCTGGACATCTAACAGAAGAAGCAGCTAACGATGAACTTAAAGAACTGTTAGAAGTTTCTCAAGAGGTTGAAGAAGTCATTGAGGAAGTTGAAAAAAAAGCCGTAAAAGCTATTGAAGCAAAAGCAGGGCGGCGGCTAAACTCTACGATGCTGAAAAAGCTAAACGAAGCTATCGAATTTCTTAAAAATTTAAGTTCGTGGGGCAAGTATCAAGACAAACAAAAAGAAACCTTACCTCTTTTTAAGATGACTGCTGACAAAGGAGTTGCTATTAAAGAAGTCAACGGCAAACCCTGGATTATCACGTGGTCAAGTAATGGATTTGAGGATAGGGATAAGGAAATTGTCAGTACCAAAGCCTTAGAAAATTGGTCAGCAAAGATTAATGAACAAGAAAACAAAGGCTTTTTCAATCTTTGGCACATTTCTAATACCGACTTTGCTGAGAAGCATTTTACAATGGTTCCAGGTCGTATGTTAATTGAAGGTGGCCCGTTTCTTGATAATGCTAAAGGGAAAGCGGCATTGCAATTTTTTAAGCAGCATTTAGAAGGTCATAAAGAATTAGCCCCAGAAGGGTGGGGTTGTTCAATCGAATTTAAGTATCTGCCAGATGAGCGGGAAAAAGGTATTTTTGAAAACGTAGAAATTACGAGGACTAGCATTTTACCTCGGTATTCTGCGGCAAATATTCATACGCAGATTAAGGAGCTTAAAATGAGTATGACAAAAGAACAAGCAAAAGCGGCTGAGGTGGTTTTTGGTAAAGAATTAGCCAATTCCTTAATCAGCGGCGCAGAAAGCAAGTCGAAAGAACTTGAGCCAAAGATTGCTCATAAAGAGCAATCAAATGATTTTACTCTTGACCAAATTGTTGAGGCGGTAGCGGTTAAAATGCAGCTTGATATTAAGCCCGTTACCGACGCTTTAGCCTTATTGGTAGAAGGTCAAAAGGTTAACGTCAAACAAATTAAAGCATTGCAAACGCAAGAGGCAATCAAGCAAGAAACTGAAACGCCTCGGTACATGTTGCAATTGTTTGACACTGCCAAAGAATCAAACAAAACAAAAGTCTCAGATGATGACGATTTGATCAAAAGCAAACCAACAGAAACCAGCAAGCAAGATGTCAGCTTGGCGGGTAGTTTTTTTACAGGAGGTAAATAATGTCAGATGCACTTTTAACTCAACTTGCTAATGAGATTAGCAAAATCCAAAACAAACAAAAAACCTATGGATATAAAGCCTCTGGAACGCCAAGCGAGACGGCTTATATCTATGAGCAGGGGGGACTTTTTGGGAATTGTTCAGGCCCAGCGACTTTAATCAATGCTCTTGTAGCCCCAATTGGTTTTGAAAGCGTTTTACAATGGCTTGGAACCAATACGGAAAAAGAATTTGTTGAGGCTTGGACTTCAATTGGTGAAAGCGGCACGGAACAAACAACTTCTTGTGGCGATTGTGCTAGTCCCACTTTGTCAGTTTGTTCTCAGCATTATTGTTTTGGTCGGTTTTGTCGGCAAACTCAAGAGCTACAATTTGACCGATTAGGGATGAGAGCCAATGAAAATGTACCTACTAAAGTATTGTTTGGTGACATTACCAATGCTGACGGTTCGGTTTTAATGCGTCAAGGCGAAGTTATTACTGATGGTTTTGTTTTGCAAACCAAATCTGCTGCCTATCTTTCACGACTAAAATTGTCTCAAATGTTGTGGAATGGAAACTCGCTCAATAATAATGGTCGAATTTATCAAGAATTTAATGGTTTTGACCGCATCATCAATACTGGCAAGGTTGATGACCGTACTCAAATAGCTTGTAATGGCCTTGATAGTTTCTTGTTGGATTATGGTAATAATAATCCTCAGAGTGATGGAGCTTTGGCGATTACTAACTATTTCCGTCGTATCAAAAACCAATTGCAATTACGTACTGATAAAGCGGGCCTTGATTGGAATAGTGCGACGATGCATATTGTTATGACTCAAAACGCTTGGGATTGTGTAAGCCGTGCTTATGCGTGCGGTGGTATTGATTTGTGCAGCGTGTCAGGCAATAACACTCGTATTACTCAAGATGCTGGTCAAGCACGTGACCGTCATGAGCAATTCTTAAGCCGGATGTCATTGCCAATTGATGGACGATGGTATCCTGTTACAATTGATAATCAAATTGTTGAGCAAACTGGGCAAGCCAATGGCATTTGTTCTGACATTTATTTTATCGTCACCGAGGTTAATGGCGAGACTGTAACTTTTGGTCAATATCAAGATTTTAATCAGACTTACGGCTCAATTCGCAATGAATTGGTCAGTATGTTTGGCAGTGATGATATTGCTATCACCGATAATGGACGGTTTGCTTTAGTTCGTGATAATAGCCGAGGATGCTTTGACGTCCAGATGTATGTTAAGCCTCGGATTGTCAGCAAAACTCCGTTTTTGTTAGGTCGATTACAAAATGTCTGTTGCAACGTTTTAGGTCAACCATTCCCTGATCCGTCTGGCAGTGGACGAACTTATGAAGTCGGCGGTGGACGAACTACAAGTCCTATCCCGACTTTATACGGATGCTAAGATTTTAGAGAAACAAAAAAGCCCCTTCGATTATGAAGGGGCTTTTTTAATTTAACGTATAACGATTGAATTAACCAGATTACGGGCCAGCAACGCTCGGACGTTAGCCTAATAAATTTCAGTTGCTGATTGCTGATTATCGTTCATTATGATAACTGAGTAACGTCCCTCAAATCAAAAATAATACCTTTGCAATATGGGCCACCATCCTCAAGAATGTCAAATGTTTTGTGGGGGATGGTGGTTTTGTACGTCCACGCATAACCGTCATTGTCCCAAATTGCCTCTATTGTTTCAGCCTTCGCTTTTGCCCGTTTGTAGTGGGGGCAATATTCGCTTGGGCAATTATTTTCCAGCAATCCATCACAAGAGAGATACGCAAAGCCGCCATCGTAACACGACACTTTATCATCAATCGCTCCGCGAAATTCCATATTATCATTGCTGCACCCAAATACGACAACCAAGTTCAGGTCTTTAGCGGCTTGGGCTTCGTCACGGTTTAATTCGCTCCCATACTTTCGCCCATTTAATTTTTCTGCAAATTCAAATTGCGCTGTACTCATTTTTTCTCTTAGTCCCTCTAATGCCCGCAATTAAGCGGTGGGTTCTGATGTGTTTGATTGAGCGGAGGTACTTCCGTCCGCTTGAATTGCATTGTTAGCTGGCGGATTGTTAGGCTGGCGGTTTTGGAAGTGGCATCCAATGATAAGCCTTATTATCAACAATATCAACTTCGACATCTTTGCCGATAAGCATTTCTATTTTCATTATCTCAAACTCCAAATTTCAGTTGTTTTACTCAACTCATATTTTGATAAAGTATAAGATGGGTTGTCGCCGAATTCATAATTTAAGAACTTTGTGGCCTTCCCCTTTGCTGCGGGTAATGTCTTAGCTTCAAGTGTTTCTTCCCACTCTATTTCATTGTGAGCATTAACACTTTGTACTCTTACTCTGGGCATTTGTAAACCTCAATCAGTACTGCTAACGGTTAAAATTGTATCCGCCCGATATAGCCTGTAATTTTCAATCACCCGCTGGTTCCGGGTCGGCTGTAACGGTTAGTTATACGGCTGTTAATTAGTTTAATTAAACCCTTCAATAAAATTCTTCATCTCGGGAGCCGTGGATAATTCGCCATTCATTATCATCATCCTACCTAAATTTATAGCAAGGTGGCCTTGTAGTTCTTTGTGTTTTTGCAAATCCGAGGTAAAAGATGCCCAAGCGTTTTGAAGGTCATTTGCTTTAACATATTCTAAAGCTCTATCTTTTGCCCATTGTAAATATTCTGTTCTGTTCATAATGTTTAGGCCTCCTTTAGACCGTATAACACTAGAGTTCAGGCGATTACGGGCCAGCCTGAGTTGGTTGATTATTTTTGATTTCCTCTGGCGCATCTTAACCCCAATTTTTCGGACGGTAGTAATTCGCCTGCATTGGGATTGTTATATTGCCACCGGTGGATTAAGGTCTTTGGTTGCTCTTTCAATTAGTTGTGATTGCTCATATTTTCGCGGGTCTTGTATAATTTATAATTGGGCTTTGCTTGACCGACTCCGGCTTATCACTGTGTAGTTGGTCGGCGTTAATTACCATTGTTAGGCGGTGCTTTATCTTGAGCCATTCCCTTTTAGGACAATTTTTATCTCAATCATAAAACCTCCAAAGGCGAACAAAACCGCCTACTATATAATTACCAGCTTTAATATTTGTAATTATAGCAAGTTATTGTATAATGTCAAATATGAAAATAAATTCAAGGAACCAATACATCAAACTACTAAAGCAACTAAAGCGATGGTCAATTAATCAATTAGGTGTGATTGATATTAAAAATCTTTCTCAGAATGATATTGATAATTATGAGTTGTATTTAATTACAAATAGACAATTATCTATATCATCTATCAATAATCATAGACAAGCAATTAATAAATTTTATACTGATCACAATTTGCCAATTCAGTTATCATTAAAATCAATTGGTAAATTAAAACTTATTGATACAGTAAGTGAGAGCCAAGCTATTAATATTATTGATAATTTACCTAAATTTTATAAATCTGTTACTTTTGCTGTTTATCACAACCATATTCAACCATCAATAATCATACCAACAATAAAAACTCAGCGAGGACATTTAACCACTCAGGTACTTAATCGAAACATCGCAAAAGTGGTTAGCAAATTAGGCATCAATAAACGATGTCGAATTAAAATGATACACCAGTCTGGCATTATTCATGATTTGCAGAAAGGTGGCGATTGGCAATGGATTGGCGAACAGGCTCAATTGACAGACGGTACAATGAAACGATATATTGACGCTTCCAAGATTGTATGATATGATACTTGAGAGGTAAAGAACCTATGAAAATTCACAGTTATACAATCTGTCACTATGGTGTTCAGTATATCAATTCCGCTTTGCAATCTGTACTCCCATTTGTAGAGCAAGCCCATATATTTTATACCCCTAATCCCTCGCACGGTCATCAGTCCTCAGTACGTCCAGTCGAAACAAAAGAAGAAATTTATAAGGAAGTCAGACAATTGAAATCGGCTAAAGTACGATGGCATAATGCTCCTGTGCATCGTATTGAAGGTAATCAGCGTGATTTTTGCGTTAATTATCTTAAAAGCATAGGTGTTGATATTGTTATTATTTTGGATTATGATGAAGTGTGGCCTAAACAAACATTACAAGCCGCACTAGAAGCCGTTAAAGACGGCGGGGCTAGAAATTGGCTAGTTAACATGACGCACTTATGGCGCTCATTTAATCATGCTTGCAAGGATAATGGTTGGCCCGTGCGGTTTATCGACTTGAGAGAAGATGATAATTCAAATGGTTACATTCCCAAAGAATGGGGTGATATTTACCATTTTGGTTACGCCATTACTGATGAGGTAATGAGGTATAAGTGGCAAATACACGGTCATAAAAACGAAATGCGGGAAGGGTGGCTTGATAATGAATGGAAAAACTCGACTTTGTTTAATTGTCATCCAACTAATAGCCGTGATAGCAAAACAGGCAAAGCGTTTTGGGATGCTGATCCATTTGATAAAAACAAGTTACCTGAGTTTATGAGAGAACATAGATTTTGGGGAATGGATAAGATAAAATGACAAAATGGGAATATAAAAAAACTACAGGTTCTTTTTACGCAATAAGCGAAGAAAAACTTAATGTTTGGGGTCAAGATGGATGGGAGCTTGTAGCAATAGACCATTTTAATCAAAATCACGGTTATTTCAAACGTCCTATTTCTAATCAAGTGGTAGAAGAGAATATTCAGGATGTTACCCGACAAGAAGTCGAAGAAATAGCTGATAATAAGTTTCTTGATTTATCATCAAATGAAGGTTGGGATGAAAAATGAAAATAACCTTCGTAAAAACAAGACATCATTATGACAGCTATATCGACTTTTGGCGATTTGTCGAACTCTCAGAATTTCCTACAATTTATGTCGATGAATTGGACGTATCACAAAATGGTGTTTTTATTGTCGCTCCAATAAATGGAGAATGGCGACCACATATTGATAATCAAGCCAACAAGAAAAGAAATGCTCATTTGATACATTGGAACTTAGAGCGGCCTTCGGGCAGTGCTGGTAGTATTGGACAATATGCGGCTGATGGTAGGGAATTGCAAGCTAATCGCTACATTGACAATATATGGCACTCTGACAGGCGATTAGCAACAGAGACAGGTCAAGAGTTTATTGTACTTGGCTCAGATGAGCGTTTAGCCATAGAAGGCGATAACACAAAGCGTTATGTCTTTTGTCATTTGTCTGCACTTACCGACCGACGTAAACGGATTATTGACCAATTCGACCAAGCCTCGATAGGGCCGAATAGCTGGGATAATGAACGGGCAGCGGTTTTAAGGCAAAGCAAATATGCTCTTAATATTCATCAAGACAATCATCCCTATATGGAGCCGCTCAGACTTGCTTTGTATGCGGCTTATGGTTTGCCTATTATTTCTGAAAGTCTCATTGATAGCTATCCACTTGTTGATGGTGAGCATATTATCACAGCGGCTTATAATGAAATTCCAAAACGCTTAAGAATAGAAAGTGGTGAAAACTACGGACATTCGTTACCGATGGGCGAACGATGCAAGCAGCTATTATGTCACGATTATAATTTTAAGAAAATGGTAGAGAAGAAAGTGAGCGAGAGTGTGGGATGGAGATAATTTTAGTACCAGAGAGGTGTCAAGACTTTATATTAGAATATGATGATTTCTGCATTAAGCATTTTCGTTTATCAGCTAACACAATTTATATTGCTTGTGTTTCGGCTGATGTGATGCCAGATAAAATAGCGGGCGGTCTGAAAGAAATCTTTGTACGTCGTGATTTGCATAAAGGCACAATAAAACCTGATAATATTAAATCACAAATGGATTTATTGTATGAGCGTTTTGGAGTGGTAGCAATCGAAGATGTAACACCTTTTCAATGGCAAGCATTTTTTAATATGTTAAGTGA
>Ga0255047_10003122_pt1 | contig 10550 bp, 7 predicted proteins | sample JV7_2_1_MG_FD_183640 | JGI IMG/M metagenome (GOLD analysis project Ga0255047, IMG submission 183640) | Seawater microbial communities from Jervis Inlet, British Columbia, Canada - JV7_2_1 | ecosystem: Environmental > Aquatic > Marine > Inlet | place: Canada: British Columbia | collected 2016-10-06 | reverse complement strand
GCGACAAGCTGGGATACTTTGCCGACCTCGGTATAGAAGAAGTAGTGTTCCGGCTGCCCTCGGCCAACAGCGATACCGTGCTGCGTTATCTTGACGACTACCAGGCCTTCATGGACAGCTGACGACCCGCGCGGACGGCGCTGCTCACTGGTCCATGTAGCCCAGCGCCTCCAGCCGGCTGCGCGTGGCGTCGTCCATTTCGAGCTTTCCCGTTTCGCCGTCCAGCCTGCCGCTGTATACCGGCCACAGCCGGTTCATGGTGTCGGCCATTTGCCGCAGGACGTCGGGCACGAATCCCGTGCTGGAATCCAGGCGCTGTTGCTCGGCCGGGTCACGCGCGATGTCGTAAGCGTAAACGTCTCCGTTTTCATACAGCTGCGTGACCTTGCGCCCACTGCTGCGCAGCGACGATTGGTAGTTACGACTGCCCAGGCGGTAGAGTTCGGCCAGCGTGGAGCGGTCGCGTTCCTTCTCGCCGTGAAAGGCTATCCCCGACAGGTTTTCTCCGTCCATGCTCGCGGACGGGGTGACCCCTAGCAGCGAGAGCAGCGTGGGCATTATGTCGACGATGCTGGTCTCCATTTTTACTACCGGGCGCGTGGGGGCCACGCCCGGCACGTAAAGCACCAGTGGCACCCGGGTCACCTCGTCGAACAGGGTCTTGTGGTGTCCCTTGCCGCCGTGCTCGAAAAATTCGTCGCCGTGGTCAGACGTGATCACGATGATGGTGTTCTGGGCGACCCCCAACTCGGCGAGCGTGCTGCGCAGCTTTGCGAGATGATCGTCGACCAGGCGAATCTCGCCGTCGTACAGCGCCAGCAGGTGGTCGAGATCCCTGCTGGCCATGTCCGGGTGCACGCCGGGGTTGAAGTAGAAATCGCGGCCATCGATGTCGCCGTCGTAGGAGGGGTCGAACATGGTGTCGTAGGGAGCGCCGGGGGCGTAGTCGTAGTGCACGTCCCAGTAGTGCAGGAAGAGAAAAAAGGGCTCGTCCCCGCCCGCGTTCCGGGCCAGCCACGAGGCGGCAGTTTTCTGCAGCAGGGGTGCAGTCACCGTTTTGTACGACTCTCCGTTGGTAGCAAAGCTGATGGTACGATCGTCGTAATCGTCGAAGCCACGATCGAAACCGTAGCGAGCTTCCACGTAGGGCGCCGAGACGACCGCTCCTGTCCTGTAGCCGGCTCCTTTCAACGACTCGGCCAGGGTCGGTACGTCGGCGGTCAGGCTGCGGTCGTCAAAGGTCACGCCGTGCCCGAGCAGGCTGCGGCCGGTGAGCATCGACATGTGCGCGGGCAGCGTCCAGGAAGACGCGCTGCTGTTATTGCGAAACAGTACCCCCTTGGCAGCTAGTTCGCTTATGGTCGGGGCGGTGGAGCGATGGTAACCGTAGGCATCCAGGTGATCGGACCGCAGGCTGTCAATAGAAACCAGCACCAGGTTGTATCCCGGGGCAAGAGCGGGCAGGGGTTTGCCCGCGGGGTCTGCACGTTCTTCGAGTGTTGCGTCAATGGCCGTGGCTGTGGGCAGCGCCTTGGCCTGGGCGACCAGGGCCGAAGAGGTTGCGATTGCCAGCAGCGCGGCGGCTGTCTTCCAGCCTTTCTCCGGTAGACGGTCCACCAGCGACCAGCTGGCCAGTGCGCAGCCGGCGAGCAGCAGCAGCGCCAGCGCGGTGCCATCGAAGATAAAATTCCACGTCAAAGCCTGGGCGACGCGGGGCAGGGACGCCCAGTTGAGCAGTTGCGGGACACCTCGCAGGAACCATCCTCCAGCGATCACCGCCGCTTCGAGGCCCAGAAGCCAGCACAGTGCCCTGCGCCGAACAGCGTCGGTATCGCCGGCGCGGAACACCAGCATCAATAGTGTCACGGCAGCCGCGGCTTCAAACGCCACCACTGCATTTACGGCGAGCAGTCCCCACGAAAGGTCGAGCTTGGCCAGGAAGCCCGGTCCAATAAAGGCCGTGGGGCGTCCGGGCAGGGGAAGGTAGGCACACAGGAAGTCGTAGTAGCGCGTGAACGCGTCCCACCAGTAGAGCGGTACGAAATCATTGGGGGCCAGTATGCTGTTACGCCGGGTCCACGCGGCAAGCAGCGTCACGGCCACTGCCTGCAGAATCGCCATGCAGGCCGCCGCGGCCAGCGCTGCGTTGAAGAGCCTTTTCAAGCGCGCCACCGTACTACTCTCCCACGTAGCCGAGCGACTTGAGGCGCTCGAGGGTTTCGGAGTCCAGCTCCACTCGCGTGTCTGCCTGCGACTCGCGCAGCGTGTGCTGCTGGGCACGCCAGCGCTGCTCGCTCCAGTGGCCCATCCCGTCGAGTTCCACGCGCAGTTCCTCCCGGCGTTCTTCGGCCAGGTCGTGCTGCTCTTCAGCGTCTCGGGCGAGGTCGTAGTATTCTACCGGCGCCTTTTTGGGATGAGTTATGCGGTTGAAGTGCTGGATGGTTTTACTCGTGGGCAGACGACGGGCTATCTGCAGGTTGAATCCGCGCTTGTCAAAAAACTCTCCGTAGACTGCTCGCTCGCGACTGCGCGGGGTGGCCGCTCGCAGCTCGAGCAGGCTCAGCCCTTCCATCACGGGGGGGCCGTCCAGCCCCGCCACGTCCATGATGGTGGGCAGAATGTCCACGAGGCTGGCCTGCCGGCTGACGGATTCACCAGCCCAGCGGCCGTCGGGTAGTCGAACGATCAGCGGTACTCTCAGCACTTCCTGGTAAAGCGTCCGATGGTGGCCCTTGTTGCCGTGCTCGAAAAACTCGTCGCCGTGGTCAGAAACGACGATCACCAGGGTATTGTCGCGGAGCCCCAGCTCGTCAATCCTGGCCAACACGCGGCCCACGTGTTCGTCGGTAAAACGGATTTCGCCGTCGTAGAGGGCGAGGATGTGCTCGAGGTCGCGCGCGGGCATGTTGCGGTTCACGTCCTTGCGCTCGATGAAATCGGTACCATCCATTTCGCCCTCGTAGCCGGGGTCGAACATGGTGTCGTAGGGCGCGGGAGGCACGTAGTCGTAGTGGATGTCAAAGTAGTGCAGGAACAGGAAGAAGGGCTCGTCGGCGTGTTGGTCGAGCCAGCGCAGGGCGTTGGCATTTATGTCGGGAGCGACGATCGCTTTCCTGGCGAGACTTCGGTGCTCGTGGGCGGCGCTGAGGTCCAGGTACTCGTCCATGCCGCGCGCGTAACCGTACATGGCGGCGACGTAGGGGGCCGACACGAACCCCGCAGTGCTATAGCCCGCCGCCTTCATGATTTCGCCCAGCACGGGGATGCCAGGGTCGAGAACGTTGGTGTCGTGTACCACCCCGTGTGACAGCTGGTAGCGCGAGGTGAACATGGTCAGGTGGGTGGGCAGCGTCCACGACGAGGTCGAAATGGCGTTGTCAAAACGTATTCCATCGGCCGCCAGTTTTTCGAGCGCGGGCGTGGTGGCCCTGTGGTAACCGTAGGCGCTCACGTGGTCGGCCCGCAGGCTGTCGAGCGAAATAAGCAGCACGTTGGGCTTGTCGTACACGGGCGAGAAGCCTTTCAAGTTTGTCGTATTCGCGGGGCCGGCGCTGCCGGGCAGTGCAGCGGGGAGCAGCGCGAGCAGGCAGGCCAGCGCCGCGATCGGTAACGCTCGCCGGGAATTTTCGAGGCGGGACGTCACCAGCCGGGCCAGGATAAGCGACACGGCCAGCACCGCGAGCGCCACCAGTGTTCCGTCTACGACCAGGCTGCGCGAGCGGTAGATCAGGTGCTTGAGCGATGGGCTTTCGGCAAGCGACAGCGCCCTGATCGCCGTGGTGGCGTGAACGACCAGCGCCAACCCTGCCCATGCCCACAGGTAACCACGGGCAGTGGGCCGGCATCGGCGCCCGGCCAGCCGGCCGAGCAGGGAACCTACGGTGCCAATCAGCAGCGCCATGGCCACCGTGGCGGGGAGCAGGTCGGCCAGCAACGACAGGTGTCCCACCGTGCCGGTAGCCGTGAAGCTGTTAGGAAGCGAGGGCAGCCACGAGAGCCAGCCGTCTGCTGCGTACCTGAGTTTGGCGAGGAAATCGTACAGCTGGTTGGCAAAAAAACTGTATGGGGGAATCACCTGATCGCGGTAGACAAGCAGCAGGGCCACGCTTTCAACCAGCGATTGCAGCACTGCCAGTGCCAGCAGGGAGCCCAGGCCGGCGCGCAGGTGGGCTCTTGTCCCGCTCATGATCCTGGTCTGCTGTCGCCTGCCATCGGTCGGCCGAAGCGCACTATGCGGGGATCGCTTATGGCCCAGGTCACCAGCGCGGCCAGAAAACTCAGGCCGTAGGTCAGGTCACAGACCAGGCCCAGACCAGCGCAGAACAGGCGCTCGGCACCCTTCAGCCAGCGGGCCGAGCTGCGCCAGTAGTAGATCCCGCGTGCAGCCAGCAGGGCGGTGGCGAGCAAGGCGACCGCCGGGGTGCCTGTGGCGCCGGCCACCACTCCAACGGCCACGATCGGGCCGAGGGCTACCTGCACGATACGATGAAGGATACGGCTGCGGCGGTTGTCCTGGTTACCGGTCATCAGGTGGTGGCCAAGTCCGTACTTGAGGAAGATGTAACCTTGCCCGTTGGCGTACTTGTACTGTTTCTTTATTACCTTGCGCAGGTTGTCCTCGGTCTGGCCGAAGTCCAACGCGAACTTGAGTCGCTTGTCCTGCACCAGGCGGTAACCCAGCTGGCGTATCCGGGCCGAGATGTCCTGGTCCTCGGTGGAGTTGTAAAGACCCTCGAACCAGAACCCTATTTCTTCGAGCGCTCGCTTGCGCACCAGGTCGCAGCGGGTTTCGATGAAGCTGACCTCGAAGAGTCCGTCGTCGGGGTTGTCGTCAACGTCGAGCAGGTTCACGACAGTGAACACCCGTTGTACGCGGTTGAGCGTATGCAGGTCGCTGAATACACCCTGGCCGCAGAGTCCGGCTATGCTTTCGTCTTCGAGTACGCTCACGGCTGCCGACACGTAGGCCGGGTCGGTCAGGTGACAGTCACTGGCCATGAGCAGCACGAATTCGCCCCGGGCGCGGGCGGTGCCGATGTTGTAGGCGCCAGCGGTGCCGCGATTGGTTTCGTTGAATACGGCCGTTATGCGGTCGCCGAAAGAACGCAGGATATCGGCCGTCGAGTCCTGCGATGCGTCGTCGACCACAATGCACTCGATGGCGGGGTAGTCCTGCGCGAATACCGATTCTATGCCCCTGGCTATGGTGTCCTCACCATTGAGCACGGGGATGACGACCGAAACCAGTGGCCGTGTTTTCTGTGTAGGTGTTTGCGAAGTAACTTCTAGTGACATCTGTCCTGGCCCTGTTCTAATCGCGTGGACGGCCCGTGGCTGACCCTGTTATTGCGCTGTGTGCAGCCAGCCGTACCAGTCTATATGATAACCGTTCAGAGGATAAAACGTCGCCCCGGTTTGTCCGCGCCATGTTTTGCCTGCCGGGTGTCGGACGGGAGATTATTGCGTCCGGGTGCCATCGCGTTGGTAGATGACGATTTCCGGGTTCAGGCTGCGTATGAGGGGTCTTTCTATCCACGGCCTGGCTTTGAAGCGCGCGGCCTCGCTGTAGCCAAGGCTGCCGTCGCGCAGGGCGGTGAGCAGTTCCACGTTCTCTCGCCGCTTGTAGTTCATGATGTTGCCCGTAACGCTCACCTGGTTGGGCAGCCAGTCGGCGGCGTCACCCTGTTCCGCGTCCGTGGCCCGGGGGTCTTCCGGTTTAGCGGTTCCCGACTGTTGCCAGTCGCTGCTGTACTGCACGGTGATTCCTCCCAGCGAGGCTTCCGACACGACCACGAAGTCGGGGAGTCGCTGGCCGAACGCGGGCTTGTTGCGGTCGGCGAACTTGATTTCGTGGTGCAGCAGCGGTGGCTGGATGCGAGGCAGGTAAGTGGCGCGCTGCCAGGTCTCCACCTGTTGGCCCGGCTTGCCGTTATCCTGCAGCCAGCGCTCTGCCGGGTAGCGGCCGTCAGCAATCAGCATGTGGTCAACGTCGAGGCCGTATACCAGCGCGGCCGCCAGCAGCAGCGCGGCAAGCGCTCTCGCGGGCAGGACCAATCGGCGGGTCGACGCCAGCGCTGCCAGCGCCACGCCGGCAAATACGCAGGCCAATACCGACAACGGCAGCACGTAGCGGATACTGAGCGACAGCATCGACCTCAGCCCGAACAGGTAGAAGGCCAGGGCGGGCAGCAGGGTAAGCAGAAGCAGGGCGCTGTGGCGGCGCAGCACGGAAAGCAACAGCCCGGCGGCAGCCAGCACGGCGGTCAGGGGTCCGAGCGAGTCGAGCAGCGCGCGGGCGGCGATGCCTGCCTGTTCCAGCTCCACGGCCATACCCCGGTCGGTACTGAAATCGACGGGGAAATAATACGGCGAATATTGGCGGGCCATGTCGGCGGGCAGCGAATGGGTCAGGAACCGCAGCCGGTTTACGAAGCCCGACGGGTTGAGGGGCACGTTGTTGGCCACGACCATGGTCGCCACGAAGGCCGAGCCCGCCCAGGCGGCTCCCTTCAACAGCGCGCTCCATCCCCGCCCACCGATCTTGATCAACAGCGCCAGCGCGGGCACCAGTCCCACGAAAAATCCTGCGCCGAGTTCCTTGGTCGAGACCGACATGGCCGTGGCAGCCCCCAGCAGCATCCACCAGTGGGGCCGCGCGTCTTCATCGAGCAGTCGGACGGCGGCGAGCAGGGCCGCGAGTAGCCAGAAAACGTAGGGTATTTCTACGTTGGTGGTGTGAGAGTAGAAGACCACCGGGTAGCACAGGGTGGTGAGCAGGGCAGCGGCTATCCCTGAGTCGCGGTCGACCAGGCGGCGGACCGAGAGATACACGAATACGGAGCAACCGGCTCCCATCAGCACACTGACAGTCCGGCCGCTGAGGGCCAGCAGTGTCATCACGCCCTCGGGGTCCTGCATGCCCCAGGGGTAGTCTGCCGTCGGCGTGCCCAGGCCACCGGTCAGCCAGGTCAGGGCCAGCGGCAGCGAGTAGGCGGCACCCAGGATGAACACGTGCCCCATGGGGTACTTGAACCAGAACCATCCACTGTCGAAGGGCTCCGCCAGCAGCACGCGGTGCATGATCGACAGCGGCGCACCCGGCTTGATGGCGTCAGCGGCCCAGGTCTGGTTGCCGGCGGGCAGTCCCCAGCCTATACCGCAAAAATTTACGGCAAGGGCCAGCGCGAACAGTACCCAGGGCAGCCATCGATTGAGACGGTTTGCTTCCATTGGAGCCGGGCGTAGCGTCGCCGGCCGCAGGGGCTCGGTCGGGCGCGTTGCTGCCTATGAACAATTACGCGGTTATTCCCGGCCGTCAACAGGGGGTGTCCCCCTGCCGCCTTGACCGTACCCTGCGGGAACCCGATAATCCCCGTTCTGTCGCGAGGCTCTGAGCCCACCGGGGCCGCCAGCTTGCTGCGCACAAAGAGGTGAAAAGCATTGAGTGATTACAAGTACATCCGGGTAGACCAGGAAGCCCATGTGGCCGAGGTTGTGCTCAATCGGCCCAAGAAACTTAACGCGATGCCGTTCGAGCTTTTTTACGAGATCCGCGAGGCTTTCGGCAAACTCGATCGCGACGAGTCGGTGCGGGCCATCGTGTTGTGGGCCGAGGGTCGACTGTTTACTGCCGGGCTGGATCTCAAGAGCGCGGGGGCCGGGGGCGTGGTCGGCGGCGGCAACGGTGATGGCAAGGCTGATCGTAGCGAGGCGCGCAGCAACCTCGACATGTACGGCACGGTTCTCAAGTTGCAGGCCTGCTTCAGTGCCATACAGGAATGTCGGAAGCCGGTGATCGCGGCGGTGCACGGCAAGTGCATCGGCGGGGGCGTGGACCTTACAACCGCCTGCGACTTTCGCGTGTGCACCGAGGACGCGGAGTTCTCGATATTCGAAACGAAGATAGCCATCGTCGCCGACGTGGGCACCCTGCAACGCATAACGGGCATCGTGGGCAAGGGCATGGCGCGAGAGATGGCGTTTACCGGTGGGTTTTTCGGCGCCGACCGCGCGCTGGCAACCGGCCTGGTCAACCGCGTGTATGCCGACAAGGACCGCATGCTCGAAGGCGCGCGCGCCACGGCCACCGAGATCGCGGCCAACTCGCCGCTCGCCGTGCAGGGCGTCAAGCAGGTGCTCAACTATTCCGACGAGCACACGACCGACGAAGGGCTCGATCACGTGGCACACTGGAACTCCTCGTACCTGCGCAGCGACGATCTCGCCGAGGCCATGCAGGCCTTCGCCGAAAAACGCCCGCCGCGTTTCGAGGGTCGCTGAACGGCGCGAACGACTTGGATCTCGAACAGCAGACTATACCTCGGCTCGTGCAGGCGGCCGCCGGTCGCTGGGGCGACTCGGTGGCAGTGGAGGATAACGCCGACGGTAAGATAACTTATCGCCGGTTGGCCGATGACATGATGGTGGCGTCGCGCGCGTTCATTGCAGCGGGCGTAAACAAGGGTGACCGCGTGGCGGTATGGGCGCCCAACAGTTATCGCTGGATAGCCGCTGCGCTGGGGCTGCAGGCCGCTGGCGCCGTGCTGGTGACGCTCAACACCAGGCTCAAGGGAGGCGAGGCTGGCTATATTCTTGCCAACAGTGGCGCCCGGGTGTTGCTGACGGTAAACGGTTTTCTCGGTACCGACTACACCGCGCTACTTGTTGACGCGCTGGATGGCGCGGCCAGGGATGGCGGTGAAGAAGGCACGCGCCCCCCCGTGGCTGGGCTGCCGGCGCTCGAGCGCGTGCTCTTGCTCGATGGGCCGCCGACACCCGGGGCCGACGGCTGGCAGGATTTTCTCGCCGGCGCCGACGGGGTCAGCGAGCAGCAGGCCCGGGAACGGCTGGCCGAGCTGGGCGGCGACGATCTCTCCGACCTGCTGTTTACGTCGGGGACCACGGGCAAACCCAAGGGCGTGATGACGGCGCACGGGCAGAACCTGCGAGCGTTTGAGAGCTGGTCTGAAGTCGTCGGCCTGCGCGAGGGTGACCGTTACCTCGTGGTGAACCCGTTCTTTCACAGCTTTGGCTACAAGGCCGGTTGGCTGTCGGCGTTCATGCGCGGGGCTACCGTGCTGCCCGAGGCGGTGTTCGACGTCGACCGGGTGTTGGAGCGGATAGAACGCGACAGGGTCAGCATGCTGCCCGGTCCGCCGACGCTGTACCAGGGCCTGCTGTCCCATCCCGGACTTGCGCAACACGATCTGTCCAGCCTGAGGCTGGCGGTTACCGGCGCGGCCGTCATCCCGGTGGAGCTGGTTGAACGCATGCGCGACGAACTCGGCTTCGACACGGTCATTACCGGCTACGGGCTTACCGAGACCTGCGGCATTGTCACCATGTGTCGCTTCGACGACGACCCTGAAACCATAGCCACCACCTCGGGGCGCGCGATTCCCGGTGTCGATGTCATGTGCGTGGGCGGCATGGGCGACGAGTTGCCGCGCGGTGAGCCGGGAGAGGTCGTGGTGCGCGGTTACAACGTCATGCGCGGTTACTTCGATGACCCGGCGGCCACCGACGAAACGATAACCAACGGCTGGCTTCACACCGGCGACGTGGGTGTGATGGACGAGCGCGGCTACCTGAAGATAACCGACCGCATGAAAGACATGTTCATCATGGGTGGCTTCAACTGCTATCCGGCCGAGATCGAGAACCTGATGGCGGCCAACGCTGACCTCGCCCAGGTGGCGGTGGTCGGGGTGCCCGACGAACGCATGGGGGAGGTGGGCGTGGCCTTCGTGGTGCTGGCTGAGGGCTCGGACCTGACAAGCGAAGCGGTGGTGGCCTGGTGTCGCGAGAATATGGCCAACTACAAGGTGCCGCGCCGGGTCGAGTTGGTCGGCGAGCTGCCGATGAACGCGTCGGGCAAGGTTGTAAAGTACCAGTTGCGCGAGCGCGTCGCGGGCCTCCGGTGAACCGGGCCTGTTGACCATGCGAGGCCGCGATCAATTGAGCAGCCGCGGATCGCGTTACCTGCAGGCCCGTACCTGGCTGGTCTACGGCGTGTTGCTGGTGCTGGCCGTTCCCTGGTACTGGCCGGCCGACAGTACGCTGCTGCTGCTGGGTCTGCCGGCCTGGGTGGTCTCGAGCGTAGCCGCGTCCTTGCTGGTGTCGATCTACACGGCCTGGCTGTTGCTCTCCCACTGGCCACTACCCGACGATCCTTTCTGCGACCCGGACGATAACACCGACGAGTCTACTGGAGAGCAACTGTGACCGGCACCGTGTTGCCCTTCGGCCCGGGAGGGCTCGCGGTCGTGGGTCTCTACCTGGCCTCACTGCTCGTGGTGGGCTGGCTGGGGCATCGCGCGCGCCGCGAAGACTCGCTGCGCGACTTCTACCTGGGCGGCGGCAGCATCGGTTTCACGGTACTCGTGCTCACGCTCTACGCCACCCAGTACAGCGGCAACACCATGTTCGGCTTCACGGGCAAGGCCTACCGAATTGGTTGGACCTGGCTGAGTTCGGTTCACTTCATGACCGCCATCATCGTGGGCTACCTGTTGTTTGCCCCGTGGTTGCACCGACTGGCCCAGCGCCAG
>Ga0255047_10003120_pt1 | contig 10563 bp, 6 predicted proteins | sample JV7_2_1_MG_FD_183640 | JGI IMG/M metagenome (GOLD analysis project Ga0255047, IMG submission 183640) | Seawater microbial communities from Jervis Inlet, British Columbia, Canada - JV7_2_1 | ecosystem: Environmental > Aquatic > Marine > Inlet | place: Canada: British Columbia | collected 2016-10-06 | reverse complement strand
CGAGACGGCGCATCTACTTGCGAGCGCCCGAATAAATATCATAGAGAGTGCCGTAATCGCATGACCGACGAGTCGCCGAAAGAAGAAATTCTCGTCAATGTGACGCCGAGCGAGGTGCGTGCCGCGTTGCTCGAAAACGGTATTCTTCAAGAGGTACATATTGAACGTGCGGCTCGTCGTGGTGTCATCAGCAACATTTACAATGGCCGGGTTACACGTGTGCTGCCGGGTATGCAGGCAGCGTTTATCGAGATTGGGCTGCAACGGACGGCGTTCCTGCACGTCTCGGATATCGTTGGGCGGCGAAACGGCGAAGACGGGAGCGACGAAACTGCCAATATTCGGGATCTCGTCAAAGAGGGTGACGACCTGCTGGTACAGGTCGTCAAAGATCCGCTCGGCAACAAAGGCGCGCGCCTGACCACTTTCATAACTCTGCCATCGCGACATCTCGTGCTATTGCCCAAGGGCGACACGGTCGGAATTTCGGCTCGTATTGAGGACGAAGATGAGCGTGAACGACTGCGGTCTATTGTCGAGAAATTGCTGGATGAACAGAGCCTCGACGGCGGCGCGATTGTTCGAACGGTTTCTGAAGGTGCCGAAATTGATGCCTTACGCGCCGATCTCAAGTACCTGACCAAGCTTTGGGAAGTTATTCAGCAACGGTGCAGCAAAGCGGGTGTAAAAACACTGGTACACGAGGATTTGTCGCTGCCGCTGCGCGTGCTGCGGGACTTCGTGACCGGTGATGTCGAACACATCCTGGTCGATTCTGAGGAGGATTTTGAGGCAATGCAGGAGTTTTCGGCCACATTTCTGCCCGAAGTGGCACCGATGCTCGAATTGTACCGGCGCCGGCGCCCGATCTTTGATCTACATGCGATCGAGGAGGAAATCAGCAAATCGCTCGATCGAAGTATTCCATTGAAGTCCGGCGGGTATATTATTTTCGATCAGACTGAGGCGATGACCACTATCGATGTCAATACAGGCGGCTATGTAGGTCATCGCAACCTTGAGGAAACAATTTACCGGACCAACCTCGAAGCGGCGGTAAGTATTGCGAGGCAGCTTCGTATCCGAAATCTCGGTGGCATTATCATAATCGATTTTATTGATATGGAAGAGGAAGGGCATCGCGAGAACGTGCTGCACCTGCTCGAGGAGTCTCTATCCAAAGATCACGCGCGCCACCAGGTAACGCCGGTGTCACCATTGGGCCTGGTTGAAATGACGCGCAAACGAACCCGGGAGAGCCTGCAACACGTGCTGTGCGAGGATTGTCCGAGTTGTGATGGCCGCGGCTTCGTGCTGACCGCCGAATCCGTCTGTTTTGAGGTTTTTCGTGAGGTTATTCGCCAGTCGCGTCAATTTGAATTCGAACAGGCCATGATCCTGGCACACCAGGACGTCATCGATTTATTGCTCGATGAGCAGGCGCCGAGCCTGGCAAAACTCGAGGGTCAGACGGGCAAGACAATACGGTTGCAACCCGAATCTCTTTACCTGCAAGATCAGTTTGACGTTGTCTTGATGTAATGAAAAATTTGCTGCATCGCCTGTTCAAATTTGCCGCGTACACGGCGGCCGGCATTGTAATATTGCTGGCAGTTGCAGTGGGCTTGTTTCGATTGTTTTTGCCACGCCTGCCCGAATATCAGGAAGACATCAAACGCTGGGCGAGTGCCGCGATCGGCATGGAGGTCGAATTCTCGGGCATGAATGCTCGCTGGGGACTGAGCGGGCCTGAAGTTGAATTTTACAACGCCGAACTGATTTCGATCGATAATCAGGGGCGGATCGTTGCGGCCGATGCGGTCAGTGTTGGTGTCGGACTTGTGCGATTAATCGTCGACCGAAAATTCGTCGTCGATCGAATTGTTGTTCGCGATACCACTATTGAACTGCGTCAGCTCGAAAACAATCAATGGCTGGTCCAAGGTAGTCCACCCGACCAGCTATTGCCCGCACGACCCAAGGGCAGCAGCGGCGGCGACGTTGGCCGCATCGAAGTTGTCGGCGAAAATATTCGGGTCAAGAGTTTGCGACCCGGCGATGGGCGCCCCCGGGATTTCTTGATTCAACGGTTCGTAATCAATCGCAATGATGTCAGGCTCGCCGTCGATGCGACCATCGACCTGCCCGGTGACATCGGCGACAGTGTGACCATCTCTGCAATACAGCTGTTAACCGAGGACGATGAGACGCCCTCCTGGGATGTCACAGTCGAGGTCGACGACATTGAACTCGCCGGCGTTTCCACTTTGCACACGACGGAATCTGCAAAATTTGACTCAGGACGCGGTGACCTTGAAGTCTCGCTCGTGGTTGCGGACGGAAGCGTTGCGAGTGCGACCGCCGATCTCGATTTTGATGACGTCGGCATCGAGGCAGTGGCCGGCTTCTCATTTGACGGTCGATTGGAGTTTCTCAATGAGGATGATGGCTGGTTGCTCGAAGCAAACAGCTTTCGGCTTGAGACCGAAAATGGAATCTGGCCGTTGTCTACATTGCGCATTGAGGCAAGTACGAGCAGCGAAAAAAAGATCAATATGCTCAATGTGAGCGCGTCGTATCTCAAGCTCACCGACGCTGGTGTTTTTCGGCCTTGGCTCAAGCCTGAACACCAGAAATTGCTGTCGTCATACGCTCCGGATGGCCTGATTCGGAATCTCGAGGCGACCATTAGCGATATTGATTCCGATCTGCCTCAATTCAATATCTCCGCCAGTTTCGAACGCATCGGGACTGCCGCAGTCGGCAAGATACCGGGCGTTCGCGGATTTTCAGGTGCCCTGCGCGCTGACCAGTCCGGTGGCCGCCTGGAAGTCGATTCGGGAGGTCTTTCGATACATTTGCCAAACTACCTGCCCGAACTCGTGCATCTGGACGAAGCATCGGGCACCTTGATCTGGCGCCGCAGCAATAATCGTACAACGCTATTGTCGGACAGTATCGTGCTGCGAAACGAGGATTTTCGAATCGAGACGAATGTGGAACTATTACTGGCGGATAATAGCCGCCGGCCCGTCGTAGATCTCGCCGCCACATTCAGCATCAACGATATTTCCGTGGCCAAGAAATACATCCCGTACATCCCGCGAATTCCCCGCACGAGTGAGTGGTTCCAGGAAGGCATGCTGGCAGGAAGCATTCCACGCGGTACCGTGACGCTGTACGGACCAATGGACAAATGGCCTTTTGATGGCGGAGAAGGTCGATTCCTGGTCGAAGCCAATATTCGCGATGCCTTGATCCTTTATCAGCGACGCTGGCCTCCTGCTGAGATCATCGATCTCGAAATCGTCGTCGACAATATGCGGCTCTATACCGAGCGCAATTCCATTATCAATGTTGGCAATGAAGTTACCGATGCACGTGTTGAAATTGGTGACTTTCGGTTGCCGATACTGACCATAGATCTCGACACGGCCGGCCCACTTGAATCGGTGCGGTCACTGCTTGCCCAAAGCCCGATTGGCACGGATGTCTTGAACGGTAATCTCGAACGAGTAACTGTGACAGGCGATGGCGTCTTCGATCTTGATATGACGATACCAATTCGCGATTGGCAAAGTTTCGAATTCACGTCTCGCATGCAGACAAATGATGCAACTTTGGAAATAGACGGGTTCCCGGCTCCGCTGACAGAATTAGGCGGCGTGGTTACCATCGAGCGCGAGAATGTCAGCAGCGAGTCCTTTGCAGGTGTGTTGCTTGGAAACCCGGTCACAATTGAGTTGCAGCCGGCGCCGGAAACAATGCCGAACTATCGAATTATCGCGACAGCACAGGGGGCTGCGACGGCTGAGGCGCTGGTCTCGGAGCTTGGCATTCCGCTCGGCGACGATTTGTCAGGCGCCACAGATTTTGTCGCGCGATTGTTTTTCGCACGCGGCGAGCAAGAGGTCCCGGCACCTTTTAAGATAGAGATAGCCAGCGATCTCGGTGGCTTGGCCATCGATCTGCCGGAACCACTGAATAAACCTGCCGATGAAACGATGGCGTTGGCCGCGACCATTCAACTGCCACCGAATGTCGATCTTATCGAAAGTTCGGGCGTCATCGACGGCCTGCTGTCCTGGCAGCTCGGCTTTACAAAGCAAGAGAATACCTGGGACCTTGATAGCGGTGTCGTCGCATTCGGTAATGAAGCCGTGGAAACCATGGATACGCGAGGACTGCACTTGCGTGGCCGCGCCGATCACGTAGTTATGCAGGAGTGGTTCGACCGCAAAGGTGCGTCCAATTCGCAAACCGGCATGGGCGATCGTATTCGATCCGTCGACATGACGATCGACAGTCTGTATCTGCTCGGCCAACACATTACTGATCATCGAATTCGGGTGGATCGCGGTGCGCAGGAATGGCTGATTGAGTTTGACGGCGCCGACATCGTTGGCACGGCGTCTGTGCCGTATGACTTCACGGCAGGATTGCCGCTCGTGATCGACATGGACAGGCTGGTGTTGCCCGGCAACGAGGAAAGCCCGACCAGCTCCGATACGCAAATCGACCCGCGGTCATTGCCTCCGATCACGATCAAAGCCGCTGAGTTTGCGATCGGCACCCGGTTTTTCGGGTCGGTCGAAGCTACCCTCGAACGAACAGCCGACGGTTTGGAAACGAATGACCTGACGACCAGGGATAATTCGTTCGATATCGTCGGTACCGGACGCTGGGTGGTTGATGAATCCGATCCGACCGGATTCCACAGCTTTCTGATCGCGACAATGACGAGCAAGGACGTAGAAGAGACCATGACGCGGCTCGACTACGATCCGGGCATTGCCTCTGATGATTTTGCAATGCTGCTCAATCTCGACTGGTCGGGGGGGCCGCGCGACGATTTCAAGGCATCGCTGAATGGCGAGGTCGATGTCCGGATTGGTACGGGTCAACTCAGCGACGTCGAACCCGGCGCCGGCCGGATGTTCGGGCTTGTGAGTGTCGTCGCACTGCCGCGTCGCCTGGCACTCGATTTTCGCGACGTGTTTGGCAAGGGCTTCGGCTTTGATGAGATACGCGGTAAATTCAGGGTTGATAACGGTCAAACATTCACCTGCAACTTGTCGCTCGAAGGGCCGGCCGCAGCCATAGGAATTGTCGGCCGTGCCGGTCTGGTTGAGCGTGATTACGACCAAACGGCGGTTGTAAGTGCGAGCTTCGGTAATGCACTACCTATTGTCGCGGCGGCGCTTGGCGGGCCCCAGGTCGCGGCTGTCATGCTGATCTTTTCGCAAATCTTCAAAAAACCATTGCAGGAAGTTAGCCAAATTTATTACGGGATCAGCGGCTCCTGGGATGAGCCTGTGATCGAGTCTGTGACGGCCGAGCTGTTCGCCGAGCAGGGAATGCTGGCTGGCTGCATTGACGACACCGAATAAAGTGCGCGTCGCGGCGATTCAAATGAACAGCGGTTCCAACGTGACCGCCAATTTAAAACTTGCCGACCGACTCCTGGCCGAGGCTGCGGGCGACAATTGCCGGCTTGCCGTATTGCCCGAAAACTTCGCGCTAATGCCCGAACACGGGCGCGACAAGACGGCACACGCAGAGCAGCATGGCGACGGCCCGATTCAGGACTTTCTGGCTGACGCCGCGCGCCGATATGGCATTTGGATCATTGGCGGTAGCATGCCACTGGTTTCACCGGATTCGGACAAGGTGTTTGGCGCCTGTCCGGTTTACGATGAAGGTGGCGAAGAACTCGATTGCTACCGGAAGATTCACTTGTTCGACGTCAAGCTGCCGGATCGTGAAGAGTCCTATCAGGAATCCTGGTCGATGGTCGCGGGTGACAGCCTCGTCTGCGTCGATTCGCCTTGCGGCAAGATCGGCCTGACGATTTGCTACGATCTTCGGTTTCCGGAAATGTTTCGCCAGCTTGTCGACGGTGGTGCGACCGTGTTTACGGTGCCGGCGGCATTTACAAAGGTTACGGGTACGGCGCACTGGCATACGTTGCTACGCGCGCGGGCGATCGAAAATCTGGCGTACGTTATTGCTCCCGGTCAGTATGGTGAGCATCCGGGCGACCGATCCACATACGGGCACTCGCTAATCGTCGATCCTTGGGGCCGAGTCCTCGTTGAGCAGGCGGCCGGTAATGGTCATGTTGCGGCTGACATCGATCCCGAATTACCCGCTAAACTACGCAGTGAGTTCCCGGCGCTGGCGAATCGGCGTCTATCACCCGACCAACTCATGGAGTGACCTTGAGCGACAGCGAATCCAAAACGATTGATTCAGTAATTTCCCAGACACTTGAGCCTGTCGGCCTTGATGAGAAGCAGTTGAATACTACACTCGGTTCGATAATGCAGGGTGGCATCGATTACGCGGATCTGTATTTCCAGGTAAGCCGTCAGGAGAGCTGGACAGTCGAGGATGGCATCATTCGGGAAGGCAGTTTCAGTCACGATCAGGGCGTCGGTGTACGCGCTGTCAGCGGCGAGAAAACGGGTTTCGCGTATTCTGATGAACTTTTGTTGCCGGCATTGCAAAAGGCGGCCACAGCAGCCCGAGCGATTGCTCGCTCGGGCCAATCGAAAGCACTGCAAGCCTGGCAACGTATTGAGGCAGCGCCGCTGTATCCGGTTGTTGATCCCACGACAAGCATCACTGATCAACAGAAAACGGCCATGCTCGCCGAACTTGAGCAAGCAACACGCAGTCTCGACCAACGGATTGAGCAAGTCATAATCAGCCTGTCAAGTTGTCACGACCTCGTGCTTGTCGCGGCATCGGATGGCACTTTGGCCGCCGATGTCAGGCCACTTGTCCGGCTAAATGTCAGCATCATCCTCGAGAAGGACGGTCGCCGCGAACAGGGATACGCCGGCGGTGGGGCACGCGCCGATCTCAACTTCTTCCTGTCCGGTGACAAACCGATGGACTATGCTCGTGAAGCCGTGCGGCAAGCAGCCGTGCAGATGGAGGCCGTTGCAGCACCGGCTGGCCCGATGCCCGTCGTCCTCGGGCCCGGTTGGCCCGGTATTCTGCTGCACGAGGCCGTAGGTCACGGACTCGAGGGAGATTTTAATCGCAAGGGAACGTCGGCGTTCTCGGGTCGAGTGGGTGAGCGCGTGGCGCCGGAAGAATGCACGATCGTGGATGACGGGACAATGCCGAATCGTCGTGGATCGTTGGCCATAGACGACGAGGGTACGCCGGGCCAATACAATGTGCTGGTCGAGAACGGAATCCTGCGCGGGTACATGCAGGACAAACTCAATGCGCGGCTGATGGATGTTGCTCCCACTGGAAACGGTCGCCGCGAGTCGTTTGCGTATATGCCGATGCCACGCATGACCAATACTTACATGTTGGCAGGGCCACATGCGCCCGAGGAGATCATCGCCTCTGTCGACAAGGGTCTTTATGCACCAAACTTTGGTGGTGGGCAGGTCGACATTACGTCTGGCAAATTCGTGTTTTCGGCAAGCGAGGCCTACTTGATCGAAAATGGCAAAATTACGGCGCCAGTCAAAGGTGCCATGTTGATCGGCGACGGGCCAGAGGCGCTGAGCAGGATTTCGATGATCGGGAGTGATCTCAAGTTGGACTCAGGGGTTGGGACTTGCGGCAAAGAGGGCCAGTCCGTCCCGGTTGGCGTCGGACAACCGACCCTCAAAATCGACGAGATCACCGTCGGCGGGACTGCGTAAAACAGCTATATTCCAGCGGCCCGCAAACGACATGTTTCTCATCGAAATGGCTCGCTGCGCTGCGCTTTATTTCCGATGAAAAACATCTCATTCACCGGCCGAATCGGAATATGGCTCTTTACATAATGTTGCCGGCGGTGGATCTCGTTGACTCTGTGAGCTTGCTCACTCCAATGAATACAACGTTTGTGTACTGTCTTGCTGACTCAGGGAGGAGTTCGACAATGGCATTCGACAATACAATTACTGAAATGAATCTCGACGCCGACGCTCAGATTTTCGTAGAGGGACTTGGCACGGACGATCGAGACGGCGGTCCGGATTTGACCGTGGATGGAATGTCTGACTCGATCCTGTCGCGCCTCCTTGGTCTGTTTGGCATAGGCCGCACAGGTCACTGATCAGTCTCTTCGGCCGGGTTCTTCCGTATCCCACTGGACTCTGCAGCGGCAGCTGTGGACAATTGATTGCTATGTGGGTTTCAAAGCCAATCTACGAAAGTTTGCCGTACTTCTACCTGCTCGTCGGTGCAGCTTGCCTGGGCGCCTCGATGTACATCAATCATTGGTATTGGCCGACGATTTGTTTCGTGACTGGACTAATTTGCCTTGTGGCCGGCCTCGTGGTGTTGCTGAAACGTCGCGACTATCGAGTTACGGACCGCCGAACCGGCCAGTAATTCTGCTTACAGCAACTGCTTGCCAATTGCAGATTCTTCGCCATCTCCTGAACCATCATTTTTGGTCTTGGCGGGGGAACGGCGCAAATCTGTGTAAATAAGCTCATGCGCACCGAGAGAAACCACGTCACCGTCTTTCAAACTACACTTTTTGACCTGCTTCTCGCCGACAAACACGCCATTCGTGCTGTTCAAGTCTTCCACGACGCAGCCGTCATCACCGATGATTAGTTGCGCATGGTGGCGGCTGACAAACTTGCTCTTGATGTAGATCTCGTTGTCGGGTGAGCGACCAATTATGATTCGCCCAGGCGGAAATGACTGCACCGACAGCGATTCGCCTTTGGATTTCACTTCGATTCGCGATACGTGCGAATCAGGGCGGTTGTGGCGCGCGGCGACTTCCATAAGCCTGTCTTGCAAACCACTCTTGCTTTCATGCTCTTCCCAGCCCAGTTCAGCGACAGCGGCTTCAATGTCCTTGGCCGAGACAGACTTGTTCTCGTCAGCGAATACACATAGCAATGCTGTATCGCAAAGTGTGTTAATCAACCGCGGCACGCCACCGGTGTAACGATAAATAATATCGAAGCACTCTTTTTCGAAAAGATCGTTGGGCGTACGGCCGACGACGGAAACGCGATGGTCGATGTACTGTTGCATGTCCCGCCGGTCGAGTGGGCCTACGTGAAACCGCAAGCGCATTCTTTGTACCAACTGTTTAAGGTTTGGAGACTCCAATGTTTGTCGCAATTCGGGTTGACCCGCCAGGATGATGCGCAACACTTTTTCCTTGTGTGTTTCGACGCCCGACATCAAGCGAATTTCCTCGAGTACTTTTTTGGACAGGTTCTGTGCTTCGTCTACGATAAGCAGTACTTTCTTGCCATTCGAATACTGTTCGATGAGGAACATGTTGAGCATATCGAGTAACTCGACCTTGCGCTTATCGAACGGTTTGAAACCGAATTCCGTGAGTACGGCCTGCAGAAACTGCGTGGGCGTCAGCTGTGTTTGCGACACGATTGCGTAGACGATGTCGTCACCCAGTTCGGAAAGAAACGACTGCAGCAAGGTTGTCTTTCCCGAGCCGATCTCGCCCGTTATGACAACAAATCCGTCGGCCAGCCATATCGTTGACTCCATGTAGGCTTTGGCGCGCGCATGCTGCTTGCTCCAGTAAAGGAATTCCGGGTCAGGCGTCAGCCCAAATGGCTGCTCGCTGAGGTTGAAGTGTTTTAAATACGACATATTGATTAGTGGTTTTTTTCCAGTTTACCCGGTTTTTTGGCCGATTTCGGCAAGCAATCGATCACGCTCAACGGCCGAATCGGCAATCACCGTGATATGACCGAGTTTCCGTCCTGGCCGCGAATCCTTGCCATAGTCGTGCATATGACTCTCTGGCAAGTTGTGTGCAGCAGCAGGAATCTCTCCGATCAGATTCAACATGCCTGCATATCCGCTAACGCGTGGCGTTTCGAGGTGGCCGTTGCTGATGGCAATCAAGTGGCTCGTGAACTGACTGGGTACGGCGCCCTCAATGCTCCAGTGTCCCGAGTTATGAACGCGCGGTGCCAATTCATTTGCCAGCAGTTGATCACCAACAACGAACAGCTCAAGCGTGAGTACACCGACATAATTAAGAGATTCTAACAGCGTCACCATAGTTTGCCCGGCGCGCCGAGTCAGTGATTCATCATCCAGCGGTGCGCGAGACACTCGCAAAATGCCGTCGACATGCTCGTTTTGAGTTAAAGGATAAGTGATGAATTCTCCAGCTGCGTTGCGCGCGCCGATGGCGGAAACTTCAAAATCGAAATCGACCCATTCCTCGGCAATAAGGTCTCTCTCACCGAGTTGGCGCCAGGCAATTTCGAGGTCCGCCCGATCCCTGACGATGAATTGCCCTTTGCCATCGTAGCCCAGGCGACGGGTCTTCAGCACCAGTGGCAGACCCATTGCCTCTGCGGCATTTTCAAGATCGCCGATCGAATCCACCGGGCGATAAGCCGGTAATGGAATATCCAGGTTATCGAACAATTGTTTTTCGGTTAGCCGGTCCTGTGCCAGGCGAAGAGAGTCGGGTGGTGGATAAATGGGTACTTGTTCACTGATGCGTTCGAGCGCTTGTACCGGAACATTTTCGAATTCGTAGGTCACAATGTCGCAATCGGTGGCCAAGGCCGATAGTGCGTCATGATCGTCAAA